>Ga0209308_10000098_pt1 | contig 81904 bp, 56 predicted proteins | sample COGITO_mtgs_1204_3_FD_184806 | JGI IMG/M metagenome (GOLD analysis project Ga0209308, IMG submission 184806) | Pelagic marine microbial communities from North Sea - COGITO_mtgs_120405 (SPAdes) (version 2) | ecosystem: Environmental > Aquatic > Marine > Epipelagic ... | reverse complement strand
TTCAATTTCCTCGACGCGTAACTGAGCGCTTCCAGGGATGATTCCGCTCCAGACGGTACCGATTGGTCGAGCAAATGCGCCACTTCCAGATTTTCGTCGGGTTTGTCTTTTCTCATTTCTCCTCCTCTGTGGTGGTCTCTCGTTGTCTCATTCGAGAGCCGGGACCACCCTTTAATAATAAAAGCTTTCTGTTGTCTTTCGGGAAACTTTCACGCGCTTTGGAAGCACGCACCAACAATTTTATGCAAGCACTACTTTTTCCTCCCATGAAATCTCTCTCTCTCTCTCTTTCTCTCTCCCTCTCGCAAAAAGTTGATATTTTCGGAAACGATCGGCCGGAATTCGCTCCGATCTCCTCCCATAAAATTTCGGTCACTCTCCACCAAGGGAATGCGCTTGAACACGAAAAAAAAGAGAGAGAAAAAAGGGGTTTCCACTTTATCCTCATTCTGGCGACCTATATATATTTACTTATACATAACAAAACACAGTTTTCTCGAACTGCGCGCGCGTTAATATCACCATCATCATCAATCTCTCGAGTAGCGTGTACTCCTTTTTGATCCTTGGTTTTTGTTGCGTTCACAGAAGACAGAGACGTTTTAGTATATAATTTTTGCTTTTCGTAAAAAGCGCACCAATAAAGTGCTGCCGCGTCAGCAAAAGACTCATGGAGCTTCCCCGAGGCTCGCCACCACCGCCGGACGAGTATTTCGCCTCGGAATTTAACGTCATCACGACCACGAGAGGCAGCAATTCTTCTTCTTCCTCTTCATCTGCGTATCATCAGCGAGGCGACGATTCCCCGAAGTGGTCGTTGAGAGGGTTCTTGCCACCCGCGCATTTGCGCATAGAATTGTATCGGTACTTGAACAAAGAAGTGGTCCCCGAGGAGTCCGAGGAAGAGTCGCCGGCTGGGAGATTAACGCCGACGCCGAGGACGCCGCAGAGGCAGATGAACGGAGAGTCGATCGAGATGTTAGCGAAAGGGGTGCTGGCGTAAAGAGAGTTATATATAGAGAGAACAGTGATGGCCCGACGTTTGGTTTTCTCTCTCTCGTGCTCTCTTATCCTAAAATGTATATCAGACAGAAAAAAGATGCGGATCCTCCTGAATCATCATCTATTTGTAAATGCGATGCGTGAGAAGCATTTACATCCTATAATAAACTACGTATTAGTATTGCTATTTCTTCAAGCTCTCGTTTTATGCGCGCGTGCTTTTATAACCAAACGAGTTTCGTGCTCGATCCGATGGACGGCGTGAGCGAGGCTTCGAGTCCTCCGTTGTCGTTTACGCGCGAAGTTTTTTCGGTCATCGCGCGAGAGAATTTCAGTTGCAGCTGCTTCAATTCGGCGGCTTCGGAAGCCTCAAACAGCTTCCTTTCCGTCGCCATGTACGCTTGCAACTCATTCACCGCTAATTCTGTATCCGTACTCGCGTTGTATCTCAACCCGATTAAAAAATTCACCCACGTCTTCCTCTCCTCCTCCGTCATCGATTCTTCCCAAAACCAGTAACAAAACTTCTGAAACGCTCTCGAGACGTAAAATACCCCGTGCATTGCCTCGTGTATCAGCGCATCTCTCACTTCCTTTTTATCCGAACTCGAGCAGACGGCCAATATCGCCGACTGCTCCTCCGACGGATGCCATCGGTCGTTATCCTTCGCCAAACTCGATTCGTACTCGCCTCGTTTATTCGTTCGCATAATCTTACACTCCATCAATCGATCTCTCAGCACCTTCTCTTCTCCAAACAACTCCTTTGTCTCTTCTTTACACCGATTTAAAAACGTGCAAAAGCTATTCACGCGCATGTTGTGACCGCTGTAATTCGCCGCGCCGCCGCTTCGGCCGGACGGAATCGAGGACACTATTTGCCCGTGTAAATCCACGTCTTCCAAAAACACCGACGCGCGACCGAGGGCCATTTTTTGCGTCATCGCCGATGGAAACTTTAGAAAATAGATTCTCGAATCGTTCGTCCATCGGTGTATCTGTGTTCATCGAGAGAGAGATGAGAGAGAGAGAGATGTGAGAGAAGCAGACAGAGAGAAAAAACAGTTGCGCGGGGAAAGAGAGTTGAAGAGAGAGAGCTGAAAAACATGCAAACGCGAGCACATATACACACACACACACACACACCTCGATGATGGTATTATTACTACTCTTAGAACTCTTACACGCAGAGCAGCACAAACTGTTCGCGAAATCCTCCAAAGTTTGCGTCTGTATCGCGTTTAAACCGTCGTCGTTAATGTTGTTGGTGTTGCCCATTTTTGTGGGGGAAATGCGTCATAAAAATCATCACAATGCGTTGCGCTTCCTCTCCCGCTCCTGTCTCGGTTTCGGCGGCAAAAGCAGCCTCCTCCTCTTCCTCCTCCTCTCGATGTTGTTTTCGCCGCTCTTGTTCTCCTTCAACTTCTTCTTCTTCTTCTTCCCAAAGACGACGACTGTTTCTTTCAAACCCGGGGGGATTTTCCGTCAGAGCGGCGGCTTTGTCGTCTGATGATGACACCAACAATTCTGCCGCTGCCGCTGCCGCTGCCGCGACGACGACGACGACGACTTCAGGAGGTGGTGGAGGAAAAGGAGGGAGTGAGGAGCCGAAGAAAGGCACCGCAAAAATCCAACGCATCAGTGCGGAAAACAGCAATCGCGTGAACATTTTGAGCGAAGCCCTGCCGTATTTGCAACGTTTTCAAGGGCAAACGGTGGTGGTGAAATACGGCGGCGCGGCGATGCAATCGAAAGAACTGAAAGCGGCGGTGATTCGAGACATATGCTTACTCGCTACGGTCGGGATTAACATGGTTTTAGTGCACGGAGGAGGACCGGAGATTAACAAGATGTTAGAGGTGGTTGGGATCGAGCCGAACTTTAAGAACGGGTTGCGAGTGACCGACGACGCGACGATGGAGGTGGTGGAGATGGTGTTGACTGGGAAAGTGAATAAAGAGTTGGTGGCGTTGATTAATAACAATTCGGCCGATAGAGGCGATGGAGGTGGAAGAGCGGTTGGGGTTTGCGGTAAAGATGGGAACTTGTTGAGAGGAAAAGTGAAGGATAAAGATTTGGGATGGGTCGGGGAGATTGAGTCGGTGGATCCGAAATTGTTGACGACTTTGATCAACGGCGGGTTCGTGCCGGTGATTGCGACCGTAGCGCAAGATTCAAAAGGAAACGCGTTGAACGTGAACGCAGATACCGCGGCTGGGGCGATTGCAGCGGCGTTGAACGCGCAGAAGTTGGTGTTGATGACGGACGTCGCCGGGGTGTGCACGGATAAAGACGACGTGGATTCTTTGATAAGGACTGTGACGTTTACGAAGGCTGAGGAGATGATTGCGAGTGGGATTATTGCCGGAGGCATGATTCCAAAGGTGACCGATTGTATGAACGCGCTGAGAGGAGGTTGCGTGAGTGGTCACATTATCGACGGGAGGGCGCCTCATTCATTGTTATTGGAGATTTTAACCGACGAGGGGTGCGGGACGATGATTACGACAGACGAAAGTTGAGTGTGTGTATGTGTGTGTTCTATTTTCGTCGCGCGTGCGTGTGTTTGTATATATTACACTATTATTAATCTATCTCTATACAGCGGGAATCTCACATCTTAACTCTCTCGAACGGTAGCTATCGCATTCGCACGCTCGTTTTTTCTCGCCGTCTTTGTTCGCTTTACACGTATCGCAACAGTATATCGATGTCGAACTTTTCGAGCATTCCTCGCACGCGGCTAAGATGACATGACACGCTTTACTCGCGCATCTGGCCAGATGTGGTATGCACGGTGCTTTACACCCGTCGCACTTTGTTAATGATAATAAATTGTTGTTGTTGATGTTATTATTATTACTAAAATTATTGTTCTCATCGATGAAACCGCCAACGTCGACGCACCCTCGCGCGTCAAACACGTAATTCTTTCCGACAAACCCGTCGCCGCCGATATCTCTCGCGTACGCCACGATCCCGCCTTCTAATACGGAAACTTCTTTCGTCACGTTCAAACTCAACAAATACGCCGTCGCTTTCTCGCATCGCACGCCGCCCGTGCAATACGCGAGTACTTTTTTGTTCTCGATGTACGCCTTCCCGCCTTTCTCTTCCACCCACTCTTTAAACTGATTGAACCTTCGAATTGGGCAACACACCGTCTTTTCCGGGACAAACCTCCCCATTCGACTCTCGTACGAGTTCCTCACGTCTAACACGACGACGTCGTCATCGCTCGATTGAATAGCCTCCCTCCATTCGCTCGGCGTCAATCGATTTGGTTGAAGACGTTGTTGTCCTAACTGAAGACGCTCTTCTGCCTTCTTCTTTGACGACGACGGTTCAAACGGACACACCTCGTCTACGATTCGAACGCTCGCGCTTTCAAAAATGTGTTTACATCTCCCGTATTCCTCCGAAACCGCGCGCGCGTTCACGTTCACGCGTTCTCGCTTAAAATCCACCCCTTGTAACTCCAAAATCGCAAACTTTCCTTTCGTGCTTTTCATTTCCCGTTCAAACTGTTTCACGCGCGATTCCTTCCCCGCGGCGGTTCCGTTTATGCCTTCTGGCGAGAGCCGAATCTTCCCTCTGACGTCCAAGTCGAGCATTGCATTCTCCAAGCTCGTTTTCAGCGCGTTCAACGTCGTCGAATTCAACACGCGCTCCCCGTGAGAAATGTACCGGTAAAAAAGGACCACCGCGTGTGGTTCATCTGTTTCCACCACGTCGCAACAACAACACGAACAACAACACTTCTTCATATTCTTTTCGAAGTAAAATTCGTCGCACGTGCCTTTTGGCACTCGTCTCTGTCGTCTTTCGTCTGTTCTCGTCGTCATATCTCATCTGTTTTGTTGCGACGTTTCGATGGATAAAATGGAAAAATCATCTTCATTTCCACGGAGGAAACAACACGCACAAACGAACGCGATTATTAAAAGCGACGTAAACGACGACTGTTACGACGACGACGATGCGTTTTACCGCGGGAGGACGACGAGGACGACTTTTTACCGCGGCTGGTTCGGCAATGGCGGCCACGACCAAGAGGAACTTCACCACGGGGAACAAAGACCCGACGTCTGTGGTACTCGCGCACATTCTCCGCGAAAACGCCCACGCCAACGCACCGAACGCGCCGTTCGTGTACTTCTTCGACGAGAATGAAAAGTCTTTTCGGCATCTCTCGTTCGCGGACTTTCGCGATCGATCCTACGCGTTTGCCGCCGCTTTGAACGATCTCGGGTACAACACCAACAACCAAAGAGAAGGCAAAGAAGACCAAGAGGAGAAAAAGTTATCGATTCGTTTGGGGGATTCTCCGGAACTTTTAATCGCACTCACCGGCGCCGTTCTGAGCGGAACGAAAGTGCAAAGTTCGAAGACGGAAGGGGAGTTTTTATCCGCGAAAAGTTTCGGCGCTTTGGTGCACAGTTCGTTCAGCGGGAAAGCGGGCGAGATGGTCGGCGCGCACGAACCCATCGCGGTTGGTCCCGCCGGGTTGAAAGAGAAAGTCGTCCATTGGGAGGTGCTGATGAACGCGTACGGTAATGGAGAAGAGGACGCTTCGACGAGCGGTGGGATGTCATCATCATCGGAGAATGAAGCGGTGTTTTACTTCAATTCAACCGAGAAAGGTGAGGGAGCGGAGACGTTGTTTAAATACGGAGAACGAGCGGCGAAAGCGATGGAGTTGAGGAGAGAGGACGTGGTTATGATTGGGGTGCCGTTGTTGCACGCGATGGGGTTTGGGTTTGGCGCATTGGGGGCGATGATGGCCGGCGCGAGGATTATGGTTCCAGGGACGTGCGATGGCGTCGTGGATGATTCGGTGAAAATTGATCGAGCCGGAAACGCGAAGAGGGCGTTGATGAGTAGTATTAGTAATAGTCGTAGCGATAGTAGCGGTAGTGTTAGCGAGGAGGCGGTAACTGCGATGGTGTCCGATATGCACATCGTGAAAGCGTTGAGAGAGGAGGACGGGAATAGAGCGCTGTTGAAGAACGTGCGAACGGGATTGGTTAAAGTCGGAGGCGGCGCAAACGTAGGCGAGCACGCGCCGGTTGACATGCTCGGCGTGCCATTCGTCACCGTAGGTAAAATGAAATGAGCTTTTTTTGTTTTGTATGTGCGTGCGTTTCAATCTCTATTACTACTACTGTATGTGCTATAATTTTTCTACTTTCGTCGCCAACGTCGTTTGAAACGTGTCTTCGTTTTCTTGAACGTCCACTTCTCTTCTCAACCTTTCCTTCATGAACATCGCGCCGAGTAACGTGCGCCATTTCAAACTCGCGTCTTTCAGTTTTTTCAGCTTTTCTTTCTTTACTCGTTCTTGCTCGTCCTCGAGCAGTTGTTTCCTCACTCTTTCCTCGTTTTCCGAGACGACGACGCACCCGAGAAAGACGGGAAGCGTCGTGCCGCCTTGCTTGTACTCAAAGCCAATCAGAGCAGGGACCGCGTGAATTTGTGGATTGGTAAGTTTACGAGCCGCGGTTAACGCATTTTTGTCCTCAATGTACGCACAACCGTCTGGTAACCCGTCGCCATTCTTCGTCAAATCGACGTTACCGCGATCATTCGTAGGCACGACGCCTTTGTCCGCTTTAGGCGGGTGGTAAGTGGTGCACTGCCACTGGCCGTATAAAAAAATATCCGCGAACTGTTCTGGGTGGCCGCCGTACTGTTTCAAGTGAGCTCGCGCTTTGTTCGAAAGTAACTTCTTGATCGGACTATCAATCTCCACGTGTTTCACCATCAATCTCTTCTCAGATTTCCATCGCCGGTCGGTCCGAAGCGTCTGAACGTTTTCGCGAGGGTAAACGAGTTTCCCGTCGACGCACCCGGCGACGCCCGTTTTCGGATAAATGCACTCGTTTTGCCTCAAGTGCGCTTCTATGCACCACAAAGGGTGCAATTTGATTTCCGTGAGCGTTTTTGGCGGTCGCTCCGATTTTTGCATCGTTGCCATCTCGTCGCGCTCGTCGATTAACGCTTTTTTCAAATACAGTTGACTGGAATTTTCCTCGTCGTTATCGTGAATGCCGCTGAGATCAATCTTGTGCGCCGCGCTGAGCTCGTTCCATCTCTGATCACCTTTGATGCGTTTCTTCAAAGCTTTTATGGCAAACTGCTTTTGCGAATACTTTCTCGTCACGTCCGTGAAGGACAAAACGTTGCCGTTCTTCTCTTGATCGAATTCGTCGAAAGCGACGACGTATCCCGGGTACGTCGACCACGTTTTCACGATATCGTCGACGTCACCGATGGTAAAAGTATGCGTGGTTGGAGAGAGCGCGATTGGCACAAACTTTGCGGATTCTTTTTTCTTCTGCGCATTTGCCGCCGATGGGGTAGATGATGCGGTCGTTTTCTTCTTCTTTGTTTTCTTCCGCGTCGATTCCTCGGTCGTCGTATCGTTCCCGCCTTCTCGCACGAGCGCTTCCAACCAGTGCGTAATCTCGTCCGCCGCATCGTCGTCTTCCTCGCCATTATTCCGCGCCGCTGCTCCGTTCTTCTCCATCGCTTTAAAAATATTTGCCGGTTTACCATCTAACGATCGCAAGGTTGTTTTCCTATCTAAATCCGGTCCTTTCGCGTCGTGCGGCAACGGTTTTAAACTCGCGCACAGTCTCGCGCGAATACCCAAAGCGCGTAAGAAAGCACACAAAAGCGCCGCCTTCATCTCCGAAACGTTCGAAAATGAAGAGAGTCTCATTGTTTCGTTGATATTTTTATCTTTTCTTCTTAACATCTCGCTCAACTTCCACGCCACGCCTCCCGCGAACCCGGCCTTACTTGCCCGCGCTTCTTTCGCGCTCACGTACGGCGTCCAAGAAGAACGCTCCTCTTCCTCGTTATCAGAAGTACAACGAGAAGGGCTTAACACGTGGTCTTGAAAAAACTTCACCGCGAAATGCAACATCACCCTCACCACTGGTTTTCCTTCCTTCTTCCCAGGTCTTTCTAAAATACCTTCCACCAATCCTCTCGGCGCCACGCTGAGCGCCAAACATCGCAACGCGTCGCTCTCGAGCGCTCGATTGACCAAATGCACCCTCGCTAAACGACACAACAACTCCGCGTGATGTAGCTCTTTAATCTTGTTCCTCTCCTGTCTCGTTATCCTCCTTTTATTTTTATTCTTCACCTTGATCTCGTTCGGGTCCCCGGTGATCTCGTCCACTATTTCGCACTCGCTGTCTCTCTCGTCTTCTTCCTTCGCGTCGTCGTCGTTCGCCGCCGCGCTTTCATTTTCCTCAATCTCTTCCTCTTCTTCCTCCTCTGTTTCCACGTCTTCCCACTCCACTTCGCTCGAGTCCGACGACAAAGAATTCGTCAAATCATCATCTGGACCTTCTTCGTTCCGGTCTCTCGCCGGCATGCCGCACGGATTTGCGACGTTGAAAGCGTTTTCAGCCTCTTTTTCCTCCTCCTCCTCGTTCGTTACGAGATTTTTGTTCCTCTTCTTCTTCTTTCTCATCGCGTTCAAAACTTGTTCCCTGGACGCGCGGAGCAACGAAGAAGCACCACCGTTACCTTCTCCACTCCTTTTCGTCTTTTTGGTCTTTTCCTCTTCTTTTTCTGCACTTAAAGCGCGTTGTTCAAAGTCCGCATCTTTTCTTTTCATCCTTTTCCCCTTCATCGCACCACCACCAGACAAATTTTGTGCAATTCAGATCTCAGGAAAAAAGAGACACCTTCTGTCTTTGCGACCGATGAAACGATGCGCTCACGAGTCGTCGCGACTCACAAAAACCACATCATCATCATCGCGCGAGAGGAGGAGTAATACTCGGTCAAAGTTTTCGTGCGTTTGTGTTTGCTTTTAGAAGCAGTAAAGGAGGAGAGATGAAATGTGAGCGAAAATTTTAGGGTTTTAAGGTTTAGGGTTTGTTTGTTTGTGTGCACTCTTGAGAATACGAACTCTCTCTCTCTATTAAAAGAGATTCTTAGTATATATACAGAGAGAAAAAAGATACATGAATGTAGCAGCAGGGGAGAGGGCAAAAAAGACGAAGACAAAGAGCGAAAAGAATGATGATTATTGTTTTCGTCGTCGTCTTTATCGTCATCATCCGTTGTTGGAGTACGCGAGAGGACGGAAGAAAAGATTAGGCGATGCTCATTTTCATCATTTTCATCATTCCCTTTTGGAGAAGAAATTGTTGGAATTCTTGCACCCGTACGAGACGTTAGGGATCGATGGAAACGCGATCACGGCGAAATACGCCGGGGAGATGTTTTTGAATTATTGTTTATCTTCTGCTACTTCTTCTTCTTCGCTTTGTTGTTGTTGTTGTTATTGTTGTTCTCAGGAGGGGGGGAAAAGACGCGAGGACGAAGAAGACGGTTTTAGGGGAGAATTGGATTGTTTCTTGGGTGCCAACTTTTGTCAGGAGAAGGAGAAGGAGAAGAAGAAGAGGAGGAAAAGCAGCGACGTGAACGTGATACTCTCGAACAACAACGACGAGAAGACGGGTAATGGTGATACTACTCTCAGAGGAAGAAGAAGTGTCAGTCAAAACACGACGATTGAAATACTATCATCATTGGAAACAGATTCGCAGAAGAAGCGTCTTCGAGTCGACGATTCAGACGACGATGACGACGCGAAAGCATTTTGGAACAGGCGGATTTTAACGACTCCACCGATGTCTCCCATAAAAAAACACCCGGTGCTTTTTTCTTCAAACGTCAACACTCCGGAGAAAGCGAGCGAATCGAAATCGAATGCAGTCGTTAACAAGAACGACGCCGACACCATTCGTCGCGGCCCGACGAAGCATACTCAAAACAGAATCCCACAAAAGACGACGACGACGAAAGTAAAAATAACAAAACGCCAAAGGCTTAAACTCCAACAAAAACAGGAAGAAACCGATCGCGCTCGATTGGATTTACTCGCCATCGCGCGCAAAGAGGAAAAAAAAGCGGACGATTTTGCTCGAAAGTCTCGAGTCAATTGCATCAAATCCAAACGTCTCGCGAAAAAGAAATGGTCGATATACGATTCGCAGAGAAGACGTAAACGAAGTCTCGACGCCATCCTCGCGACGTCAAATACGTTGTTGTTCTCATGACATCATCATCTCTGAGTTACTTCTTCCTATTCCTCGGTCGAGAGAGAGAGAGAGAGAAAGAGAGTGAGAGACGAGATCAACACATCATCGGGTCTTCATAAATGTGAACACCACTTTCGTCGCGCAAAGTCCAAAGTCTCTCGCGTAACGCTTTCGTCTCTTTTTTTTAAGTTTCAGATAAAATAGTACACCGAAATGCACTCGAAAACGTGAGAGAACTCGCATCATAGATGCGCTAGACGCGTTTGCGAATAGTATAATAAACGCTGAATTTTTTATATGAATCAGTGTACATGCAAGAAGAAGAAGAGAAAAAAAAATCAAAACGGCAGCACAAAAGGTCTCTCAACTAAAAAGCTGCTGTACTAAAATTGCGAAGAAAAACACACACACACACTAAGAAGAAGTAAACAGTATGGCGGCAGAAATGCGCGCAATGCTGGACCAGCTCATGGGCGCCGAGCGGGACGTCCCTTTAGACGAAAGAGTGAACAGGAAGAAGTTGTTTACGGTAAACGAATACTACTATTAGACGACTCTTTTTACAACATTTTCAATCCGCTTTTTTTTTTCTCCCGAACGGATTGACGACGTAAAGTGTTGGTGTTGACGACGACGAGGATGCGGCGAGAGTTTTATTACACTCACCGAGAACGTTTCTTTCTGTTCCCTATTCTCTCTCTCTCTCGTAAACAGGACGAAGACGTGGACAAATACTTCCTCTGCGGCTTCGACGTGACGATGTTTAAAAACACAAAATCTGCGGACGAAATCGCCCGAGCCTTGCGTGTGCCGGTGCAACAAGCGAGCAAACAAGAGCATCCGTGCGGCGTGCAGTCGATGGAGTTACGCGCAGAATTTCAAGTTCTCACCGATCGAGAGCGAAGTAAATATAACTACGAGAAAGAGACGAAGAAAATTTTGGACCGGCTGGTGTCCGATTGCGATCGACGGATTCGAATTGCCACGGAACGCGTGGAGATGGAACGCGCGGAACGGGCGCGAGTGTACGGGATGGTACCGGTGCACGATAAACAAGCGTTGGCGCAATTGGCCGATCAGACGCAGTGCATGCAAAAGAAAATCGAACAGTTGGGGATTATTGGAGACGTGGATGGTGCGGAGAAAGCGATGAAGGAGCTGGATGAGATTGCCGAAAGGAGGAAAAAGTTAGAGGAAGTCGTGGAGAAAGAATGCGAGAGACGCGTGGAGACGATGAAGCGGTTGATCGTGTGCCCGCTGAGCGGGGTGTTTTTGAACACTCACGATAACGAGCAACGGGTGAGAGATCACCAGATGGGAAAGCAGTATTTAGGATGGAAGAGGATCAGAGAGTTGAAGGAACGTTTGGCGGATATTTTGAGGAAACGCGCGGAAGGGAAAGGAGAGGAGAACGATCGGGTGTATTCGAAGCCTCTCGGGAAGCGAGAAGACGAAGAGGAGGAAGAAGAAGAGGACAGAGCAGGAGCGGAAGCGGAAACGGAAATGAAACCGCCGAGCGAAGAAAAGTACAGGAAAGTAGCAGTAGAAGAAAAAGAAGCATCTAAAGTAAAGGATGAGGAGAAGAAGACGGAGAAGAAGAAAGAAGCGCTGGTCGTCGTGAAGCGACGCAAGATAGAAAAGGAAGCCGACCAAAAACCCGAGGCGCCGGACGAGAAGAACATTCTGAGCGACGTGCCTCCTCCTCCATCTTCGAGAGCATTCGACGGCACTCCAGCCGCGGGAACGACGACGACAACGACGACTACCACGACAAACAACACGACGATGACGCACGTATCCGAAGAGGAAAAAGTAGACGATAACACTATAAAAAAGAAAGACGACTACAACAGTCATCCTCGCGAGCATCATCGTCGTTCTCCGCGCGACCGCGATCATCATCGCGACGACCGCGATCATCGAAGCAGCAGACGCCGCTCACGCTCTCGCTCGAGCGAAGACCGCCGAGAAAGAGACTCCTCGGATCGTAATAAATCGAGCCGCCGTAGAAGACAAAGTCGCAGTCGCAGTCGCAGCCGCAGCCGGGAAAGAGACCGTGGCCACTCTCATCGACGCCGCCGAGACTTTAGTCGCAGTCGAAGTTACAGTCCTTCGAAACGAAGACGCAATAATACCGACAGAAGAAAGTACGATTACGACGATTACGACGATCGTAATACTAAAAGTCGCCGGGGCCAGTACCACCACCACCGCCGCGGTTCTTCCAGGTCGCCCGAGCCGCCGCGAAATAGGAGAGACCACGGTGGTCATCGGAGAACGACGAGAGACCGATCTCGATCTCGCTCGCCAAGACGAAGGTAATAATAAAATGCTGTTGGATTTCATCTGTTGTAATGGTGCATCGTCATCCTCGCGTCTGTCTGTGAAACGTTTTTCATCTCAATACACTTCTGCATAAAAAAGAATCCACACAACACGCTTATGATATGCGCAAATCATAATCATCATTCACACATCATCATCTTACCGTAAAAAATGCCTCCTCCACCAAAACTCCTCCGTACTCAAGTCCTCGATCACTTGAACGATCCATCCACGACGAAGAAATACGTCGGTTTAGCGTTAGCCGTGAAGTTGTTACAACAAAAACTTGGGGAAGAAGAAGACCAATCGAATTCCGATTTCGTTCGTGACGATGACGACGACGTCTTCCTCTCCGTCTGCCAAGCGGCGATGAGAGACGACTTTTTGTTCTCGCTGATTAGTCCTCCTCGCGAGGATGATGATGATGCCGATGACGACGATTCAGACGACGACGAGAGCAAAAGTTTAAGTCAAAAGAAGACGAAGGATTTTAACATCAATCAACCGGAAAATATGCAGAAAAGAAGTCTAGGTATCAACGTCTGCGCGAGTTTAGCCGCCGGCTCGAGAGAGTGCGCGTTAGTATTACTCCCAATATTGGAGGAATTATATACAAACTCGAAGATCATCTTACCGAGGGACAGCATGGCAAAAGTGTGCGAATTTACGGATCGAACGCTCGTGGCGGTGGTCCGCGCCGACGACGGCTCGTGGAAGGGCGAGGACGACAAATGGAAGTGGAAAGATACTCCACTGAAGATCTTGAAGGAGTGCGTGTGCGAGATGTGTGATATTTTGTGTGAGGCGTTTGAATCTGAAGAGGAGGAAGAGAGGAATGAAAACGAGGCGCTCATCGTGTCAGGGATCGCTGCTTTGAATAATATTGTGAGGGAGATTTGTCTCGCGCACGATAAGGAAAACGTTTTCGCGTTCGATCCGTACGAAGAATTGGATTTAGTATATGACAGCGAAGATGAAGCCTCGAATCCGTACGTGGACATTGCGAATCATATCGCGGTTAGTAATGGGATGATTGGTAGAGTTGCGAGGGAGTGTTTGTATAAGAGAGCTGGGACGGAGGCAGCGTTGGTGGCTTTAGAACTCATCAACACGGTGATAGACGCAAAAATATTAGGTGAAAACGACGAGAGCGCAAAGCATCGATATAAGCATTTGGCATGGGAAGATTTTGAGAGCAAGTGGTCGAACGAGCTTCGCGAGGGATTGAAGTTCATCTTGTCGTCCAAGAGTGTCGGTAAAAGACAACGAAGGCTCGCGGTGCACGTCGCGGCCTACGTGCAACACTGCTGCGGAGATGATGGTTGGATGCTGAAAAGCTCGCCGTCGTCGCTTTCAGAAACGAGCAAGGAGAAGAAGAAGAATAACAACAAGAAGAAAATACCAGGCGGAAGAGTAGCTGCCGCTGCCGAAAAGACCAAGAACATCACGCTCTTCGAACTCGTCTCGCAGATTTGCCGCGTGGAGATGCAAATCGAAATTCATCATTTACTCGAATCGGACGATAGCGAGATACGATATAACGCGAGCGAGGATTTACGTGATAACTTGCAAAATTTTGGAACCCTCGTGCGAGTGTTCACGCTCGCCATCGGAGGAGGGGACGACGAAGGAGGAGACGATGTGGACGATGTCACAAAAGGCTTGGAGAATCTTGACATCTCCGCGGAAGGGGCGATGAAACAACTAAACGTGATCGTTTCCGTTATCGGTAGTCTGCTGGAAGTCATAGGCTCGGCTGAAAACTACGAGCGCTTGGATGAATGTGGCGCAGACCCGTTTCTTATGTTCACGATTGCGGATATTGTGGCGAGATTTGCGAACGAGCTCGAGGTTGTTCACGTAGGCGAAATCGACGCGAGCATGAAACACGTCGCGGAAAATATGCGTAAAAGACTCGCTCAGATAGACAGTTCGTCGAAGAAGAATGGTAAACTTCAATACGGATGGGATCGAATGGAATCAGTCATATACAACTTCAACGTTCGAATTTGGAGTACCTTTGAAACCGCGGACGATCCCGAGCGTCTCGAGTGCCAGATCAATTCTGGTTTCATCTCGCTCTTATTTGAAATGATTGCAGATAATATCTCCGCGAAATGCGACGTATTTCCTGATTCTTTTGACGCGCGGACGAAGTTCTTGAGCTGGGTCGCGAAATACGCGGATGATTTGGCCCAGGACATGTCCCGGATGCTCGTCGAAGGATGGTCGGACCGCCTTCGCGTCTTGAACTTAGATCCCGGCGAAATCGAACGAATAAAGAAGCAATGGGCGAAACTCACAAAAGCCGTCCAAGAAGGAAAAGTAACGACCACTGATTACGTGAAATCTTCTTCGCTACGTGAGAAATCAGCCAAAGTAGCGGAAGGAATACTTCGGATTTTTGAAGATCTGGACGACCCGAAACGCTTAGACGTTTTGTGCGGCAGCTTATAGAGTAGCGGTGTAAAGTTTGATAGTTTTTATAGTATTAGTAGTAAGTTTAATTGTACAACATTAAGATTAACAGCAAGAACAGCAACAACAGTTTTTGTTTAGCCTCGGAGAAAATAACTCAAGCCCCGGCGTTGAACGCTTTCACGCCTTCTCTGTGCCCTCTCCCTTTCGGTTTCGCCCTTACCGTCTTATAAAACTCCCTCAACGTCGCCTTATCCGTGTTTTTTCTGTCCACCGCTAACTCTACCCCACCTTCTTTACTCCTCGCTTTAATCGCCCCTTTCCCGAGCTTATTCTCCATCGACCATTTCAACGCTTTCGCTTCGATCCTCTCTTGCTTCAATCTCCTCTCTTCCAGCTCCATCGGCGTCGGTCCTTCCTCCGGCTTCAACGCTAAATACGCCGCTTTCCACGTCTTCTTATCCTTCGGCGGTTTCCTAAACGCCGGTAAACTATCCGCCTCGAACCACGCTTTCGCGCAGTGCGGCCACCACGCCTCGTCCGAGTCGGTCACTTTTCGATACCGACACGAGACGCCTTTCGGGCACGTGCACCTTTCCGCCGTTTTCGCTAAATCTTGCGCGCTTAAATTCGAAATCGTTCGTAACATCGTTTCCGCGGTTAACGCGTCTCCCAGGAACGAAGGGTCTAATAAGAGTTCGAGTGGGCACGTGATATCGAACGAGGACGTCGAGTGGAAAGAGGATGAATCCGAGGATGACTCATCATCGTCCTCGTCTCCCATCATCTTTTTCTCTCTCTCTCTTATTCTCTCTCTGCGCGCGCGCGCGCGTCGCAAATCTCTCTCTCTCTCTCACTCTCTCTCTCACGAGAAGAAGATATCGTTAAAGAAAAGGTACTCTCGCTCTGTGAGTAAGTATGTAGTGTGTGTGTATTCTTTGTACGTTGGGGAAAAGAAGTGGCTTTCTCACAACTTTAACGGTAGGAACACCTCTCGAAAAACTCTTCAAAGCACCCGAATTTAACTTCCAGATGACAAAATGTTTTCCGACGAGGGGGGACAGACACCAAAACACTTCTTTTTTACTTCTTTTTGGCGACGACGACACACAAAACAAAACTTCGCTCTCTTTGTTTTTTGAACGATATTTTTTGCGTATCTTTTCGGTCACGTCACACGTAACTCGAACAAACACAAATTCTAACAACGTTTTCCCCGAAAGCGCTCCTTTTCTATACTCTCTCTCTGTGCTCTCACACATATATATATATATATATAGTACGGACGACGACGACGTAAACGACGACGTGAAAGAGTTTCGGAGGAGACGATTTTGTGCAGAGTTTAGCGCGCCTGTTTTGTGTAGCGTTTAAAGAAGACGACGAAGACGAAGATTAGAGAGAGATGATGGTCGTTCGTTCCCGAGGAGGAGGAGGAGGAGTAGGACACGTCTCGCGGAGCACGAAAACGAAAAAGACCGCGAGAGAACGAGCGGCGTCGCATCAATTCGCGAGCAGTAGCAAAAGCAGCGGCTTTTGCGGGGGGTCTTCTTCTCCTTCTTGTATATATTTGCGCGATGATGATTTCGGTGGTGGTCGAGGAGGAGGAAAAGGAGGAGGAGGACGAAGAAGGAAGAACTATTACGGTAGGAGTAAATCATCGGCGAAAGTGTGCTGCGCCGCGATGACGACGATGGATGCGTTTTATGGAGAACAACAGAGCGAGATGATGACGAGTAGGAGTGGAGAAGAAGTTCGTTTTGTCGCGACGCCGCCGACGAGGACGAGCGACGGGCTTAATGGAGTCCTCGCAAAGTACGGCGTAAGTACGGTGTTGGTAGATTCTTCTTCGGAAGATAACGATGATGCGAGCAAAATTTTCCCAGAAAGCATTCTTCGTCGCGATAATAGGAACAACATCATTACTAAAAATGCTCTATTCTTGGCGGACGTGTACCTCCCGACGCCGCGCTTAGACGGAGACCAAACGCCGGCATCCATCGTGAAAATATTCGTCGAACGCGCACAAGACGCGATGGGATTGCTCGATTCTGGAATCGAAGAGGAACAGTTACCGACTGGGGTGATTATACAAGCCGCGGAGAATCCGAGGGCATTCGTGAACGAGTTGGTGAAGGAAACGAGAGACGGGGTAGAATCCGGAGCGACCCTGGACGATAACGAGTGGACGAAGGTTTTGAAGTCGGTGGATGTGGACGTCGGTTTGCTTTTACTCTCGGTCGTGGTTATCGTGCCGACGTTTAGAAAGTTTAAATTATCTCCGGTGTTGGGTTTCTTAGCCGCCGGTCTAGGTTTGAATAAGCTCGGGTTGTTCATCGAGAACCAAGAGGTGGATCAGTTTTGCGAGCTCGGGATTCAGTTTTTGTTATTCGAGATGGGTTTGGAGTTGTCGATTACGAGATTGAAAGCGTTGGCGAAATACGCGTTCGGTTTAGGTTTCACGCAAGTCGCGGCGGTGAACGTGCTCTTCGCTATGGCGTTGTTGCCAGCAGGGAACGCCATCGGGACGAAAGTTTTAGAGTTTGTACAACCGGGGAACAACGAGATGTTACAGGTGACTTCGACGTTAGAGGCGGTGGTGATTGGTTTCGCGTTGTCTTTATCTTCGAGCGCGTTTGGTTTGCAGTTGTTGCAAGATAAGCAACAATTGGCGACAAAGTTTGGAACCGCATCGTTGGGGGTGCTTTTGTTTCAAGATTTAGCGGTCGTGCCGTTTATTATTTTGTTGCCGGTGTTGTCCATGGCGGCAGCGAGCGGCGGAGGAGCGAGCATGGATATGGGCGTCATGGCAGCTGGCGGCGCGACGTCCATGCTCGATCTCGGCGCGCTAGCGTTTGCTGGGAGATCGCTCGCGTTGGTTGGTTTCGAAGCCGTGGAAGCGGCGGAAGCTGGGACGGATGTTTTCGTCGCCATGTCCTTGCTCACTCTCTTCGGCTTCTCCTTCGCCTGTTCTGCGATTGGTTTTAGCGACTCGTTGGGAGCGTTCCTCGCCGGTATCGTTTTGGCGGACACGAAATACGCGCACCAAATCATCAACGAGCTGAACGCGTTCAAAGGTTTATTCCTTTCGCTTTTCTTCGTGACCATTGGCACGACCATCGACGTCCCGTTGGCCATCGAAATGTTCCCGATTATTTTGATCATGACCACGACTTTGATGGCCACCAAAACCGGCGTCGTCACCGCACTTGGCCCACTCGTTGGCCTTTCCTGGCGCGAAGCCTTGGTCGCCGGCGCGGTCCTCTCCCAAGGCGGCGAATTTGCGTTCGTCATCTTTGGTCAAGCCACCTCCACCGGCGCCGGTAACCTCTTCCCGCAAAAATTAGAAGAAGTTTTAGTCTGCGTCGTCATCTTATCCATGGCGTTAACCCCGGTCGCGGTCGAAGTGGCCATGAAAATCGCCGGCCCAGAGTTACCTCTCGGCAACTGTTCCGACGATGCCGCAAACCTCTCCTCGGACGAGCTCGAGGCGTGCGAAGTCACGAGCAGCTGGAACGAAGCCGCATCCGCAAACTTGAACGCCATGGCGGAGTCGGAAGAACTCAAAGCGGCGACCCAGGATTTGAAGCAAATAGGCAGCGGGAGCTACAAGCGCATCAAGAGAGAAAGAGACCCTCTGACGCAATCCATAGACGAATCCGTCGCGCAAGAACTCAAAAGCCAAGATGAAGCCACCAAGCCGCGATAATAATAATACTATAAGCAGTTGTGTGTTGTAAAATATCTAAGAAAAGCCACAGTTAAAAATCAAAATGCGCGCGCACAAACTGCTCTCGTCGCAACAACAGCGCACTTTATTACGACTAAAACCCCAAAGAAGCGAGAACAAACGACGTTCTAGAGCATCGAACGAGCGATGTTACGCTTCTTCTAATAAGAAGAAGCTAAAGGTTGTCGTCTTTTCCACGTCTGATTACGAGCGAGAGATTTTGGAAAAGCAACTGAATTCACATTTCCACGTGACTTTTCTCAAACCTAGATTAACAATAGAAACGGTCGATTTAGCTCACGGGTACGACGCGATGTGTTGCTTCGTGAACGACGATTTATCCGCGGACGTTATAGAAAGATTGAGTGAGAAGTGTGGGGTAAAAATGATCGCGTTAAGATGCGCTGGCTTCGATAAAGTAGACGTGGAAAGTTGTAAAAAATTCGGCGTGCTCGTGTACCGGGTGCCGATGTACGATCCGCTCTCAATAGCAGAACACGCCATGGCGTTGATCTTAGCGTTGAATAGGAAACTCATGATCTCGCATTCGCGCGTCAAGTCTGGGAATTTCACTTTAGATGGGTTGGTTGGGTTCTCGATGCGAGGCAAAACGCTCGGCGTCGTAGGAACGGGAAAAATCGGACGAGGCTTGGCGAATATTTGCGCCAACGGGTTTGGCATGAGCGTTTTAGGCTACGACTTGAAACAAAAGCGAGAGTTTGTCGGTCAATATTGCGACGACGTCGAAACCGTGTTAAAGAATAGCGACATCATCAGTCTCCATTTACCGCTCAACGAGCACACGAAACACTTCATCGCGGAGAAGGAAATCGATTCGATGAAGAGAGGCGCCATGCTCATCAACACCTCTCGTGGAGGCCTTCTGAACATCAAAGACGTCATCTGCGGACTTCGTCTCGGGAAGCTCGGCAGTTTAGGCATAGACGTTTACGAATCCGAGGAGAAGATTTTCTTCAAAGACTTTTCCAACTTAACCGTCGAAGAAAAAATGTTATATTGGGACGATACCATGGCGCAGCTCTCGTCTTTGCCTCAAGTGTTAGTGACGCCGCATCAAGCGTTTTTAACGCACGAAGCGCTGACGGAGATTGCTGAATGCACGAAACAAAACATTCTGGAATTTGCAGAAGAATTAGACGACGCGGAAAACGACGACGCTTCCAGAGAGGATGTTTCGAATACCACGAGAGTTTGTTAGTTTCTTTTCTTCATAATAAGAGCGCTGCGCGCGCACGGCATAAACACTATTTATCACGCGCTCCTTCCACATCTCCACAAACTCAGCGCATAGTATATACATATATATTTGTAAGCACACACATCTGCACCCGCGCGACGCTCGATTATTCACAGGTTTCCGTCGTCTCAATGTCTCAGATTTCGGGAAAGGCGGCGACGTCGATGCCGTCGATATCTTCATCGCAAAGAAGAAACACATTCAGCGGCGGCGGCGCTCGAGTTCAACGCGCGACGACGATGAAGAATACTAAAACGATTCAGACGACGCGTTTTGTTCCTCCTCCTCCTCCTCGTCGTCGCGTGCGTCGTCAAGGAAGTCTTCCGCCGTCGCCGGGCTTTTGTTCGATGATATCTAAAGGAGGGAAGAGTTTGTTACCGAATTTAATTGATGAAAAAGCGGATAAGAGAAACGTGACGGCGAAAGCGTCTTCTTCATCATCATCATCTTCATCGTCGTCGATAAAACCCGATTTCGAGGAAGGAGATGATGAGGAAAAAATCATCCTCTATTCCCAACGATGGGTTCAACTCGGCTATCTCGCCTGTTTAGCGTTGATTTCCGATTGGGTGTGCTTTTCAGTTGCGGCAACGCCGGGGACCTGGGATTCGATTTTTCATCGAAGTCCGGAAACGTTGATCGACGTGTTTTTATTTACGAACGTCGCGTTTTGTTTCTTGGAGCCGCAGATTGTCGGGAAGTTTGGTTTGCGAAACGTCGTGGTGAGCGCGGCGGCTTTGATGACGTTTGGGTGCGCTTTACGGTCGGGATTAGAGTTTAACGATTTCATTCCGTTCGCGTCGTTTATGCCTTCGTATACCGAAGAAGTGGTAGGCACTGTTTTAGTTGGAGCTGCGCAGCCATTTTTTCAATGCACACCTACTTTATTGTCGTCGAGGTGGTTCGGCAAAGACGAGAGAGCGTTATCGACGTCGATCGCGATAAACGCGAACCAGATTGGCATAGCGGTCGCCTTCCTCGTCGGCGGATTGATGGGACAAACCAACGAAGGTTTAAATGGGTATTTTTCGTTGATTACTTTACTGAGTGGAATCGTGACTATTGGCGCGTTCATACAGTTTCAAGAGAAACCACCGACGCCGCCGAGTTTATCGCAAATGCAACAGGAAAAAGAGAGAAAACGTAGATGCAAAGCCGAAGAGGCATCGCGCGACGTCGACGCGTCGCAGAATATGGGCAAAGACGAGTTAGCCGAGTTAAATTTCCCGGCTTTATGTAAACGTTTGTTGAACACGCCGGGATTTTGGCAGCCAACGGCTGCATTTGTAGCTTCTATTGCCATTTCAAACAACGTTTCGGCGTTTATTGGAACAACTTTAGGGAAAGCGGGGGTGGAAAACGCGTTCGAAGCCGACGAGTTTGGCGCGGCGTTTCAATTGGCCATCATGTTTGGATCCATCTTTTTAGGCGGCTACGTCGATCGGTCCAAGAAGTATAAACCGGTCTCCTTGGCTTTGATCATCCTCTCCGTATTCCTCTTGATTCCAATTGGCGCGGGAGAAGTCATACCGGACGCGTACGTCCTATTTAGTTTAGTCCTCCTGGGGTTCACCGTCGGCCCCGTCCAGCCGATTTGTGCCGAGTTGGCCGTGGAAGTCTCCTACCCGGAGGATGAAAACGGCGTCGTCGCGCTTCAGCAAGTCTGCGGCAACCTCTTCTCGGCCATCTTAGTCCCCATCTTAGCCTTCGCGGCACACGGCGACTTACTCTTCGGTAAACTGAGCGGCGACTACGCGATATTAATAGTCTTAGGTTTGGTCACGCTCGGGTACTTCACCACGTTCGACGCGCCTTTGAAACGCTTGGAAGCGGATAAAGCCGCTTCCGAGTAATACGTTTAAAAAATGTACCATAAACTAATACAAAAACTCGCCGCGAGAGCGAGCATAATAGAGAAACGTTTAGAAAAAAACGAGACTCGTCGTCGAATACGCGAAGAGAAAAACGAATAGTACTACTACCAATATACTCTTCCTCCTCCTCCTCTCGGCCTTCTCATAATTGTGATAAAAGCGTCGTTTCCCAGCTGTTACGTATTCGTATTCGTGTTTCATTCGATAACATGCGTTCGGTACCATTGGCAAAGATAAATATTTACAACGTTTATAGTAGCGGTATTTTCAAGTATTTTTTTTCTTCGTGTGGCAGACAAACGACAACTCATCTCTCTCTCTTTATCCTTTTACATTAATCTAAAGCGGAAAGCGTGCGCTCTCTCTCTCTCTCTCTCTTTCTGCGAGCGCATCTCATCATCCTTCATGTGAAGCGTATCGTTAAATTTATTAATACTTGCCCTTTCTCGCTTGCGCCGGCGATCTGGTTTTTCTCTTACCCGCGGAAACAGAGGAGGATTTCCCGGCGATTGGCACACCTCTTCGGCCTCGTCTCGCCGCAGGCGACGTCGCGACGGACGGCGCCGGGACGACGGTTTTCCCTTTCGGCTTGTACGCGGGTTTCGCGGCGGACTTTTTCGTGGCGGCACCCGGAGACTTTTTCACCGCAGCAGCGGAGGAGGATGAAGACTTTCTCACTCTCTTCGTCGCCGCGTTGGCGTCGCCGACGGAGAGGAACCCGAAGGACAACACCGCGGCGGAGAGGAAGTCTCTCTTGGATAAAGATTCCGAGCTGATCGCTTTGCCCGCTTGGATGGATCTCGAGATTTTGGATTGTTGCTTTTTTTGCGCGGCAACGTTTACTTTTGCGCCCGCGCAAAAAGATGCGGATTGAGTCAAAGAAAACATCTTACTACTGTTGTGTTGCGTGTGTGTGTACGTGCGTATCGTTGAAGTCGAAGCGTCTCTCGATGCGAAAAGTGACGATACGCTGGATGTGTGCGAGACGGAAAAAAGATACTCTCGTTGTGGTTTCCCCTCAAAACAAAGGCCTATTCTGGCACGCAGAAAGCCACGATGGCAAAAAAAAAGAAAGAACGGTCGGTTCAAAATCGCCCAAAAAATTGTGTGTTGGAAAAGGATTTTGTCTCCTGTGATACGCTTTTTGGTCTGTGCTGAAGATGGTTGAGAGGAGCAAAAAGAGGGATGGTGCACAAATTTTGAGGGAGACGTAGTAAAAATAAATGCACACATTCTATCATCTCATTAATAAGCTCTTCTTCTTCTTCTTCTTATTAATAGTTTATTAGTACTACTTCGACGAGTCTCTCTTTCTCTCTCTCTCTATTCCTCTCTCTATTCCTAGTCGTCGTCGTCCGAGGCGGAACTCATGTGGGACAAAAATCCGTGCAGTTGCTCGTTCTCCCTGACCAGTCGTTCGTTCTGCGCGGTCAATTCACTCTTCTCTTTGATCAACTGTTGTAACTGGACTCGGACTTGTTCCATCAACTTGTCCTCTTCCTCTTTGTTGTGTTTGCTCTGTTGGCGTTTTTGGAGGCCGAGGTTTTGTTTTTTGAGCAAGTCGATGTCGCGTTGGAGCAATTTTCGGTGCGCGGTTTCTTCTCGCAAGTTTTGAGCGACCACGTCCACTTGGGCGGTTAAAGACGCGTTGCAGCGTTGGAGATGTTTATTTTGTTGGAGGAGGTGTTTGGAGAGCCTGCGAGGGGTTTGAGGAAAGTTTGGGTCGACGTTTTCTTTGTTGTTGTCGTCAACTTCGTCCCAGTTCTCCCAAGAAGACGAAGAGGAGGAGGCTTTCGTCTCCTCCGCTCCTCCTCCTCCTCCTCCTCCGTTGTCTTTGTTGTTGTTGCTACTGCTGGTACTAGTTCTATTGCTGCTGTTTGTGCTGCCTAACGACTCTCTGCATCGCATTTTGATCACGTTCGGCGAGCTCATCGGGTCTTCGTCTTCCGTCGTTCGGCTCTTCCGCGGACGCCCGCCCGGCGGCGACATCTTTTGCGAGGCAAAGTGGTCCAATTTCAACGCCGTCGTTTCGACCGCTGCATCTAAAGTGGACGCGAAGGAGCTCACCGCTCCGACTAAACCGGTGTACGATTTCGTCAAAACGCTGTCCACGGCTTCATCGATAGATTGAATCACTTGCGCGGTTGGCGAAGCCGCCTTGCGCTCGGGCGAGGACGTTCGGTATAATCTGGTGAAATTTTTCTTATTGTTGTTGTTACTCCCGAACCCGCCTCGCGCACTATTCGACGACGGCGTCCTCGGTGCTTGTTGCTGCTTACTACTGTTACTGGAACCCAACGCAATCTGTTCCATTGGCGTCGGCACGCACTGGAATTTTTTACTCGCAAGCGGGACGGAAGCGCGTTCGCTCGTCTTCTTCGTGTGTTGTTCGCTCCTCCTCCTCGCTTCCGCGGCAACATTTGAGTCCTCCGACGAACACCCCCAACTCTCCCAATCGTCGTCCGAATCGTCGTTCGTGTTCGCTTTTGTTGTTGTCTTCTTCGGAGGACTCAAATGTTTCGCCGATTTGAGCGTGGTATTTGCTGGTTGAGCGTTCGCTGTGGTGGTTTTGACATTTTTTTCAAGAGAGAGGAAGAGGGGGACGAACACATTAGTTACTACTTCTTTTGATGATGACGACGCAAAGAATGCGTACCTTTTGTAGCGACGATGATAACTGCTTCATCTTTACCGCTGCTCGCGAAGAAATCCTCCTCTTCTTCTTTCTCTGCGACTGATGCTGTTTTTGATGGGAACACGTCCGTCAACTTTACCGTCGTCCTCCCTCCCGTGTTCTTCGTATTCGTGCGTTTTCCCGATGGGTGTTGTTTTGCAGGGACTTTGACATTAAAAGTATTCGTACTCCTTCTTTGCCGCTGCAAAACATCATCGCATTCCTCCCAAGTGGACAGAGAGGAGGATTTTGTTGGGTAGTTTCGGTTGGTCAAGTCGGTCAGAGGCATGATGTTCTTTTCCTTGCGTGTGTGTGTGTGTGTGTATTAAACGCGCGTAAGTGTTGTTCTTTTTTTTTAATGAAGCAGTTCCCCCTTTTTTTTGCTTCAAAAAATGGTAAATGGGTGCCCACATTAAAAAAATACGAGTACTTAAGGCGTTGGTGTTGGTGGTGTTGGTGATGGTGGTGTCGCCACAATGGCGTCTCTGCGTCTTTGCGAACGCCGAGGAGGAGGTGGGGAGCAAGAGTAGTAATGATACTACTACTACTACTACGAAAGATGATGGAGAGAAAAGGAGGATTTTTGGGGGCATTTTTTCTTCTTGGTTCTCGGAGGGACAAAAACAAACTCGTACTCCTTCGTTCGTCGGAAAGTGCCGAGAGCGGTGTAAAGGACTGAATGTATCGTCTTGGGGGCCTATGTGCGATACGAAAAACAACGCGACGTACGCGAACGAGTGCTGGTTTCGGTGCACACACGATTTGGAGGAAAGTTCTGGTGATGTGCAATCTTTGTCTGTTTTGGAGGAAGGTGCGTGCGCTTTTTTCTTCGATCCGAGGAAGCGAGCGTGCGTGTACGAAGCGTGTTTAGGAGCGAAGGATTTAATGGAGTTTCAGCCGGTGTGTGGAGAGACTGGGGAAACTTTTGCGAATGAATGCATCGCGACGTGCGCGAAAGTGAGGTACGCGGAAGGTTCGTGCTTTTAAAGCGTGCTGCTTTTTGTTCATTTTATCAAACTATTTTACTCGTCGACGTTTGAAGAACAAAACGTCCAAATTTTCACGGTGCCGTCGTCCGAGGCGCTGGCGAAATAATTCGTCGATTGCTCGGTTTCTTCTTTCTCACTCGCCATTGAAAACCACGCGATGTCGTTCACGTCGTCTTCGTGCGCGTTCACGACCGCAGCGGCTTCTTCCCAAACGCCCGTTTCCTTTTCGCGATAGACTCTCACCGAGTTGTCGCCTCCCCCGGCGGCTAACGTTGCCGGTTGTTTCTTATTACCACTCTCGCTATTCTTCCTGTTGGCATCGCCTAACCAGTCCACGCATAATATCGGTCGGTCGTGTCCACTCCTAAAACTGCACTCCAAAGGTGCCGCGTCATCTTTTTTACCGCTACTACTGCTACTACCACTAATCTCCGTCCTTTGCGCGCCGCCCGCTTTCCAAATCTTCACCCACCCGTCGTCACTCACGGTCGCAAATCTCCCCCCCTCTTTCACTTTCTCCTGAGTTAAATCCCAAACCGTGCTTTCGTGCGCTTTCGTCGTCCCGCTGCAACTCCAATCGTCCCCATCTAAATCTTCCTTCCACGTTTTCACCGTATCGTCGTAACTCGCGCTATACAACACGTCCTCGGTTTCGTGCCATTTCACTTTCTTCACGTCCTGAGTGTGCCCGTGTAAAACCGCCACGCACTCGAAGTGATTTCCAGGCGCGGATTCCCATATCCAAACCGACTTATCTCTCCCGCACGTGGCTAAAAGTGAACCCGACGGCGACCACGCGCAGCTTTTCACCTCGTTTTCGTGGCCTTCCAAGGCGGCGACGCACTCAAATTTTACCTCATCCTCCTCCTCGTTCTCTTCATCCTCCGCTCTCTGATATATCGCCACGGTCGCGTCAAAGCTCGCGCTCGCCAAATACCTCCCGCACGGTGACCACGACACCGATCGAATCGTTCGCTCGTGGACGCCGTCCAGAGTGCACACGCATCGGAATTCGCACGTTTGATGATGCGAACTCTTCACATCATCATCATCATCATCGCGCTTTACAACATTTCGTTTCCAAATCTTCACCGTTTTGTCGCTCGAGCACGTGGCCAAAATATCGTTTCGGTTCGGTTCGAACGCCACGCACCACACCGCGTCTTTGTGGCCAACCAACGTCGCTTTCAGTGCGATTTTGTGATTCTTCTTCTTCTTCGTATTCTTACTCTCATTAGTAGTAGTAATAGTCTCATTTTGGGCCATCTTTTTTACAGAGGTGTGCTGAGAGTGAAAAAATTGTGCCTCTTTTTGCCTCTCGGTCTTGGTCTGCTTTTTTTTTCAAGAGTAAGAACGAAGCACTTACGAGTAAGAAAGAAGCACTTATCAAGCTCAATTTGAGTAAGAAATACAGACCTACACCCTAAACTATTAGTACGTAACTCTTACTCTCTTCGAAAAAAAAAAGAGAGCAAAACAAAAGAGCAAAAAGAGCGGTTGTTCTCCTCAGTATTAGCGGATCATCATCACATTAACCGAGCGTATAGAGAAATGACGACGACGACGAAAATGGAAACAACGGAAGAAGAAGAAGCGACGAAGAATACATCTTTCTCGCGCGTGAATGAGCTGCACTCGATGTTCGAGGACTCTTTGACCACGTGCTTCGAAGTGAAGACGATTGGGGTGCGTTTATTCTAATTCTATTTTATGTATATTCTTGTGAATGAATTTTGAATTTCTTCGCGTCTTCTTTTTCCCCCGTAATGTGATTGTGTGTGATGTGATGCTGACTTTTGTTGTGTGCTCTCTCTCTCTCTCTCTCTCTCTCTCTCGCAAACACGAACAACCAACCAGGAATTCGCGGCGCACTTCCCGACCTTGCCGAAAGAGTACCACGTCCCGCTGTACGATTTATACTCGCAACTCTACGCATCCATCAAAGAAAAATCGAGGGAGGAATTCGAGCAAATTTTAAAGGAAGAGTCGTTGGAAATCAAGCTGAAAGCGATCGACGACGCGTGCGTCGCTCGAGGGATCGACATGAATGCGAGAGTAAATTCGATCGAAGCGATCGCGGAGGATATGGTGTCGAAAGTGGTCGCTCCGGAGGAAGCGGCGAGGGCGGCGAGGGCGGATGCGAAGAGAAGGGAGTTGATTTTATTGGAGGAGGAGTGCGAGAAGGAACGCGTCGTCGAGGAGGAACACGTACGGATTTTAGAGGAGAAGAGAAGAGAGGTGCAAATGGCCGCTGGGAGAGTTGGGAGAGCGCAAAACGAGTTGGAAGAGGTGAGAGACGCGAGTTTGCAGTGGGCGGGGAGGCAGGCATACGTGAGTCGATGAGATTTCTAGAACGACGTTCGGTCTCTCGCTCGCGACGGACGGTCGTCTCCGTCCCGCTTCTTTGTACTATTATACATATATTTTAGGATTAGCTGTTAAGATACTGAATACCTTAGTACTATTTATACTTTTACACTATATAAACTACTACTACAAACTACTACTCTATTATTATTGGATAAATTCCATCATCACGTCGTGCCGCTTTTTGGTGGAAGACATTCATTGAAACAGCGCTTGTACGCGTCCGCGAGCGTTTCGTCTTTAATGAGTTTCGGTTTCTTTTTACTCCCTTCTTCTTCTTCTTCTTCTTCTTCTTCTTCTTCTTTTTCTTGTTCTAATTCGCTGGTACCGTCGAGGATGGTGGTGCCGTGGATAGACGTGTCGTCCTCGGAACTTCGAGTTGTGATGATGGTTTTGTTGAGAGGTGGTTCAGATTGGTCTGGCGTCACGTCGTCCGACTGTTGTCGTCCGCCGTCGTCCGCCTCGGCATCCGCGCGCCGATGTCGTAAAATCGTCTCTTGAGATTCCGAACCTTTACGCTCTACTCTTCCTTTTTGTTGTCGTAGATCCAGTTTCTCCAAACGATTTTCAATTGTTAACGTTTCGATGTTAACAACACCGGCATCTTCATTTTCTTCTTCAATTGTAGCGAGTGAAACGATCGATGCGCTCTCTGCCTCTTTCTTCTTCTCCTTCCTGGTCGCGATAGCATCCAAGGCGGCTCGCGTTTCGAGACCGTAATCGATAACGTCAAGATCGCCATTCGCTTGTCGTCGACGCGTGATGCAATCTGCGATGCTCACAAACGCACGAGGATCCTCGTAAAACGGTGGTATTTTCGAACACATGAGTTGATGCTCAATCTGGCGCAGTTTCTTGTCTTTCAATTTCCCTTCACCACCGGAAGCGCTAGCCTCAAAACCGAAGCGATCATCCCCGTTGGACGATTTTAAAGCCGCTTTGGTGAAATCAATGCACGCGCGCCTCGCTTCTTGCGCTAAATTTGCATCCTTTTCTGCGCGCTTGATCCACTGTTTCTTTACGCACCGCTCGCGAAAATACGCCACTTCGAGGTTAGCAGTTAAAGGTTTCATGAGATTCGCGACTTTCACCTCGACGTGTTTACGCACCGGCGATATAAACGTTCTCATAAAAAATCGCTCGGCGTGCGAACGCACGGTGATCATAGCTTCTGAAGCAATCATCAAGATGATTTCGGCATATTTCTCTGAGAGACACATGCGAAGTGTGTCCGCGTAATCGTCTTCTTCGCTCATCGCGTTGAAAGTTTCATCCACGTACGACATGAAAAGTTCGTCGTAGACGTTGAGAAGGTGATTGGCAGCATACATGTAAGACTCGCGAAGTCGCTCCTCGAGATCCAAACTTACCGATCCGTTCGGAACTAAGATCGGGAAGAAGTTTTTCGGAAGTTGAAAGAATTTTTGAGCGTCCAAAGATGACCGAGAACGGTTTTCGGTATTACGTCCATTCTCGTTCGTCGATACCACCGAAACCTTTACGATAGCTTCACGAACTTTCGAACGCACGATAGTTTCCAACGGCGTGTTCATCCCAGTTTCTCTTTGTCGCTCTTTCTCCTCCAAGATCTCCTCTGGGGTCATGTTTACCATGCGTTCGGTTTGAACCCAACCGGTTAAATCGTTGTCGTTTTCACCCCCCCCGTAATCTGCCGTGCGAGCGACGAGGAATAATTCTCGCAGCGCCGCCGAGGACGCCTGGTCTCGGAAAGAAGCCACGGGTTCAGACCGCGTTTCTCCTTCTCCAAATTCTTCATCGCTGGAGTTGTTCCACCTTCGAATCCATATTTCCACGGCAGATTTCGCCGCTATTCTCGACCACTCGTTTATCTTTTGCGATTGACAAAGAATAGCACGCGCGGCATCTTTACAAGTTTTCGAGAGCACTTTCTTATCCGTTTCGTATAAATCACCAAAATCTTTCGTCTTTCTCAACGGCAAATCTTGCAATTTTTCGACGATGAAATCGAAAGCGCACTCACAATCGAAAGAAGGTTCCGCGTGTATGTATCGTTGAAACTTGCCGATGATTTCATCGCACGCTTTAATCGCTACGAGACTCGCTACGCGAGACGCTTCCGTGCCGCAACGAGCGGCGACGTCTTCCGCATCCTCGCCAAAGCACTCATACACGGCATCCTGTAAAGCTCTAGCTTCCGTATCCGGGCAATCGTGAATGTATGCAATCGGCGACGCTTTTGCAACAAAGTAGTCGAGTACTTTCGATGCCAAATCGAGGGTAAACGCGGCGCGTTTCACCGCATTTTTGGGCAGAAACTCCAGCAAAGCGCGATCGATTCGAGCAAATCCACAAATTTCGTCGACGATGGCGTCGATTTTGTCGTTGCCGCTCTTCTCGTTGTCGCCACCATCATCTTCAAATTTTTCATCAATCAACTCTTCGCGCAGCGTGTTCACCCAAGATATGCTCAAAGGCACAAACGTCCACGATTGGTGCAAAGCCGCTCTTCCTTCTGGCTGACGAAAGCGAGCGCCCAATTCCATCGCGGTTTGTAAATCGTCGTCGCCTCCATCGCGTTGCTTACTTCGATCAAAAGTAGCCTTCAAGGCCTTGGCAAACTCGCTCAACTCCGGTGGTGAGCCTCGAGTTTGCGTGATTTCATCCAAGAGTTCATAAAAACGTTCGTTTGCGACGATTGCCGCGTTGTCTCTGTGTACTTCGGAAATCGCCGCCTTAGCCGCGAGACCAGTTGGCGGCCTCGCCTGTAGGCGTTTTTTTTCCTCAGTGTCTTCGTCGAATTCGCTTTGCTCAGGCGCTTCGAGTATGGTAGGTAACGATCGTTTCAGCAAGTCTTTGATTATGGTCTGTAAATTCGATTTACTTTTATCGTCGTCGATCGTCGTTGCACTTTCGTCGTCCTCGTTAGTATTCTCGCCTTCTTGGCTTTCGCAATCCATCCGCGAGTTCGATCCTTCACCAATGTCGGACGATGGTTCGCTCGAGCCACCGTCATTTGCAAGTACAATCTCATTCAGACCCTTAATTTTATGCACAGCTTTACGCCAAACCGTGTCTAAACCGTCAAAACATCTATCCCCTTGCATGACCGAGATGATTTTAAATCGATCGGGATCCTCCGTGAACTTTCTCAAAAACTGGCTCTTCTTCAGAGCTTTTGTGACATCTTCCGGTAATCTCCTCGCATCAGCGACGATAAACACCACATCCGCGTTAGACAACTCTTTCCTCAGTTGCTGCATTCGCGCTGGATCAGCCTCGCCTGCGCCAGGCGCGTCGACAAAAGTGAGTCCGCGATAAATAGGATTAACGCACGGTAACGTAATCGTGCAATCGCGCACGCATCCCCAGCACCCGTGCGTGGTTTCCTCGCGCAAAGTCGTTCGAAGCATCTTCACGCTAGCCTCGAAATACGCCATCGTCTGTTTTGAATTCTCTAGAGCTCTGTGCGGAATAAACGTAACGCTCGCGCCGAGTCTATCGATTAATATTTTAGGGATGGTCACGTTTTCGAGTTCAACGTCGTTCAAATTCGCCGCGTACGGCTCGTGTCCCGTCATCGCGCACGCCGACGCCGCTTCCGCGTTTAACGAACCAGTCGCGTAATCTATGCACGCGTCGTAATACGCCACTTCGTATATCTTGCTTTCCTCTTCCTCTTCGCTCAGTTTCCTGTCGTGGAAATGCACGTCGTACCTCTTCTCCCATTCGTCTTTCTTTTTGATCTTCTTTTTCAATTCTAAAATCTCTCGCAAACGCCGAACTCTCTCGTACACGAACTGACTCGAGTGGTACCGAATTTCCAGCTTGAAGTAATCGCCTAAAGTTGCCGCGCACGACACCGAAGTCGTGTCACCAATGTCGCCCTCGCAGAGCAAAAAGTCGTTCTTCTCGTGGACCTCGCCGACTTCCTTAGGCGCCATCTTCTTTTCGATTTCCTCTTCGTCTTCGCACACTGGAATCTTCGCCGCGTATTTTTTCGTCTCCTCCGATTTCTTCCTCCTCTCTTCCTTTTCTATTTCTATTTGTCTCTTTCGTTGTATTTCTATCGTGTTTAATTCTTCTACATTATCTTCGTTACCGCACTGAAGCTCTATCTTCGCTTGCTCTTTAGCTTTTCTCACCGACTCTTCCAACGTCTCCACGTTCCTCGAGGCTTCGTATTCAATCTTGTCCAACTTAAATCTCTCGTATTTGATATAGTTTTCTAAATCATCCTGCCGATCCACCATGAAAACTGGTACTTCCTCGTCGGAATCGTCCAATGGAATTGAGTTCGCTCCAATCACATACCCTTGCGCTACGTCTAAAACCATAGCGTCGATATCATCTTCGACGCCTTTCTTCTTTCCCGGAGACTGGAGCATTGGCGGCGGCTCGTCTTCATCCTCACCCTCTCGCGCGGTTTCGTACCCGCTCACCTTCTTCAACTCGTCCTCGTCCTCGTCGTCATCGTTCTCACCTCCTTCCACTTCCTCTCCCTTTGGAACGCACGCTCGCCGTAACAGTGAATTCACCACGTGCGACTTCCCCACGCCGCTTCGTCCGAGAAACACGCACCGCAGTTGCATCACTTCATTCGACCGCGACGACGACGGAATGAGACGAACCCCGCGAGACGCATTCGCGTTCGCGCATTTCACCAACTCTTTCGCGCACGCGTCCAAAGCGTTCGAAGTTGTCGCGCACAGAGACGATTTCACTCGAAAATCGATCGAGAGTTGTTCGAGCGATGATGTGACATTTTTCTCACCACCAGACCCATCGAACAAAAAATCGTTGTGAGAACGAATCGCATCTCTCGCGCGTTCGATTTTCGGAAGCACAGATTTCTGTTTTTTAAAATTAAAATAATAATCAACACGAGGGAGACAGACAGAGAGAGATGTAAAGGGTAAGAGAGACGAGAGGTGGTCAGCGTTTTTGGACGACGAGAGAAAGAAGAAGCGAGAGGGACCTCCGAAAAGAAAAATTGCATTTTGGAAAATGTCCACGACGACGCGACGCGTAAACAACAACAACAACGACAACAACAAACGCGCGTACCTCTAAAACGCGCAGCAAATGTTCTTCGACATTTTTTGTGCTCGAAGACGACTCCTCCTTTCGCTTCCGTCGTCCTCGTCTTCTCGCCATCATTTATTTCATCTCTCTCTCTCTATAAATGCGAGAGAGTAGTGTAAGTGCTTCGAGCTTTCTTCACTCAGGTGCTGTGTCATTTAGTGTTTCAGTTAACACCCTAAATTTTGAGAGAAGCTGCTTACAATGGAGATTTTTGAAGAAAAATGCGACACACAACTCTCTACTGCGACTACTTTTAAGAATGGTGGAAATCGAAGAAGTGCAAAACTCCGAGGAAAAGAAGGCTTTGAACGATCATCGCGGTGGTGATGGTGTTCGTGATGATGGTTTTCGAGCAGCGGGAAGAAAGACGGGAACGACGAGTGCATCATCTGCCGAGGACGACGACGAAGAAAAAGAAATCATCGCTTTGGCGACGCGTCTGAAATCCAACGGGAACGAGAAGTTTGCGACGAGTGCGTTCGGGGAGGCGCTGAAACTGTACGACGACGGGGTCGAGGTTTTGAGCGGAGAAGGAGAATGCGATGATATCGATGATTCGGACGAAAGCGATGAAGACGATGGTGATGTCGATGAAACGACGACAACAACAACAACAACAAAAACGAAAGGAACTGAAAAAGAAGAAGAAGACGAAGCGAAGAAAAACAAAGCAGATGTTGATCCGGAAAAACGGGAACCGACGAAAAGAGAGGTACTCCTGGCGACGTTACACGCCAACGCCGGGGCGTGCTTGATGAAACTCGAAAGTTTCGAGGAGTGTGTTCGTAGGTGTTCGAAGGCGATAGCTTTACATCCTCGGTACGGGAAAGCGCACGCGAGGCGAGCGCAGGCGTACGAAAAGTTGGACGACGTCGAGCGAGCGTTGGAGGATTACGAGAAAGCGGTGGCGATCGAGGAGAAAGAGAACGGAGAGAGCGAGGATGCGAGACGGAGGATGAAAAAGTCCGCGCACAGAGAGAAGGTAAACGCGTTGAAACCGAAAGTAGAGGAGAAAAGAGAGGAGACGAAGAAGGAGATGTTTAAGCAACTCAGATCGTTAGGCGATATGGTTCTCGGGAACTTTGGTTTGAGCTGCGATAACTTTAAAGCGGAAAAGGATGAGAATACGGGAGGGTTTTCGTTGAAATTCGTGCAAGAGAAAGCAGGCGAAACGAAGACCAGGGTTATCAACGAGAATGAGAGTAATAATAATAATAGCGCCGCTGCTGCTGCTACTGCTAGTAAATAGAGAAGAAATACATATACAAACATACGAGCGCATCCAGCGGAGCGCTTCTTCTACATCGCGCGGCTAATTTTCTCTACTACTATCGCTACTACTACTGCTACTACTCCTACTGCTACTACTACTCGGCACTCGGCAAACTCATCAAACTTCTGCACCTCTTCTCGAACGCTTGAATTTGCGTGTTCGCCACGTCCTCGAAGAATACGCTCAGCGCCGCCGCGTGCGCCGAACTCTTCACTTTGAACGCAATCTCAAAGTCCACGACCGTGGAGACGTTTTTCTTTTTTCTGTTCTCCACGTCGTTCACGTCTTCCTCCTCTTCCTCTTCCAACTCTCGAAACCTCCACACCGTTTTCATCTTCTCGAACAAGGCTCCGCCGCCGTCTTCCTCGTTCGACTTATCTTCCGCCACGACTTTCCTCGGCCGGTCCAATGTCACTCTTGACGTGTACCTTTCGTTGAACACTTTAAATCCAATCTCAAGTTCCGCCTCGAATCGGTCTTTATCTATTTCATGCGTCACTTTCGATCGTCTGCAGAACGGTAAGAACTCGTGATATTTATTCACGTCCGCGACAATGGCGAAGAGTTCAGCAGGCGCCACGTCTCGAACTATTTTCCGAGACGAGAATTTACGTTTTAACAACGAGGAGGAATCTTCGTCGTCTTTTTTATCCTTCTTCTCGTCCGAGGATAAAGAGGAGGAAGAGGACGCGTTGTTCTTCTTATCACCACCGAACAAAGCATCTTTCGCGGCCGAGAATATCGTTCTTTGATTCGATGATGATGGAACTTTACGTAACGGAACTCTGCACTCGAGAGACGACATTTTGTGTTTTCCTTCCGGAACGTCCAAAGCAAAACCGCGACGATGATGACTCCTCGACGACGACGACAAAAACGTAGAACACGAGTTTTGGGTGGAGAAGAAGAGCGCTCTGTGTGTTCTTCGCGCGGTGGTCGTCATCATCATCGTCATCATCTTTTAATCCTCCTCCTTCTTTTGAAGCTCTGACTCTCTCTCTTTTCTGCCTCTCTTTTCCCTCGTCTTTCACTTCTTTTCAAAAAGTGCAGATGTTTTTGTCTCAGTGCGGAGTGAAAAAAGAGGAGGAAAAGAAGATCGATCCAAAAATCAGAGGAAAATCTTTTCTCTCACCAACACAAGAGCGCAAAACATCATCATCGTCCTCATAACAGCACGCAAAAATAAATACTAATAATAATGGCTTCTATCGTCCAGTCCATCCACATGAGCGCGAAAGCGTCGGTCGCCAAGACCGAAAGCTTGAAGCGACAACGTTCCGTGAAATCGGTTTCGCGAACTTCGAACGTGACCTTCGCGTCCAGCGAAGAAACGGTCGACCGAAGACACGCGATGTCTTTGTTCGCGGTACGCAAAAGAGAGATGCTTTTTTTTTGTTTTTTTTGTCTGCAATTCGGTTGCAAAACTCTTCTCTCTTCTTCGAGTGCACGCGACGATGATGCTTCGCGTGTTCGTTTCGAAAGAGCACAAACCCGACCTCGATGCGAACGCTCGATCGATCCGACGGACGCGCATTCGCGCGCGACGACAAAATCCTCGAAGCAATACGCATTTCGATTTTGAGAAAAGAGGGGGTTGAAAAGCAGCAGCTGATCGAAATCGTTTGCTCTCGAATTTGTTCTTCTTTTGCTTCGAGAGTTTTTGGGAGCGAAAACGAGATTTTATCTCTCGTATCCACCAATTTCCTCTCTTTCGGGTGAATCATCGCTTTAGCGAACAAAAATCTGACCAAATGTATTTCTCGGAATCCTCCGTTTTGAACACAGGGCGCGGCCGCATTGACCGCCGCGAAGCCGTCGTTTGCCGCGTACGGTGATTCTGCCAACGTTTTTGGCGGCGTTTCCAACACGTCGGGCTTCATCCCGTACGCCGGCAACGGGTACGCGTTTTTGCTCCCGTCCAAGTACAATCCGTCCAAGGAGAGACCGTTCCCGGACACGGACTCGTATTTCGAGGATAACTTTGACCAAGTGTCCAACATCTCGGTGATTACCACCAAGGCGAAGGGTAACTCCATCGAATCGTACGGTAAGCCGGAAGCTATGTTGGCTGACTTTGGCTACTTGTTGGGCGTCCAATCGTACGCCGGCGAGACCAGATCCGAAGGCGGCTTCGCCGCCAACAAGGTATCCACCGCGGCTGTCTTGGACGTTTTCACCAGAACTGACAAGGGCAAGACGTTCTATATGTTTGAAATCTTGACGAGAACTGCGGATGGCGACGAAGGGGGACGTCACCAATTGATCGCCGCGACGGTTTCGGACGGCACGTTGTACATCATGAAGTTGCAATCGGGCGACAAGAGATGGTTCAAAGGTCAAGAGCGCGACTTGAAGCAAACGTGGAACTCGTTCACGGTCGCATAAATATATTAATTTAACGCTGAGCATAAAAAAGAGAGAGAGAGAGAAAAAGAGAGAGAGAAAAAGAGAGAGAGAGAGAGAGAGAGTAAAAGAGAGGGGGCGAGAGAGTATTTTGTAGACATAATAATAATAAGGAAAGAAGCAAAAGAGTTTGTTGGTTCGGCGAAAATACACGCGAAAGAAAAAAAAGGAGGAAAAAAGGGAGAGACCCCGAGAGAGAAAGAGATTACAATAGCTACTACCTAGACGTGGAATCCTTCCCGCCTCCTTGCTTTCTCTCTTAGAGAGAGAGTTCTTGAGAATTTTCTTTTGTTGTTGTTTTGAGCAGCGGACTACGCCGGTATATTTTGCGAAATTCTTCCTCTCTTTCCTCCTCACAAACAAGAATGCATTCTTTTTCTTTCAAGCGAATCAACAACACCTTCTTTTGCCTGTGATGATGCGCGCACTTCTGCGCCCTTCCCGGCGACAGTGTCATCATCATCAGCACATGCTTTTCCTTTTCCTGCGACGAAATCGTCGTCTTCAAACCTCGTCGGTCTCTTTTGATGAGAAAACAAATCGAACCTTTTGGGAAGAAAAAAATCATCATCGTCAACTGTACGCTCAACTTCCGGAACGCATCAAACGAGCGGTTTTGGCGCAAATCCCTCGAGATTTATTAGCATCATCGAAGACGAATAAGAAAACAGTCGTGGCGGTCGCACTTTCCGGAGGCGTGGACTCTTTCGTCAGCGCGTGGTTGTTGAAGAACGCGTTACAAGCAGCAGCAGTGGGAGAAAAAGGAGAAAATATCAAACTGAAAGCAATCTTGATGAAAAACTGGGACGAGCGCGAGGAGACGAACAGCGAATGCATGTTCGACGCCGACCGACGATCGGCAAAGAAACTGGCGAACTATTTATCTATGGACTTACACGAGGTGGATTTCTGTCGCGAGTATTGGCAGTCGGTGTTTTCGCCGTTTACGGAGAGCGTGGGGAGAGGCGAAACGCCGAACCCGGACGTGTGGTGTAATCGAGAGATTAAGTTTGGGAAACTGTTAGAGCACGTGAAAGGGGAAGAAATTGGGGCGAAGTATTTAGTGACTGGACATTATGCGGAGATTTGGAGGGAGTACGGTGACGATAATATCGAGCAATTGTCGTCGTCGTTGAAAAGAATCGAGTTGCGTCGAGCGAAGGACGAGACGAAAGACCAGACGTATTTTTTAGCCTCGGTGCCGTCAAAGGCGTTACAAAGCGTAATTTTCCCGCTTGCAAAGTTGAGAAAAGCAGAAGACGTGATCGAGTTGATTGCACGGGATCTTTTAGGGAACGTGGCGAACGTGTTGGACAGAAAATCGTCAGCCGGGATTTGCTTCGTCGGGAAGAAGAGGAACTTTTCGGATTTCGTGCACGAGTACGTCCAAAGAGATCCGGCGTGGTTCGTGGACGTTGAATGTATAACAGAAGAAAATTCGTTATTAATCGAGAATAGCAGTATTGGTGGTAGCAGTAGTAGCAGCAGTAGTAGTAGTAGCAGTCGTAGTAGTAGCAGCAGCGGCATCAGCAGCGGCGGTAGCGAAAGAGGTGGCCTCGAAGGAAAGGGCGATTCTAACACCATCGACGAGAAGTACATCTTGGGGGAGTGCGAGAGCGTGCACTCCGTGACCGCGGGCCAACGCGCGCGCATTGGCGGTCTTCCCAAACCGTATTTTGTCGTTGGAAAGAGCACAGAAGAGAAAGGATCGTCCAAAGTGTACGTGTGCGAAGGCGGCGACCACCCGGCTTTACTCACAAATTGGTGCGTCATAAAGGACATCCACTTTGTCCACGGGGACGACACAGACGCCCTCAACTCGTCGCAACAAGTCCGCGTGAAAACGCGCTACGCCTCCCCCCTCGTCTCTGCGACGATAGGAATACCACAACAACAACAACAACAAAAAGTGTCTCTCTTCTGCCGCTCGGCGTACGAGAAAGCGACGACGACAACGGCATCGCCATCATCGCCATCAACAACAGCAAAGTCTTCTTCTCCTCCTTCTTCTTCTCCACCTCTCCTCCAAATCACCTTCGTGAGTCCTGAAAAAGCCGTCTCTATCGGCCAAGCCGTCGTTATGTATCACCACTCAACCTCTCGCGTCCTCGGCGTCGGCTCCGTCGCCTACCACGGACGCACCGTCTTCGAAGAAGAACTGAAAGAAGAACAACGCAGAAAACAAAGACAAAGTGAGAAAAAAAACGACGACGACAAAGAGTCGTAAACGAGTCGTAAAAGAGTCGTAAAACAACACCAACAACACGCATAATACTACTTTTGTTTCCTTTTTGTATTAAGAAGAACTTTGAGTCGTCGTACGAGTGGTAGAAAATCGAGTACGAGACTCTTTTTCAGGTATTAATTGTCTACCAAAAGTTCGACATTTTTTCTCAAGCAGCCGCTACTCTTCATTATTTTAATTCACCAATTCTCTCTCCCCAATTTAACGTGCCTTATCTGTGCTTGTTTCGCGTCGCTTTTACCGATAATTTTGAAGACAACAGAACAGAGCACGGAAAATGGGTACTCTCGACCTGGAACTCGGTCACAAGTCGTGGTCGTTCCTGTTCTATCTCTTTCACCACTTCCCTCGTTTGATGCTCGGCATCGGCCCGGATGCCGTTTTCGTCTGCATTGGCTACGTGCTCCGATTCATGAATAGGTTAGGTCTGAACCGAACGCGGATGATGATGTCGCACGGGTGGACGTACGATAAAGAAGAAGGTTTTCGATGTCCGATGAGCATACGAGAAAGGTTGGTGAACGCGTGCGCGAAGAACGAAACCGCAGAGGCGGCGGAAATAAAATGGGAGGAAAAGACGAAGGAAAAGTGGAAGTATTGGAGTTACGCGCAACGGAGAGAGTACGAGTTGTGTTGCGAAATCGGAGAGTTTGCGAGTTTCGGAATTAGCACGAAAGAGCTTAAATACGACGCGACGTTGTCGTGCTTGGGAATGACAAAAGTTATGCGCGTTTGGCGAACGGATGAGGATTTGCGGACGTGCAAGAGATTTTGTATTTTGCTTCCGTTTACCGGCGACGAAGGCTTTTACCTCAGGAAAGATAGGAGTCAAGAGCTGGTCGCGAAAGGAGTGTGTTGCTTGATTCCAGAGTTGCCGTATTACGGCAGTCGACGTGCTTTGGAAGGGCAAACGGAGTTTTTCATGAGATCTATTTCGGATTATAGCACTAAAGCCTTGGTTTCGTACGCGGACGTGGTCGCGTTGACGGCGCACGTGAAGGAGACGTTGGCGATGCACAATCACGAGAGCGGAAGTTTGGTCATTTCTGGATGTTCCATTGGTGGGTATTATTGCGTTCCAGCGGCGATCTTGGCGCAGTTGTTGACGAAGAATAATAAAAAAATGAGGAAGGGTAAACGTTCGGTGAATTTGAAAATTGGCGTTTCCGCTTTTTGCGGGTGGTTGAGTTTTGACAATTGGTTTCAAGACGAGGAAAAGTTGCCCATGGCCGTACTTCTGACGAATTTAGAAATGTTGGCGAACGTAGGGATGAGTTCTTTAGATAAGATGACCACGAATGTGCGCGAGGCGTACCTCGGGGCGATGAAGGAAACCAATTTGAAAAAAAAACGAATTAAAATGCGCGAAACTTTGGCGTTGTTTTTGGACGATATGGCCAGTTGGAGTCAATTCGAGTGGAGGATTAAGAAACGCGCGAAGGAGGAAAAGACTGAGAAGAAGCTTTTGAATATTGATGGCATATTAGACGCGGTGAGTTTTGCGCACGCCCGTCACGATAAGTTTATCCCGTATTCGAAGGAGAAAATGGAAAGAGAAGTCGAGCAGTTGAACGCTTTGTCGAGAACGAAGCCGATCGTGGAAGTTTTAGAATGCGATCACATGGTGGCTATTTCGCGTAAAGGACCAGCGATACGGTTAATATTGGACACGTTCGATAGAATGGTGTATGAGTGAGAAATAAAAAAAAACGCGCCGCTCTTGTCGTTCGCGCGCGTTGTGTAAGAAAAGGCATGTGTTTTACGAGTTGTGCTGTACGTGTAGTTCAATTCTTGTTTATAAAAATAAGAAATTGATCTTTAGTATTAGTTTTAGTATGTTGTTGTTAGTATCATCATCAAATTGTCGTGTTGTTCTTTAATGTTTTATTCCTCTTTCCCGTCTTTCAAAACCTTCGCCACAAACACGACACCAACGCCAATCGTTCGTTTCGTCCACTGCTTCAATGCAACCCTTCTCTTCTGTCTGTTTTCCTGACGCGTTCGCACTCGCTCTTTTTCGCTATCGGTCAAGGATGCCGCGGCTTGGAATTTCAATTTCTCGCGTTCTTCCTTCTCTTCGAGTCGATTGGCGAGTTTGCGAAGGCCGTTTCGGAGCATGCTCCGTAAAAATCGAGCGTTTCGACGCAAGTGTAAAGGCGTTTCGCGAAGGCGGCGTCGCTCGGCGCGCTCTTCTTCGTCGACGATGTCCGGGTCATCGTCGAAGAGATGTTGTTGTTGCTTGTGTTGTTGTTGTTGTTGCTCGCGTTCTGCTACTAGGTCCGTATCGCTATTATTATTATTACTATTTTTCTCCCCGCCGTAGTTGTTGTTATTGTTTTTGTTCAAATTCGCGTCGTTTCCTGGCTCTCCTAAACTGTTCGTGCTGTCAAAACTCTTCACCGATTGTATGCCACCCTCTCTCTCCAGGCGTTTCCGCATTCTTATCTCCCTTCTCAACTCTCTGTGAAACGACAGCATATACTCATCCAAACCTTTCGCTGCGGTCATGTGGACTAACTTCCTCGGCACGCCCGGCGCTTCGCAATACGTGGAAACCAACATCGCTCCATTTTCAACCTTCTCACCATTCTTCCCTCTCGGCATGTCGTCGTCAAATTTTGGCTGTATCAAACTCGCCGCGTATAAATGTTGCACGTCGTACCCACCTCCGCCTAATTGTACTTGCGTGTGTTTCTTTTTCTTATAGGCCTCTTCGCTTCCGTTGGCGTCAACGCAGACGGAAATCGTCGACCGAGTCACTTCGTCGTGCCAGACGCGCCGAATGCCGATGTAATCTCTCGGTGCCATCAATCGAGGGTAATTGACGCGCCAAAATATCAAATCGCACTCTTTCTCTTCATCTCTCGCTAAAATTCTACTCGTCGTGCTGGAATCGCCCCAAACGTTTCGTCTGTGCTCGTCTAGTTGCACTTTCGCCACGACATCGGCGTCGATGTTATCGATGGCTATTTCTGTTTTGATCCGCGCGATGTGCTTCCCGTGCGCGCGAGAAGAGGTGGACGTCGAGCAGTACATTCTGTATCTGCAGGGCATCTTCGCACTTTCTATGCTCCCGGTGTGAATCTTCTCCCAAACGACGTCCTCGCGTTCGGTTAAATCCGCCGCGCTATTCTTCCTTCCGCTGTTATTTTCAACCACAGATTCTACAAACGCGTTTTTATGCGTCTCGTTAACAATACCGGCTAGATTCAAGGACATTTTCGGCACAGTCGTGCTCGCACTACCGCTCGTCCAGCTCTTTTGTTTGTCCACTCGGAGAAGAACCGTCGTCTGGTCGCTCGACGACGAATGGTGTTGAATGAAATCCCGGGAGCCTAAATCGATCGAGCGTCTCAACAATAAGCTCGCGTTGTTGCTGTTCGTACCGCAACGCGATGATGCTCTTTTCCTCGAATGCTTTGTCCTTTCCTCCGAGTTCTTTTTCTTCTTTTTTATACTCTTCCTCGTCCATCCACTAAACAGAATTGTCTTCTTCGCTCGCCTCCACCCCATCCGCGCGAGTTCAACCACCACGGGTAACACAAACCTCAGCAACACGTACACCACGAAATACATTTCCAAAGCGACGGAGGCGTTGAACCTAGACCAGTAGTTTCCGCGGAGTAAAAACACGGCAACGCTGAGGTAAAGGAGGAGTAATCGCTCGCGGATGTGCGGTAAGATGTGGAACGGGAGGTACTCTTCTTCTTCTTCTTCTTCTTCTTCTTCCATATCTGCTGAGTCATCACCGTCGCCGTTTTTTTTTTCCATTCTATCCGTCGTCGTCGTTTCCATTTTCGCTTTCACGTACGCGTGAGAAGGTTTCGGCGACGCTTTACCAACTCGCGGTTGTTGTCGCTGTTGTTCTCGTTGCTCTTCTTGCAAAACGGCGGAAAAGGCGTCCTCCGATATTGGTTCCATCGTCAGCTTTTAAAGGGGTGTGACTACGGTTGAGTCATGATTTTTAGTGTGGATTTGAGTGAAAATTTTCCTCATTCGCTCTCGCTGTTGCGCTGGTGGTGGTGTTGTCGTGAGTAGTATTAGTATCGTTAAAATCGCGAGATTTGTTGCTAAGTTCTATATACCGCGTTTATGCGACGCGGCGAACGAACATCGCCTCGAAGACGTCGTTCAAATCTCCTATTTTTGCGACGAGTTTTCTTCTCGGATGCGAGGAAACGTCGAAATCGTACGCGTACGATTTTTCTTCTCTAGGTCGACGCGTTAGATCTACGACGTCGGGATCGTCGGGCGTTTGTTTCAACGTCTTCCCTAAATGTGAGAACAGTATTCTGGCTTCGGTTTCGTTGGCGATGAGGCAGTTTTCTTTTTCGCTCTCGAGCGGAGTGCGCGCGGACTCGTGATGGAAGGTTTCGAAATAGTTTCGTCGGAAGAATTCGGGGTTGTCCAAGGACGTGGATGCGTCCTTGAGTTTGTTCTTTGATGCCGCGGTAGAATACTGTAAAAATGTCATCCGCGTCTTTCTTCTTCTGACGTCTTCCCGCCTTTTCTTCCTCCTCTCAATCGTACGTACAAACCCTCTACCAAACATCTTCAACGCCATCGCGGAGGACGTACTCATACACCGCTCCGTATCAACACACGTCTCGTCGTCAACGTCGTTAATCATAAAAGCACCACCCGCGCCTTCAAACAACTCTCCGAATATCGCGCACGCTTCCATCGACGCCAGTGAAGCTTCTCTTCCGCAGGCTAAAAAATGAATCTGCGTCTCCAAATCAAAGTCCAACGCGTCCGCCGCGACGAGCGCGATATCGCAAACTACTCGTCTTAATCGTCTTCGTCTCTTTCTTCTCGAAAAGTCGTTAATGTTCTTACTATTCGCATTCTTCAAATCATCAATATCATCATCATCATCATCATCATCATCATCCGATGACGTTGATGAAACTTCTTCGTTCAACAAAACTCTTCTTCTTTCATCCAAAAGCGGCACGACCCACGTCTCCGTTTGCGGCAAGTTAAACGCTTTCGCGTATCCAGCCAACGCGTTTACGCTCTCCGCACGATCCGTCAAGAGTAAAAGGAGGTTATTGGTTCGTCGGTGCGTCGTGCACGGCACTCTCTTCGCATTAAACGTCGTCCTTAAAACCTTTGCTTCTTCGTCTGAGATTCTTTTCCCAAGCGGCGAAGCTTTTTTGGATGATGATTTTGGCGACGACGATTCAGACGACGACGTGTCAATGCGTATGGCATCAAATCGAGAATAGTCGATGGTCATCTTTCGTCAGGGTCATCTGTTGTTGTTCATGCTTTTGTTTTCGTTGTGTTCATGGTGTTCATGTCGCGCAATTAGTAGTGTTGTATTGTGTTGTATTATATCAAGACTTTCTCTAAATATCTAAATCTACGCGTTCGCGGAGAGCATCATCTGAACCTGCTCGAAGCAATGTTTGCTCTCAGAACACCTCTCGTCGCGATGTCATGTTCCCATCTGCTCTTAAACTTCAAATACAAAACCATGCTGCCTCGCGCGTCTTCGGATGGGTCGTGACCGAGGACACTTTTTGACGTCGTTTCCCCGTTCGTTTCGTTCGTAGTAGTCGTTCGTTGAATGGAAAAGTTGCAGTGGATTTTCACCAACTTTCTCAACTTTTGCGGTTTTTTGAAATGCGGCGGGCGTAAGATTGGTTTCCAAGTCGCCGTGTCGCGGAGGAGTTCTTTCGGGTAAGTCATTCGGAGAACCTCGAGGTCGTTTTCTAATCCGTGACCGGTCATGATGATTTTGCGTCTTCCGTCGGTACCACCGCTTCCAAAAAGTTCCACGACTTTATTCTGAACTTCCTCAAAACTCGGCGCGTCGCGGAGATGCACTTCAGTCAATCCCGACCATTGCGTTCGGTAATCGGTCACGGTTTCCGTCGGACGACAATAGCTCGTATACACCACGTTCAAGTGTTCATTAATCACGGATACTTGACCTAACACGCTCTTCACGCCGCCTAAACCAACGCCTACCATCTCGCAATCCAACGCGAGACAGTCGGTGATGGAGAAATCATCGTTGAGCGGTATCGGAGGTCCCGAGCGAACTTCTCGTTGCTTGCGTTCTTTGTCCTCTTCCTCTGCATCAAAGAGGTTAATAATCCGCCCGTTTCGAACGACGCGCAACGCGCCCAACCCAAACGGTCTCCTTTTCGCCATCCTGTCGTAATATTCTCTCTCCTCCTTCTCCTCTTCGTCTTCTTCGTCGTCCTCGTACCTCCCTCTCCTCTCGCTCGGAGTAGAATTTGACGGCGCTTCTTCTCCTCTGCCTCTCCTCCTCGCGCCCGCGAACCGGTACATCGCCACCACTATCCCCCAAAAGCTCCCTAGATTCTGAAACACGTCCGCGCTACTCTTCGCGCCAAAATTCGCCAACGCGTCCGCTCGCGCGTTATTCATCCTCGCCGTGTACGATCCTCCTCCTTGGTTCTTCTTTGATCGAATACTCCCATTATTCGCATTCCCTTCCGCGTGCGCCTTCACTTTATGCACCACCGTCCGCCCTTCTCGGGAGAGTAACGCCCAACAGACGCACCTCAAATACCACCTCGTGTTCCCGTCTCTCACGTTTTCGACGACGCTCCCAAAACTAGGATTCCTCTTCTCTCCTCCTCGAGATTGATTTCGAAAACTTTCCGCCGCTTTCAACACGTACCTGGAGTCCGTGTACACCGTCAGTCTTTCTCGCCAATCGTGCCTCAAAATGCACGCTAAAAACGCCAACATTTCCGCGCCGTTGCTATCTTTGCAGCTGGATTTTGACACCGCGGCGGCGAAGTTTAATCGATGCCCCGGCGAGTAATACACGGAGACGCCGCCTCCTCCTCCTCCTTTTTCGAACGATAAAGACGACGACGAGGAGGATAAAGACGGTGTCATCGACGCGTCGATGTAACAAATGCCGTCGTCGTACTCCTCGTCGCGTAAAATCTTCTTCGCGGTGCCTTTCCGAGTATTTTTATCGTTCACGTGTGCGCTGAGTAAAAGTCGTTTCTCTCGCACTTTCTCGGGAAAGAAATACAGCGCGGAGAGTAACGAAAACAGGAACTGCACGAAGGAAACGAAGTTCCAGAGCTCGTCTTTTACGATTCGCGCGCGTCGAGAGAAGCACACCCGCACCATCATTCGCTCTCCTTTGTTCTCTGCGTCGTTGGGGGAATTTCCTCTCCGCGAGACACACGTTTCCTTCAACGCTTTATGCGCGGAAGTCTTTCGAGAAGGACGCGAAAAAAAGCCGCTTAAAAGGACTCCACGAGTGCGCGCACGTCATCGTCTGCGCGTCAGAATAGTACTTTAGATCCTTTCACTCGGATATCTCGCTCGGGTTTTGTTGCGCTTCATCGCACGACTTTCACTCTGCGGAATTCCCTCATAAAGAAGCGAAGAAGAACACCATGGAATACGTCTCCTTGGAAGGCTTGCGAAACGACGGCCGCCGTCCGAACGAGTGCAGACACACGTCCTGCGCGTTCGAAAATCCAATATCCGCGAACTCGTGCTCTGGGTCCGCGGAGTTTACGTTCGGGCAAACGACTGCCGTGGCGGCGGTTTTTGGTCCACATTCTTCCCTGAGTACGAGTACGATCGATTCTCTGTCGATAGAGCGGTTGAAAGTGACCGTGGAAATTACCAGCGCGGCGTTTGGAATGGATGCGATCCCAAAGAAGCGAGCGACGAACGCGGCGACTCTGATGAAGTCCTCCAAGTCCTCTCGGAAGAACAAAGAATTAGCGGTGAAGTTTGAGCAGATTTTAAGGTGTTGCATAGACGCGAAGCGGTATCCTCGATCGGAGGTGTACGTCTCGGCAGCGACGATAAACGACGACGGCTCGGCATCGGCGGCGTTGTTCAATAGCATAGTATTGGCGTTAGTGGATGCAGGAATTCCAATGTTGGATGTGTTCGTGGCGGTGTGCGCGACGAGGTTGGACGGCGAAACGTTGTTGGACCAAAACGAAGTCGAGGAGAGAGGGCGAGGGGTGGAATGTTTCGTCGTCGCGGAAACGAAAGAGAGAAGGAAAACGGACGGATTGCAGAAAGGAAACATCGGGTTCAATTCGAAGATGAACGACGACTACGGCGACGACGACGTGAAACGAATCGTTTCCTACGACATCAGCGGCGGCAAGTTGGCGCCGGCAGCCGTCGACGACCTGCTTCGCGCGTGCGCGAAAGGCTGCGACGAGGTCTCGCGCGTCGTGCGCAAAGCGATGAAAAAACGGCTCAGAAAGCTCGCGAGCACGACCAGGAACCTCGCGTGACATAACGCAGAAAAGAAGAGAAAAGAGTTAGAGAGAAAGAGAGAGAGAGAGTAAAGGAAATGTTCCTCGTAAAGTTTAGTACATTCGTAGACACCCGCAAGAAAGCGCATCATAGTTTTAGAAAGTAGTACACACACAGCAGCGTTTTTCGCTTGCGCATGAATCCTCGTCCTTAAAGCGTTAATGTTGTTCATCCTCCTCTGGCGACTTTACTAAATCTCGAACATATGCATCGATTTTTGTGATGGATAAAAAATGTTCCTCTCGTTCGTTTTATCTTCAGAGTTCAACCCCTTCGTTAACACGCATAACACGACACACATCTTATTTAAGAAAGAACTGTTTATTAAAGGTGGTGAAAAGGCGAGGACTCAGACGACGTGCTCGTAATAATAACACTCATGCACGCCGGGTTACACTCCCGCTTGTCGTCGCACCATCAGCGCGGGAAACATAATCATCATCGACACAATTCGTCGTCGTTGGAGGAAGGATTGGCAAACTTGGACGAGACGACGAATGGCAACGCTCCTGCTCCTCCTGCCAGGACGAGACGCGGAAATTACAACAACAACAACAACACTAATTCCTTCTGGAGCAACGGCAAGAACGGAGGAGGACAAACGAATGCGTTCTCGCGGGATGGCGCGATTCCAAGCGTTTTGAGAGATAAATTTGGCACCCACACAGGAGGCAACAAGAACAAGAAGATATCGGCGTGGAAGCGCTGGCAACCACTTTTGTTCGCGGCGATTTTAATCGGGTTTCCGTTATCTAACGCGGTGTTTTTTTTCGGCGCGCACGTGATGCCGACGTTGTTTTCCTCGGGGTCGTCGTCTGGGTTAGAGCAGAGCGGGATGATGTCGCCTGCAACGTCAAAGTCGCCGAAGTTTAGCGGGAAGCAGAAAGAAGGCGTGTTTGGCGCGATTGGGAGCGAGTACGAAGACGAAGGAGACGAGGACGAGGACGAGGAAGTTTCCGACGATTTTATGGAAGGGTACGACCACAAGAAGAATAAAAAGAAAAGTTTAGATAGAAAGAGAAAGATGGATCCGTCGACGACGGAACCGTTTCCGGCGCTGTCCGATTTCTTGGACCCGTACCGGGAACATTACGAATCGTTTTTCGATGCTTCCAGCGAAGCTTGGAGGATAAAGAAGTACGGGCGAATTTGTATAGTTTCGGATTACGTTTTAGGATTATCCACGGGTTCTGGACCAGCGACGGCGGTGACGACGTTAGCCGAGGAGTTGCACGAAAGCGGCTTCGACGTGACGATTTTGTACACCGGTTACGCGATTCATAAACCACCGGATGTAGAATTTTGGACTGGGTATTACACCGCGAAAGGGATTAACGTGATCGCGTTACCCGAAACTGGGGTTTCGTACGATGTTCCCGTAGACGTTGCCATTGCGCACAGAGTATTCATGTGGATGAATGACCAACAGTGGTACGATTGCGTCCATTTCTTGGATAATCGCGGAAGAGGGTATTTCGCGTTGACTGCGAAAAAACAAGCGTTAGCGTTTAAACACACCGAATTCGTCGTTCACGCGCAACAACCTCACTTGTGGTACAAAACAAACTCGCTGCAAACGTTGGACACGTTGCACGATTTAGTCATCGATTATTTAGAGAAAGAGCAAATGAAAATGGCCGATCACATCGTCGCGCCGAGTCAGTACATTTTGAAATGGTTCGCCGAACAAGGTTGGGAATGGAACAGAACGAAATCAACCAGAGTGCACACGAACCCGCTGCCGAAGTGGGTGAAATCGAAGAACAAAATAGCGCACGAAGCGAGCACAATCAACGAGATTGTCTTTTTCAGTCGATTCGAGTTGCGCAAAGGTATCGTTTTGTTTTGCGACGCTATGGACCAGTTAGCTTTGAGAGGGGACACGCAAATTATGAAAGGCGTGCGAGTAACATTTTTAGGCCACTTGAGCAACTCAGCGGAAGAAAAGTTGACGATTAAAGGTGGCGCGAGAGCGAGAGTCGATCAATACATTCGCCAACGCGCTAAGAAATGGTCGTTCCATTGGCAAATTTTGAAAGACATGGACGTGAAGCAAAGGTACGAGTACATCGAGGAAGGGAACGCGAATAATAAATTAGTCGTGTTGCCGTCCTTACTGGAGAATTCGCCGTACACCTTAGTGGAATGTTTGGTCATGGGTATTCCAGTGGTCGCCTCGGACGTCGGTTCGGCGCGCGAGTTTATCGACGACGACGACGCCGAGAGAGTATTGTTCGTACCAACGCCGAAACCGTTGGCGGGGAAAATCAGAGACATTCTCAAGAACGGATTCGTCCCGGGGAAATCGAAAATCAAACAAGACGTGGAAAAAGACTGGACGATTTGGCAACACCACTTAGTGCACCAATCTAAGGATTCCTCGAACGCCATGTCAACTTTACAAACGTGGGAAGAACCGCTCGTTACGGTGATAGTAGTCACGTATAACAACCCTAAGTTGTTGAAACAAGCCTTGCAATCGATTTACGAACAAGAGTATACGAAAGTTGAAGTCGTGCTGATTGATGATGGTTCCACGTTACCGGAAGCGCAAGCGTATTTACGTGAGATCGACGCCGAATTCAAACGCAAAGGGTGGGTCTATTTGCAACAAGACAACAGAGGTCCCGGGGCGGCGCGTAACAACGGCGCCAAGCACGCGCGCGGCGAGTTCATAATGTTCATGGATGATGATAACTTTGCCAAACCTAGAGAAATTGCCACGTTCGTGTCCGTTGCCATGCATACTAAAGCGGACGTTTTGACTTGTACGAATGAATACTTTTACGGATTAGAGTTACCCGGAAATAGACCGCCGATTGGACGATGGGTTCCGCTCGGCGCGGCTACCACCGTCGGCATGTTTCAAAATCTCTACGGAGACACGAATGCCATGATTCGACGAAAAGTCTTCCTCGATTTAGGCGGTTTCCCTGAAGATTACGGTTACGCTCTTGAAGATTGGGAGTTGTTCTCTAAATCTGTCTTGGGCGGTTATAAACTCGAATCCATTCCTTCTCCGCTGTACTGGTACCGCATTCGTGATACGTCGCACTCTCACGAAACTGCGAAATATGGGAACGCCGCGCGTACCATCCGTCCGTACCTCAGACAAATTCCTCAAAAACTCCATCACATCGTTCTTTTCGCGCAAGGCATGAAAGATTCGCACGACGTCGCTGCCGGCCAACTGGAAGAACAAAACGGCCAAATGCGCGACGTTCGTAAAATGTTGAAAACGTTAGCTACGAGTCTGAACGATTTATGCGACGATGGGTTAATTCCAACCACCGCAAAAAACCAAGTCGAAAATTCGCAATTCGCGTTAGACGAAGACGACCCGTCAATCGTCGAATCTCCATCGTACGAGCGTCTGGAAGAGAAGAATAAACGTTTCAAATCCTGGTCTCCGTTCGCGGACGGATACAACATCGATAAACGAAACGGACGCATCTCCGAATCCTCCTCGGACACTCGCGCCTTGCGCATGCAAAACCCAGACTGGAAAGATGCTCGAGGCGCGGTTCAAGAAATCCACTTGCACCAAAAAGAACCGTCCGCAGTGATCATCTCCGGTTGGTCGAAAGCCCGCGACGTCTCCGGCGCCTCCGACGGCGGCTACTCCATCTACGCGGACATCAAGTTCATCGACGGAAAAATGATGTACGGCTACTCCGTCGCCTTTGACGTCGGCACGCACACTTGGCAGTTCAAAGCTGGAGTCATCGATCCAATCGTAGCCATCGAGAGTATAACCTTATACGCCATGTTTCGTTGGCACGCCGGCACGGCTTGGTTCGACGACGTCACGGTGTCCTCCTTGAAAGAAGGTTTGTGCGATTACACTAAATTGACTTTGGAAGGGTTAGGGCCGGATAAAGGAAACGGTGGGAAAATTGGACCTGGTGGCAACAGAGACGAGTTATAACGTCTAGAAGAACAACGCCGCGAAAAGCACGCGTATTGTATGTATTTGTGTGTACCATTATTAAATTCATCGTCGCATTCGCCTCGTCGTCGTAACTCCGTTTTCTTTCCTTCTTTTCTTCTTCTTTTCCTCTCGAGGCTGCTCCTCCACAAAAAAAATTTCCATTCGAGAGAAAAAGGTCACGCTCTGTTCTGCTTTAAGACAAATGGGGAGAACGAAATCAAAAGTCCTTCTCACGACGTCGATTCTCGGTTCCTCGCTCTTAATCTTTGCCACGTTTGGGATTCTCGGCCCGAACATTCCAAACTTGACGACGGGAACGACGACGGGTTTGAAGCGTCGACATTCTTCGTTTCGAATCGGGAAGAATGCGCTGCGGGAAGATTACGAAGCCCATCATCATCCTCATCATCATCTGAGAACGACAATAAGAGAAGATTCGGAGCAGAAAGACGAAGATATGATGGCGAATTTAGTGCCGAGTTTAGAAAAAGAGGAGGAGGAGGAGGAGGAGGAAAACGTTTTAGTCGTCCCGTTCTCTTCCTCCTCCACCTCGAAAAAAGAAGAGGAGATTTTGATAAAATCGACGTCAGCGGACATGGACATCGAAACGGAGGAAGATCTGCATCCGTTCAGAGGTCGGAAACCGAGACCTCCGCCGGAGAAGTTTACGACACGAAACGAAGCGACGACGACCTCTCCGGAACACGTGCTCGATCCGAACAGGATGCAAATAATCTCTCTCGATCATCCGCGAGCGTTTCTGTATAAGCGGTTCATGACGGACGAAGAGTGCGATTTTTTGATCGATCACAGTAAAAGTCGGATGTCAAAGAGTGGCGTCGTGGACGCGGAGACGGGTGGGACCGCGAAATCGGACATTAGGACGAGCACGGGGAGTTTTGTTGGGATTGGAGCGAATGACTTGATGAAAAAGTTAGAAAAGCGAGTGGCGACGTTTTCGATGTTGCCGGTGAAGCATCAAGAGGCGACGCAGGTGTTGAGATACGAGGTTAAGCAGGAATATAGAGCGCATTACGATTATTTTTTCCACAAAGGAGGCATGGCGAACAATCGAATTGTGACGATTTTGATGTATTTGCACGAACCGGAATTTGGAGGAGAGACGGTGTTTCCAAATACGGAGGTTCCATTAGAGAGAGCGGAGAAAGGATGGGGGAAGAATTTCTCGGAGTGCGGGAATAGAGGGAGGGCAGCGGTGGTAAGAAAAGGCGACGCGTTGATATTCTGGTCCATGAAACCTGGCGGGGAATTAGATCCCGGGTCGTCGCACGCCGGGTGCCCAGTCGTGAGAGGAGAGAAGTGGACGGCGACGAAGTGGATTCACGTAAATCCAACGAACCAATGGAACCAGAACAATCACAAGGTGCACTACGCAGGGGGACCGGCGAATTCAGAAACTTGTAAAGATACGAACGCGGCGTGTCCGGGATGGGCAGAGGGTGGAGAGTGTACGGCAAATCCGGGATTCATGGTGAATTCGTGTAAGGTCTCGTGTAGGCAATGCGTAGGCGGCTGGCGGGACGGCTCGTATACGAAACCAGTGCTGAGCTGAGCTGAGCTTTATGCTTTGTTTTTGCTGTTGTTGTTGTTGTTGTACCATTGTATATTATGTTGTATAGCTACTAGTATAATTTTACATCGTTTCTATCTTCGCGCTGATTTCATCCGCGTGGTTGACAAACATTTCCCACTGTTCGCGATTAAACGCTAAACCTTTAAATCCCGGCGCCCACTCGCCGTTTTTGTTTTGGTAGTACTCGCGAACGTGTACCATCGGTTTCCCTTGATATTTTGACACCGTCACTCTCTTATTCCCTCCGATTTCGCACACCGCCTCGCTTTCCGAGTTACCCGCAGCGACGATATCGATTTTAATCTCCACATCCGCTATCTTCTCTCGTAAATTCTCAAATTGTTCCGCGTTCAAGTTCACGCCTTTCTTCCCCGGCAGCCACTGGCCGTCTTTTTGATAGTACTCTCTGAACGAAATCGTCGGTGCGCCTCTATACACTTGCACGGCTACGCGCTTCGCGTTAGAGAGTCTGCACACCTCGCCATCTACGGCGTCTTCGGCTTGTTGTTGTTGTTGTTGTTGTTGTTGTTGTTGTTGCTGCTGCTGCGTTCCTCCCGATTTCGCCGCCGCGGCACCTCCGCCACTCCCTTTCTCCTTGGTCACGTCCAATGCCCACGTCGGTGGCGCCTTCTTGCTATCGTGCGTCAACCTTAAATCCATCCCTCGCTTCAAGCACAAATACAACACCCGATTGACTTCCGACTTGTCCATCTTCGTCGCTTCCGATATAACTTTCGCCGTCGTCCCGTTCGCGCCGTAATCTTCTAAAGCGTCGAAAATCGTCTCCAGCGTTTGTTTCAAACTTTTCTCGGCGTCCTCGTCCTTGACCGTCTCCTCTTTTGGAAGGACACGTTCAGCGGCGGCAGAAGGAGGGGCTGCTGCTGCTTCTCGCTTCACCGCGAAAGCAGCCCCTTTTTGTGCAGCAGGAGGAGGAGGCCCTTCCCATTTACTCCTCAACAGGTCCTCCTCATCGACACCACTAACTTTCTGCTTCTTCGTCAACGGTTGTGGTGGTTGTTCTCCCGGGGAGCGGAGCACTTCTTCTTCTTCCGCGCGTTCCTTTTGCACGAACTCGTCCACGAGAGACACAATCAACGGTTTGAAATCATCAACGGGAAACCCGAGATCTTGGGCTAATCTCTCGCGAATTTGACGCTCGGAGAGGGTTTCCACATCGACCGTGCGTAAAAGTTCTCGACACTTTGCCTCCACCGCGGCGAGTTTGAAGTCAGACATGTTATGTATGTGCGCGTGTTTGCGTTTTTGATCTGATGAATTTTGAAAATGATTTCTTTTGTAGCCGTGTTTTTCCCAAGGGTGCTCACTTTTCATATCTCTTCGTGTGAGAATGTAGCGATGCGTGTCTCTCTAACTCTCTCTTAACTCTCTCTCTCTCTCGCGTGAATAGTAATAAAAAGGAAAAGTGGTAGTCGCGCTCTGCTGCGTGTGCCGCTAAGAAACGACGATTCTTTCTTCTTCTTCTTTTTGTTCTTTTTCTTTGTTGTCCGCAGGCGCCATTTTTTCTTCCTCTCCTCCTCCTCGGCGAGGCGGCAAAGGCGCTTTGTTGTTGCGGCGGTCGCGACGACGATCCCAGAAGAGATGATGATGATGATGATGGTATTTCGAGAAGGATACAAACGCGATCTCGAATTCTCTCTCCCAGGAACCGAAATCGAACGCGTTGACGGCGGTCGCTTTGACGAGCTTTTTCACGTCCGAGACGAAAGAGGCGTGTTGGCGTTCGCGCTTTTGTTGTTTTCCTTCTTCTTCTTTTCCGTCTTCTTCTTCTTCTTCTTCTCGAAGGTACTCGAACGCAGATAAGGCGACGCCTAACGTCGCCGCCGCGGCGCCGATAGCCGACGCTCGAAACTGCGGCGATGTAGGAAACGAGCGTAAACTCGCGGCGACGATTACGCACGCGTGTTCCTCTGCTTTCGTCCACAACCGTTTAAACTCCTTTGGCCTCGCGCCTTCGGTACCGAACGCGACGATTTCCACGTTCTTTTTCATCGCGTTTAAAAACTCATTCGCCCACATCGATCTCGTCGGTTTCGACACGCGATACTCCAACGTCGTCAAAATAACCGTCTCCATCTTCGCCATCGTCTCCTTATCGAACGTAATCGTTGATATCGGAACGCTAAAGTTGTTCTTCTTTTCCTCCTCGCACATCTCCTGCTCGTAGTCCACATCGAACTGGTCTCTTCTCTCTCTCGTTTTCAAGCTCAATCGAAAGCACGACGCGCTCAAAACTTCGTACGCCCACGCGCTCTCCGTCGTGCACTCCCCGCTCGCAAACGCTCGAACGACTTCTTCCGCGAAATCCACCGCCGCGCACGCGACGTCCACCATCGCAAACGACAACATTTGAGTTATTCTTCTTTCTGAATGACCAACACCACCACGATGAAAACGGTGATTTTCTACCTCCTCCTCCTCAAAGTCGTCGTCCTCATCCTCGTCGTCGTCGTCGAAACCAGAAGGCACCACCCCCTTTGTTAAAGACAGAAACTCTTCGTTTTTGTTCTGAAACAAAAAGAACTGTTCCGCTCGCGTTAAAACGCCTTCGACGACGGCGTCGCGAACGGTTTTCCATCGCTCCTCGCATTCGAAGTGAATCAAAGATGTTTTTTGTGTAGGATTTTGCACCGCGAATTTATCTTCGTTTTCTCGAGCGAGGAATCGCGCGAGCGTCGTCGTACACGTTTCCGTCTTTTCTTTCCTCTTCAGCTTCTTCGTCTTTTCTTCTTCGTCTTCTTCCGCGTTGTAAAAAGCGACTCCTTCTTCTCTCTCGAAACGTTTCATTCTTCTTTAAAACAACAACAACAACGAATTATATAAAATCCGCGAATGGAAATCCTTCTTTTGCCGGATATTGATCTTCGCGCGAAGAGTGCGTTCGTTTCCGCGCGCTCGTTTTGAGGTTTTTCCCGCTTATTTTAGAGGACTGTTTTCGTCACATTTTGGCGTAAAACGAATCACACGAACAACACACAACGACGAACAAACGCGACCATGTCGGCGAGATGTACAAAAAGAGGAGAAAGTCTTCTTCGCCGAATGATACAAACGACGACGGCGAAAACGACGGCACCGGCATCGAACGCGCGTTACTTTCGCAGCGCTTTGAGCAACAACGATATCGCCTTTACGAATGGTCGACGTGTTTACTCTTCTTTCGATTGGTCCTCTTCCTCTTCTTCTTCTTCTTCTTCTAAGTCGTCGGGTGCGGCTTTTGCGGGTGCGGCGGCCACGGCGACGATGATGATGGCGTACTTTTTGCCCTCTTCCTCTTGGTCCTCCTCTTCTTCTCTGGCTCGCTGCGAAGAGGCGAAGAAGGAGGCGAAGATGTCGTCTTCTAAAGGAGGAATGCCGTTCGAAAGCGTCACGTTGTACCAATACGACGTGTGCCCGTTCTGCAACAAAGTGAAAGCGTTTCTCGATTATCACAACATCCCGTACGACGTGGTCGAGGTGAACCCGCTGACGAAAACGGAGATTAAACAGTTCGAACACGAGTGGAAGAAAGTGCCGGTGTTAGTCGTGGACGGGAAGGCGACGTATAACTCGCGCGATATTATAAATGAAGTGGACGAGCGAGTGAGAAAACATTCGGGTTTGACGAAAAGGTGGTTCGGAGAGAAGAGCAAGAAAGAGAAGGAGAAGGAAGAGGAGTGGTGCAAATGGGTGGACGATAGGTTCGTGCACGTGTTGACGCCGAATATTTATAAAACGTTTCGAGAGGCGATGGAGAGTTTCGATTACATCACGGAGAGAGGCAATTTTGGGTTTTTCGAACGGCAATCGGCGAGGATTACCGGAGCAGTGAGCATGTACGGGATTTCGAAGATGGTTTTAAAGAAAAGGCACGGGATCGAAGACGAGAGAGCGTCCTTGTTCGAGGAGACGAGGAAGTGGATGTCCGAGGGAGTTGGACAAAGCGGCGGCAAATTTTGCGGCGGGGACGCGCCGAACATCGCGGATATTTCCATGTTTGGCGTGTTCAGAGCCGTGAAGACGTTCCAAACGTTCGAGGACGTGTGTAAAGAGGTACCGGAAATGGTGCCGTGGTACGAGAGGATGCAAAAAGCAGTAGGAGAGAGTTCTAGATCGGACGGGTTGAGTAATTGAAGAAATTGGGAGGATTGTTTAAATGTATAAAAGTAATCAAACCGCAAAGGTTTGTTGTTGGATTCAGCGTAATACTATTTGAACACATAAAAGTACATTTCTGACTGCTACTACTATCTATTTTGAGTTTACACCCCTTTATTCGTTACATTCGTGGTACACATACAGCGCCTTTTGGTCTTACTACTTACTACCAATGGAGGAATCGCGGGTGTCGCTGTCCCCAATGCCAGTAGCGATGATGACCCTGTCGTCGCTGGTTACCTTCCGCTTGTGCCTGCGCTGCTCTCGCGCGCATGAGATGAGCTTGTTGGTGTTCGTGAATGGCGTTATGTTGCGTGAACCACATCATGGTTAAAATAAACGTCCACCAAAGAATATTCCCAATCGCCGTCGCGACTGAATTCGCGGCGTTCTCGTTGATGTACGCCCTGACTTGTTCGTCCGAACTCGCCGCTGTCAACGCCGCGGAAGGTTCCAATCCCGCCGCACTGACGCGTCCAGTGAGCAAAAATAATATCCTTTGGACGACGATGAGAAAGGCGACGAGAATACCTCCGACAGCGGCGCCGAACGAGGCTAAAAAGAAGGATAAATTCCTCGGCGACGACAACGCTATCCGTTTCAACGCGTGAAAAATAACAATAACGTCTCTGTGTAAAGCGTTGTGCACGCGTTCTGCGAGCGCGGTTAATCTACTCACATTGTTTCGCGACGATGAGGACGAACTCCTTCCACCTCTCCCGTCTCTCCCACCAACGGGCACGCCGTATTTATCCGTCGGTTCTCCCGTCGCCGGAGGCGCTCCGCTGGCGCATCGCACTAACGGCCATTTCGGTGGCGGTAGCGTGGTCGTATATTTCTGTTTCTGTTTCTTCTTCTCCTCCTCTCCTTTTCCTTCGTTGTTCTCGTCTGAATCGTCCTCGTTTACGTCTGAATCGTCGTTGTTGTCGTACATCCTCTTCTGAAAATACTCGCTCGCGCCGTACCCTTTCTCTTGCAACCAAGCTTCCACCCCGGCTCGAATCTGCCAATTCGGCACCACGTCCGTGCACGTCACGATTGCATTCGTCGTTGGATCCGTCGGTTGATTCCCGAACCTTTTACTTCTCAGCCATCTCGATATCGCCTCGCGTTCGTACGTGTACCCGGTTTGCAACAACACCACGGGATCCTCGAATAAATCTTGCGTGATGACGCACTTTAAATGTTCCGGAGGTTCCTCAAATTGCGTTAAATGTTTCGAGTAATACATCGACGACGAGGTGCTGGATGCAAAGCCGCTCAGGATGGTTTTCTTGACCACTCCGGCGAGACCGGCGAGGCCGAAGAATAACGCGTTTTGGTTGTTGTTGTTCGTGTTCGACGACGACATATTTTAGACGATTTCTTTCAAGATGATGAGAGACTATATATGCCGACAAAACGGAAAAAACGCGCGACAAAAGGACACGAACCGGCGGAAAAAGAGTTCTTCCTCTCTCTTATTCCCGCGTACTCTTAGCTCTCTCTTTTGCTCTCGTCGTCTTCAAAATCGCAAGAAAGCTCTTCGTCTTTTTCTTGCGTATTTATGCGCCAAAATATTCGTTTTTTTCCAAAGTGGCAGCCCCGCTCGATTTTCTTTTTTTTTTTCTTTTCAAGTGGCTGCCCCTTTTTGAGGTTTTTCTGCACATTTCACCCTCTTCACACACACACAGCACACGTGATAAATAAATAAGAATGTCCGCAACTATGTGCACCACCGCGTCTTTTGCACCGTCGTCTTTATTGTCTAGCAGATTTTCGAACGGTACGGTTTCGTTTGCGTGCCTTTTAAGTGCGAGAGCGTTTTTTTTTAAGTCGCGAGACGCACGTTTTAGAGTTGTGTTCCGCGTGATTTGTACGCCTGGTTGTTGTGAAACATGATGTTTTTTTTCTCTCAATTGAGAAGCGCGCGATGCTGGTGAAGAGGAGGAGGCGTGCGAGAGAGAGAAAAAAGAAGGAAGCGACAAAATGAACGCGTAAATTGGATGTTTTTGCATCCAAACGCGCGCGGTTTTCATCCTCGCTCGTTTCGCGAGTGGCGGAGTAGGCGGCGCTTTCGAGAAGGAATTTTTCTCGCCGCCCTTTATCCTTTTGGCGACGTCTCCGCAGGAAAGGGAGGAGGAGGCACTTTTTATATGCGACTTTGACTGACGCGCGCTTTTCAACTTCTCTCTTTCAATAACAAACAGGTTCCAGAGCATCTGCTTTCCAAACGTCCACCACCACCACGAAAAAACCAGTGTCCGGTTTTCAATTCCACATCGAAGCCAAGCAAAACAAAGTCGCTCGAACGCTCCTCACCCAAAAGGAACGCACGTACAACAAGGCGCGAAAGTCGGAAATCGCCACGCGCATCAAAAAAGTCCGAACGTTAGCCGAAATATTGTTACCGGCCGCGACGGAAGACAACGTCGCGGAGTTGGAGAAGTTAATCAGCGAAGCGACGAAGAGTGTCGACAAGGCGGTTTCGAAAGGCGTTTTGCATAAGAATACCGGCGCGAGACGAAAGTCGAGAATGGCGAGGTGCAAACAAGCCGTGTTGAAGGCGAATAACTTGATGACGTACAATTAATAATAACACACGCGACTACTATAGAAGAGAGAGAGAGAGAGAGATTTATATACATAAACTTTTAGCCCCCAAAAACGTGTAATTGGATCGTGATGTACTTGATTAACGTAGCTTTATTTTCATCGACTTCTTTTCAACTCTTTTTGGCTTCTTGAAAAAGCGTTACAAACTTTCCCCCATAAAAACAAATGGCATCTTTCGCCGAACAAAACGCGGTTCGATGCAAAGAAGCCGGGAACGTTCTGTATAAGAACGAGCGGTACGAGGAGGTGCGTTTCTTTTATTCTCTCGTGAAAATGTTGCGTTGTTTCGTTTTTTGTGCACTTTTCGCGCATCTTTCCATGAAACGCACGTTCGTTGAAAAACGCTTCAAGTCGTCGCTTTCTCGTCAAAGACGCTGACGCTGACGACGACGACGCTTCCTTCCTTCCTTCCTTCAAAAACTTCAGGCCATCGAAAAGTACACCGAATCTATTCAGTTCGACAGCACGAACCCGGCGGTATACACGAACCGAGCGGCGGCACATTTCAATCTCAAAAACTTTCCGCAAGCGTTGCTCGACGCGGAAACGAGCACGAGAGTGGACGAAACGTGGACGAAAGGGTACTATCGAAAAGCGAAATGTTTACACGCGATGAACGATACAAAAGAGAAAAAGAAGAACAGATTTGAAAACGTGCGAGAAGCGATCGATGTTCTCCGGATTGGCACGCGATACGACGCGACCAACGCGCAAGCGAACGCGTTCTTGAGAGCGTTGGAACTCGAAAGTCTTTCGCTCGCGAAGGATTGTTTCGAGATGAAAGCGAGAGCGAAGGAGATGTTTCGGGAGGGGAAGTTTGAAGAAGCTGTTGAGATGTACGGAGAGGCGCTGAGAGACGAGGAGACGAGGAGAGGTAAGGAGAAAGGAAAATCCGTTCTGGGCGAGAGTAACGGTGGTAGTAGCAGTGGTAGTCTTCGCGCGACGTTGTTTTTAAATCGGGCGGAGTGTTATCGACAGATGGGTAAGATGCGAGAGTGCGAAAGAGATTGCGAGGAAGCTTTGCAATTGCAACCGAAAAACGAGAAAGGTCTGTTGAGAAGAGCGTTGTGTAGGGAGTATTTCGAGAGATTCGAGGAGGCTTTGGAGGATTTCGAGACGGTGAAACGGGTATCGCCTTCCAGTCTTCTCGCGAGCTCCGGAATCGAGAGGTGCAAGAGGATGCAAAAGGTCATCAATAATGACGGGTAATAGAGTACAGTAGTATCGTATAATTTTTAGTAATAATAATATTAGTTGAAATACAAATGTTTCTTTAGTCATATAAAGTATACTTTCTAATGTAAAGTTGCGTGAAAGAATGTCGGGGTCTATTTCTTTTCCTTCTCGTCGGCGTCTTCCTTCTTCTCTTCCTTCTTTCCGCCACCAGCGACGCTACGGAGTCTCTCCAACGCCGACGGTTTCTTCTCCACCGTCGCCGGTTTTTGGGGAGCATCTTGTTCTTTATTCGAGGCTTCTGGCGGCGCCTCAGGTTTTGAAGTGGGGGCTCCAGTTCTCTTCGCCGCCTCGTTGGCGGCTTTCTGCTCCTCCAATTTCTGCTGCGCCTTGATCTTCTCAACTAACGAAAGCTTCTTCGGATTTCCTCCACCGTCTCCTTCTTCTTTCGTCTCTGCTTCAGATCTCTGTTTTTTCAGGCGCTCCATGATATTCGCAGCGCCTCTGTCTTTCTGAAAAGCGGCTTTCAACGCCGCTCTCGTTCGAATCTTCCTCTCCGTGTCGTTCTCCGCGACGTTGAATCCAAGGCGTCGCATCACCCAGCCGTAAAACATAACGACAAGCGATCTGGATTTGGAACCTTCCGTGGCTAATGGGACAACTTTCGAGACGACTTTGTTCGGTCCATCGTCCGCGGTTAAACGAATTCTCATCAAGTTATCTGCAACTTGAGGAATGACACCTTTTCGAATCAACGAAAACAATCCAGACGGTTTCAAGGATCCCAACATGTTGACGCCTTGTACAGACTTTTGCCGCTGTCTCGCGCGATCGAGTAAATCATTCACTCTTTTTAAAATGTCAACCGCGTGTACTCTGGTAAACGGCGCTGGTAAATGTCTCTCAACGATCCATTGCGCCTGGATGTCCACGCCAGATTCGTTCAACTCCGTGAACTCTTCATCCATGGTTTCTGGATTCACATACTCCGTTCGGTACTTTTCCAAAACCTCCTCCTCGACCGGTAACTGTTGCAAGTAGTCTCTTTGATGCTTATCGAGGACATTCTTACTAGCTTCTTTTAGTTGCGAGTTGACGAATTTCGATCGAGCCTCCGCGCGGAGTTCTTCAGGGGTCAATATGTCCCGTTTAGAACCCAGCGTCATTCGTCGGTACAACGAAGGGCCTTTCTCCAACGATTTTTGTTTTTCCGCTTTTGTCGATATCTTCTTCGATAAACGTTTATCCAGTTGCGCCAACTTATCCGCCGTCGTATTTTTGCTTTCTTTGCCGCCTTTGAAACCTTTGGTGTCGCCAAAGAAAACGCCGACGATGCCTTTGTTGCTTTTCGCAGATTTGACGACAAACGGAGTAACCTCCATGAAGATGTAAATGAGGAAGATCGTCAAGCCTCCTAAAATGAGAACTGCGTTGAACCAGGACAGAAAATCGTCGAATCTCTTCGAGGCTTTTTCGGTTAGAAAAATCAAACCGGAGAAGATGTTCACGAAGGAGATGAAAATAGCCGCAGACTCTAAACGGTCCAGACGTTTGGATTCCTGAGGGTCCGCGAAGAAGTGAATGGTCATCGCGATAAAAATAGTCATCATACAACCCAAAGATTGACCTAGTTGACTCATCGTTGTTCCTTGCGAGAACAACATGGTACTGCCGACAACGCCGAGTTGGCGAAGCAAGACTAAGATCTTGTATCTGTACCACGCCGGGCGATAACCCACGTACAAAAACCCGAACGTCTTGACCGTATCCGGGCGATTCAACTTGTCCCGAATTCGATACAGCGTGAAGTAAAACGTCAAGATGATACCAAAGGGGTACATGCACACCAACACTAACGCGATAGGAAAGTACTGCGTCCAGGGATTTTTCATGTTCCCCCAGTCGTAACACTGTATGCTCGGTTCAGCTTCCAAATACGAGATTCCATTCGCCGGGTTTTTCACGCAATCGAAATATTCAAGCGTCGCTCTCGAGAGAAAGATGTAAGAAATATCCATCAAAGTGAGCATGATGCGAATAAACATCCTCACAGTTGATCGGATGTGATCACCAACGGAGAACTCTTCCAATTGTATTTTCTTATCTGTGATCATCTTCTTCGCCCTTTCCTTCATCCTCTGCAATTTACCTCTGCGGTTGCCTTCGTCGTCCACATCGCGAGTGTCGTACGCGAACCACGAGTCAAACGAACCCGCGAGAAGCATTCTGATGAGCACTTGACCGATGATAAACTTCAGCAAGGTGATCAACACGAACGTCGCTCCAAAAAAGAGCGGCGAGAGCACGACGACAAAATACCGCAAGAAGAAATCAAACTTCGGAATGTGACATTCCGGTTGCAGCAACTGAATGTCAAACGTGAAAATCGCAAAGTACTTGTACAAGTTTTGAATAATCGGAGGCCACTTGAAGTCCAAATCCGATAACACGGCGGTTATTTGGACGAACACGAACAAGAGCGAAATCGCTTTGAATCTTCTCAATAACTTGACGAGGATCGGCAACAACATGATGAAACCAACCAACATCAGGAAAAGAATTAAATACGATTCCCACTTCGTGTCTGGACAGATGTTGCATTGCTGCTTCAAGCGGTAGTAATTGTTACTGCACTGCGCGCAACCCTTCTCTTCGTATCCTTCCGTGCACTGGATAGTCCACGGGTAGACGTCCGCCAAAATCTGATCGTCAGTCGCGTTCCCCGGGCATGCTTGTTCAGGCGTGCACTCACGAATTGTTAATTCAGTCCCTAGCGCTGCGTCTGGAATATCGACGAAATATCCAAACTCGGCTTCTGGAACGATTAAACCTCTTTCTGTGCACCTACTCCCCAAAGGCGGGCAAACCTTGCAAATGCTGTCAAAGTCGCTCGTTTGGTCGTCGATGACGGTGAGCAGATTCCCGTACGTTCCAACGTCGCACAAACACTCCGTGAGAGCAATGGCACCACCTTCCGTGGTCGATCTCGATGGACACGCGGTGCACGCTCTCTTACCTTCAAAAGGTTGATACGAGGTCACTCCGCATGATTCGCACTTCTCTGAGCCAGTTTTCCCGGCGAAAGTACCGGCGGCACAAGGCGAACACGAGATCATGTCAAACAACTGCGCGTATTCACCAAAGCCACACGGTGTACACTGCGTTTCCAAAGAGTTCTTAGTGTGTCCAGGAGCGCACTTGGTAGAAAATGTGACTTCAATTATTTGAGCGTTGTCGTCGCCACCTCTATAATTTTCTTGTTGCGAGACAGCAAACTTGAGTGTCTCCATCGGGCCTCTCCAATACTCCTTCGCGCGATAATAGAGCGTCGCGGAAAATCCCGTCTCTTTGTTCCCACCCATTGAGACGACGTTTATAGACCCGTAAAGGTCACTCAAGTCCGTACCCATGGTCAGATCGCCGGTTTGCACGCCCTGTATGAGATGCGTTACCGTTCCTTGGATGGCGTCTGCGTTTATCAACGTGATGAAAAGTCTATCCGTGTCCTCATCCGCGGCTTTAATCTTGAACTCTTGCCATTGCTTTGCGTACTCCTCAAAACTGAGCTCTTCCTTCGTCGTGCCGACGACTTCGGTCACGGTCATTGGCGCCGTAAACATTGGATTGGAGGTTTTCAAAACCTCTACGCCATCCGCGTCTTTGCCGTACACGCCGAGCTCGGACCCGTCGTCTACCTGCGAAATGACAACACTTATGAGCACCGTGGCAGTTTCGTAGTTGAAACCTGTGACGATGCCATCTTTGACCCCGATGCGCATCCAAAGTTCTTCATCTACACCGCCTCGGTCCTTCGTCGGTTCATAAGTAAAATACGCGCTTAGCTCTGTACCAGCCTCCAAAACTTTCTTCGTGCACGTTTGCCAAAAGTTGTTCTCTTCGAAAATTTTTCCTTCGGGGTCGGGTTCACAATCGCACGTGTACATGGTCAACTCGTTCACAGTTACCTGCTCTCCGGAATGTTCCTGCGCGCAAACGTTGCCTTCACACTGGCCGTTGTCCCCCCCTTCGTCCCAACAATGCCACTTGATTCTCCCGTGCTCAACTGTTTCGTAGCCATCCACATCTGTGACGGCGTCGTAAAAAGAGTTTTGCGCCGTGTACACTCTCAACATCGATTCGGTAATGCTTGCGTCTTCACCGTTCTTGTCTTTACCGGAATGAGGTAAATCCGCCGCGACCGCGCGCTTTACCGAGAAGTCCGTCTTCGTATCCTCCACAACATTCGCCGTCGTGGACACTTCGTTCGTGACGAGTTCCTTCACACCCGTGATGGATGGTAAGAACGTCTTTTCGGCGACGGTGATCTTCACCCGTCTCGAGGCCGAATTGACGCCTCTCGTCCCGGCGGGCAAACCCGTCGGCGGATCCAACCCCTCGTGTCCGCCCGCTTCCACGTCGTTAACCGCGTACTCGAACGTATCGGACAATCCGCTGTTATTTCCGTACGGGATATATACAAACGCGCCGGCATCTTCGCCACACAATTGGGCGCCTTTACCATTGTTGGCTGTGTAGTCGCACGACAACCTTACTTCTCCGTACGTCGGCAGCTTGGTGATCACGTATTGTAAATAATCCTGGTCGGCATCCAAGTCTCCATACGCGTACCCCGAGGCGCAGTTGACGAAACCATCTGCGGACACTCCCACATTCGATGCATCGATGCAATTCAAATTGCCTCTCAAGATATACGTGTTGTAGTCCCCGGATGTCCCGGACTCGGTCGGTAACGCGTATGCCGTCGCGGTTTGGAACGATTCAAACGTATACCCTTGCCATCCGCTGTTCGTTCCGGTTGGCGTCAACTTATTCGGTCTCACTTGTTGTCCAAATGTTAAATCTTCAACATCATCGGGCCAACTCGCCGGATCGTTTCTCGGCTCGATGTAAATTCTTCCCGTCGACACCTCCGTGTCTTGCGACAGCATCTCACCGTTAGCATCATACACCGTCTTTGTCACACGAAACGAAAACAGAGACAAATCGGTTTTACTCTCAGAAAATTTGTGCGTATCCGGCGTAAACGATAAAACCCCGCCTTCGCTCAAAAACGCTTGCGCCACTTCGTTTCCTACGGCCCCAACCTTCAACGTCCTGTCCGGCGGGCAAATCAATTCGTACGTCAGCGTGTTCCCTTCCGCTTCCCACTCGTTGTTCGTCGGTTTCAACGTCGTCGTCATCACCGTATCTTCAACCGCGCAAAAATAGTTTTTCAAATCCCCCAACCCTTCTTCTTTGAAAAAAGTGTCCGGATCAGAATTGCAAAAGTAAAACTCGCACGTGGCCGCTTCCAACACGCCGCCCACGCACGTGGTTTTCCCGGAAACCGTATACCCTTTGTCACACGTCGGCTGACACGTCTTGCCCGCGTCTAAAACGTTCGCACACGTTCCAACTGCACCGTTTAATGGTGGTACGCTCGTGTCGCACGGCGTCGCCTCCGCCACCGTGGCTTCCGTTTCCGTGCCTGAAGTTTGTGCTCCAACAAACAAGAAATTACCAAAATTATTTTCTTTTGTCGTCGCGCTTGGTCTTCTTTGCGGGAAGCTGCTGGACAAAAACACCGCGAACAACGCGCACACGAAAAGCGTTCGCAGCGCGCGTCCTCCGCGGTTTTCGCTTCTGAAACTCTTTCTCGATGAAGAAGAAGTCCTCGTGACTTTGTTTCTCATCATCGTCATCATTTTTTTAACCTCTCTTTAAAGAACCGGCGGTTTGAATACAAAGACGAAGGGGCTTCCTTCACCCTCGAGAGTGTGCAAACGGTCTTTATGCACAAAAGAAGATCTCACCGACAACGAACACACGAGAGGAAGAGAAAAAGACTTTCCGAATGACTTCTCTACGACGCGAAAGTCTTCTCTTTTTCCAAAGAATTTATTACGAGAGCGTGAACGACAAAACGAGAGCGTTGATGATGCACTCGCGTCGTTGCGTGCTCTTTTGGCGATCAATTCCTTTCAGGTGTCGACCGACCTTTTGGTTTTTTTGCTTCTGGCAGATTTTTTTTCTTAAACCCTAAACTCTATGAACGCCTCTTTCTATCACTCTGGGCAAAAACAGGAAACGTCGATACTCCGCGGAGGCTTCCGCGGCGTTCACGCGAGCGAGCACAAAAGCATTTTAGTGAACGAGAATACAGGAATACTACTAGCTATGAATACTCTCATTTCTTTCAAAATGTTACGTATTATTACGACTCTAAGAGATCTCGAGGTAGCCTAAGATCGCCAACGTCCGCCTTTTCGCCTCTAACTTGGCGGCGACTAAACCGGTCAGTCGATCGAACTCTTCGCGATTGTCCGTTTCCGTGGCCAACGCTAAATCTCGTTCGAACGCGGCGTCTTGCAACTCGCAGTTCTTTAAAAACTTTTGCAACTCCAAGACGACGTCGTCGACGCTCGCGTCGAGTCTTTCCGCGATTTCTCGACACGCCGCTTTGCCGTCGAACGTTTCGTCCGGGTTTAACGTCATCATTTCGTCCAAAGCGCGTTTGGACGGCGAATCCGCTTCCAGTTGCAAAAGTGTTTGCGTGAGTAATTGAATGATATTTTCTAGAGTTTTCAGAACGTTCTCGTCTTCGCCTTGGTTTTTACACGCGGTGAGGACAACGTACGCTTGACCGAGCACTCCGTTTGTAATTTTTCCAATCAGCGCTAACCTCTTACACTCGGGGACAATTTTGTCCCACGTGCCTAAGGAAACGAGCTGGTTGAACGTTTCTGCGTCCATCGCGGTCGGTTCTGCCGCAGTTGGGCCTATTTTATTACTCTTATTGTTACCATCATCATCGACATCATCAGCGGCTGCTTTCGTAAATGCAGCCGTCCTTTTTCTGCGTCTCGTTCGTAATGTTCTTCTTCTCTCCCGAGACGACGGCAAGAACACGCCACCTCTTCGTTTTCCTCCTTTTCCTCCTCCTCCAGTCGTCGTCGTCGTCGTCCTCCTGCAAAAAAGCACCGTCGTCGTTTTCATCAAAGTCGTCGTCGTATTGCTCATTTATAGTAGTATATCTGCATATCCTTTTCTGAGGTTAATTTGTGCATCTTTTCGAGGAGCTCGTTTGCAAGGAAAAAAAATATCTAAAACACTCTGGATAAAAAAAAGCGCACATTTAACATCACACATAAGCTTTACCATAAAAATGAAGAAGAAAAGAAAGTTGAAGACGAGGACGACGAATACTACTATAAATGGTGGTGGTTACGGTCGCGGTGTTCTCGTCGTGGGACGTTTTTCGCTGCGCGACACGCGCGCGAGACGACAGGAATCATCATCATCATCATCATCATCATCATCGAAGACAAAAATACAGTTAAAGAAGATGGGACAGAAAAAAGGAGGTTTATTGTCATCTTTGCGGGACCGTCGTCGTCGTCGAAAGGAGGAGGAGGAAGAGGAGGAGGAGAAGGAGAAGGAACGAGACGACATTAACGTTCCTATTTTTGGAGGGAAACCGAGAATTTTTGAGCAGCGCGGCGGGTTTGATGGCATTCGTAAACTACTACTCAGTGAGGAGGAGAAGGACAAAAAGCATCAGCGGGAGCAAAAGGTAACAACGAAGGAAGAAGAAGAAGACAAAGGCAAAGAGGCTGAAAAGAAGGACGACGATTCAGACGTGAATACTACTAACACGAACGATGATGAGAATCACTCGGACGTGTTCATCGCGTACGAAAAGCACCTCACGAAATCTCAGCAACATCAAGCTCGGTTACGAAGACAATCCGAAGCGAGCGCGAACGCCTACCGACCGGGGTTGCGCAATCGAGGCGAGGATCTGTTGCCGATCACCGCGCAGAAGGCGAAAGAGATGGAGTTTCGCGAAGCCGAGTGGTTGAAATTGTATCCAGTACCGGTGACGAGGTTTACGGAGAAACGGTCGAACGATGGTCACAGGAGACCGGCGGTGATTTTGGAGTCCATCATTAGCAAAGATTATAAGCGAATTAAAACGGAATCGAGGTTTAAGCGGTTGACGAGGTTAGTCGAAGGGATTAACGTCGCTCGATGGGGATTCGAAGGCATCGAGGACGAGGAGGAAGTGAGGATTACCAAAGAGTTTTACGATTTGTCGCAGTATTACGAAACGAAGAAATCGAGGAAGGAGAAGAAGAGACGGCTGAAAGAGTTGGAGAGAAAGAAAAGGAAGGAGGAGAAGAGGCGTAACTTTGTGCCGAAAACGATCGTCCCGAGACGGTTGGCCGCGGTGATGGATTTTCGAAAACCGAAAGCGAGAACGCATCCCATACGCTTTTTGAAGAAAGATACAAACGAGGAAAAGGAAGAAGAAGAAGAAGAAGAAGGTGTTCAAATGCAAGCGGAGGCCGTATCGTCTCCTTCTTACTCGTTCACGGATGTCCTCGACACCATTCACGATTGGGTAGGCTCGAATTTGCTGAACCTTCGCGAGACGTGTCAAAATATAAACGCGAGGAAACAGGAACACATTATGGATCACATCGACGCGATAAGTACCATGCACATGCCCAAAGCCATCAGCGCACAAAAAGACATTTACAGAGACTTTTTGAGATCTCTGGATGTGTCCGTCGTACCCGCGCACGGGACTATAAAAATGTATCAGAACTTGTTCGCCGATGCGAAACGTCGCGTACAAAATCTCGTTTCGGACACGAAAGTACGAGACGAGTGGTTTCTTACGGGCGCCACAAATTTGCGTCGTGGTCGAGTGCAACAACAAAAACAAGTAGAAGTTACTCTTCCATGCGAAGATGAAGATGACGACGACGATCACGAAAGGTGCATCGTTCGTACGCTCGTTAAAGAAGCCATCGAACGCGTCGTCGAGTCGAGCGAAGCTCTCGTCCATCGCATCACACCGTTTCCAAGAACAGAACTCGCCACGAATGCCTCAGATTTAATTTGGGATGCGAGCACGTTTGAAAGCTACGCTAAGAGAACGTCGCTTTCGCCATCTTTCCCTACTGCTGCGGTTGCCGTCGTCGTGAAACCAAAAGTCACGTGGTTGGCGAAATCCAAGCGAAGCGGTCCGCGAACGCCGGGCGAACGCGGCTGGTTCCGATCCGGAAACGCCTTCGAAAACGGTTCTCAAGATGCTCAGCAAAGATGGCGACATCCGAATCCAGAGATAGAATCACGACCGCGCGAATCGTACGACGATTATTTCTCCTCCGATAGTAGCACATGTAGCAGCGAATCGGACTCGGAAGATATCTTCTTTCGCGACGTGCAGCGAAAGCGAGCTCCGCCGCCTCCTCTTGCGCAGCAGCAATCGAAGAAGAAAAACGTCATCCCGAAAATCTGGAAAGGGCGACAACTCGCCATTCAAAAGTTTGGTCACGATGAGAAACGGATGTGGCGCGATAAAATCGGCGAGTTTCTTCGTAAATCGCGTAAAACTCTCGGTCATAGACCTTTGGACGTCTCCTGGGGCGGTTCAGTCCTCGATTCGGTCATCGGCGCGAATTTAACGCAAAACGTGACGGACGTTTTATCATCAACAGCGATGTTAAATTTGATGGCCAAGTTTCCAGTGACGGAGGAAACGCAAAGCAAGCATTTAGAACGCGTCGAGAGAGCGGTAAGAGTGAAGGATTTGGTGAAAAATGTCATCAATTCGGTAGTTGAAAAAGACAGGGAGAGGTACGAGAAGGAATGCGCGCAAGCGGCGAGCGAGGTTGTACGAAATGCAATTGATCGCATTGTTTCGAGAGAAACCGGGAGAGATAATATTGCTCAGGAGGAGGATGTAGAAATGCGAGATGCTTTAGATATAGAAACTGAAATGGGAGCAGCAGCCGTGGCGGAAGTGATTGAGCGCATGCAGATTGACGATAAAGATGACATCGAGCAACCTTCCTTCTTCCTTTGTCGCGGTGTTCCGAAGATCGACTCGTCCTCGTTTGAGCTCGATAGGACATCACTTGATGAAAATACAGACCTTCACGAGTCTTCAGTTATTGTCGAGTTACCTGTCATGTCTCCGTTAGAGCAACTGTATTACAGCGAGCGACAAATGTGGAACGATTTTTCGAAAACGCCGTTGACGAAGCGCAGATTTAGCGAGAAAGAGGCGTGGATCGAATGTTCGAACGAGGATTGCGGTAAGTGGCGACGGATACCAAAAGCGTTAGCAGATTCATTACTTACTCACAAGACGACGTCGGAGAACGTAGAAGCAGCGGATTACTTGAACTGGACCTGCTCTCGAAGTTTCGATAAAAGACACAACGGGTGCGATAAGCCGCAGGAGATGTTGAACGACGATATCGACGAAATCGTCCGGGAAGCGGAAATTTTGCGCAAAGAAGACGAAGAGCAGAAAGCAAAAGAAAAGAAAATGCGCGAAAACAAAGCAAAACTGAGAGAAGAGAGAGAAGCGTCGAAGCAACAAGCAGCCTCGAGGGCAGAATTGAACCGACGCGAGCGACGAGCAAAGACAGATAAATTGAAAGCGCTCGCGCAAGCTGCTCGAGATCGTCAAGACTTCATTTGCGACAACGATCCTACCGAGAATGAAATTATAGTGCGCGACTGCGTAGATTGGCACCGCGTTTTGCACGAAGCCTCAATCGACGATATCATCGAGTGCATTCGATGTCGCGGCATGCACTCCATGCTCGCGCATAGAATCAAGAAAATTCTTCGGCGTGTGCTCGACGAACGCGGCGTTTTGTCGCTCGAATTCCTTCGTGAAGCCTCCACAGAAGAAGCAAACGCGTATCTCAACGAGATAGAAGGCATGGGCGCAAAGACTTCGGCGTGCGTAAACTTACTCTCGTTGGAAAATAGAGACTTCCCTGTAGACGTCAACGTCGGACGAATCATGGCGCGCCTAGGATGGGTTCCGCTCGAACACGATTTCAAGCTCGAACTTCTCGAGCAGTACGCCCCAGAAGAATCAGTGTACGAATTTTTGAGCGAAAGATTGAACACGTTCGACGTGACGATGTTGTACGAGCTGCATTATCACATGATTACGCTTGGGAAGGTGTTTTGCGCGAAGCGCGATCCGAATTGCGCGAGTTGTCCAATGAACTCCGACTGCGAATACGCCAAGTGTGGTGGTAAACGAAGGAATAATAACATGAACAACGTCGGAGTATACACGCCTGCACCGAACGTCAACAACGCAGAACCTCCAACGCCGCCGAAAGAAGTAGTAACGATTGATCTTACGAAGGAACAAACGAGAACGCAACCGATCGAAGATATCGAAGATATCGGCTTGGCGTCGCCGTCGGAGGGTTCGTCGCCGAAGATGCCGTTGACGCCAACGGCGACGAATAACAACGTCATTGGAAAACGGTTTCCATCGAATTCGAGCATAGAATCACCGTCTAGTCTAGATGGATTCAACAGCCCTACGGAATCGTCTGATAATCTTGCGGCGGATGTTCTCACAGTTGAAGAATTCGTTGAGCGTGCAAAAGCGCAGAAGCACCAGCAGCAAAATGAGAAGGATTTTTCCGAAGCAACAGCAGCATCGGTAGAAGATGCGTCTCCTCTGCATGTAGAACCATCACATACTGCGCCCCTTGCTCCTTTCTCTCTACAAAACGACGCGTTCGCAAACAACGTCGCGGAAACGATGGATTCAATCGTCGCCGCCGGGAAGATCTGGACAGATTTAGGTAAACCCGCCGGCAAGAAGGCCATGCGCGTTCTTTTACTCCTTTCCTCGGAGGATGATTCCGACGACGACAATGTCGAAGAAAACAAAAGCGCCGTGGCAGCGATGATCATGCGGCGATTTAAATCGTTGTCAAAAATCTGCCACCCGGACAAAAATCGAAACGATCTCGAGAGAGCGTCCGCCGCGTTTGGCATTTTAGCCGAGGCGAAAACAAAGGCGATGGAAGCGGTTGCTGAAGTCGACGAGAGAGCGCTGAAAGATGATGCGGCGTTTGAAAGCGAAGCCGAAGACGAAGTTTTGAGGGAAGTCGAGGATCCTCGGTTCGCAAGGTTCAATGCAGCAACTGCCGCCAAGACGACAACCGCCGAGGAGGAGGAGGAGGCGTTTTTAACCCCTAATCGACACAATCAACTCGCGGATTTATCCTCGTTCACAAAAGCGCAGTTTCGTTCAGAGGTACAAGGGTGGCGAGTGCCAGATGAATGCGTTCCGGCGGAACTTTTGCATTCGCTCTCGCCACATCCAACGTCTATAATCGGCGAATGCGACGCAACGCGGCGGTATTGCGTCATCGCAGCTCCGAGAGAGGCGAGCGATTTTGAACGCGTCTATAAAATATCAACGTCGTCCGAAGAGGAGCACGAACAAAATAACCACGATAACGACGACAACGACGACGATATCGTCATGGAAGATGCAAAGACGAACATCAGCAAAGAGAATGATGAAGAGGATATCATCATTACCACTCCTCCTCCTCCTCCTGCTCCTTCTCATCTTTCTCCTCCCTCTGAGCCTTCTTCAATAAAATGCGTCTTCTTCGTCACCGCCTTGTGCGCCTGTAAACGCAGCTTCCCGCTGCACGGCACGTACTTTCAAGTGAATGAAGTCTTTCTCGACCTTCGCTCGGCGGCAAAACCTGTGAGTGTCGACATTGAAACTCTCAAAACGTCGCCGAAAATAGTCACTCTACTCGGCGCGTCCATCGGTTCGGTCACGCGAGGGATGACGAGGACGGAAGTCACGCGTTTGTTTAATCACCAAGTCTTGTGCGTTCGGGCATGGGAGCGCCGTACCGGATATCCGCGCGAGTTGCCAAAATGGATATGTCCTGTCGTTCCAGTCGCTTCGACCGGGCAAGAGTTCACTGAATTTGACTTTCCGAGTCCTTTGCTGCACCCAGAAAAAAGTGCAGCCGCGATGGCGAGTAAAGCGCCAAAACTCGGCAGACCAAAGAAAAAACGTCCGGCGGAGACGATATCAATCGCCATCAATCGAGAACCGACGCCGCCGGAAACGCCTTTCAATAACGATATCTTTCGTTCGTACTTGAAACGTAAATCTGTCGAGAAAGAACAACAGAAGAACAATAACCGGGCGAGCGCAAAGAAAACGAAGAAGAGCGAGAAGGACGGCGATGGAAACAACAGCGAGCAAAAAAGAGCAAAGAAGAAATTCACCTTCCCAATCATACGTTCGAGTCAAAAATGCGGCAAATGCAAGACGTGCTTGAACCCGCAAATGCGCAAAGCGTGCTTGACGAGGCGAGCAGAAATGACGACAACGGGAGGAATGAAAAGACACGAGTCGTCGTCGCCGTTGTCGTCGCCGCTGGCAGCACCGCCATCAACGCCGGTAACAGCGATGTTAGGCACAACGATCGACGCCTTCGTCATTCGTTCGAAAGATTACGAAATCGTAGATTGATATTAGATTACAAAAACGCCCGCGCGCTCCCTCGAGCGAGGGCAAGAAACGTCAGAAAATCTTGCCTCCTCCCGCTAAAAGATTTTGCCTAAATTACCGTTCCCCCAATTACTCTTCCCCCGATTGTGCCCTCCATCGTCAAAACCATCCGCAGAAAGAACGTTATCGTTCAATTGCAACGCGTCCACGTACTTCCACTTCCCATCTTTATCCTTTCGATACCTCGCTCGCTCGGCGAGCGTTTTCGCCTTGGCCCTCGATTTCTTCGCCCTCTTCTCTCCCGCGTCGAACGCGCACTCGTACGAAACAAACGCCTCTTCACCACCACTCTCATTTTCGCCATTACTCCCTTTCTTCATGATTTTCAAGCTCAAAAACCGAATCTTCTTCGCCGTCGCCTTCGCGTCTGACTCGAGCGTCCTCCGCGCGTTTTCCGCATCCGTCTCGTCTCTCTTGGTAAAATCTGGCGAATCCTCGTGCGTACTCTCGACGATAAACTCCGGTTTATTTTCCTTATAGCTCGTAAATCTCGCGCGAACGATCATTTCTGGCGTCGTCTCTCGCGTTATCCCGTTCTCGTGCGCGCGTTTGCAGCAGTTTTCGTACGTCTCGTTGCTGTTGCAGGCGCACAGTCGCACCGCATCCCCCGACGCATCGTCCTCGCCGACGGCTTCCCCGTTCGTGTCCTTTTCCTCCTCCTTCTCGAACTTTTCCGCGAGTAAACCTTTCCTCGCTCTGACCACGACGCCAGCGTGTGAACCACAAGAACCATACTTCCTCCTCCTTTCAACGACGTAAGAATGCGCAGAGGATCGAACGCAGGCAGAGACGTTTTGCATCGTAAACGTAGTACCTTTTTATCTTTTCCTCACTCCCGGGGAAAACTTTTGTGGCGGCTTCGTCATTAAATTTGCACGCATTGAATACACAAAATGAGTGCGAGGACACCACAATTCGCCACTTTCACCGCGCCGAACACCGCAACGGCTTCTTTTCACACCCCTCGAAGATATTCTTCGCCTTTTGTGCGCGGGAGGAAAAGGGGAGGAGTCTCATCGCGCGCTGAAAAGACACGTTGGAACATTCAAGCGATGCAACAGACGGATTCAATCGACGCCTCGTTCGAGCGTCGTTTGCATGGCCCAGATGGAAAAGGAAAAGGAGAAGATGACGACGACGATGACGAAGAAGAAAGCGAACAACAGATGCAACTCGTGCTCTCGAAACTAAAAGTCCCGGACTTAAAGAGCGAACTGGAGAAGCGGAAGTTGAAGAAAACTGGGAAGAAACAAGAGCTCGTGGACCGGTTGGTGGTGGCGTTGGAGAGGGAGAGGAAAAGCCTCGCGACGACGAAGAAGATGATGTTGGCAAAAGAGAAAGAAGTGACTGTAGGGGATGAGGAGAGTGATACTACCAGTAGTAGTAGTAGTCGAGAGAAGAAGAACGAGAGCGACGAAAGAGAAGACGACGATTCAGACGACGACGGAGAAGAAGATATGACAACCGCGACGACGGCCGCGACTTCGCCTCCGGCGGGAGTGCAACACGCGAAAGTGCGCAGGCGCGTCGTGAGAAGAGGTGGCGGGATCTCCGACGCGACCGCGTCTTCGTCGTCTTCTTCGAAAAAAGGAGTGAAAAAGAAGAGCAGCGCGGTGAAAAGAGGTTCTACAGCAGTCAACGGGAACGCCAAAAATGACGGTTCGTCGGTGACCGCGATGATGCCTTCATCGTCTTTTTCGTCGTCGTCGTCTTCGCACATTATCGCGCCGAAATATAATCCGTCGCGAGAGGCGAGAGAAAAGCAAAACGAAATGGAATTCGTGGCGGATTTTGAAAAGGCGTTCAAGACGTTGAGAGAGCGGTTAAAGTTGGAACGGCTGAAAGCGTCCTCGGATCCAGAGACGAAGTTGGCGAGGATGTTCGAGGAAAATAAAATGGAGGAAGATAATAGTAATAGCAGCAGCAGCAGCAGCAATAGTGATAGCAGCAAAACAAACGAGGAGAAAGCGAGCGACCGTTTGCGTCGATTATTCACGGAGAGAAGGCAAAGAGGCATGAGAGCGGTGAAACGGTCGTTCAACGAAGGCGAAGACGCGGCGAAGCTGGACGCTATGACGACCATGGCAGCAAGCATAGTTGACGTCGAGAAGACGCGGTTAGGAGCATCATCGTCGTCGTCAGAGGACGAAGGCGGATTAGCTGAGATGATGAGCGAACTGGATGTGCGAGAGGCGCTCGATGGAATCGGCTACGCGTTGGAAGTGAACAACCGTGTTTTGGAAGGCTACAACGACAGCACCCACGGATTAGCGAACAATTCTATTGATCCGTTCAAGTTGGTTATCGGTGAATACGTCGTCCACCGAAAATACGGCATTGGGAAGTTTTTAGGTATGCGTTCGATCAACCACGAAGACGAGGAGACCGGAAGAAACGAAGGCACGAGGAAAGTGTTCTTGTTCATTCAGTTCGCGGATGATACCGCAAAAATTGAACCGAAGAAAGCGTCCATGCAATTGTATAGATACGCCAGTCCCGGCGCGCAAGTAAAACCGCCGAGACTTTCAAAGCTGTACGATAAACTCGGGTCGTGGGAAGCGAAAGAAGCGCAGATGCAAAAACAGATTCGCGATTTAGTCGTGCACCAAATGTGCGTGTATTTACAACGATTACAGTGCGTCCGAGCACCGTATAGAATATCGAAACCGGATGAAGAGGCAAAATTTGCTGAAGGGTTTCGTTTTGAGCTCACTCCCGACCAAAAGATGGCTATCGAGGATATCAACGAGGACATGACTCGAGACACGCCCATGGATAGAATCATCGTCGGCGATGTCGGTTTTGGTAAGACAGAAGTCGCTTTCAGAGCCATATCTCGAGCGTGCTTTTCCGGCAAGAATTCGTTTATTCTCGCGCCAACGACGGTTCTGGCGAAACAGCACGCCGCGAACGTCGCTGCGCGATTTCGACACTTGGGTGTAGAAGTCAATCTTCTCACGAGGCACGTCAAGACAAAAGATCAAAAAGAAATTTTAGAGAAGTTTAGCCAAAAGGACTCAGGAAGAGCACAAATCATCGTCGGTACGCACGGTTTGTTGAACTTATCGACGGAAGTCTACGACAACTTGGATCTGTTGATCATTGACGAAGAGCAAAGGTTCGGGGTGAGGCACAAAGACCAAATTTCCGCGTTGAAAGCTACCGTGGACGTTTTAACTTTATCGGCGACCCCTATTCCGCGAACGTTGCATATGGCCATCTCTGGTTTTCGGGACGCGAGTTTAGTTCAAACGCCGCCACCAGAACGTCGACCGATTCGAACAAACTTATTGCCAATGGACGAAGACAAAATTCGCGAGGCTATTGAGTACGAAATCAATCGAGGCGGGCAAATTTATTACATCGTTCCCAGAATCATGATGATGGGCGATTCGCGGAAAAGGTTGTTCGACATTTTGCCAAACTTACGCGTGATTGAAGCGCACGGACAAATGGACGGCGATACTTTGGATGCGGTCATGGATGAATTCTCCAACGGCGAGGCGGATGTCTTATTGTGCACGACGATTGTTGAGTCTGGTTTAGATATTCCGAATTGCAACACGATTATCATCGAAGAAGTGCAATCGTTCGGCTTAGCGTCGTTGTATCAGTTGCGTGGTCGCGTCGGTCGCGCCGATCGTCAAGCGCACGCGTGGATGTTTTACGGGCTAGATCCAGAATCATTGAACGAAAAAGCGAAGGAACGCTTGTTAGCGTTGGAAGAGTCGTGTGGATTAGGCGAAGGTTTCAAGTTGGCGGAAAGAGACATGTCCATTCGAGGCGTCGGTACTCTCTTCGGCGAGAAACAATCCGGCGAAGTCGATTCGGTTGGTGCAGATTTGTACCTCGAGTTGCTCTATTCGCAGTTACAACGCGTTGAAATGATGCGCTTGAAAGCATGCCTTCCAGGGGAAGTGAAAATCATTCACAAAACGCTCGTCCCAGATGACAAGAATCCTGATATTGAAGACGACGCGATGCTGGTTACGACTGAAGTTCGCGAATCGACGGAAGACTTGTCCATCTCGCCAGCTTACATCGCCACGGATACCGCCAGGAGAACGGCTGAAAATATCGTGTTCAAAGCAAAAACCGCGCGTGAATTTTCCGTCGCTTCGCACTGTTTGTTAAAACATTTCGGCGAAGTGACGGACAGTTTCACCTCGTGCGCTTTGCTCGAACGCGAAATTGCTTACGCAGCGTCTGAATTAGGTATTAAAGAAGTCATCGCGGTGAGCTCGAGCGTAAAGAATAGAAGCGGGTACATCGATTGTATCATCGATTTACCCGGAGAAGTAAAAGATATGCTCGTCACCGGTATGGACGAACGATTCCAAGGCGATGTGTTGACAACCGACGACGGCATACGCATTTTAGGTCAGAAGAAGGAAAGTGAATCCAAGGCGGACATTTTGCTCTTAGCGGTCATGTCTTTGCGAAGAATTAGCGAAGGTGTCCCGGCGTTTGTAAAGTATTTGTAATTATATGTACACCTAGGAAACAGGTACTGGTAACGGTAATATATATTTAAAGCGCGTGTCTTTCTCTTTCGCTAAATTCTGTTTTTACAACCTTAGTATGAGTGTATGTTTTTAAAAGCCACTATAAAACCTTCGCATCTCTCTGAATGTTGTTGTTGTTGTTGTTGTTGTTGTTCAAAAATCACTTTGATCATCATCATCATCATCATCATCATCATCGTCCAATAATCACTGGACGAGTAAATTTAAACACCTCGCGACTTCGAGTTTAGATCTGTATCTCTTCCCGTTCGGGTCGATATAGGTGACGTCCGTGTGAAGCGATATCCGTCCTTTATCCGTCCTCTCGCGACTCGCGACTTTCGCGGACCAGTTCGCCGGTAGGTGGCCGCCCATGGTTTCGATGAACTCTTTGAGCGACGCTAACGCGGAGTCATCGGTGACCGTAGCGACGGTGGCTACTTTTCTTTTCTTCTTCTCTTTTTCCTTCTTCGCGACAACTTTTGCCTTTTTCTGCTTCGGAGGCTGCGAAAGATCCTCCGAAACCTTTGCCGGTCGGCCGCGCTTTTTCCTTTGTACCGGTTCCGCTGGTCTGGCTCTTTTTGGTGGTCTTCCACGTTTCTTCTTTTCTACCGGTGGTGGATGAACCATCGTTAAAGCGCCAACTAACTGCGTTTCCGGAACAACGTTTGCGTTGGGATCGACGCCTCCGTGGATTCTCATCGCGTCTCGATCTGGATAGCGCGTCGATTGTCTTCTCGGTTTTTCTTTCTCAACCGTCAATACCGTTGGTTTCTGAACCACTCCAATCTGCTCCTCAATCACAACTTCTTCTTCTTCTTCTTCTTCTTCTTCTTCTTCTTCCTCGTCCAACAACGGATCCAACGCGCTCGACGCTTTCACCTTCATTGCGTGATAGAGCGTTTCAATTTTTCCGAGCTCCATCGTAAACGGATCTGTCTTCCACGTCTTGGACCCGTCGTGATACTCCTCCTTCATCGACAAACCGTCGCCATCCTCATCGTCCACGGCGGCGTCGTCCGCGGCTTCAAAAAATGGAGGTTCGTACGTCGCCGGCGTTTCCTCAGTGTACGTCAAGTTCAAATTCGCCGCGCTTCCATCCGGCAACGCGTCGAGCGTTCTCACCAGCGACAAAAGCGTTCGGGTCGTCGCGATCGCGTTTTTTCGAATCCTTTTCGGATCCGTCAGTCTCTCCTCGTCTCTTTTCTTCCCCGTCGCCGCATCCGCCGACAAAACCCTTTCTTTGTCTTTCGCGCCGCCGCCGCTCGTCAACACCCTCGCTCGCTTCGCCTCGTCGTACTCTACGGTGAACAAATACTCCTCCAACAACGTCTTCGGATCGTCCGGGTGAGAAATAACCAACGCCACCGTTCGCAGGTACCCTCGCTCCAGCGCATCGAACACGCCGTTTTCCATCGCGTCGAGCAATCGTTTCGATTTCGCGCACTTCCGAAGCATCTTTGGTACGTTCAACGCGTTATTACCACCACTCGTACTACTCTTATTCGTTTGTGGTTGCTTCGGTTCCGTAAAGTGCGTGTTCGCGTCAAATATACCTGTGTAATCGCACGCGGAGAAAGAAGACCACACGCGTCACCCCAAAGCCGTAAAGAGAGAAGAAGACGAAAAGGTCAGCACTTTTGCGAACGAGACGTCGCGACGAGAAGAAGAAGACCACGCGAGAAGAAACAGAAAAGAGAATTCAAAAACCAAATCTCTCTCGCGCGTACCTCTCTGATAACACACCACGTCTAACCCGATTCTGAGTTGATTCTCAACCATCGTTCGGCTGGTTTGTTCCGTGATTTGTATCTTTTGCGCGAGTTTCGTCGCCATGATGATGATGATGATGATGATACCAGTAAATAGTAGTAATACTAATACTATCCTTTCTTCTTTAATGTGATTTGCAACCGAGGAGAAGAAAAAAAAAGTGGCCGTTTTGGAGGAAAAGACTTCCTTCTTCGCGAAATATTTGCGCGCGCAGTACGAGTAGTATTCAAAGAAGTCGAATTATGATTCTGATTCTAATTCTGATTCTGATTCTGATTCTGATTCCGAATTGTCTGGCACGTGTAACTCTCCATCTTCGTAAGACCAGCCTTCTGGGAGAGGACAGTCGTTGTCGAGGCAGTATTGTAAACACTCGGGGTGTTTGTTCTCGTGCGCGTAGCGTACCGCTTCTTTGTCCCAAGGCGCTTTGGCGGTTTCGTGTAAGTACTTCAAACAGTCCAAGTGGCCGGACATGGCCGCCCACTGACACGCATCTCCGTTATATTCATAATACTTACGCTCAACAAGATATTCGAGTATATGAAGATGACCATTTCCAGCCGCGAAAGTGGCAGTTTCTGAACCCCAAGGCGCTTTGACTTCTTCGCGTAAGTATTTGAGTACCTCGAGATGACCTTTTAAGGCAGCAAATGCACACGCATGAATATGGATAGAACACTCATTTGCCACGCAATACTTTACCATTTCCATATTACCATGATATGCTGCCGCATTAATCGTCGATCCATCCCACTCACACTTTTTCTCTTCTCGCGCCCACTTGAGCAACTCGAGTTTATTCGTTTGAGCAACTCTCCAGCAGAAAATAATTTCGTTCCGCAAGTATCCCGACCACAACGATTTATGCTCCCACGCAAACTCCAAAGTCGATATCGACGACATCTCGCTCACATCAAACTTCTCTTCCAAATCACCCGCGCGAGAGGATCTCTTAATCAACTTTCTCGTTTCACTATTCACCTCGTACAAGAATTTCACATCCGTTCGATTCAATCTCGGAAGAATGTGTTGGAAACACACATCGTCCTCACTCACGATCAAATCCCACAACAAAAAAGAATCTCTCTCGTCCCCGATCATCGTCAAAGAAACTCTTTCCCGCAAAACTCGCGAAATCGTCGCTCCAGACGTGAGACAAAGATGCTTTTCGCTCTTATCTCGCGCTAATCTTCTTTCTCTCTCTTCGTATCTTCTTTGATATACTCTGCTCCTGATGATTTTGTTTTTTCCGAGAAGAAAAAAACAGCCGTTTCGACGAAAATCTGATGAATATCTTGCTTAGTTTGCCTCCTAAAAAAGAGACCAAAAAACCCGCAAAACGAGCGGCAGTATTTACTTTTTTGCATGCGCACATCCACCCTCGCGAGAAGACTGAGGGTTTGGGAACACCTTTTTAATCAAACTTTAACGCAGACAACAAACAGAAGACGCGCTCCTTTTGCGACGATGACGACGACGAAAAGCGACTTTGGAGTCGTCTCGATGTGGTCGCAGGTGGAAGCCGCGCCAAAGGTACGCGTACTAATTCGTTTTGTATTTTATCTCTTTCGTCGTTGGGGGTTTTCGGCCGCCAAAGACCATTGTGTGTGAACAACGTTTTGCACTCGGTCTCGTTTCGAGAGTACCCTTTCGCTGACCTCTCTCGTTTTGTTGTCGTCGCTCTCGTAATCATCAGGACCCAATCTTGGGGGTCTCGGAACTGTTTCACGCGGACAAAGATCCGTCGAAAATGCTCCTCGGCACGGGCGCTTACCGAGACGATAACGGTAAGCCTTTAGTCCTCGAGTG
>Ga0209308_10000097_pt1 | contig 82241 bp, 57 predicted proteins | sample COGITO_mtgs_1204_3_FD_184806 | JGI IMG/M metagenome (GOLD analysis project Ga0209308, IMG submission 184806) | Pelagic marine microbial communities from North Sea - COGITO_mtgs_120405 (SPAdes) (version 2) | ecosystem: Environmental > Aquatic > Marine > Epipelagic ... | reverse complement strand
TGTTTTCATAGTAGTCACCGAGGTGTAGAATCTTCTTGATCCCTTGTTCTTCAAGATAAGGAAAGAATACATCACGGTAAAACTTCTCTTGATAGTCCATAAAGATCTCAGAACTATTTCGGATGCCCGCATGGGTATCATTCAGGATTGCGACTCGGCTCATGATTGCATAAACTCCGACAGATCAGAATCAGCATGTCTGGCACGCTTCTTCTTGACTTTCTTACTATAGTCTTTAATGTCTTTGTCGTTGTCTTTCACCAAATCAATTCGCTCACGAAGTTCATCAACAAACGCTTGTGTCTGCCGTGAAGCCTGATCATTATCTATCTCTTCTGCTACAACGAGTTCTAAGCCACTTTCGGACAAATATTTTAACTTTATGTCTTGTTGCTTCTTTTCTTTCTCAATGCGGCGTAGGAACGCATACCATGCGATCTGAGTGAAGTATGCGAAGGCATTGGGTTTCCCTGTACGTGTGGCCTTGTCAATGTTATAGTTCTCAATAGCCTTGAGACAATTCTCCACAGCGTCCATCACCATCTCTTCGCGATAAGTATATCTCACAAAGTTGGCCTTGTGTGATAGACCCTCACTGATTTTCAAAAAACATCTCGCGATGTAATCCGTAACCATAGGCTTGGGTTTGTCGGCTTCTTTTGCGGTTCTTGCCATCGTAACATAGTCTACGACCGCTTGTGAGAAATCCGCGTTGTTTACGTAATGTGGTTTTTCTTTAGGTTTCATGTATACCTCTCGCATGTGAATCATTATTATACAACAAAAAGTTTCTCAAGTCAACACTTGACAAATACGGATTTTTGTGTTAAACTAGAGCATCGCTCGCAGAAGAACAGAGTATATACAATTAATGGATAGTATCATCTCTGGGTGGAAATGGTATAACGTTAGTAAGTTTCTTTTCACCGGTGTTATTATCTTTTCTATTTTCTAGAAGCCTCGCCATCGCTTCTGTGATGCGTTGAAGGCCTTCTATCTTATCTCTCTTATAATCTTCCACGCGTTCCTTTGCAATTGTATAACAGTCTCTAATTGCAACATCATATTGATCTACAAGGTAATCACGCGGGCGATTGACTGAAATAATATGATCACTATTAACCATTATGTAATCATTTTCATCTTCTAAAAAATTAATGAATGGTCTAAATGCATACATTCTATCACCACCATCATATTCATAATTAATAATTGTCATGGCATTTCTAATAATTAATTGATTATCATCATCAGATGGCCATTCCATAACTTCACACACGACCTCACTGCCGTTTGATAATTTAAATTGTGCTAGATCTTTTTTTGTCATTCTCTGTCCAAGGAAATGCTTCAGATGAATTTTGTTTATAAATGTCTAACATTGCAAATTTTAAATCAATTGTTTTATTTGCCAGTCTCTTTATATATACTTTCCTAGGGCCCTTTAAATGAGCAAATTTACCAGCAAGTTTACTTCTTTGAAATGCTTCACTTACTTGCCACTGATCACTACCCGCTGATGTTCTTAATGTCTGCGCAGTATAAGATGTTTCGCTTTTCATCATCTGATAGACAGCCTGAAACGTACCTATGTCATGCCATGCTTTTAATTTAAACACTTCATTGCTAAAATACATATGTTCCCAATGACACATAAACGTCTTGCACCACGGGTGTTTTACATTGAAAGCGATCCACCCATTCTCAGAGTTTTTACCTCCACGATCTAAATATGTAAACAGATCATTACCGTGAGGCAAACGATCATTTAGCCACTCCTCATTATAGTCTTCTAGTTGCACGACATCACAGTCCATCCACACCACGTGCGTGACATCTGACTGCATTTTATCCATGATGTGTTCTATAATTGCTTGTGGTTTGTGAGAGAATTTATCCCACCAGTGATCAAAATGATCGATCATTACTTGTGAGTTGGAATCTCTCCAACGTTGCCACTCAATATGTCTGCTACCTTTACCCTCTTCATAATGATAGGGTTGATGTTGCCACGTAGATGTAGCGTCTGCACCAAAATCAGCCCACAACGCCTTGTTCCAACATGTAATAAAGTCTACCTTCATAGTACAACTTTGCTCACTTTGCTGTTGAACTGTTCGCTGTTGTATATTTTTATTCTTTCAACGCTATGTCTTAATGTGAAGTTGGGCTTACCCTGACTCTTTAGATCATCTGCGATGTCATAGAGTTTGGTCGTTCTGCCATCATCTGACAATCGTAGACCTCTACCAATGGACTGTAACACCCTGATTTGCGATTTGCTGGGAGATGCGAAAACAATATTGTGTATGTTCTTAATATTAATACCAGTACTAAAGGTACCAAGACTAGCAAGGGTAATAGAATCTGTTTGCGACTCAATGATAGCACGAACTGCCTCCCTATCTGTTGTTTTTGTTTCACCACTCACATAAAATAATTTTCTTCCTTCGGGTATCTTATCTTCTATCATATCTCGCAGAACTTTGCCATGCTTGTCTACGAGATTGAAGAGTACGAGAGTATTACCGTCAAGACTGAGAGCGAGATTACGTATAAAGTTATTGCGTTTGTTGTGCGATACCAAAAAGTCAATTTCCTCTTGATAAGTGCAACCATGAAGTCTATCTCCATCTTCCTTTAAATGTTGTAAAAGTATAATGTCAATGTCTAGACTGGCAAGTTGCTTTTTCTCCTGGAGTACTGCGGTTGTCGTTACTCTATGGACTGGACCAAACAGACCTTCAAGCACCAGTTTGTGAACCTGAGTGCCATCTAGTGTACCTGTTGTGCCAAATCTATACTCTGCATTGTAGGACTTGTTCATAATAGAGGACAGCGACTTAGATTTAAAGCCGTGTACCTCATCACCAAAAATGCATCCAAAATCTTCAAACCATATAGGGCTTAATTTATAGATGGACTGCCACGTGGTGATGATTATTCGTTTATTTGTTTCTTTAAGTTTACCACTGTATATTTTATGAAACAGTTCCGGGTCAAAACCGTAGTCGGTAAAGTCTTTTGCCATCTGTTCAACCAAAGATGTTGTAGGAACAATGAGCAAAATTTTTCTATCATGATTCTCTAGATACCAACGCATCAGCATGTAGATGATGAGTGACTTACCACTACCCGTAGGTGATATCAGAATAGAACGTTTGAATTTAATTGCATGACATACTGCATCATACTGATAGTCACGAGGCGCGAATGGTAGCCCTATGGTGGAGATCCACTTCATCGTCTCCATGTGATTCACTTTGTTTATTGTGTAGGGCAGACCATAGGGACCATCTTCTACGTGAATGCCATATCCACGCTCCATACAAAACTTCTTGATGCTCCAATAAAGACCCGCGTTGATCTCACCATTGGTGCGATTCAGCATACGAATCTTGCCATCCCAGCGCCGCGCCTTGACCGCTGGCATAAACTTAGCACCAGGTACCTCAAACGTGTAGTACTCAGATAATTCAGACGCCACCGAAGGCTCGCAGTCAGTTAACTGAAGCATTGCGTGATCTTTTAATCTGAATTTAATTTCTTGCAATTAGAACCCTGCCTCAAACTGTTTCCATCTGATGATGTTACCTACAGTTTGATGTCTCCACTTTAGGTTATCAACGATTTCCTTTAGTGTATCTATCACGGTCTTTAAGTATTCAATTTTGGCTTCACTCGCAACAAGTTCTGTATCAGCCTCAACAAAGTGCTCCATGTCACCCTTCAGAATTTTGAGACCATCAAACGGATCTGGATTCCAGCCTTGAGCCGCAATTTCTTCTTGACTCAATTTACCATGGAACCAAAGCCATTTATATTTCATCAGTTCTTTCTGTTTGAACTCGGCGTCTTTGAGTCTCAACTTGGCCTTAGACAACAGGCCAAGATACTTGGCATGAAGTTCAGGTGTTTGTTGACTAGAGATATCTAAAGAGTTAGGATCGATTCGGCAGTCTTTCTGCCACGCATCCAATATTTGTTCTAATGTCATAATGTAAACTCAAGTAAGGTATTACATATTATATCACAAAAATTCGAAGTAATCAAACGAAAAGGATATGGGACAGGTAATAAACGTTTCTTCGTTAGACGCGCTAAACTGGACATCACCTAGCGTGGTAGGGAATGCGTTAACGTACTTGAACTCACGATTCTTGTTGTTTGCACTGGTAAGAATCATGATCTGGATGTCACAGTAGTCCGCTAAACTACCATCTTTAAATGATGACAGTTTGTGCTTGGTCTCTACCATGTTCTCCATCCAAGTATATATCTCTCGGTAAACTTCCATGTTTTCATCAAGCAACACGTCCATTGTAAGAGAAGCAAACTCAATCTGATCACCAATGAATGGTAAGCCAGCAAGTCTAGGTCGCCCTAGTTTTGTCTCGCCAACTTCCATACTGGGATGCTGAACAGATTGAGCCATAAAAGAGAGATATGGAAATCTCTCCTTGTTAATTACGACACGAAAACCTGTCGGTTGTAACAGGTTGGTTTGGCAATAATCTTTCATTTAACACCCTTAGTGAATTACTAAGAGTATTTATACTAAGTGAAAGTATGAATACCCACAATAATTCCTAAAGATGCACCCACACCAACCATTAATTTACCAAAGTCTTTGGCGATAATCGGATATGCTTTTGCAGGCAGTTTGTTTGCAAACGTCTGAATTGCCAGTTCACGACCACTCAGCAGACCAATAAACACCCAAGTCGTTGACATCGGAATGTTGTTGTACTGCTTGAAGTAGAACAGAATGATCAGGTAAATCAGATCAATCAGTGTCGCACTCTTCACGTATTGTGTGCTAGTCTTTTGTCGCACGATCTGTTGGATCTTACCACCCTGTTCTTGGAACATAAACCCAAGACCAGCAACAAACAATGCTGAGATACCGACAAGCAGTTCCGCAGAGATCTCACGAGGCAAGAACACTGCGATGTTTGCCATGTCGTGTGACAACCACGTCCACCACAACCACCCAGTAACGACCCACTGTGCGACTCGCCATTGCGTGTCACTACCACCAAGATCAACCTTGCTCATGTACTTGGTGACGATTGCCCACAATGCGTATGCACTCACTGCGGCAACACCATATCCTGCAAAGGATTTGACTAGCATTTTCTCTAGTACGAATGTTGAGGCGAATGCTGAGAGAACGAGAAACGATGTACTTACGGGTACGCCTATGCGGGTGAGTAGCAGAAGAACTGCGGGTGCGGCCGCATGATACCATTGCGGTTCCAGATAAGGAATTTTATCTAGTCGTCCATACGATATGTCGCCGTACATTCCCCAACCGTACCAGAGCGCAAACACGAGAACTGTACTCGCACCCGCCCAGAGGTATTGCCACTTGACTCGACGATTACTCGCCATCCAAGTACCAAGAGTTTGAATAGAATCGTTCGCAAGAACGGAGTAAGATGCTAGACCGAATCCTAGGATGGTCCAAACAAGAGTCATTGTGTCCATTAGAATGTATACCTTATTTCAGTTTCGAGTTTTTCGCTTTTGTCTTTCAGTTCAAATTTACCTTTGAACACCCAGTTGTTTTGTTTGAACTTGTAACCAGTCTCCATACTGAACTTATTGTCAGTCATGGTGCCTGCTTCAATGTAGAGATTGTTATCTGCCTTATAACCTATACGCAGATGTTCTTGATGGGTGTGACGAACAGTGTTGTCCTCACGTTTGTATTCTATATAGGGATTTGCTAACGCCTTGTGATGGGCATTGATTATCACGAAGAGAAATAGAAATCCAATAATCATTTTCATAGTAACACCTGTTATTGCTTTGTTGTTACTATGTATTTACTGTAAATGACTATTGGATTGTGTTAAGATTGGATCAATTTTATGTGACGTTTGTGTTAATGTTAGACAAAAAAAAAGGGAGACTAAAAGTCTCCCCTCAAAATGATCACTAATGTGACTCTTTTTATTGTCAATATTAAGCGAGGATATTATCGACCCTAAAGATCCTGTAATATTGATTTTGACGAGCCGATCCCAGACCTTCGTTCAGTTGAGAACCGCCTTCTGAGTAAGGATTACTTACCATGCCATAACGAGTCTTGAACCCGATACGTGGTTGGAAGTCATTCTCACCAACTGCACGTACCATCTGAAGAGGTACGTAAGGGCAGTAGAATACACCAGCGTCATAAGGATTGGTGCCTTTGTAACCAACAGTTACATAGTCAGCAACCGCATATGGGTCGATGTAAACTTTAGTGCGTCCGTTAAGAACACCAGCAAACGTGTTACCTGTGTCGTCAACATTCAAAGAAGTGTTGAGTGCAGGTGAGTAGTCAAGCATACCAGCGGCAGTTAAGGCAGTCGCAACATCTGAAGAACAGATGATGAAGTTACCCTTACCACGACGAGTTTCTTTAGCAATGACGTTACACTCACGCTCTAATTGAACCAAGAGACCCTTGAACTTCTCAACTGACCAACGACCATCGGCGTCAGTAGCGAGGTCAAAGATACCAGCAGTCTGGATACCAGCCTGTCGTGAACCAATTTTCGCTTGGCTGTTGATAGTTCGGATAACTTCTCGGTTGATTTCAGCAAGAATCTCAGTTGACAAAATGTTTGCCAATTCAGTTTCAGCGTCAAGACCGTGGATTGCCTTAAGATCTTGCGCAAGTTCCAGAGTGTACTCTGCTTTCAATGCGCGTGACTTAGCGACAACGCTGGTCTTATCAATTGAGAAACCCATCTCATGGAAAGTGTTTGCACCAGCACCAGTTCCGAGTGCTTCAGCAGTAGCAGTTGACATGCCAACACCTACGCTAGGTACGAACAAACCTTCTGAGTCAACAAGACTTGAGTCTTGAACGCCAGACGTTGCACCGTCAGCCGCGCCAACCAAACCTGAAGGACCACGAGAGTTGTGTGAACCAGCGTTTGCTTCGTCATGTACACTGTCGCCAGAGTAAGTAGTTTGTGCTTCGTTGAAGAGTGCTTCAGTACCTGCCGCACCACCACCAACTTTAGGCGTCTTGTATTGTGAACGCATAGCGAAGATCAAGCCCGTAGGACCAGTCATAGGCTGTACACCACATACGTCATATGCCATCAAGTTAGGCATTGCACGGCGTACAAGAGCGATTAAGATTGGGTTCCAGTTAGTAGCGGCACCTGTGCCACCGTCGTTTCCGGAAAGACCGTTACCAGCCGCATTAGCCGCAACTTCGTTCATCATACCCTGCTCATAGAGGGCTTTTTCTTGGTTCTCAAGTACCGCGGCAGTTACGCTACGACGATGTGAGTCACTGATTTTACCAGCAGACTCTTCGTTCAGTACTGGAGACCATTTTTCTACTAATCGATCATACGATTCCATAGAGATACTCCTTATTTGTTAGATTTTTTGATTGCTGTAAGGTACTGAGACATAGCAGATGAAACTTCTGCGGTGTCTTCTGACCAATCGTCAATAGTTTCATCAGCGACTTCTTCGGTGATTTCTTTCTTAAAGTAAGACTCTTTAACAGTCTTGACCTTAGCAGTGAAAGATTCTTCATCTTCAAAGTCTAATGATTCTACTAATGACTTTAACTTTTCTACTTGAGTTTCCGCCATGTCACGCGCACTTTCGCGAACGATTGTATCACGTTGAAAGGCTTCTAACTGTTGTGACATTTCAATTGCAGTACCTGTCTGTTCGTTGAGTTTTGCTTCCAACTCTTGAACGGTTTCTGCAAGTTCATCAACTAAGTCAACCTTGGTTTCGGGAACATCAATGTAAGACTCAATAAACAGATCCTTAAGACTGTTCATGAACCCTTCAGCGATTTCAGTGCGGAGACCAGTCTCCACAGCGAGTTTGTTCTCGTCCATCCATTGTTCAACTACGTAGTTGAGATATGAATCAACCTTCTCCACGAGATCAGAACGTGTAGATTCAAGTTCTTCCTCAAGGCGAGATTGATATTCATCTTCTAATCGTAAAACTTCTTCCGAGATTTTAGATTTGATAGCAGTTTCAAAGATAACAGCAGTTTTCGCTTTGAACTCATCTGATAAAGTGGCTTCGCTTTCTACCAATGATTTGAGTTCGTCAGAAAAATCGTAAGATGCTTCCGCAAATTCTTCTTCTTCTTCAGTGATCTCTTCAACACCCATTTGATCCAGAAGAGCCTCAAGGTCTTCTTTCTTCATTGATGCCATCATTTTGTAACCAGCGTTAACCATTGATGCCTTTGCCTTAGGCGTATTGCCCTGAGGTGCAGGCTCGTCTTTGCCGTCTTTGTCGCCTTTACGTTTAGCCGCTTTCTTTGTAGAAGCAGATGTTGCCGCTACAGATGCTACGCTTTGCGCTTCAGCATTTTTCATATCGTGACCTTCCTCGACTTGGTTGTCCTCATCGTGAAGTTCAAGGTCTAAATTTTCTTCAGACATAATGACTCCTTATTAGTTTGATTTGAGCAACGAGAGGAAATTTTTAAACTCACGAATCTGCGTCTCGTAAAGATGCTTTTTCGGAGCAGTTTTAATTTCTGTCTCCATTTCTTCAATTACTTGAGGTTGGATAATGCCGTTATTCCATACCCACTCTACGCCTTCCATTATGCCATTGACAAATGCGGCTGGAGCGGAGGGATCTTGTACGATATCAACAGTATTTAAAATAAAATCGTCACGTACATAATTGGCACCACCTTTACTCTCAAGACTACCCATACCACGAGTTGACACGCCTAGTTGAACGCCACCTTCGAGAAGACCTTTTACAATCTGACCCATAGGAGTATCCAAAATTTGTGCCTTTCCAACAACATCATTACCCTTCCATTCCAGTTGAGTAATGAGGTGAGAAACTTTATCAAGATTCACAGTAGGACCTTCGGGATGATTTAACTCACCGACTGATCGCTTCTGTGACACTTGCTCGGTAACGTACTTATCTACAGCCTTTTCCATAATAGGACGAGGATAAATACGACCATTTCTATTCTTTTGTTCTGCTTGTGCAAACACACCTTCAATAGCAAACGACTTAGGCTTACCATCTTTGGCTTCTGTGATCACTGTCTCAATGGACTGATCAATATATTCTGCCATCAATTTCATTTACATTTCCTTAGCAAACATGACACCCATCTTTTCAGCCTCTTTCTGGGACTTATAGGTGTCTAATTTATCGCCGTCAATATAAACGGAGAACCCTTTGTTATCTTTATGAATCATTACGGTATGTTTATTAACCTTATTCTGGTAGACATGATCTCCAGCAGGCATCTTTTTTTCTCGTATGTTTTTAAAAGATTTCATAACTATTATTTATACAAAATTAATCTTCAACAGGTTCGTCTGATTCTTCTGGCTCATTATTGTACATTTGACCAGCAATCTTGGCTTTTGCTTGGTCCAACTGCGTCTGAAGACGATCACTAATCATGTCGTCAAACTGACCAGTGGCTTTTGTGAAGTCTTTGGCTGCGATTGCATCAAGAAAATCATTAATATCATTTTTTTCAAGATCAACATCATCGCCAGTAACAGTGCCTACTTCGCCCTGTACTCCCTGATCAATTACTTCAACTTCTGATTGTTGTTCTACTTCACTCATTTTATATCCTCGCTATGTAAGATGTTTTCTTCAAGTTATCATTAAGTTTTCTGCCTGTACTACCAGCAGTTTTGTGTTCTGAAAGCGTTTCGTCCCAGACCTGATCAGCGGCGGCATTCGCAATCGCAGTAACATCGGCTGGTGTAATCGCAACAGCAAGTGCTTCTACCGTAATCAATTCAACAATGTTGGATCTAACCAACGACACCGAAACACCGTTCGCAAATCGAAACGGTGTTTCACCGGCTTCTCTAGTATATAGGTTACCTGTTATAGTCAATGTGTAGGATGTTCCGTTAGGAGTAGGTTGTATTCTCCAACCGTTCTCTAAGAAGAAAGTAGTACCTAGATCCTGACTTTCAGTAATTGGGTCACCACCAACAGCAGTAAATGCCTTTGCCCATACAATAGGAGGAGGCGATTCTGTTGAAAACTGCGACCACTCTTTCCAAGCAGAATACAAATCAGTTTTAACGTTTAACTCTGTGACCCCTTCTGCAACATAAATGTTTCTGTTAGCGCCATCAAATGATACTTTTTGGTTAGGATGACCGCCTGCTGCGGCAGTTTCCCAGTTCCACCAAGAACCATAGTTGAAAACTATACTAGGCATCTTACTGAACGATCTCTTTCCAAGCAATACTAAACATCACTCGTGGATCTGAGAAGTCCTTGATTTGCTCGTGTCCAAAGAAAGTAAATGTAATACGTGATCCTACGAACCCATGAATAACCCCGCCACTACCATATGTGAAAGCAGTAGTGTCTATTGGTTGAGTCAAATTTCTATCAGCATAGAGATATGCCTTAGTCAAACTAACGATCTTGATAAAACACGTTCTTGGAAATGGATTAGTCCCTGTACCAGATACACCATGTAAATGTAATGCACCGTCTGCTACACTTATATTCAATGGGAACGTAGCAGTTTCTGGTTCACGTAAAACCCATCGGTCTGATATCTGAGGTTTATTACCAGCATCAGCAGGATCAATAGTAACAACTGCTGGTCTGGTCATTGTGAATGTTTCTGTTCCAGCAAAAGTGCCTGTGGTTGCCTGAGACAATGTTACTTCTGTGCCACTCACTACCTTTTTAATAGCAGTGTCAGCGGTAATATTTGGTCCTGTGATTGCCGCACCTTCAATTAGTTTAGTGTGTGTTACACTAGTGGCAGTCGGTAGTGCAGTATTCTGAATGTTTTTACTCAGTGTAATTACGTTTCCAACGACTGCTAATACGGTAGTGCCATCGGCAGTGTATGGAGTGTTATCCCCATCAACTGCAATGATGCCACCGCCTACAACAACACCAGAAGCATCGGTTACAGTAAGTTCAGTTCCATATGCCGCTAATTGACCATCAGTTGTTAAAGTAATATCTTGATCGTCTAGTAAAAGTGTAGTGCTGTTACCAACTGCGTCAACTGCCGCACCCACTCCTGCTGTTGCAATGTTGTTTTGAATACCAGTAATAATATGTTCAGCAATACCACCATCATCTGGAGAATTTTTATATGAACCATATTGCAAATTGATGTAACGATCAGTTAAAACATCTGTGAATTGACCATTAAACATATCTTCGAATTCGATTTTCTTTGTATTGCCTGGTTTATTGGTGTCCTCAAAAGAAGTACCAGCAGTAGAAACTTCGAAGTTTGTGCCAGGGATTCTTGCGAAATCGTGCCCAGAGTGAACACTGTTAACACCTACTCTAAAATGAACAATTGCGTTACGACTTGCTCCTTTGCTTGCTGAATCAGGGGTTGCATCGTTATCATAAGCGTATGCGGTGATCTTAGTAGGAATAAAAATACTATGATCAACAGATGTGCCATCGGCTAATAATTCTGATGGTGATAAAGTGAACAAAGGTCTAAATCCAATTCCGTCTACGGGCAAGTGACCAGTGGTGTAAACCTTTGGTCTACCCAAACTTTGCAAATTGATATCGACTTCAGTCCACACCGATCCACTATAAGATCTTATATAAACAAAATTAGCATCAGAAGGTCTTGACTCTGTAAGTCCGAGTCGAACTAATCCAGCAGGTAAACTGCCATACCCACCTCCAGTACCACTTCCGTCACCGTATACAGCATGATCTTGCATTTCCGAATCACTTAAATAGCCATTAAAATGACACACAGGAAGTGATGCAGTCTGAGTCATTGGTTCTGTATATGTGTTACCGTGATAGTATTCGTGAATAACTACTCTTCGACCCTGATAAAAGGTGCCAAATCGAATACGACCCGCACCATGCCATTGCACATCAATCCAGTAAATATTGTCTTTTGTTACATCTAAATTTAACTGACTTTTATTTGCCGCTCCAAGACTACCGTTTACTAAATCACCATTGAAGTTAGGAAGTCCGTCAGCAGTATTTGATGAAGCAAGAATATAATCTTTCTTTGTTCCGGAAACTGAAGACCTACGAACAAGATACAATACGCCCGTAGGACCAACTGTAAACATCATACCGTTTTGAGCATCAAACATTCCAAATGATCTTTCGCAACCACTGTTACCGTGATTTGTGATGCTCAAAGGACCTGCCGCCAGAGAATCAACTAACATCGTCCCCATAAACAAATGCGAAGAGCCCGGAATATAGTGATGATATGTATTAGATGTTGCTGCCGCAAAGTCTTGTTCGGTTTTAACTTTTACTTCAATGTATTTGCCTACATTATTGTGTTCAATGGCAGCAGTCCGAATGGATCTTGCTCCTCTGTTTAGATAAGTGAGAGAAAAGTTTTCGTATAGTTCGTCGGGTGATGAATAAACATATTCGCCTAAGTGGGTTGCTCCTGACGTTCTAAGTTTACCAAAAGCATCTAACTGAGGGGCACCTTCATCAAAAGTAATTTGTGCGGATCCGTATGCATCGACATCGAGACCGTAATCTGGATTATCATAACCCATAATGTTTTGTGCTGGAATATAAACATCGTATGCTTCAGCGACTGTACCTACGTTGGTTACACCGTCCGGTGCTGTTATTGTTTTACCGACAGCAGGAACTGTATTTTCAAACTTTGCTGATTGATTGTAGTGTACTGCTAAAATACCAGTTCCATCGCCCTTGTCATATACACCGTGAACGTGAACCATACCGAAATCGGCAACGGAATACCTTGATCCAATCTGCCAAGTATGACCAGTGAAAGTACCACCTGCGGTAAATGCTATTTCGGCAGTATGTACCATGTACACACGATCCCCAGTACTCTCCGGTGGTATCCTAGTATATCTCTTTTCGCCTGTCATTTTAGATCCTGTTAAATTCGGTTGTTATCATTCTATTTATACTTCAAAATTTCTATCTAGTGACTGTGATACGGGGAAACTGTTGTTTGTAGATGAGATAGTTTGATTCAATAAAAGTATTGGCAAACTGCCTACTCTGAACAACAGAATATCAACGACTTCTCCACTCGCAACCGAAAAGTTATATGATGCGTCTATCTTTTCAACCGTGATCGTGTCACCTGTCGTATCAATAATATTTTGTTGGACAAGGGTACTTGACGCCACATCCACTACATCAATTGTGTTGGTGGCCACAGACACAACTTCAAACGTATCAAACGTTCGTAGATTCTGCCCTGACACCCTTTCAGTAACACGTATAAAGTCACCCGCAACCAGTCCAGTCATATCTGTAAAGTCTGTTGTGGTTGAAGTGATTCGTGTGACGTTTGCACCACTCTCTGTATCAACTAGAATGTCTGTACCAGTCACCGCTGATACAAAGTCTTCGTTAAATAATGAAACTGGTCCTGCTCCTGCTTGTTGTTCAGCAAGTGTCTGTGTATAGGGCGATGGATTTTCTAGTACTGAAACTTCTGTGTTACCTAACAACCCTGTAATACTTACTGCGACTGCCGAAATAATGTCAACCTGAACAGTAAATCCACCAGTAACAATTTCAACAGTTGGAATGTCAGCACCATTTACTACACTGATGGTAAGAGTTCCATTTCCAGAAAAGGTTACTTTGATTGCACCGCCCGCTGTACTAGAAACATTAGTTCCAGTAACACCAGTTCCATAGCCCGTTAATGAGTTGTTGTCCCAAGTAATAGAAGATGTTCCAGAAACACCCGACACTGCAACTGCATTAATTGTGCCCGATGCACGAGTAAATTCGTTTCCGCTAAAATCGCCAGTGAGAATCGTGGATGCTTGCCCAGAAGTGACCGTTACTGCTTCCGTTCCTTCTGCGTCATTAAACTTATTATTTTTAAAAGTGCCGCCATTTGCAGTGACTTCTAAACATTCAGTAAAAGTGTTTCCAAGATAAGAGGTAGCGGCAAATGTACTACACCCGTTAAAGTTACAACCCTCTAAATTGAGAGTTGGGGATCCGCCTGTGGTGCTAAATCTACCTTGTCTCGGTGATTTGGCTTGAGCAACGAATGCAATGTTTGTAAGATTACATTCTCCACCGTTAACAACAACTTCAGTAAAATTATCATAAACCGTAGGATTGTCTTGTAAAATAACGCTTAGACCCTGATCTGTCAATCTACCCGTTACTTCAATTTGACCCTTCCACAAAATAAAACCTTCTCTTTGCTGGAAGATTCCTAACCTATGTCTACCACTATCAAGTAAAGTGAACTGTGAATCAGCAGACGTATCATCACGACTGTCAAATTCTGCAACACGAACTAATGTGGCTGGTGAATCGGGTGATGTTCCACCCGCAACTGTAATTTTTCCTCTTGGACCCCAACGGAGGACATCCATTGCCATTGTTTGACCACGACGAACTGTCTGTCTCAATACAGGCAAACAACTCCATACATCATATACGGCGGTTGGAGATCCGTCTGTATACGCCACTGGAGTGTTTACTGGTTCTACAACGGTGTTCTGCCAACCACCAAAAGGTCCAATGTATTTGTCGTTTCCACCTACATTAAAATATCTTTGGTTTGCTTCGGCATTACCAACACCTAAAAGAAATCCTCCAGAAATAGTTGCACCAGTATCACCAGCAACACCTGTCGTTGGACCAAAATCAAAAGATTCTAAAGCAACGGGTGTGATTGCAATCCACCAATAAAAAATAACTGACTGACCGTCTACCCAAGCCGCATCCGCCCTGATATTGTTGCCGGCAGAATCATAACACATTCCCGCTTGCACACCAGTTGCGTTTCCCGAGGCCTTTGATACTGAAGTCACACCTTGAATAACCGTGTCACCATCGCCAATGGCATTGGCACCCGTGATATGACCTGCTGTTTCAGACCAACCAGTGACGCTCTGCCCATCGGTACCATCAGCGGTATTGATTGTAATCAGATCTGTTGAATATGCAGGTGCTGCCATTTAGTCCTCTAAATCCAATGCAGTCTTAACTGCTTGTGACAGTTTCTTTGCACCTTCTGCTTGACGTTTCTCATCCAATACTTTTTTATGAGCAAGAATTTCTGTCATATCAAATTCCCAAGTGGGATCTGGATCACCGTCCACAAACTGAACAGTACCATCATCATTGTATATCATATCGGAAGGAGCAACGAAGTGTGGTGTTACAGTATCAACAGATTGGACTTCCATAAGAAGTTCGTCTGGTTCCATTGATAAAATATCTGAGGCTTGTTCAATACTAATTTTCATAATTAATCCTTTAGTTAAAAAAGTGGGGGGGAGAAAACTCCCCCCGTTCACATACTATCTATTATGGTGCGTAGTTTCTTTCCAGTGGAGCGTTAACTGAGATGTTCAATCCCGAATTATTAGTAATGACAAATGGAGTGTTTACCCACTGCGCTTTATCTGTACCAACCGCACGAATTGAAACATTTGCAGGTTCAGTCGCAAGACGATTTTCGGCAGTATTTCCGCTAGCCGGAGATAAGTCTTGGTCGAATTTAAACGAGTAGTTAAAGTCTACCAATGTTGTTCCACGAATTTCGTTGTCGTCTTTATCAACAACTACAATCGCATCAGGTGAGTTCACGGGGTTAAATCTGAAGTTGTTTGCACCACCAGTCTGTGCTTCAGGTCCAGCAGGCAAGACTAAATCATCAATGCGTGTTACATCAATACTACTTGTACTTGTCGCATCAGTGATCAAATACACACCGTTTAAGTTCGGTGAAACAGTGAATCCACTGACATCAATGTAATCACCGGTGGTTGTTACAGGTAAAAGATCGCCTGTGCTTCTAGACAATGTTCCGGTTTGGCCAGCAGTTTGTGTCCAAGTAAGATCTGAAACACTGTACTGACGAGTATAAGTGAAATACATGGTAAATGTACCAGCGGCATCATCCTTCAAGTTATCATTAAACTGGATTTGACCAGATGAAATTGATGGGAATCTCTGAAGGGTGTCGTTAGCAGTACTTCTGAATCTTAAATTACCAATGTCCCCATCCGCAAAGTTAATGATCGCTACACCATCAAGAACTACTGTATTATCAGCGTTTTCTACACGTTTTGTCTGGAGGGTGTCGCCGACGAATTCAAGAAGTTCGTCAGATGTTTTACCAATCTGAACGACACTATCAGCGCCTTCGTCATCAACTGTTCCATCGCTCGTGGGTCGGCGCAAACGATACTTAACCCAAGAGTATAACTGTTCAGTAGTCAGTGCTCCTGTGGAGTTAGTACCGTTACCGTCTCCTGCCGTAGCATCGATGGTAACACCAAAGTTGAATGGACCCGATAACAAGTCAGTTGTATACAAAGTATTTGAACCCACATCAGCCGCAAGAAAGTTAATCTCTGGGCCATTGCCTGGCGCAATATCATAAAATTCACCTGCACCGTCAGCGAGTTCAATTGCCGCATCATTTACGGTATACTTGTTGTCTGTTGATTCAGCAAGTGGGAATCGGAATACCTGATAGTTAATAATGTCACCAGTCGCAATACCAATTGCGGGAGTATCCGACTTATCAAAAGTCTTACCGTCTTCACGAATAAAGATTGCTAATTCGTTAGTTCTGTTATCCGTTGTTCCATCAAATGTCTGAATTGCTTCGTTTACAGCACCCGCATAAGTAAAGTCTGCTTCCGATTCATAATTGATTTTACGAATCGTGACCGTTGCAGAGTCAAGTCCTGTTGTACTAAAAGTTGCGCCAGGGAACGTTAACGAACCAGTTGCGGCAGTTGTGATTGTGTAAATACCGTCGTTTCCTGTACTACCAGAAATATTAACTACGTCTCCGTTGCCGAAACTATCAAAGTCTCCAGCGGCGCCTGTAATCTGTGTAGCACTGAACGTAAATCCGTTAGTCTTTTTAGCGGCAGCACGATATGCGTAGTAAACTTTATCTCCACCACCTGTCGGAGTACCGTCAATGTTGCCCAGTGAGATAACGCCAACATATTCTGCGGTGACAAGACCGGCGGTTGTTATTTCTCGCCATCCAGCAGTACGAAGCAACTGCCGACTAAGTGCGTTAGAAGGAGTCCAATCAAACGACCATTCGAACTGTTCTGGAGTAATTGCCACGAGAGGGAATGGATATTCAATCAAGTGGTTGGTAAATTGTACTGTTGCACCCGAAAGAGCCACAGATGGTGTTTCACTTAAAGTAAAAGTTGTCGCACTGTCTACTGAAACTACGGTTGCAGCCGCAGTAATAGTTCCTGTACCTGCTGTCACTGCGACTGCCATTCCTGGCAATACGTTAGTGACATTGGCGACTGTGACTGTAGTACCACTACTAGAACCACTGCCGATGGTGAAAGTCTGGATACGCCATGCTTTCTTTAAGTATGAGTATAATGCTTGAAGCGTGACACCATCAGCCGAAAGATTTCCCGCCAAATTAAGCGTGATATCTCTATTTTCGGCATCGATGTTCACTTCAGTTTCAGTTGTAGCATTAATTAATGCCGCTGAAGTAATTGTGGTCATTTGAAATCCTCTGTGTTAATGTGTAAGTATATCACGCTTCACATTATATAATATGTTTATTTATAAGAATTAATCTGCACTGTATGTATAAGTTGCACGATCATTCCAAGTTTTATCAAAGTCTGCTGTTCCGTTTGCCCAGAGAATGTCTAGGTCACCGTCTGCACCAAACTCATAGATTCGTTTGATTCTCCAGATAGACTGCCCTTTTGTGGTGCCAGGCACTGCCTCGCCAACATAGGTGAATCCGTCATCTGGTTCTTCGTCTACTAGTTTATCGTATTGCACTTCTAAGTCTGCCTTTAGTCTATCAAGAATACTCAGAAAGGACTGAGCGACAAATTTCTTTTTGGTCGGATCATATATAAGAACCGCATCGTCTACTAGACTTGTTATTGCCGCCTTGTCTACATCTGCATTGTCTACGATTTTATATGAACCACCGCCACCAATAGTACTTAACGAACGATTAATTTGTTGAATCTGCTTTTCTAGATTCTTATTAACAGTGTCTTTATTTTCTGTTAACTGCTTGTTAAATCCTTCTAAAGCATCTTCAAATCGTTCTTTGTAATCTGGTCCGGCAGGACCTTGTGGTCCTTGTTCGCCACGATCTCCTCGTTCGCCCTTTTCTCCACGAACTCCAGGATCTCCTTTGTCTCCTTTGAGACCCTGTATTCCTTGGTCCCCTTGTAACCCCACGTCTCCCTTTGGACCAGCAACGCCTTGAGCGCCATCTTTGCCCCGCTCACCAGTTTTTCCAGTGTCTCCTTTGGCTCCGGTCTTTCCTGTATCACCTTTATCACCCTTTAGCCCGTTGATTCCATCCTTGCCAGCAACCCCATCAATACCTTGAAGTCCTTGTTCGCCTCTTTCTCCTGTTGCGCCTCTTTCTCCAACAGGTCCAATGTCTCCAGTATCTCCTTTGTCTCCTTTCTCACCAGTAAGTCCTGGTGTTCCATCAATGCCAGCGGCACCTGTTTCTCCGCGTTCGCCTTGATCGCCGCGATCACCTTTGACTCCTTTGTCACCTTTTGCTCCTTGTTTACCATCACGCACTTCAATATTCTGTACATCTTCAAGTGCCAGTAAAAGACGGTCTTCTAATTTAACAATCTCTTTGTTGGTATGTACTACGGCAAAGGCAGTACCAATTTTATCCATTTTGTTCATTTAATCGCGCCATATACCTAGTCAATTCTTCAGTCAATTCATCCTCATGTGTAGGTATATATTCTTCTTTCTTCTCTTTATCTGCTTTCGCTTTCTCTGCTTCTTTCTGGCGTTCCATTTCAGACTTAGGCTCAACAACAGTCACGGGTGTAGGAGCAGGCGGTTGATTCGCCATGGCGATCTTTTCTTTCTCTTTCTCTTCTTCTTCCTCAGGATCAGGTATGTCACCTTCTGCCATTTCTTTGTCAATTTGCTTTTTCATTTGTGCAATTTCTTCGTCATCAAGCATCATGACGTTCTTTTGAACCCACTCTTTGCTGTAGTATTCACCTACGTACTGAGTAATTTCGTTCATAAGACCAATCCGATTTTGGAGAATCTCTGCGTCCTTGAGTTCAGCAAAGTGGTTGTCTTTGATATAATCAATGTAGATATCGTCTTTCCACTCTTCCCAATCTTGTGCAGTAATGATGCCTTTGAGAATCAATTGCTTCTTGAGAATACCCAAAAACATGGTACCAAATCGTCGTCTAATGCGGTCAATAAACTTCTGAAACTTCACTTCATCACGAGTGATTTCAGACGACCGACCTAAACTAAATTGATTTTCTTGCTCTAACCTATTGACAGGCACGTTCAAACTACGATATAATCTCTTCTGGAAGTATATGATATCGTCAATCTGACCTAAGTTATCACCACCAGGCAGAGTCTCTACGGATGTGCCACGTCCATTTTCACGCCGTGGTAACCAGAAATCTTCAAGCATAGACATATGCTTTCGGTCGTCTTTGATTTGACCAGTGCTTGCATCATAAACCAACTTGTTCCGATATTTGGTCATAATATCTTTCATGTATTGATCTGCTTTACCTCGTGGCAAATTACCGATGTCTACGTAAAAAATACGTCTTTCAGGTGCACGAGCCAAACGATAGATGACCAACGAGTCTTCCATCATCCGCAGTTGGTTGATAGGCTTTAGTGCTTTGTGAAGATGAGATATAACCTTTTTCTTTGACTCATCAAGCAAGCCCGATGTGATATATGAAATGGCGTCAGTTGAGATCTTGACACCTTGAACTGTATTAGAACCAGGCTTCTCTTCGTAAACATAATACTCATCAATTTTGTCTACAATTTTAACACCTGTTTGAGGATCTTTCTTATACTTTATTTCTTTTACTTTTCTTATTTTTGCTGAATCAATGTGACGGATCTCTTGGATACCTGCCTTTACATTACTTTCATTGACTAGCAAGTGATGAACCGTACGTCCATCAATGTACCATGATCTGAAAATGTCGTGTCCAATATCATTAAACTTGAGAAGCCCCACAACATTCTCAAACTCTTCTAGAATCTGATCCTTGATTTTCTTGGGCGCTTCAATCTCATCTACCTTCAAGTCAACCGACGACTCTAGTTCTGAAGATACAATTGCTTCGTTGACTATTTCATCAATCGCCATATCCACTTCGGGATTCATAGCAACACCACGATAGCGCATTATAAGTTGCGCGTTATCTTTTGATTGATCACCATCAAAATTAATATATTGTCCGTAAGCGCCGGCACCAGTGCTGATATAGCCAGCGGCGTCTTCGTCAGTGGGAGGTACTACTGAAGGAAGTAATTTCTTCTTAGTAGATGTTCTCTTCAATTCAAAACCAAAAAGTTTTAACAATGCGTTATCGTTGTCTGCCATACCTTTTCCTATCAAAAATAATAACAAGGGTGCCCGAGAGCACCCTGTTATTTAGCCTACTATTAACTAGTAGTATTTGACTCCCAATATTGGAAATCAAACGTTGTGGTAAATGTCTCTACTTCACCACCGTTATCATAGGTCAATTCAATCGGTCCAACTGCCGTTGGAAAAGCACCGCGAATATTGTACCGTTTGATAACAGACTCATCTCTATCTAACTGATCAATAATGAGATCGGTTTGATAGTCTGTTGGATTGGTCAAGCCAGTGTTTGCACTGTGACCGTTCATACCGTTCATCCAACGCTCCATAGCATCACGAACCTCAAAGCCAGTATCGTTTAAGATAGTAACTTCCCAAGGCTCAAACGTTCTGTCGCCAGCCACTTTCAGAATTCTGCCTCTGAAAGGTACGTTTAATGCAGGAATGGTAGAACCTGGTAACTGCCCAGCCCGACACATGAAGGATGTTAGTTCAACATCACCCCCTGCGTATGCGGGAAAGTTAATGGTCGCTTTGAATAAATTCGGTCGCGCACCACCACCTCGCAGTTTTGATTTAAAATCATCTACGCCTAAAATTGCCATTGTTTATATCTCCTTGTGCGCTTTATGCCAATCCAACGACTTCTTCAAAGTCAACCCCAGTTCTCACTGCTACGAAACTTAGAGTAACGTAGTTGATAGAACGTGCAGGTTTGACATAGATGTCAGCCACGAATTGGTTGGTGTCAATCACTTGAGCAGTGTTGTTTGTTTCGTCACAAACGACTCTGAAGTCAGTGATTCCGCGTCTCCCCTTAATCTCTCTCAAGAAAGGTTCAACGATGTTAACGAATTCGGCTCTTGTGAATTCATCATTGAATTCAAACATTACGTTTTGAGCCGCTGATTTGATTGCTCGTTCCATGACTAAGAATAGTCGGCGAACGTTAATGCGATCAAATGCTGAAGGACGTGCTAGTTTAGTCTTATCTCCGAAGAGCAACACACCTTGACCAGGGAAGTTAACGATGGGGTTAACACCTGCTTTGTACAACGTGTCTCGTTGGGACTTAGTTGGACTAAAGCCGAGTGCACTTACACCAAAGTATTGACCACGCCTGTTACCTGCTGGTGAGAACCAAGGGGCTTGAACATTGTCTGTCGCTGCCATGATTCCTGCAGTAGATGCTGCCGCTGGTATGAAAGTATACTTATCGTTGTACTTGTCATACACTTTGAGGAAGTTACCATCCATAATCAAGTATGAAGATGATGCCAAACTCTTAGCGAAAGTTTCTATAGAAGTGGTAATCGTAGAAGCACTTTGCTGACCTACAACTGCCGCTCGGTTCGGTGATGATACAACAACACAATCTTTTCGGTCGCTTCGTGCAACTACTTCCATTGCTTCAACCAAAGTCTTTTGATCTGATGATGTTGCCAAACTAGGTGCAATCAAAAAGTCAAGTTGTAAGACATCTGGATCATTGTACACAGTTTCAAACGCATCTTTATATGTGGTTATTCCATGACCTTGTTTGGTCTGAGCGCCTCCATTGAAAGATCGTGTTTGCGTATTCTGACCACCGGGTGATGCTAATGGTCCACCGACGTTGGCAGCAATCGTGGCTTTAGTCCAATCGGCAGCCGCAGTTGTGGTGCTGTTCAGTTCACCTTGACGTGCCATCCAGATATACTGAGATTGCTCGTTAATAACATCAACAATGTGATTGTTACTACCGTCGGTAGTCTTCGCGTCTGTGGCGTAAGAAACGTGAGGGAAAGTCTCTAGTACAGTACCAGGAGTACCCGTGAAAGCACCGTCTTCGTCAACGACGACAACGTGTGCTTCGTCGTGTGCCTTCGCACCGTCGATGCTTCGTGCCGCAACAAAAGATGATGTTCCGGGTGCTTCATCAAACTGGCTTACATATGTCCAGTTAGTGAATGCACTGTCAGCCACCGCCGCTTTACCGCCATCGCCCGCAAGACCTGACCATGGGCAGATAGAAACTGATAATGAGTTTCCTGCTTCGCCAGGATATTTTGCGATGAAACGCTTTTCGGCAGGAGTGCCTGTTGCACCAAGAATGTAACCGCTCTTGTCTGCTTCCCAATCTGCCGCGTTACTGACAAGAGTGCCAGTGACACCTGAGGCAGAGTCCACAGCATTTAAGTCAGCCGTGTCAAGTGCCCGTGAAACATACAGAGATCCAGAGTATTTTAAGAAACTAGCGGCAGACAGAAAATCTATATTATTACTGTCTACAACTAACGTGGGGGAACCAAAGTTTGCAATCAATTCTGCTTCGTTACCAACAAGAATTGGTTGATCGCCAGGTCCCCAGTTGAGGTCTGCAACCATCGCACCAGTAGAGGAAGTCACCGCAGGAACAATACCTGATAGATCTACTTCTCTGATTGTGACAGCGGGAGACTCAGATGGTGAAAATGCCATAGTCGTGTCCTTTTTTCGTTAACATGAATAAGATATCATAATACGGAGATTTCTCAATGTATTTATTTATATACTATGAATTCTTAACATACCAACTGACCAGCACTATCCGATGTCCCTGTCGGACTTGACTAACCCCATGGAGTACATCATGATTATAGACCAGACTGCTACCATTTTGAGAGGGCGCCACAACAGGAACGATATCTTTTTTGTGATTGAGAGGACCTTTTCTTACTCCTTCCTGTGGCAAGTCGTAGTGTTTATCCATAACCAACGTGTCACCACCAACCAAGTCTTCAGATGATTCTAGAAACGTAATGATTGTTTTTTCAACCAACTCATTATTGTCTTCATGGAGTCGCGTAAATGAATACGGAATATACTTAAGAAAATAATGTGAGTAATTTTTTAACCCTCGTGTTGCGGCATAATTATCTAAATGCTTAATAGCAGGACAATCTTTTACGTCTTCACTTCTTGGATTGTATCGGTGTAGATTGAAAAGGTTATAGAATTGATCTATGTACTCGTGTCTGGATTTATTATATAACTCCCAGAGACTCTGCATTTCTGCGTCAGATAAGATCGTATCAATCTTAAAATTATGCCATTGATTTACCACGGATTTTGTAGATCATGATCCCAAGGTATTGACCAGTTTTTGTCTTTCATACTTTCAATATCTTCTAGCGAATCAATATACTCATCATTGTTATCATGATAACCAAACGGCACCAAATCTGCCTCAATAGAATCCATTCTACTTTGAAATAACATTTGTTTCATATCAATATCGGTGAGATCGTTGAATCTACTGTCGGTGGTAAAATATCCAAACATCACCAAATTCATCATGAGATCATCGTGGTTGCCATCGCTTGCTTCATATGATTGCCCTCTGGCACAAAACGTAGATATTTCTAATATAGTATTCTCATCAACAATTTCTAATTTGTTTTCTTCTAATAGATCTTTGATACCCGAACAACCAAGCCGCTTAGTCTTCCGATTGATTTCAATGCCCATTTTATTTTTTGATACTGATTCAACATGCATGTTCTCATATTCTAAATCTAGATATAAGCCATTACATACTAAAGTACCTTGATCATTTGATTCAACAACAACATATGCTTCATTGTAGACTTTCGCATACTTATAGATAATATTAGGAAAGAGCAAGGGCGAGATAGTGTTACAGCGATACACAGCCACCTGTTTAAAAGGTCTCGTGCTAATGTCGATGATATTGAATGTAGAATAGTCCTGTCCTCTTCCCTTGCTTACATCAACACACATGATGTAATCATGATCTGGTTGCGTTTCTTGATAAACAAGAAGATCGCCACCTTCCATATGTGTGATAGGATCTGTGGCACGTAATTTCATCAAGGTGTCGGCGCTTATTAATGTGTCGCCCGTACCGAAGAATGTGTTACCGAATTCCTGGTCAAATTGAAGAATGCTAGTGTTTGCTATGGTCTCCGCTTTCCATTGCTCATCACGTCCTGGCACGTCAAACCAATCCACACGAAAAGGTATAAACTGATTTATCCCTTGGTTGGCGCCTTCCCATATTTTATGGAATATATTTCCGATACCATTTGCTGTAGATGTGATAATAACCTTTGTATCTTTTCCGGCAGAGACAACAGGATAGGTGGAAGTGTAGAATTCTGATGCTCGCTCAACAAAAGCAAACTCATCGAGATAGAGGAGATTAACAGACATACCCCGAATAGAACTGCCGCTAGTACTAGCAGCCACAATCCTACTGTTATTAGAAAAATCGATACTACCCTTATTAAGAGTCTTGCAGCCAGGTTGTAAAAAGAACGGCAAGTTCTCAAGCATAAGTGTAATACGTCCGAGCATTTCTCGCGAAGTGGAACCTTTGTTAGCCAGAACAGCAATGGTTTTTTCGGGATTGAAAATCGCATACCAGAGAAGATAGGCGACAGACGAAATTGATTTGCCAGATTGTCTGCAAGCAAGTACAATGTTAAAACGATTGCTGTTAAAATGATGGAACATACGTTCTTGATAGGGATAAAGATTAAAAGGAACAAGACCCCTATCCAGTGAAATAATCTTGACATATTTTTCTGCAAAATATGAGGGATTTTCCATACACTTTTTATATTCAAGAACTTCCTCCTGTGTCCACTCTTGGACTACACCATCTTTCTTGACTAAGTGATTATATTGATACGTGTCATTGGACATTGGTAGAATCAGACTCAACTTCAATCACCTTTTCTTCATTCTGTAATAATCTTTGTAGATCAGTTGTGCTTCCTAGAAACACATTGTTGTTAGTAATATTCTTTTGCTCTTTCAAAGGCACGTGGGTAATATCTTTGTGCTTTTTGTTTAGATCCATTAATTTGTCAGTAACATCTGCAACATTTTTAATCATGCCAGATAATACTTCAAATGCTCTGGGATGCTCACTTTCACGAGCCACCTCAATCATCAAATCAAGACCGCGTTTACCGCCTTCTATCAGTTCCAGGTACGTGTCCCGACTCGTTTCGTAGTCGTTCTTGATGTTCGGGTTTTCTTTGTCGGTCATTATGATTCCTTTTATAGATTCTTCGGTCTTCTGCTATTTGTTGCCAGAATCTATCGTCAATGTCTTTTATGTCTATATTTATCATAATCGCTTCTTAGATATGTAGGCTTTTATTCCAAGCACATTTAGATCGGAATCTGTTCTGTCATATACAGCAGAAAATAACCACGGTCTTGCGGTTATATCAGACGGCACTGGCCATGTAAATCCATGTTCCGTACAAAAATCACGAACAGGTTGCTCAGTGTAAGATATGAAGTAAGCATCCGCTTGAGGTAATTCTCCATTGGCATCCCATGAACGACTTGTGTGCGTTACGTGTGCGCCTTCTGGTAACTCAGGTGTTATTCCACCAAACTCTAATTTTGCGGCTTTAAGTATCTTTGTACCATTATCTAGATTAAATTTAAGACCGTAATGATTTGAAATACCTGTTAAAGATGAATTCGTCATATCCAACACTTGAGATGCAGAGTCAGGAAAATAAGAGGCGGTAACACTATCTAATTCAGCAAAATTGTACCAACTAACGTGTCTTCCCGTGTACGGTTGACGATATCCTTGAGCAACGCCTATAAAATTACTTTCTCGGGTAAGAAAAAAATCGCTGTCATATTCAGAAAACATACTCACAATTTCATCAATGTAAGGCTTTGCGGCTGAATCACGAGGACCAATATCTACTCGTTGAAGTTGACCCTCATAGTACATATTATCACGTACAGTTTTTAAAAGAATAATCTGGGGTGTGATGTATCTTTCGTTGTCAGGAACGTCATAATGGTTGGTTGATATCCAATGAGCAAAATTATTATAGTTTATGGTTTCAAGTGCATTCGCTAATGTTTCTGCGGAGTCTATATTACCTAGATCATTGAGGGCAGGTGCCGCAAACATGTTTGCACCTTGATATTCATAATGATAGGCATACTCGGTGTCGCCAGTCCACGGTACAGTCTGTTCTTTCCAGCCATTAAATTTAGTTATGGCTTTAAGTTGATTGTCGCTGTCCCAGATAACCTGATCCCACAAAATAGCATTAATAGACATTAGTTCCCACCATTGTTATCCAGGGTCGCGATCACGATTAAATCCCAGTTAATAACAATGTTGTTGCCTGGTGCCGCCGCTTCATAGATTTGAAAATCAATTTCTAACTCTCTGCTGACACTACCATAATTACCTAGTTTAAAAGACAAGAAAAAATCCGCATAAGGAGATGATTGTGTCCCATTACCAATGTCCAGTGGAGTATCAAAAGATCCACCTACAGTAGCGCCCGTGATATTCTCGGTACCTTTTGTCGCAATAAGTTTGTAACCTGTATAGGGCGCAGTGCCTCCTGATATCCAAGTGCCTACCTTAACATACAAAGCCGAGTCCGGTGTCCGCCCACTATTGAAAGAATCTCTGCCGCGAGCGTATATACCACCATCATTATCAAATCTAACATTAGCAGTGGCAGTAACGGGAGAAAAAGTATCATATACTTGTTCATACGCCTCATTAGTGTAACTTAATAACGCAGTATATCCTAATATGCCATTACCTGCGACATTCTGAATGGTGATCGTCTCAGACGCCAACACAGTTGAGTTTACATTCTCTTCAACATCATGCAGTTCGTAAACAAACGCTTTGTTTTCCTGAACGGCGCTCGTAGTAATATCTACATCAAAGGTTCCTGTGCCACCTGAAATAACCACCGTACCTGTAGGTTTATTTGCACCATCAAAGTAGGCATAATTTGAAGCACTAGCAAACACAGGAAGCATGCCGAGTACAGTAAGAGACGATGTTGCCGACATGGTCAGCGAGTTCGAATTAATATTATTGATGGTTCCATTGACCCCAGTAGTTCTTTGTGTGTCTCCTGCGAGCAAGGTAGAATATGAAGAAGTGGCAGATTGTGTGGACAAAATCGTACTGCCTGATACACTGTCAACTATTACAGGTTCAAAACCCTGAGGTCTGTAATAGTAAGTGCCATCGGGTCCAGTCACAGTAAAAGTTACAGTGGTGGCTTCATCTGGTGTAGTATCACTCGCAGTCAACGTAAAGTTTTGAGGATCAGTCAGTGTAGTGATTGGATCAAGCGCAACAGTTGGACCTGCCAAACTAGTTCTTCTAACCGTAGTAAGAAAACTTCTATTAGATTCTTCTGTAAGATTGTCGCCAAGTGTTACATATGTTACCTCTACAGATTCACCGGAATCTGGTCCTATGATCTCTTTATCTGCACCTCCTACATATTGTGTACCAATAGAACTCGGCGTAAGACGTATAAACAATGGTTCGGGTGCACCAACATCGGTTGCTGTAATTGTAAGTACCAAATTTTCATCTTCTGTAACCGTTGCGGGCATAGTTAGTGAGTATGTTTGCTGACTAGTATCTTGAACTACAACACCCGCGCTTTCACCAATAATTGCAAACACACCTGATCCTGGTGCTGTCTCTTCTCCTACCACAACAGTAAAGGTTTCTGAGCCTTCTGTTTTAAAATCATTTGCAATAGCAAGAGATACTTGTCCGGCACTGCTAGTGATTGTCAAGTCTACGGGTGCCGAAACGTTTGAGTATCCCGAGTCAAAGTCTGAAGACGTGACATTAGTGCCAGCAATCCAATACTTGTAAACACCACCACTTCCTGTGTCTTGATAAGTTCCACCTAGTGTTACATCCACAGTGATCGTATCGCCTTCTTCAGGAGCCAAATCACTTGGAGTTATGGTAACCGAGTTAGATGTGCCCGCGATAATTCTATTACCTTCTGCTAATTCAGTGCCGCCTGTGGCTTGATCATATACAAATATCTGATAGAAGTTATCCGCAGTATCACCGTCGGCAGTATAAGCAGTTGGATTCGTAACAGTTCCAGTACCACCTGATACTGTGACTGCAAGTCTGCTGCCATTTCTGGGTGGAGTACCTACCCAGTCAGCATCGTCAGTGTCAATATCATTGATATAAAAGTAAACTGTCCCGTCAGGAATATTTTGACCACCCACTGTGTAAGTAACAGCACCACCGTCTTGACCTACGGCAGGACTGCCGGTGATCGTGTAGGCGGGTGGTCCATCGTTAACAGTGAATGACTCGTTGTCTGAAATTTGAAAACCAGCGTCTAAATTATTATCTGTTGCAGTAAACGTACCCGCAGTAGGGCTTTCGTAAGTGTCCGTTGCGCTAACAGGAATAGAAGTAACCGCAGTTGATCCACCTAGACCGTCATCTATCATGGTGACTGAGCCTGTAAGATCAGCGGTTGCGATACGACCGTCAGATACCACGGCACCTGTAATCGCATAATCAATATCTTTGCCTACATTATAACCGCCTGAGGTGATTGTAATCTCTAAGTTGTTACCCTCAATAACTGTCACACCTGGTGCTACGGTAAGTGTGGGTACTACCTGTGTAAGATACTGAACACGAGAAACTTTTTCAATGTTGTTCTCATTCAGAAGTTTGATAACATAGTTGCTGTTTGACTGAGGATCACCATCTACTCGGCTTTTTATCTGAAACGAACCTGTACTGCCTGTTATCGTAACATCTTGTGCTGTGCCAGGTGATGTTGGTATTGTCGTTTCAAAGTTGGTTTGATCGGTTGTACTAACTCCAAAATCAACATACCATTTAAGAACAGCACTGCCAGCATTGGGCACATTTGTTCCGTTAATGGTAAATGTTACATTGTCACCTTCATCTGAGGTATCGCCGGCTTCTACGGTTTGATCGGGTGCATCTGTTGATATAGTATATGAAGGAATAAGATCCGTTATCGTAAGAGGGAAGTTATCAATAGCACGACCATCACCGTCTTCAATGTAGACTGTAAACGTCTCATCACCTTCGGCTATCGCTGTCTCGGCATCAATGACAGAGACCACTGAGAACATACCACTTGACCCATTGATCTCAAAGTATTGTTTGTTATTCGCATCAGGTAAACCTGTTGTTTGATCATACGAGTTAATGCCGAAGTCAGCATCATTTGTCGTACCGTGTACTCCATACCAATAGAGTGCGTCTATGCCATCAGGCACATTTGTTCCTGTAATGGTAAAGACGAAATCAGTGCCTTCGTTCTGTGTGGTTGCATTTACGCTGGCCGAATAAACGGGCGTGTTGTATGTGAGTAATGCGTCATTGAGTGCTTGAATATCAACCGCAACATCATCAACAATGAACACCTCACCGCCAAGATACATTCCTGCAGGATGAACAAACAGTTTAAACGTTTCTCGCCACTTCGCAATAGGAACACCCACACGAACCAAAAGCGCAAACGTTTGATATAACTTGTCATCTGTGATATACTTGAGAGAGTCAGCACCGATCTGTGAATCTGTTTCACCTATCTTAAAGACATTCTCTTTTGGATACAATACTTCAACGTCTTCACCATAAAAAGATCTAAAGAACCATTCTATCGCAAACTTACTACCCTTTGATCTAAACAGTGTGTTGGAAAAGTTTGCTGCCGCTCGGAGTTCAGTATCGTTTGAACCAAACTTCTGAAAATAGGATTCGCCTAAAAGTAATTCGTCCTCAATATAAGTGAGAAGAGTGATGTCGGTTTCATTAATATCACGAGTTGCAAATAAGTGATTGAGCAATTCTGTAGACTCGTTCTGATCCTGAAACTCATAATACTTCTTTAACAGAGTAATGAATTTTGGATATAACGCCGCAAAATGCTCAGGCAATATATTGCCAATAGCCGGCTCTCTCAGGTTGAGAGAGCGTCTGCGTTTATTAACAAATCTTTCGTGTGACATAATTTATACTATGTTAATGGTATTACCCATACCAGAATGAGCAGTACACTGATAATACAAGGTTGGCGGAGCACTCATTGGTACTTTAAACTGTGTGATGCCAACTTGACTTGTGCCAGATATTACTGAAACACCTGTTGTGTAAGCCGCACCTGCATTACTTACTCTGATCTCAAATGGATGACCCGAATGATTGTGATCGAATCTATATGTATCACCTCGCCTCAGGTAAAGTATAGGATCGTTTTCGCTTGTAGGGAACCAAACATTTCCTGTATCAGACAGAACGTAATCAGTTGATCCGTTGTTCGTGACATTAAACGAATACTGTACGCCGGTGCCTACCGACATACTAATGTCTGAGTCTGCACCTAGCAACAGTCTACTGCCTGAAGCAGACAGATGCATCGCGTCTAATCCTGGATTCACCCGAATGTTTGAGTTAACTTTTGTGCCATTACCTCCACTGGTACTACCACTAAACATGAGATAGTTTACTGAGTTGGCAGTGTCAGCAGTTACTGCAACGTTGGTTGCCGTTGTTGCTGTTATTGCGTCAACATCTGTGAGTGATGCACCGCCTCCTGAGAATTGTGGAGAAAATAGTGTGCCGCCGTCGGTAGTCGTGTTATACGTGAGATCTGTGATACAACCCACACTGTCTTGACCTGTTGAGGTTTCCCTCATCATAAGATAGTTAACACCATCTTCGGGAACCTTAGCAGTCGTCTGTTGAGCGTAAGTAACACCCATCGCTCCAAACAAAGCATTGCCGGGATCTTGCAAGATCGCATTGATAGGATCATACAAAAGATTGTTATCTGTTAACGCACTATCTGCTAAAGGATTCACACCACTGCCTGTGGTTTCAACCATCGTGAGATAATGAAGACTTGACAATGTTGCCTGTTTCGTATATATTTTAGTCGCTTCGGTTACTGTGGCACTCGCAGTGACATTTGTTAACAGACTACCATCACCTGAAAAGAAAGGTGCAGAAAATACTTCAGTGACGGTATTGTAATTGACTAGTGAGTTTGTATTTACACTATCTACTCCATCTAATAAACCAGACATGAGGGGATAGTAAGTGCCAGCGTCTGTTTGTGCTACTTCTTGAAACTTACTGACTCGTGCATGATCCGCACTATCTGCATTTACATTTATAAGAAGCGAACCATCGCCAGCGAATAAAGGTGAATATAATGCTTCAGTGTTTTTATCAAAATAAACCGCAGGGTCTGTATTAACACTATCTTCGCCTGTTTGTATTGGCGACATGGTTATAAAGTAATTTTGTGCGTCAACCAAAGTTGCTACTTCTTGAAACTTACTGACTCGGGCATGATCGGCAGAATCAGAACGGAGAGCAAACTGAATATCGGTAATATTACGGCCATCACCAGATGCAACACCTCCCCAGAAAATATTATCTCTAACAGTAAGATCACTGTCAATAACAGTATCACCTAAAATTCTGAGACCACATATGCCATCGGCGTCTACCGAGTCTCGGGCACAATTAATAGTGCTTGCTTCTAAATCAGAAATATCAACGCCATTGATTGTACCCGTGACCGTAAGATCACCCGTGACTGTAGATCCACTAGGATCATCATCAATGTTTTGGTTTGCGAGATCTCGGAGTGCCTGAAGAGTGGTTCTCTTCGTAATAGCAGTAATAGGTGGTCCGACATCAACGTCATTGACGATGATTTCATCTTCCAATCCTAGAGGGGGCACCGTTGTCCCGTCTATCAAATTTAAACCTGAAATTTTTATGTCTGCCATTGTACCTGATCTCGTTTCTTTGGTTTATTTATATCGGTTACGTTATGGTAACAGTAACGATTGCTGTTTCTGAAATACCTTGTTCTGGTGATGCACGATAGATAAAGGTATCTTGCCCAGTGTATCCTGGATTAGGTGTATATGTGTATGTGCCAGCGGAAGCATCTAGTACGACCACAGATCCGTTAGATGGTTGTCCACCTACAGCAACAGAGAATACTGTATTGCCTGCTTGCCAAGTATCATTGCCACTCACTGTGATATCAACTGGTGTGTCAACAGTGGTTGAGGCACTGACTGCATATGCATCTTGGACTGGATCAACTGTGATGGATATGGGGAAATATTTCGCACCCCAATCGCCTAGAACACTCACATTAAATGAGTCTGTTCCGTTCCAATCTGGATTAGATTGATAACTCCAAGTACCTTTCGCAGTAATAATACCTTCGTTGTTTGTAGTCAGCGTTTGATATTCCGCCGAAGCAGTTCCATTTTGTGGATCACTCACTGTAAATGACGTGGGTGTTCCTGGAATATTTACAATAGTGAACGGCGCCACATACTGTGCGTTATCTTCAGAAAGATTCAAACTCAAAGGACTGGCTGTCCATGCACTATCAGTACATGTCTTGACAAACAATTCTTCGTCTGTGCCGCCGTCTAGATTCAAAAAGTTTACACACGCTTCTTCAATAATCTTAGAACCATCTGCAATTGACTTGTACAGGTATAGTTTCATGTCAAAGTCCATCGTGTATATGATAGACCGCCTGCTCTCTAAAGGCGCTTCATAATCATCTGAGAACGTAATACCTGTCATGGTAATAGGCGAATCCTCTACAACATCAAAGTCGTTGAGTGGCTTGATTGTCACTGTGTAATTTGGTGTAAAATAAGGAAGAATCTGTTCAACAATCTGCAAGGCATCATCTTGTGTCTTGGCATATGCATTCAACTGAAACGATATAATGTAAGGAACAGGAGTGTATAACTTACTAGCGCCATCGCCATAGTTATCAGGAAACACTACACATGAATTTGTCCGAGGCATTTGTCGCGCGGCATCATACTGCATGGCTAATATCTCAAAAGAAAGCCTGGGTAATTTTAAAGCAATCTGTCTCTCAGCGTTTTCGCCATCGTTCATTGCATCAATACGTGCTACAAAATCTCTCTTAGGAGAGTATGACAAAGGTACTTTGACTTGTGATAATGAGTTACCTGCGGCGTCTTTTCTTACCACATATATGTCATTGAACAATGATCCAAAAACAGCAACGGCTTTTCTAATTCGCTGATGATAAAAATGAGTACCAAACATTATGGATCTCCGAACGGATTAGATTCTGAAAAATCAATAAAATTGATCTCTCCACCTTCTAGTGTTGTATCAAAGGCAGTATTCATAGCACTGTCTTGTAGATCTTCTCCTATAGCATTAGGCGTACCAGTAGCACCTGATGTTGAACCAACCATAGGAGCGGTAGTGGTCCACTCATGATACTCACCGTCTGAAGCACCTCCAGTGTGAGCAACATATATCTTCTTAGCCGATGGATTTGAATTGTCTATTTTGACAATCTCACCGGTGAGAGTAAACGAATCATTTGTTTGAGTCACAGTCTCATTAAATGCAAACGCACCCGTGACTGATGGGAATGTAAACACGGTCTGAAACGCATGATCTCCCTCAACATTATCAATTGCTTGTACACCCGTATCAAAGTCTTCGTCGTTGTACTCAAACAATTCTGCACGAATCTTAAACACTGGTATATCTTTTAACTGATAGAAAGGTGATTCGTCTTCTACCTTCGTGATCTCAAATATAGAGTTAGAAAGTGGAAGAGAAATCAAATCTCCTTCGCGAGGCCTATAAAACTGGCCGCCGGGTTCTAATGTCTGTTCATACTTAGAAACGGTTGACAAAAATCTCCTACGTGATACAATAAAGGTAGCGGCATCACGAATCTCTACACCAAACTTAGTGAACAGATCTCCTTCTCCGTCAAAGCCTTCGGTATTCTCAATATACATTTCCAGTTTATATGCATCATCAAACCGTGATACATTATCATCCTGGAATATAGAATCTTTATTGACCATCTCTCTTGGCATATAATAGACATCTTGTCCATATATTTTGAGAGATTCAATAATCAGATCTTCATAGAGTTCTTGCTCTGAGTATCTGCCTTGAGTAAAATAGAGATTAGTAGCCATGCATTAACCCATGAAAAAATCTGGTGGAAATTCGTTTTCATTACGTAATTTTTCTTCCAGTTTTTCTAGTTCTGCTGTAGCATCGTCATAGTATTGACGACCGTTTAATTGCACACCACCTGGTAAAGTCATGCCTTCAAATTTCATCATGTTACCACCCCACTGTTGTTTGATCAACTGTGTGGTATAGTCTTTGAGAAATTTGTCGTTCCAAACGTCAGCGAATGATGCGGGATCAACAAGTGACAAACACTCCGCAATGATGTAATCACCTACGGCTAAATTGTTATACTGATTAGGAGCCCATTCGCCAAAAATATATAATCTATTCTGATGCCTTGAAAAATTAACTCGTGGCTCACCGTCTAGAATATCAGCAATAAATTCTAAATACTGTTCCATCTGATAGTAATACGATAAACCACCCGCAAAGTTCATAAAGTCGCCCATGCTGTTCAACATCATCTGATACTTAATATCAAACATGTTGGTACTACCAAAGGTCTTGCTAAATGGATATACTTTGGTAAGATACAGCACTGTGTTTGGAATAGTAATGTATTCATTTGTTACATCATCGGCTGTTATCTGATGCTTAATATAAGTGGTAAAAGTAGCGTCGGCATGATACTCTTGAAACATCTGAAGCGCATCATCAACTTTATCTTCAAGTTGATCATCGTCTACATTAATTTCAAGAACAGGCGAACCTAATCTCCGCAAGCAGAAATCAACTAGTTCTTGTCTTGTTGTGGGCGATGCCATGTAAATGTCTCCGGTTTATGTTTATTTATACGACTCGGCGCCACGTTCGGGCAGTTCTTTGTCTAGGGTATGCGACACCTGATGAGGGTCTTGCAAGATGTATATTCTTTGTTTCTATTCTGCCAGACTGTGGGCGAATATCACCAATAGACATAGCCACACGTGGTGATTCAGTCGATTCAAAACAAAACGCATTAGGCCAATCGTTGCCTAAATCTCCACATTCATTTTCTGCTAATGTTCGACTTCTCATCACCATATAGTCATATAGTTGTGCGGGTGTCATATCAGGAAAACGTTCTAGTATGCAAGCAAGTTGCCCGGTGAGCATCGGTGCACCCGCCGAAGTACCATTAAATGTTCTAAGAGTATAACTTGCGTTTCGAGGATCAGCGACCTGCCCACCGTTTCCATTGTAACCCGCGGTGACACCATCTGCAAATGTATAGAAGTCTACACCTAATCCACAATTTGAATAAGACACCCGACACTCGCCTTGACCTGCACTACCGCCGGCTCTCAGTCTTGATTTTGTGCTGAGTGTTCCAACAATGTAACATCCTTTTTGGTCGGTACCAAAAGAGCGCGACTTCCAGTTTTGTGTTGTCGCATCTTGTAGTGTAACAGTATTGTTTGTGTGTTCAGTGGTGTTTGTGAAAGCCATTAATGTGTTATCATTACTAGCCGAGATAACAACATGAATGCCATCGTTGATACAGTCTTCGACATCTGCAATAACAAAGTCAATGAAACTGTTACTACCATTAGTGCCCATTACCGAATAAAAATATCGATTCCCGGCGCTGCCGACTATATCGCCTACGCCAGCCAATTGAGCATCTTCGACTTGTTGATTCGTCATTGGGTTGATACCATCGCCATAAGTAACACCACGATTTGTGGCTTGTACAGGCCATGTGTTATCACCTTCTGAAAACAGTTCACTAAAACCAGTGCTACAATTAATGATAGTAGGATTCTTAAATCCTGTTGCTTGGTTTACCGTCTTTGCATTGTGCCACGCTCGAATATAATCGAAGTCAGTGTAATTAGGATAGCCATCTGGGGAACTGAAATTGCCGTAGTCTAGTTGACTGGCAGTATACGGATCAAACGAATATATGTTTGCGCCCGGCGCCAGACCCAGCGTTGAGCCAGCGGCACATGTTGAAACCGAAGCGCCGTGTTGCCTTTGTCTGCTTATATCACTATTGCCTGAAGTGTATGGGCTGTACACATAATCCTGTGCTAAGAAATAATCAGAAGAACCAAAAGCCTCATAACCCTGTACAGTGGTCGTGTATAGATTCCAGTTAATCTCGTTAACTCGTGAGCCGCCCGTACCATCTGCGTTAATCTGTAAGTCTGGCATGTTAGGATCTGGATGCCCATCTTTAACCACAATGTCAACGTGCTTACCAGTCTCGGTGAATGTCTCACTACTGGTATATTTTTCACCCGTTACCTGATCAGGATTTAAAAAGTCATCTGCCCAGTTGTCGATAATAGACTCGTTGCCTTCGTATGTGTTTCTAGAACGCCATGTGCCCCAATTCTTTGATTGTGAATCATTGGGTGGTTCGTTTGCGCCTTTGTCATACTCAAAGTCTGTACGAGTAAATGCGGTGGGTTTCATTTCTGGGCGATCTGACCAACGAGCAACTTGTCTTACACGAGAATCAGCCTTGACTGCGGCCGCCTCTTCTGATGTGAGCATGTACATAGTTGTTCGCGACAAAGGTCTGCGACAACAGATATCGATAGCACGTTCTAAAATACCGCCAGTTGTCTCCATGTCCGCATAGAAAGTATCTAGGTCATCATGGCTATGTAATAAAACCAGATATTCTTCCATTATGCTTCCAGTGCGAGCAAGGTGAGCGTTACTGTGATTGCTCTTGCACCACCACTAAGATTGGTAACTCTCGCATGAACGGTTGTTCCCGTGTCAAGCCAACCTATGACGCCGGGTGACATCTTGATCACCTGGTTACCTGTGGTAATAATCTCTGCTACAACACCAGCATCGGGCGCAGGATCGTCTGTAATTAATCGTGAGGCGTCTGCTGTTCTTGATGCGGTGTCTGTATACAATCGCACCCATGATGCATCATTTGATTGAATCTTGAGAAGTGCATAAGTAGGTGCACCACCAGTAATGTCTAAGTCTGCTGAGTTGTTATCTGATATCGTACCTGTTGTGCCAATAATAGTAGATCGTGTACTGAGTGCACCGGTTACTCCAGGAATGGTTACTGTGACATCATCGCCGCTGTTTGTTGCAGTAACACCAGTACCAACAAAGTTGAACGAGGTCGTACCAGTCGTAAGACTTGAGCCCTCATCTGAAGTTGTGATGCTAGAGCCACCACCGCCCGTCTGATTTACAAATGAGAAGTTACCTGCGCCATCTGTCTGGAGAACTTGTCCGTTCGTGCCATCGCTTGCAACATCTGTCAGATTTAGAAGTGATAACTCAGGAGGAGTGTATGTAAATACGCCGCTTACATTACTATAAGATAATGTACCAGTACCTGATGCGACTTGTTGTACAACTGAAAGATCAGTGAGCGCAATGCCAGCACCGCCGACACCTGTATTATCTGGTCCTACAACCCAAGCACCTGATCCACCTGCCGCAAACTCGTCCCACTTGACAACATATCCACTTGTGATAGGCTCTGATATAGAAACATCTGCTAGATCAATGAGTCTTGCAACCGCACTTGCTCCACCTAGATTGCCTGCACTAGTCCCGTTATTACCCCACAGCAAAGCACCCGCTGAATCGTAAATGACAAACGATCTACCCGCACTGTCAAGCAGTCTGCCGGAATTGGTTTGAATCTGTACATCACCTGCGATAAATGTTGAATCAAGATTTGTTAATCCATTGGCAACAATATTTTCGGTTGTAAAAATGTTAGTGCTGGGATTGTATGTGAGTGTTGTTGTGTCTATCAGCGCACTATCAAATCCACCTACACCGTTGTTTGCATAAGTGAACATGAGATAGTGAGTAGCATCTGAGTCTGTGTCGCTCGTAGATATCTGATCTACGTTGGCAACTGTAGTCTCGCCTTCAAGAATGACACCATCTGATTGTCTTCGAAACAATATCTTTGCTGTAGGATCTTTTGGAAGAACTTCCTTTAACTCTAGAAGACCATCAATCGTGGTAGAGTCTAACTGAGTTAGACCTGCAACATCAAGATTGGCAGATACATTCGCACTACCTTGAACGTCAAGTGCTACCGAAGGATTGTCTGTTCCAATACCAACCTGTCCTACAGCATCAATCGTGACGGTATCGGTAGGATTGCCTGTACCGCCACCACTGAGACTTAACTTATCACTTGTACCATTTTCGCCTACGAAAGTAAGATTGTTGTTACCGAAATATATTTTCTTATCAGTGCCGTCTAACTCAAGATCTTTGTTGAGTCTCCAGCGATCACTTGATGCTTGATATGTTATTGTGGCATTTGCACCGTCTAATGTGAGACCACCACCGTCCGCAGTCGCCGCGTCTGGTGCACCTTCAGCGATTACAATATTCTTATCATCAACCGTAAGAGTGCTTGAATTGATAATTGTCTCAGTACCATTGACCCACAAGTTACCATCAATTCTTACACCGCCCGAAAAGACCGCAGAGTCAGCATCTAAGTTAGCAATTGTTATGGACTGTGTAGTGACATTACCACGATCGGTAACAGTTTGAAGAGTATCTACTTCTTCAAACTCACCCAGCGACCACGCAACACTGTCATCTAATCCAATGCCTGCTTGTGAACCAGGCTCTTCCTTGAAGACAAGAAAATAACTAGGCTGGCTGGGTGGATCAATCTGTTCAAGAGATCCTGACTTAAACGATAACTGAGTAAGACGTGGCTCTGTAGTAAAACTCCGAGTCCCATCAACACCCGATATAAAGAGTGCACCTTCTGAATCAGGTAAACCCGCGTTTGGTTCTGTCTGATCTAATGTTATGAATTCATAACGATCAGAATCTAACTCGGATTTATCTCTAAGTGGAACGTAACCTGATATTGTAGTGAGTTGCGACATCGTATCTTCCGTTTAAGCGTTCAAAGATTCTAACAATGATAGTACTAAATTCAATGTATCATCTGCGTCATTTGTTCCTGAACCACCAGCATCTGACCGAGTAACCCTTTTATGACAGTATCCATATATTTGGTTGCCCTCTTGAATAATTAATTTACCTGTCAGAGGTGTCGCCGCATCATTTTGCCTTACCGGAAACTTATTCACCAGTGGTGTTTCTTGTCCAGTGCCAACATCTTTGTGCACAAAAGAGAATCTTGATGTACCTCCTCCGTCAGAATCTACGTTAGATATCTGCGCCATTAAAACAATAGCGGTCACGCCTGGAGGTGTGTTATATATTAACTTACCCTGGCTTGCCGCTGAGTCTCTCAACGTCCAGACTTTAGTTTTAAACGCATTTAATGGAGTTGCCATGTTATCCCTCTAGTGCTAATATGAATGGGGTCATTACTGCAAACAATGATCTGTCAAATGTTACACCAGTAATGTTACCCTGTTCTCTGTTAATTGTTAAGTCTTCACCAATTCTAAAGTCACCACGTTCGTCTGTCGCAGTAAAATATACCAGACCAAAGTTTGGTGTGGCGGCATCTGCCGAGTCAAATTGTATTTCGTTTTGTTTCTTGGGTACACCACCGTTTTGTGGGATAGCCGTGAACATGTTTGTTCCGGATCCTACATATTCAAATGTATGACCTGATGCGGTAATCAATGATCTCTGATGGAAACTTACATTTTGAAGTGACTTCAAATTCCTGTTCAATGCAGGCGCAAGTTCTATCTCATATGATCCTGTTTCATCTAGAATAGACCAGTATTCAAAAAATGCACCAAATTGTGTGTTTGCATCTCCTTGATCAGATCGTCTATCTTGAGCACCAATAAGAATATAATCACCTGTGCCGCCGACGGCGACTGAGTGTCCTGATCCACCGTATTCGTCGTTACCTATTGATGCCGCATTTGCAGGAGTCAATGGTTCAAGTCTAGAGATCCTTCTCCAGTCACTTCGGGCACGTTCAATAACCGAGACTTCGTTCTTGATTGAGTTGACGTTTGGATTGTTACCAACAGCAACAAGATCACCTCGTGTGTTGATATCAACATCGTATCCATATCCAAAGTCTTTGACAGCATCATAAGGTGCTTCAATAATATCTTCTGTTACCCACTGACCTTCATCAAACAAGAAGAACTCACTGACACCTGTGTTCTGAATATACACCTGGACGTCCGTGAAGTTACCACCCGGTGTAAATGCAGGCGTGACTGACAGTGTGTTAGATGTTCTGTCGGTGATTGTATAATCACCATCGTTTGCACCAGCACCTTCAATTGTCACTACTGTGTTCGTTGGAAAATCTGTTGTGAAATTTATCCACCGATCAACGTCAGTCGTAGACAAAAGAGTACCTGATAATGTTGCCTGATCTAATTTCTGTTTTCTTGCATATTGAAGTTGACCACCAAGATCGCTGTCAGTTTGAATGTTCGTGAAGTAACCACGAGGCGCATTCTTATCACCCATGACAAAGTGTGTGGTGTTCTTTCCAAGTCTAATCTTGGAATCTCTACCGTTAGCCCCAACGTTTGACCGCGGTATGATTACCTGTGCTAGAATGAATACGTTGTCAATGTTTTTCTGATAGTAATAAATTTTATTGGTGAGTGAATTTTTCCATTGGATTAGAAGATCAGCACCGTCATCATTTATTGTGACTTCAGGTTCACCCGCGTTTGCGCCCGTACCATCAGGTATCGTAATACGTTGAGTCTGTGACCAAGATGATGAAGCCGGCGCAGTTCTCTGGAAGACGTATACAGCACCAGCACTTGCGGGACTTACATCGTTCACAGTAGAAGCGGCAAGATATAATCCACTCTCGCTCATGTCAAACGATCTACCAAAGAATCGTGATCGGTCTGCAACCTCAGCAAGATTAACAATGGAATCTTGTGTCCAAGATTCACCACTTCTTCTGAACATGTAGATCGCACCGTTGTTCTGCGCACCACCACTTCCGTCTACATTCTTTTGACTAGGTGCACTGACTGCCAGATAAGATCCGTCTTCGTTCAGTCGTGTTTCGTATCCAAAGTCAATGTCGGATGTTGTGTTTGTGCCAAATGCAACCGCAGGATTAATTGTTTGTACAAAGTCCCACTGTGGTATACCGCCTACAATGTCTGATTTGCGAATCTCAACAGCCGCCAGTTCGCCCGGCAATGTTGCACTTTGACCCACTGCGGCATAGAGATCGTTTGAACTCATGTGAACACTTGAACCATACTTAGTAAGATTAACTGTGTTTGTTTGTTTCAGTGTGGTTGATTCGGTGGTGTTTCCAGTTGTTCCCCAGTCCTGAGTAATCTCATCTGATACATTGAGAATTGTATAATAGAAGTTATCCGAGTCAAATTTGATAGCATCATTGTAGTTAGGCTTCTTGTAATCACCGAGATTCAACGTGTAGTCTGCCGAGTCTTGTGTGATAACTCCGTTGACCCGAATGAAGTCGTCGTTCTGAATATAGTTTGCGTGAAGATCGCCGTTGTAAAGTGATGGTGATCCACCTGTAGCAACAAGACCACGTTCACCGAACGATGAGTTTGAGTTTGTGAGTGAGCATTGACCGCCAGTCTCAGCCAAAACTGAGGTGGTTGTTGATACTGTAAACAATGATACTAACTGTGAGTATCCACGGTTTAGGAGATACACACCTGTACCACCAGCGTTGAACTGTGTAAATGCGTCTAGTACCATACTTCGGAGACCAGACACTTTGCTTCCATCAATTCGTAAACCAATACCAGATGAAGTCAAAGACGTACAGTTCTGTACATAAGGTGACTGTGTAATAAATGGTCCTGCTCCGGGCGAATCAACACGAGGATCAAATGCGAGAACAGCGGCACCATCCTGATGATCACGGAAGGTAATCTCTTTGATGTATACACCATTGTCTGCCCAGAAGATATCACTATCAACGTTCTTAGGACGAATGGTTGTTGTTCTGAGTGCATCACCAATAATCGCAGTCTTGGGTGGTAGTTTAATCGGGTTATTGATAACATAATCACCAGACTTCAAGAAGATCGTCGTGTCTGTCCCTTGGTTATTTGCGACAGCATTTGTCGCTCGGACAATCGTAAGTCTTTCACTCGCACCAACGTTGAATTCTTGGTGGGCTAGATACAAAGCATTGTATGTCACTTTATGACCCAAAGCAATCAGATCTGGGAATGTTTGTGAATCATATCCAACTGCCAATCCTGTAGGATAGTTGTACTGATACAAGTCTAAAGATCTGTCAGCACCAAAGAAATTGCCTAGTGTAAATGTGCCTTGATTTGTTTGAATGATTGCTTTGAGAATAATATCAAGCAGATTGTTCTTCGTAGTTTCAATGCCTGCGTCCAGAGTCTCAAAGTAATTCTTGAGAATGTTTCTCTTCAGATGTCTATATGCTTTAATGGTCATTGTGAATTCATTCTGACCTAACAGATCACCATATCCATTGTTGAATATAGAGAAGTAAGATCTCATCGCAATGGACGTAGCACTGTTACCACCATACTTGATATCATATGTCAGTGCGTCAAGAATAAATCCAACGTCACGTCTACACTTAGATTGATTGTAAGTATATGCGGGGAATATCTGATTCGCATAAAGAACTGTCTGATCTTTGTAGATTGTTTTCTGCGCCTGAATCAACAACGGATCGTTTAAAAATGAGATTGGTGTTGATGGAATCGCTGTGTTATCACTCGCAGTAATAGAATCAATAATGATGTCCATCAGATTGCCAATAGCGCTTTGCTCGGTAGTAGTCGTCACGATTTGATTGATGAAAGCCTTAAGTTGCGCATATGCCGCGGCAGTGGTTACTACTTCGTTCTGACCTAATTGATTCTTATAAGTGTCAGCAACACCGTCCAGATTCTCGCTTTGATTTGGATTGTTTTCTATGTTAAGATCTGTCTCAACCCAGTAAGATCGGGCTATAGTTTCGGCAGCATATTGTCCATCATATAGAATATCATGAACAAGTCCATCAACAATATAACCAATATCCCGTTCACACGCATCGGGATCATATTCAAAGGTGTCGTAGTTGACTTGGATCCAAGTGGTGATTTGCTTCTGAAGTTGACGCCTGTTGGCACGAAGTGCATTGGCAGCATTGACTTTATCAAGAACAACATTGGTCGTGTTATATGATATTGGATCACCATCTACTTTACCATACTCGGTGCTTTGAGTCAGCAGATCAGTAATCTCTAGAGTCCGAGCGGTCACATAAGTCTTTGTGGTAGAATCAATGCTAGGCGTGCCGTTAATAAGATCACGAAGATAGTTGATCGCAAGGATGGTGTATTTTAACTGGTCACTTTGGACTTTATTTGCATTGCCTCTTTGATAGGCTAAACCAGCAGTAATGCTATTATAATTGGTTTGGTTCTGGATGTCAAGACAAATCGCATCAATAATTAAGAGAGAGTCTCGTGCACATTTTTCATCATCAAAAGCATCCACTGGATTAGAATCATTAACGAAATCAATGACTGCATTTTGCGTTTGAGTCTTTGCTGTTTGAACTGCATTAAAGCCTGCTATGTCAGTAGCATCCTCACCTATTGTTGAAGGCAATACCAATGCCGGCATGTTTTGTGTGGTGTCTGCTTTGATTGCGTCAATTACAATATCAATTTCGCCCGTGATGTACGCAAGAATGGATGCTGTTTGATCTGTGCCTTGGGCTAGGTTAGCATCAAGAGGTAGATTAGTCGTAAGATAAGTTTTCAGATATTCATATGCGGCAATGGTTGCTTCTATTTCGGCACTATCATTGCCTAAAGCATTGACAACACCCGTAAAATAACTCTCAGCAAATTGGCGAATACACCAGTTCGTGCCGGTATCTACATCATATGCAAGTGCTTGCAAAAGAATGATCAAATCTTCTTTACATATGGTATTATCAAACGAGGTAATGCCTAATGTATTGTTAACATAGTTTATGACGGCATCAGCATAGGCATTGTTTTGCAGATTCAGTGTGTTCTGTGCCGCAATCGTGTTAGCGGTAGAACCCGTACTGTCTACACCACCGACAGTACCGGTGTACAATGAAGTATTCGGGTTAACCCAAGCACGATCTACACCAGAAGTGTATACTCCTGCGTTGATTCCTTCACGAATTCTATCGAACGGGTCATTTGTTTTGAGTGGATCACCACCGCCATTGGTCAATGCAGTCTTTAATAAATCTTCTGCATAGTTAACTGCCGCCAGTGTTGCAGCCCTTTGTTTCAAATAAACATTTTGTGCACTAGGTCGTCGGTACGACAATGCAACGAAACGATCTGGTGCTTCGCTTCCTGCAATAATGAAGAGTGATAATGCATCTACAATGAGACCAATATCTCTCGCACATTTTGCTTGATCGTATGCAGGATTAAAAAATAAATCATTGATGAATAATATTGTATCATCTTGAATCTGTAATGTTGCGGTTGTTATAGCATCAAAATCTGTACTTGTCAACCCTGCGGTTGATATTTCTACTTCCGCTGGAAGATTGTCTAAATTACCATCTTCAATTACATCAATAATAATGTCAAGCGATGCTTGAATTTCGGTAATGATTGTAGTGTCAAGACCAGTGGTGTAAGTTGACAGTATGCTTTTAAATTGTTCGTAACCAGCAACTGTTGCTGTTGTTTCAAATGGACCTAATTGACTTACACTGCCTACGTAGTATGAAGCGGCGTTCTGTCTTGCGGCAGTGTTACCACTATAAAGAAGATCGTGACATATGGCGTCAATAATATAACCTGCGTCTCGCTTACATTTATTTGTGTCATACTCAAGTGCAGGATATTCTAGATCAATATAATCAATAAGAGCGGTTACAGCAGCCGATCGATTGGTTTGAAGATTTGATACCGCAGTAATCCTGTCTCCGCCTAGTGAACCGTCGTGAGTACCACCAGGAGCAGTATAAGTTGGTGTTTCGTAAGTGGTTACAATTCCATTGAGAACATCGGTGACTCGTGCAAACAATATATCGATACTTGCATCGGACGCACCAACTAGTTTCTTGACTTCATCTCGGGCATAATTAATACCTTTAAGCGTCTTTTCTAACTGATCCGATTGGACATAAGACGCATTGGCACGAAGATATGAGAAACCCGCAGTGATGGTGTTGTAAGTAGATCCTGTAATCAGATCTCGTTTTACAGCATCTAGGATGAGACCTACGTCACGATAACATTTAACTTGATCGTAATCTGGTAGTTCTGGTATGAATGTTTTATCTACGAATGCAAGTGTAGCAGTCTGTATATCAGGCGTTTCACTTAGTATAACATCATATTCGGTAGTTGTCAACCCTGTTGTTGTTATTTCTACTTCATTGAGAAGAAGACTGGACGTGTCACCTTCTTCAATCACCGTGGTGATGATTGCTATGAGTTCATCTACCCGAGCATCTTCGGTGACACCAACGAGGGCTTTGATGTCTGTAGCCAAATTGTTGTATGCCGCAATCGTTACTTTCTCTTCGCCAGCACCTAACTGAGATACAGCACCGACATAATAAGCAAATGCCGCCTGTCTTGTTGCTGTGTTACCACCGTACAGTAAGTCTGCCACCAAGCCGTCAATGATAAAGCCTGTGTCTGCCTCACATGCCGCTTGGTCGTAAGTAAATGTAGGATACGTAGTTGAAACAAATGACGTTAAGTTGTTGACAAGAGTAGTTCTTGATGTTATAATATTTGCTGATTGCGTGGCTCTACCTGCCACCGATGCATAATCGCCTGCTGTTGGATACGTGATCGCTGTAATTGGAGTGGTAACTGTGCCGTCAATAACATCAATAACACGCTCAAATAAAGTATCAAGTGTGGTCTGCTGAACTGAACTGAAAACATTGGTTGCTGGGATTCCATTCTGTAGTGTCTTAACAGTGTCTCTTGCGAACTTTACTGCTTCAATAGTAGCATAATTCTGTTCAGATTTCAAGTATGCTGTATTCGCACGAAGATATGAGTTACCTGCGGTAATCGTCCAGTAGTCTGTTCCTAAAATAAAGTCTCTTCGGACGGCATCGAGAATAATACCTACATCTCGTGAACACTTACCAGCATCGTATGACTTGATATTAGTGTTCTTGATTGCCCAGTTATCATCCACATACTCAATTGTATCATCTTCAATCGTAGACTTGTTGGTTAGAATTATCGTTCTTTCGCTGAGAACACCACTGAGATAACCATCTAGATCAATCGCAACAGGTGCCGACAAACCAGTCAGATCACCCGCAGTAATAACACCCGTGATTTCGTCTATCAGAGCACCGATATCAGTTTGCTCAGGTGCGGTAGTAACAACAACATTAATTCGTGTTTTTAGATCATTATAAGCCGCAATTGTGGCAGTGCCTTCACCAAAGCCTAACTGTGACTCTGTGCCAACAAAGTAAGCCTCTGCGTTTACTCGTGTTCCACCATTACCACCGTACTTGACATCGTGCGCTAAAGCATCTATAATATAACCAACGTCTCTTTCACATGCCGCTGAGTCGTAGTCTAAAGTAGGATAGTTGGCAGTAATATATGCCGTAGTGTCTGATACAAGAGTCGCACGATTTGTTATCAGTGCCGCACTTGCCGTAATTCTATCAGCCGTTTGATACGTAGCAGTACCAGTCGTAGGATATGTTGGAGCAGGATAAGTTGTCGTTGTTCCATTGACAACATTAATTACCCGATCAAAGAACGTAGCAATAAGCGCATCACTTGGTACACCAACAAGAGACTGTACTTGACCCTTCGCAAACTCTAATGCCGCCACAGTCATTTCAAACTGATCACTCAACACATAGGCAGAGTTTGCACGAAGATATGCATTTGCGGCAGTAATAGTTCTATAGTCAGACGTTGTTATCAGATCATCCACGACTGCATCAAGAATCAATCCTATATCTCTTTCGCATTTAGCAGAGTCATAAGGATCTAGATTGGCATTGTTCAGATAGGACAGTACAGCATCTTGAATCGCCGCTCTGTTCTCTTGAAGAATTTGTGATGCATTGTTTGCGTCTGTCTGTGACTCTATAGGTGGATTTGTAAAGTAATAATCATCAGGCTCACCGTCATAGAAAATGTCAATAAGTTCTGTAAAGCCTGCACCTACTCGTGCTGTTGCAGTTGGATTTGATGCCACCAGAGGCGCTGATAACATGCCAACACGTTCTTCATTGATTGCTCGGCGAGTCTGATACTTCTGTTCAGTTGTTACTTTGCCGGCGTTGCCTCTTTTATATGCGAGTCCAGCATTAACAGAGTTAAAGTTTGTTTCTAATACCATGTCATAACGGACAGCGTCCATGATTAACTGCGTGTCACGTTCACACGTAATTTTATCAAACTTAAAGCCTTGCTTGGTCAACACAGTGGCAACAGCCGAGTCTAGTGTCTTCATTGAGTTCATCAATGATCGACCGTCGTTACCGTAAACTCCTGATTTAGAGACGTAATAAACATTCTCAACCTGTTCAGAACCGATTGATTCTATTGTTACCTCACCGTTTTGATCGCGCTTGATAAACGCCTTGCCATCATGCGTATTGATAGCAATTTCACCGTAATCAATCTCGTTGACCGTCGGTGCTCGGTTAGGAATATCGCTTCTAGGCAATAATATTTTTTTACGTGCTGCCATATCAGGGTTCTTCTGAAATATTATTCTTTATTTATGCGTATTTTCCACAGTCAATGACTGCGAACTCTAAGTTCTCTACTTTAATAAACGGCGCTATAATGCCAGGATCAAACGTCCAACTCGCTGAGTCTATACCGTTATTGACGTAAGTGATTGTGGCAATAGGTGTGTTTGAATCTCCTAATGCAATACCACTTTGATCAGCGTCTCGTGCTGTTGGTATATTGTTGGCAAGGATAATTCTTTTATCAGTTATTAATACTTTACCGGTATTAAGATTCGTTTGGTCACCATTAACTGTTAAATTACCGGTGATGATTGCATTTTCATTTATATAAAGGCTCTTACCTTCCAGCCATCCTAGTGTTTTTACAAAGTTGGGTGCAGTAATACCAATATGATCAGAATCCGTAATGGGATTATTTGCGGAGTCTGAATAAAATGCTTGCTTGCCGTCGTAATATCCTGCTAACCCTTTGGCTAGTTGCCCGCTCAGTCCGTCGGACCAAGTGAGATAAGGCGCACCCGTGCCGTCACGAAGCATTGCTGAGTCAGAGGTGATAAACGATTGTGTTAAAATAATTTCAGGTGTATAAACTGCGCCTGATGCCCGCATGTTGACAAACGTGGCACTATCTGCTAGAATCTGATCAAGGGTTTTGTTTGCGTCTGTAATCAGTGCACTGTTTGCTGTCAAAGTACCCTGTTGATGATTCAGCAGATCTGTAAAGTATTTACCACCAATTGTTTCTATATTGGTAGAGTAACCGCTGTCATTGTTGGCACCTGTGGCGATATATAATCTATCACCACCATTACCAAAACCATCAGTCGCATTGTCAACAAGGTAAGAATATGCTATCTCGCCTTGCTGAAGAATGACAGGCTCACCTTGAGTGCCTGATCTTCGGATAAGAATGTTTGTATGATCACTATCACTAGGATATGTCTTGCCATCTACCTCTAGAACAGGACTGTCAGTAACAATATACCCACCAGCATCGGAGTCATAAGTAATAACTCCACCGTCGGTCGCACCCGAAGTGTCTAGCCCTACTATGTTATCAATATCAACATAAGGACCAATTGTTATTGTGGATAAAGGAACACCTACAACAATTTTTTCTACTTTGGTTGTTTCACCAACTAAAACTTTATAACTAGGTGAACCTACAAGTATCTTATCAACACGGATATCTGTCATACGTTACTCAGTGACAGAAGGAGAAACGGTTATTTTCCCCTGTAGAACTCTCTCCACAACTACTGGATCGGAGCCCACAGATATTTCTACATCATATACATAACGTTTTTTAGGATTTAATGCCTGAGATTCTGTATTGGTAAGTGATAGATTTACTATGCCATCTGTTGCGGGTGATCCTATCGCGGCAGTGAAGGCGATCTTTTCACCCGCTGGCGCATCATACCTGGTAGCCATGGAAGCGGCAGCGGTGTGTGCAGTGAGGTCTTTCTTAGTGCCGTCTGGATTAACCAAGTAGATTTCTATTGCAACATCTGTGCCTTGATCTATCGTTAGATCTTCATAGTGTGCCATGTCTTATAATTTCCATATTACTATGGTTTTATTTATAAGAACTTATCTCTTCAATGATGTCATCTTGCCAATTTAACGATGTTTCATCGCGGGAAAGTGTGAAGGCAACGGTCATTCTCGTGCAATTTGTTGATGCGGCATGATAAAACAAATGCTCTTCACCATGTGAATAGGCACCAAAGAAACCTGCCTTGCATTGCCATCCCGGAGTATCATGCATTGTCACAATCGCTTTCTTCTCCATGTCCCAATACTTGAACCAACCATCGCCAGTCTCAGACCATGTAAATATAAAATTGTATGCGGGTGCGTTTGCGTTGTTATGCCACGAGATATATCCACCAGGAGGATAGACAGTGAACAAAGCGTTGGTCTTGAAGTTAAAAGAAAGCATGATATTGCTCATCATACTCTGAACACGCTTGCCAAACTCTGCCTTTTGTGCACTAGTGCTGTCGGGTTTAAACTTTAAATTGTTTGTCATGGAGTAACCATAAATGGCTTCGGGAAAGCCGTCATGACCTCGTCCCATCTCCATTATTTTAAACAATTCTTCGTCAGAAGTAAACCGTTCTTGTTCGTGTCTCTGATTCCAACAAGTAGGTTCTGTTACTAGATAGTTGTCATCTGTTATTAACCACTCTACTTCTTTGAGTTTGCTTAAAGCATAATTATTGAGCGGAATGTCTTGCATTCCTTTTCTGAAACTATGATTCATTGGTCTCTTTTCATTTGTATATTAGAGTAGTGCCTTATGACAACTGGATCTTGGTTGTGCTTATACAAGTATCCATTGAAATAATTCCATCTCGCATCGTCTTCAAAAATACTTACCTTGAGATCTTTGTACTTGGGTACTTTGTTGACCAACCACCAGAGTGAGAATTGATCCCATCGTTTGAATGATTGTGGATAATTCTCTAGATCTTCAGTGCCGTCTGCTTTCGTCGGCCACCATCTGCCCGCATATTGTTCTACGGTCAGTTCATACCACTCTTTCATAAATTCTCGTACAAGCGGGTTAGTCATATCATACAAACACACACCACCACACAGATCAAAGCCGCCGGGTTTTCCATCAGGCTTTCGCGCCCCCTCAAAAAATACCTCTGCATAACAATAGTGTCGGTCTTCGGGCAAGCCGGTAAAAACTAAATCATTGTCTTTCAATTCATCAAAAACTTTTGCAATGTCTTCATGCTCAACTTCACAGTCGGCATCAATATAAAACGTCTTGTCGTATGGACTCATTGCCATACCTTTGAGTTTGGAACGCTTATGATCTTCAATGAAGCCCAGATGATCCACTATTTTTTCTTTACCATCAAGAAATCTTTCTTCAGTAAAGAGTGCGCACTGAGCGTCAGGATGAAAATCTTTGATAGAATCAATCAGATTGATTGCCATATCGTAAAACAGTTTTTTGGTTGACGCTACAACAACATAACCTTCAGACATCTGGATCTTCCAATATGCCCATATCAATAGCAATAATTAAAGTCGCAAGGGCATTCATTTCAACTTCATTTTCTGCTCGGCGTAATTTAGAACGGAGTTTTCTGTTCTCACAATTCTTAATTGCTTCTATCTCAAACGCTTTTATCTTGAGGTCAAATAACGATTCTAGTTTTTTGGCTTGCTTTTGTTGCTCGTCCCGAACGATTTGAGTGGCACGACTATTCTCTTTCTCTTGTCTTCGCTTTTCACTTGATGCATCAATACCAGGAATGGTTAATTCACTAATGATAGAATCCCAAATACCATCGCCTTGTTCGCTGGTTAATACTTCAGTTTTTTCTTTGCCGTTCTCTAGTCTACTGACTCTAATGCATTTAAGAGCGGTCTTTGTATCATTGGTCCAAAACGCATTGTCTTGGTAATAATAGTGATTCATTGATCTTCCTCATTAAGCGACTCTACACCAGAGAGTCCATATCTCGTAAGTCACGGGCGGCTGTAACAGATTGTCTCTATCGCCGTATACACCAGAATAAAACTCAGTACCGCTGTATGTACTAGTGTATATAGCACCCTCGTAAGGCAGTTCTTTATCAAGAGGATTGAGATTATTACCGCCTGCGCCAGGCGCGCCTTCAAATATTCCACTGTAACCAGAATCATAGACACTAGTGTAACCCGCACCATCATATGATGCCCCATCATAGTTGGCTGTAATAATATCACCACCGTACTCACCCACATAAGCCGATTCATACAGTGCTTCATACTCAGAATCATATGCCGCATCATAGAGACCTGTGTAAGTTGTCTCATAACTACCAGTATAACCTATTGCATCGTAAGTTGCAACATATATTCCTACATAAGTGGATTGATATGACGGTATATAAAAGCCAGTATATGTTCCGAGATATGATGACTCATACTCAGAGGTATATGCTGAAGAGTAGTCACTGGTATATGTCGTCTCATAAATCTCACCGTCATAAGATTCTATAGATTCTCTCTCATAAAATCCAGTGTATTCTTCAGGCGATTCACGAGTGTACAAGCCTTCGTAAGTAGTGTCCTGTGATCGCTCATAAAATCCAGTGTACGTTATCCCTTCGGTTCGTTCGTACAAGCCTTCATAAGTAATATCCTGCTGTCGCTCATAGAGACCAGTGTATGTGATCTCTTGAGTTCTTTCGTAAGCACCTGAGTAGGTGATATCCTGCTGTCGTTCATAAAGACCCTCGTAAGTTATGTTTTGAGTACGACCGTAGATACCTTCGTAAGTTATTTCCTGCGTTCTTTCGTAAGCACCAGAGTAAGTGATGTCTTGCTGTCGTTCATAAAGACCCTCGTAAGTTATGTTTTGAGTACGACCATACAGACCCTCATAAGTGATCTCTTGAGTTCGCTCATACAAACCTTCATAGGTTATCTCTTCGGTTCTTTCATATAAGCCTTCATAGGTTATTTCTTCGGTTCTTTCATAAGCACCTGTGTAGGTGATATCTTGTTGTCTTTCATAGAGACCTTCATACGTTATGTTCTGCTGTCTCTCATAAAGGCCTTCATACGTTATACCTTGAGTTCGTTCATACAAACCAGTGTATGTGATATCTTGTTGTCTCTCATAGAGACCCTCATAGGTAACTTCTTCACTTCTTTCGTATAATCCAGTGTAAGTTATATCCTGCTGGCGTTCGTATAATCCAGTGTAAGTTATATCCTGCTGGCGTTCATACAAACCAGTGTATGTGATATCTTGTTGTCTCTCATAGAGACCCTCATAAGTAATGTCTTGTTGCCGCTCATATAATCCGGTGTACGTAGTGTCTTGTTGCCGCTCATAGAAACCTTGATAGGTAATATCTTGCTGACGTTCGTACAAGCCAGTGTATGTAATGTCTTGTTGACGTTCATAGAAACCTTCGTAGGTTATACCTTGAGTTCTTTCATACAGACCTGTGTACGTTATCTCTTCTGTTCGTTCGTATAATCCAACGTATGTGATGTCCTGTTGACGTTCGTACAAACCTTCATAAGTTATGTCTTGTTGTCTTTCGTACAAGCCGGTGTACGTTATCTCTTCTGTTCGTTCGTAAGCGCCTTCATAAGTGATATCCTGTTGACGTTCATACAAGCCTTCATAAGTAATATCCTGCTGGCGTTCGTACAAACCTTCATAAGTTATGTTTTGAGTACGACCGTAGATACCTTCGTAAGTTATTTCCTGTGTTCTTTCGTAAGCGCCTTCATAAGTGATGTCCTGTTGACGTTCATAAAGACCCTCGTAAGTGATATCCTGCTGGCGTTCGTATAAGCCCGAGTAGGTGATATCTTGTTGTCTCTCATAGAGACCTTCATATGTGATATCTTGCTGGCGTTCGTACAAGCCTTCATAAGTAATATCCTGCTGGCGCTCATACAATCCAGTGTATGTGATATCCTGCTGGCGTTCATAAAGACCTTCATACGTTAGATCCTGCTGTCTTTCATAAAATCCCGTGTACGTTATACCTTGAGTTCTTTCGTAAAGTCCAGTATAAGTGATCTCTTGAGTTCGCTCATACAATCCAGTGTAGGTAATATCTTGCTGGCGTTCGTAAAGACCTTCGTATGTGATATCCTGTTGACGTTCGTACAAGCCCTCATAGGTAGCATCTTGTTGACGTTCGTAGAAGCCCGTGTATGTAATATCCTGTTGACGTTCATAGAGTCCAGTGTATGTAATATCCTGCTGGCGTTCGTAGAGACCTTCGTATGTGATGTCCTGTTGACGTTCATACAAGCCTTCATAGGTAATATCCTGTTGGCGTTCATATAAGCCTTGATATCCTATGGTCTGACTTCTTTCGTAAAGCCCTTGGTATGTAATGTCTTGTTGACGTTCATACAAGCCCTGGTAAACAACACTCTCTTGTCGTTCGTATTCTCCAACGTAAGTAATAGATTGAGTTCTTTCATAAAAGCCCTCATAGCCACCAATGAAGTCGCGTGAATACTGACCAACAAAGTTTCGAGAGTATTGACCAATGTAATTACCACCGAACTGCCTACTATACGTACCAGTGAAGTTTCGTGCGTATTGTCCAGTATAAGTGCCTTCAAAGTTTCGTGTATACGTACCAGTGAAGTTTCGGGCGTATTGACCAGTATAAGTGCCTTCAAAGTTTCTTGAATACTGTCCTACAAAGTCTCTAACATATTGACCCGTATACGAACCTTCAAAGTTTCTTGAATAGTTACCAGTGAAGTTTCGTGCGTATTGTCCAGTATAAGTGCCTTCAAAGTTTCGTGCATATTCACCTGTAAAATCTCGTGCGTATTGACCAGTATAAGTGCCTTCAAAGTTTCGTGCATACTGTCCTACAAAGTTTCGAGAGTATTGACCAATGTAATTACCACCGAACTGCCTACTATACGTACCTGCAAAGTTTCTACTATACGCACCAGTATATTGTCCAGCAAAGTTGTTTGAATACTGTCCTATGAAGACTCTTGAATACGAACCTAAATATGAACCAGAAAAGTTGTTTAAATAGTTGCCTAGAAAGTTTCGTGCGTAGTTGCCGGTGTATTGACCAAAAAACTGTCTTGCATAGTTACCCGCAAAGTTTCTACTATACTGACCAATATAAGTGCCTTGAAAGTTTCTGGCATAATTACCAAGAAAGTTTCTAGCGTAGTTACCGGTGTATTGACCAGAAAAGTTGTTTAGATAGTTACCCGCAAAGTTTCTACTATACTGACCAGTATATTGACCAGCAAAGTTGTTTAGATAGTTACCCGCAAAGTTTCGTGCGTAGTTGCCAGTATATTGTCCCGCAAAATTGTTTAAATAATTACCCGCAAAGTTTCTACTATACTGACCAGTATATTGACCAGCAAAATTGTTTAAATAGTTACCTGCAAAGTTTCTAGCGTAGTTACCGGTGTATTGACCAGCAAACTGACGAGAATAGTTACCAGTAAAGTTTCGGGTGTATGCGCCAAGATAATTACCAGCAAAGTTTCTACTATACTGACCAAGAAAGAATCTGGCATAGCCGCCAACGTAAGCGCCAGCGAAGTTTCTGGCATAGTTACCTAAGAAGTTTCGAGCATAGTTACCAGCATATGTACCCGCAAAGTTTCTGGCATAGTTACCTGCAAAGTTTCTGGCATAGTTGCCGGTATACTGACCGGCGAAGTTTCTGGCATAATTACCCGCAAAGTTTCTGGCGTAGTTACCGGTATACTGACCAGCAAAGTTTCTGGCATAATTACCCGCAAAGTTTCTAGCGTAGTTACCGGTGTATTGACCAGAAAAGTTTCTACTATACTGACCAGTATATTGTCCAGAAAAGTTTTGGCTCGTAGTTGACTGTGCAAAGAAATTGATACCAAATGATGTTCCTACGGGGTTATCAAAACTGTCAGTCCAACCTCCGAATGGGTACGGCACTGACCACGTCCAATTGGTCAGAGGGCTGGGCCCGAAGGGTGGGGTACTCACAAAATAACCGCCGGCGGGTCCACTACCAAAACTGGGAGAAGTATATAAGTTCTTTGTGGGGCTTGAGTAAGGTCCTGTCGGATGAGTACCACTTGCACCTACTATCTGAACACGAGTAAAGGTGAACTGAGGGTGAGTACCCCCCGCCGATACCCTGATTATGGGCAGGTTCTGCGGCGCGCCGATTGGTACAAATTTACTAAAATTATACATGGTGACAGATGGAATACCAAACGAAAACGATGATGGACTAATAGATCCAGAGCCGCCACCGAACATATAACCATATTCATCGGACACATAAGGGTTGGGGGTCAAGCCGATAGTTATTGTAGCACTGCCTGCAGGCGTATTGTTGTTAGTAATATTTCTACTATACTGACCAGTATATTGTCCAGAAAAGTTTCTACTATACTGACCAGTATATTGACCCGCAAAGTTTCGAGCGTAGTTGCCTAAAAAGTTTCTAGCGTAGTTACCGGTGTATTGTCCAGCGAAGTTTCTGGCATAGTTACCTAAAAAGTTTCTGGCATAGTTACCAGTATACTGACCAGCAAAGTTTCTGGCATAGTTACCAGTAAAGTTTCCTGCGTAGTTGCCCGTATATTGACCAGTAAAGTTTCTGGCATAGTTACCAGCAAAGTTTCGTGAGTAGTTGCCCACATAAGCGCCTAGAAAGGTTCGAGCATAGAAACCAGTAAAGTTTCGGGCATAGTTACCAAGATAATTACCCAAAAACTCTCGCGCGTATTGACCAGCAAAGTTTCTGGCATAATTGCCGGTATACTGACCAGCGAAGTTTCGTGCGTAGTTGCCTAGAAAGTTTCGAGAGTATGTGCCAGTGTATTGACCAGAAAAGTTTCTGGCATAATTACCAAGAAAGTTTCGGGAGTATGTGCCAGTGTATTGTCCAGCAAAGTTTCGTGAGTAGTTACCAAGAAAGTTTCGAGAGTATGTCCCAGTGTATTGACCAGAAAAGTTTCTGGCATAATTACCAAGAAAGTTTCGGGAATAGGTACCAGTATATGTACCCGCAAAGTTTCTGGCATAGTTACCCGCAAAGTTTCTACTATACTGACCAACATAACTTCCTTCAAAGTTTCGTGCGTAGTTGCCTAGAAAGTTTCTACTATACGCACCAGTATACTGACCAGCGAAGTTGTTTAGATAGTTACCCGCAAAGTTTCGCGAGTATGTGCCTATATAATTGCCTTCAAAGGCCCGAGAATAACTTCCTTCAAAGTTTCGTGCGTATGTGCCCGTGTATTGACCAATAAAGGCTCGTGCGTATTGACCAACAAAGTCTCGTGAGTATTGACCACCATAGGTACCTTCAAAGTTTCGACTATAAGTGCCTGCAAAGTTTCTACTATACTGACCAACATAACTTCCTTCAAAGTTTCTTGAATATACGCCTGCAAAGTTTCGAGAATACTGCCCTATATAATTGCCTTCAAAGTTTCGTGCATACTGCCCCGCAAACAATCGTGAATACTGTCCGATGTAGGTGCCTTCAAAGTTTCGACTAAAAGTGCCTGCAAAGTTTCTAGCATATTGACCAATATAATTGCCTTCAAAGTTTCTTGAATACTGCCCTACAAAGTCTCTAGCGTATTGACCAATATAATTGCCTTCAAAGTTTCTTGAATACTGCCCTACAAAGTCTCGTGAGTACTGACCGCCATAAGTGCCTTCAAAGTTTCGGCTATAAGTGCCTTCAAAGTTTCTTGAGTAAGTTCCAAAGTAAGTTTCGGGTACTTGACCGGTATATTCTGCTGAATATGGTTTAGATATTTGACCTTCATATTGAGCCAAGTAGTTTTCTGGTACTTGACCTATGTAAGAGCCAACATAATCTTCAGGAACTTGACCAATGTACTCAGCACCATAAACTTCTTCTACCTGACCAACATAAGACGTTGTGTATTGTTCGGGTACTTGACCAACATATGCTGTTGTGTATTGCTCAGGAATCTGACCAACATAAGCACCGACATAATCTTCGGGCACTTGACCGACATATGATGTTGTGTAATCTTCCTCTATCTGTCCAACATAAGCGCCAATATATTGCTCAGGAATCTGACCAACATAAGACGTTGTGTATTGCTCAGGAATCTGACCGACATATGCGCCTACATAATCTTCAGGAACTTGGCCAGTATATGCGCCAACATAATCTTCGGGTACTTGACCCGTGTAACCTGTTGTGTAAAACTCTTCTATTTGACCGACGTAAGCACCAACATATTGTTCTGGCACTTGACCAACATAAGCACCGACATAATCTTCGGGTACTTGACCGACATATGATGTTACATATTGTTTTGCTATTTGACCAATGTATGCACCCACATATTGCTCGGGCACTTGTCCAACGTAAGCAGTTGTGTAATATTCCTCTACCTGACCAACATAAGACGTTGTGTATTGCTCGGGCACTTGTCCAACGTAAGCGCCAACATATTGTTCTGGTACTTGACCTGTATATGCACCAACATATTGTTCAGGAACACCACCGGTGTAAGCAGTTTCATACTGTTCGGGTACTTGACCGACATAAGCACCGACATAATCTTCGGGCACTTGACCGACATAAGATGTTACATATTGCTCGGGTACTTGACCAGTATATGCACCAACATAATCTTCGGCTATTTGACCAACGTAAGATGTTGCATATTGTTCTGCTATTTGACCGACATATGCGCCTACATAATCTTCAGGAACTTGACCAGTATATGCGCCAACATAATCTTCGGGTACTTGACCCGTGTATCCAGTCGTATATTGTTCTGCTATCTGACCAACGTAAGCGCCAACATAATCTTCTTCTATCTGACCGACATAAGCGCCAACATAATCTTCTTCTATCTGACCGACATAAGCGCCAATATAATCCTCGGGTACTTGACCTACGTAAGATGTCGCATATTGTTCTGCTATCTGACCAACATATGATCCAACATAATCTTCGGGTATTTCACCTTGATATGCACCAACATAATCTTCGGGTATCTGACCGATATAAGAGCCGACATAATCTTCGGGTATCTGTCCAGAGTATGCCCCAACATATTGCTCGGGTACTTGACCGATGTATGCGCCAACATAATCTTCGGGTACTTGACCCGTGTAACCTGTTGTGTATTGTTCGGGTACTTGACCGATGTATGCGCCAACATATTGCTCAGGCACTTGACCAACATAAGCAGTTGTATAATCTTCCTCTACCTGACCAACATAAGCACCGACGTACTGTTCGGGTACTTGACCAGTGTACGCTCCTACATATTGCTCAGGCACTTGACCTGTGTATGCACCGACATATTGCTCAGGCACTTGACCTGTATATGCTGTTTCATATTGTTCTGGCACTTGACCCACGTAAGCAGTGGTATAGTCTTCTATGACTTGACCAGTGTATGCACCGACATATTGTTCAGGAACACCACCGGTGTAAGCAGTTTCATACTGTTCGGGTACTTGGCCAACATAAGACGTGGTATAGTCTTCTATGACTTGACCGGTGTATGCACCCACATAATCTTCAGCAATCTGTCCAGCATATCGTGTGGTATATTGTTCAGGCACTTGACCAGTATATGTCGTTGCGTAAGACTCTTCAACTTGTCCGACGTAAGTGGCAATATATTGTTCAGCAATATCGCCTTCATAGAATCCTTCATAGGTCTCTTCTATTTGACCTGTGTAAATTCCTTCATAAGTAGACTCGTATCCAGTTGTATAACTGGAATCATAGGTGGTTGTATAGGTTGAATCATACACTGTACCCGTATAGAATTGTTGCTCATAGACTTCCTCAACAGGTAAACCTTCATACTTGTCAGAGAAAAACTCTACATCAATTGCGCCGTCATACTGACCAAGATATGATCCTTCATATGAAGTTGTATAGAGTGCCTCATACACAGACACATATTCGGAGATGTACGAACCCGTGTATCCTGAAATGTATTCACCGACATATGAACCTTCATACTCTGTAGTGTATGTACCTACATAAGAGGCGATATACTCTGATTCATATTCACTAACATAAATGCCCTCATATGAAGCCACATAAGTGCCGATATAGGTTGCCTGATATTCAGACTCATATTGGAATTCTTCGGTCCGATCACCCTCATAGCCACCCGCAAAGTCATAATTTAATCGCGAGTCAACGGCTTTGCCTCTGGGTTGCCATACACCAGTATCTGTGGGAGCACCTTGCGCACTGCTTCTTAACTGATAGGTACCAATGCCCGTGTCCATAATGACTTTTTTAGATCGTTCACCTAAAGTGAAGTCAATCTGAGGTACAGTCATCTCTTGCAATGCTTCAAATACATTATCGTTCTTGCGTTTGATTGCAAGTGGTCTTATTTCTGTCGGTACTATATCTGAAGTCTTGATGTATATGCTGTATGTTATCGCAGTACCGTCTGACCGAGTATCAGTAAAGATGTTTTCAAGATAGGCTGTGTAGTCAGCACTAGGCGCTTCGTTGGAGAGTCTGTACGTACCAGGTCTTTCATTCTGCATAATGTTAGAAATGACTCGTGCGCACATCACTTCTAGTTCATTATCATTCATTTCTTTCAGACCGTTTCTCACACGATCAAAATAAACTGGATTTCTTTTCTCACTACTTGTCTGAAGAGGTATTTGATTGTTGTTTTGGTATAGCGGATGAGATATGGTGCTTGCGCCAGGCGCATTTCTATCTTCTACCCGTGTTGTTCCAACAAAAGAAGAACTTACCTGTGCGGGTGTGTTTTCAGAATCTTGTGATGATACATCAAGAGTCGCTTGAAAGAGGCCAACGTTCTGAGTAAATGATATCTCATATGTTGCGGTGAACTGACCCTTTAAACGTGGATTGGTAAACTTCTCCCAGGTGACAACATTACCATTAATATTTGATGCGGCAGGTGTCGCAGTGACATTAGTGACAATATAAGCGGGACTGGTATTAAACGTTAAACTGGCTTGAAGTTCTTCAAACCCATTGCCCGTAGGTGCAGTTTCGGTATCAAAGATGACATTGATAATAATCGTATCATCATCATAACATAACGGTGGAAACTCAACGGGATTTCTAAATGTATTGGTATGACCACCACCTACGGACCTAACATCTACTGTATAGTTTCGTGTTCTTGTAACAGGTGGATCACTCGCCGCATTCTCATCATAGAAGGTATCAATGTACGTACCAACGTCCACACTGTTCGCTGTTTGACCAGATGTGAGTGAACTTGCTTCAGTGGTGGTAATATTACTTAGATATAGACCCGCACGATAGGCTAACCAATCTTCTTCGGATACCAGAAATTCTTTGACCGCACCATCATTGGCTAAAGAATTTGAAAATCTAAAAGGTCTTGAAGACACGTTATACCAATCTTATAAAATCATTACTGCTATTTATAAGTTTTTGGTGAGCAGTGTGAGCAGATCTTTTATATCTTTCATATCCGTCTCCATACTACTCAGGCGAGTCTCTATTAATTCTTGCTTTTGAGATTGTTTTTGACGGGCTAATTTCTTAGCCCGGGCTAGTTCTACCTTTTTAACATCTACATTTAATATTGTATTGGTTTCGGTGTCGCGAACTAGCCCGGGATATCCTCGAACTTCAATTAGATCCCTCATTAAGTAGCAAGATACTTAATATTAAGACCTCTAATGGCAGGCGATTCAATAGTGCCTTTCATCACATACTTTGTTTGGACTTGAGTGAACTCTTTGAGAGAACCACCTTGACCACCTGGCAAATAGTTTGCTCGGGTGAATTGTCCAGCCGCAGTATTTGCTACTGATGATACCGGTGGCTTATAGATCCAGTTGCTCAGAGTAATATCTTCTCCTGCAACTGCTGTTCTATAATAAAAGTCTACTCCTGAACCAGGCGGTAGCGAAAGATCTGCTTGTACATCTATACCTACAGCAGGGACTTCCAACGTAACCGGTGTTGTGATGTGTTTGGAACCGGTACTACCGCCAGAGGGTTCAGTTTCATCTGTAGACCACACAGATATCGTTTGATCTGCTGATGCTTGATCAGGATCATCAATGCATTGTTCTACCAATGTCAATGATGCTCGTTGCAAATCAATAATAGGTGAAACATAATCACTAGTCGTTTTCAAATCTAACTTGACATATGCACTTGCGTTTTTACCAGCCACCGCACCACCAATGCCGCTATCAGTTTCGGTGATACCTGCGTGATAGATTGCTCGCGGCGAATCAAAGTTTATGTTTTGATCAGCGGTAAGCCTTTCAAAGTTGGATGTTAACCAGCCAGTACCAGGCTGAAAACGATTTGCTACATCACCGCTCGCATGAATACCTGAGATGAATCGTGCTGACATGTCAACGGATGTTCCTTCAGGTATAATCTGCTCTACGGTTGGGTTTGCAGTATCAAAGACTCGTGTTTGCTGTGTGATACACTCAGAACCACCACCGCTCATACTTTCACCTAACCACTTTGCTCCTAATGTTACTTGGAAGCCGTGGATGTCAGCCTTGACCACGGTAAGAATCTGATTAATATTACTAGATGCAGTTAACGTTTCAACACCATCTGTAATATCTGTCGCACCGCTAATTTGAACAGTATCACCTGCTTGAAGACCATTACAAGGCGCTCTCACATACATTGCCGTACTGTCATTCACCAATCGGATTGGATTATCGTCAAGAAGAACATTAGGTGCATCCGCATTCTTTAACATAAGTGTACCACCACCTAAGTTAAACTTGGCTCGTGCAATTCTCATCATGAGGTCTTGATCTTTTGCTTCAAACCAGTGAATACCATTCTGTGGTAAGAACAAAGATCCTGGTGAAGGCTGTGTTGACACAGTTCTTGCTGTAGAACCTAACACAGATTCACGAGTCTTCGCACTAAACAACTTATAGTTTGAAGATTGTGATGTGATCACAACTGCATAGTGAGTCCAAGGTTGTAAGAATACAGGCTCATCAAATACAAACGATGTTTCGCCACCTTGGATAACCGATAACGTAGGACTCAGACCAATCGCATTTATCTCACTAGGTGATTTAAATACATGTGAATCTGGAACTATATCATTATCAGAAGGTTTGCCATTTATAACAGGTCTGATATGAATAGAGATAGGCAGTGTATCATCTTTTGTCTGGAAAAACAACCCTATTTTCGCAAGGACTAGACCAAACGGATTGTCCACATAGAACGTTTGTGCCATTGGATTCTGTGGTAAGTTTGTGGGTATAATTGCTGTGCCCGCAAACTGCTTGTTGTTGACATTCACATAATCCGATATGACTTGTCCCATCTCTCCATTGTATGTTGACAATGTAGAAATAGGAGTCGTGTCTGGTCCATATCTACCTGAGACTTGTGGTTTATACAAGCCAACACTGCCCGCAGATACCTCATTGACTGCTCTTCTGAGTTCTTTCTGGTTGAAAGCATTGGGAAACAGACCATAACCAGTTGATAATGGCCATGCATATGACATACCGCGTGTTGTAAGTATGTTTCGATATTTGTGCCACATCGCACCAAATACACTGTAGTATGTAAATGCTTTGCTGTCTGCGGCTGCCCAATCATTGACATTAATATCAAGCAGTTTAAACTCACGAATACCGGATCTGAACCTGAGATAGTTCTGAAGTACTCTACGTCTTTTGCCCTTCTTCGTCAAGTAATAAGATGGCTTTAGATTAGGAATGAAGAATGATCCTTCAACATTACCGTTGGCATCTGAGATCAAATCAGACGCAGTGTCGGGGTGACCTGTCAATGTGTTTTGAGTAAACAAGTTTCCGTTGTCGTCTGTTCTGTCAGAGAACTGAACAAAGGCTTCTTCTTTACACCATGCAGATACATCTTTGCCATCAAAAAACGGAGTGAACTTAGTGTTAGGCTTAAGACCTTGCGCCTTGAAGTAGACTTTACGTGATCTCATCCAAGGTATCAAAGCAAGATCAATATAACGTCTTCCCACTCGCATTCTTAATGTGTCGTTTTGAACAACTCTTCGTACAAATCCAAGAGTGTCTGTTCTACCACGTTCTGACGCATAAGGAGATATTGCGTTAACTGCGTCTCGCGAGGTAGTTGTGGGCTTTCCACATCTGCCTACAGTACCTCGAGACTGCCAAAGATCTTCGTCATTACGACCTTTCCAGTTCCACTGCCAGTTGTTCCACAAGAAGGCTTGCTTCACATCTAATTTACCAGCGCCTCTTAATGCTTTGATAGCATCTTCTTTTGAGTCTTTCCATTCATCAGATGAAGGAGATAATTTGATGACGCCTACATTGTCTACTCTTCCAAACGGATTTGGATTGACTGATCGTGAAGCGAGTGACTGAAACTTCCACTCATCTGAATCATATGAAAGATAAACATTGTCACCTTTCTTCAGAATACCAGGATCAGTACCAGGAATTGTGGGATTGACAGTACCATAGTTAGGCTCACAAATCAAACGAATGTTGTCTTCATTAGCCTTGGGTCTAATCAATTGATTTTCAGGATCAATTGATGCGGCATAGTCATCGTTCTCTGTATCAGAGCCAGTCTGATCATCGCCTAGATCTATAGAAAGACCCGCATCTGCTCGTTCTTCGCCCGCACTATCTAAACTAGGAGTATGGAACGCACGGAGTTCAGCAATATTGAACTCTGTATATGTTCTAAGATCATCTATCTTATTCTCTAGTTTGCCAATATCTGCCATAGTGTAATGCTTGTGTTCAATCGCACGAGTCTGAAGATCGTCTGCGTCTGCCGTATTTGCATTCATGAGAACCTGATATAACTCCATAGAGTTTTCAGGAGTAGGCTTTAATTGTGGATCACGCGACTGTTGACCCAAAAGCATTTGGATTTCGCCACTCTTTGTAGCGATCAACTTGTCAGCACGTGGTAACCAGTAATCAATTTTACCTAAAAATGCAGTGCCACTGCGAGGTAATGCCATGATGTTTGTAAAAACACCCGAAGATGATTTGTCTGGCCTTAAGTCTAAGTAGTTTCTCAGATCAATAACAGTACCGTCTGCTGTTGTATGCTCGGGTATATCTGCATATGTAGCACCAGCATATGATTCTGGAGAATAGAAACCACCCACACCACTGTGTGCCCAGTACGTATACTGAACCCATACATCACCGGGGTCTGTCTCACCTTCTTTTAATATCAGGCGACTGTAATCATAATAGTTGTCTCGCTGACCATCATCTAGAACAAATCGGTCGCTTACATCAATACCACCGGCAACTGTGCCTTTGGTAATCAGGGATACTTGTTGAACATCAGGAACACCAAGATCAACAACACCGTTAGTTACTGCATACGTAGCGGCAGTAGATGTCGTAAACGTCTTCGTCTTCTTGGCAGTCTCAGTGTCTTGAATGTAATAGATCAATCTATATTCTACGTTAGAGAGCCCCGTGATTGTCGCATCATAACTAGGCATTGCTTCGGTTACTGTTGGTGTAAATGCCGCTTCAGTACCATCAGTCTTGGCGATCAACCAGAATTCTTTGTCTGAGTATCTGCGAGGACCTGAGCCGTTACCCAACTGCGTCAATGAAAACGATCCTGTAGAGACAGTGAACGTTTGACTATACTGTGCAGTAGATAAGAATCCGCCATCGGCAGCGGCAGTTGACGTGGCTTTTAATCGTGGTCTGGCTGTAGGCATTAACAAGTCGTTGTCTGTTGCGCCATTCAAAAACGCATCAGTGCCTGTTTCGTTTCGTATCGCATACTTACCAGTAGCGGCAGGATCTTTGATTGATCGGAGTTTACCTAGATCACTATCGCCCAGCGATAATGCGGTGTTAAACGTAAAGTCAAACAAGTAGAGTTTAATGTTATCGCTCGCGGCATCAATCGCACGAACTCGTGTAGTACCAAGAAGTTCTGTTGCGTTTGTGTCTGAGTACATGTTGTGAACAGTACCAAGATCCAGTTCTGGCAAATCACGGGCACTGTCAAGAAGAACATAGTTACCGTAGATCACAGACACAGGCTCACCCGGAACACTTTCAAACGCTTGAGATCGTGGTATAATTAACTCAATAGGTGATGGATTGTCAACACGATATCCACTTACATAAGCAGTACCCGCACCGATAGTGACAGCCAAGTTCTCTGTGTCACCGTCTATCTCATCAAAGTCTAATGTGAAAGGATTAACAATGTAATCACCAGACTCTTCTTCTGTTCGCAGTGCCATAGCATCTGCAATCTTATTGTAAGAGTCCGACTCTTGAACTTCTTCTACAATTGTGCCATTTTCAACTCGTGCAAGAAAGACAAACGTGTCATCGGCAGCGAGGTCAGCCTTGTTAGTTAACTGAAGCGTAATTCTGTATCGGTCAGCGCCCGGGCTCGCGGTGTTAGGAGTATCGCCAGCATTGTCATAGAGTGCCGGACTGTCATTTACAGTGACCACTTCTTGAATGACTTTAAATCCAATATCACCCTCAAACGTAGCAGTGTAAGGAGATAATATGAGTGATTGAGGTTCTGAATATACAAATCGCCCGAGAACAAAAAACTCGCCTGCGTCTACTTCAAACCGTGTACTAAAACCTGTAGGAGTAAGTGCTGTAGCGGTCATTGTTTCAGAACGTCCAACAACACTTAGCGATTTACCTACACCTGAACTAAATCGTACAGGCTCGCTACTCAAAGGCTGGGATGCGCCATCTATGTACTGAATATACAATGTATTATCAGTGATGGGTGCAGACACAGTGCCTGAACCTGTCGCTTTGACTGCTATTACTCTTGCTCGGATATTCTCTGGGTTTTGTTGAATAACAGATCCAACAGGAATATCGGTAAAGGTTCCACTGGTCATTGTGACTTTCACAAAATCAGTGTCCGTTATACAGTCCATGTTACCCGCAGAAACAGCCACGCCTTCTTTGAACACATTTCGTCCAAATCTACCCATCTCTTGGTAGATCATAGTTTGAAGTTGTGTTAACTCTCTTGCTTGAAGTGCCCTTCCAGAGTTAAATAGTATCTGGTGATAATTGTCATCTTCTGTCCAATCGTCGTTGTACGTTCCAGATAATGTTGTACTACTAAATGTGCTTGCCATTTTTTATCCTAACTGAATAACTATTCTTATGTCTTCGGTTTGTGTGTCTGCTCTCGTAATACCTTCGGTAACAGTACCCAGACCAAGTGAGTTTACATTATTTATGTACAGTATTTCACCCGTATATGGATTGAATGTAGGTTCTACTTTAGCAACATATGTTGCTTCCACTGACGATGGTATCGTTTGTACTACCGAATTATTTGCTGGTGTTGGATCAACCGTCCATTCACCAAATCCGGTCGTGACATCTTGATAATAATACAGTCGGTTGTTGACCGTATCATGAAAAACGACCTTTGCTTTAGCGGTTTCACCACTATTGGTAATGGTAGCGTCTTCGGAAAATGTTCCGCTTGCACTGATGCCAGAAAAATACTTTGCGCCATTTGCGGTGTTCTGTGTAAAGTCAACCGTTGGATCAGCCGCCGTTTTAAATCCTTTGACAATAGACACCTGATTGAAATCGTTCTCTGCGAGAATGGTATCAAACTCATCACCCGCAACATCTGTCTGAAGCATAAAGTGCTTTGTCTTGAGTGTGCGTGATGGATTTGCATTCAAACCACCATACGGTGCAATGATAGGTCGCAACACTGCGCCCACACCATCTCCACCTGTTACTTTGATTGACGCATAATCATATCCACTACCATGAGAGAATGTGCCCGCGGCATCAGAGTCAACACGAATTCTCACAATCTTGTTTGCATCAACTTCGGCAGTAAAAGAAGCACCTGTGCCATTACCCTCAACAGTCAAGGCAATATTATTGCTGGTGTTAGAGAAACCATAACCACCACTATCAATCTGAATGTTAATGATTTCACCACCTACCGACGAGTCTTGAAGATTTCGTTGAATACTTTCTTGTGGTATAGGTAGAAACACCGATGTGTCAGTGATTGTCTTAACAGGCAACCAATCGTTTGTTTTAAAAGTTGCTACGGCACTATTGCCTAAAGGATACAGAAAACGCCACTTGTATTGATCAGTGGTTCTAAACGTCTTTCCTTTTGAGACACCTACTTTGAATGCATCTGCCAAGATTGATGATGGTTCAACAATAGAAGGCACCTGAGTACCGTCTGTAAACTTGCCTGTTTCAACACAGACAAACACTTCGTTTGCACTGTTGACAACATAAAAACCTATATCTAAATCATTGTCATAACTTGGATATATGGTTCCTGAGTTCCAAGAGTTAGATGGTACCACATAAGAACTACCACCGACAGTCTTTACTGCTAACATTGTGTGTCTCACACCCTCTTGAAAAGAATCAGACTTGATGTCTTCACCTTCAGTCAGAGGATCAACTCTTGAATATGCGAGATGATAAGGCGTGGACGCACTGTCTAGATCCTTCTTTAAAAGCCTAAATGTGTTCTCACTAAAACTGTTGGTTGTAATAGATGTCATATTTTTTCTCTTTTCAACCTATCTATTTATACGGTATCTGTGATAACGGATGAAGCATTTGAAGCAGATGTATCAAAAGCCAGAACGTTGTTCCTTTGTGCATTGATCGTTGCTTGGTTAGCAGGCCTTGCTGTTATCTTTAAGTAAGGTGTTGCAGTCGCAAGTGTACCAGACCAACCACTCAATGAAATCACACCTGTCGTTTCATCATACTCACCAATGTTATCAATGAATGTCGTACCTTGAGATGCATCAATGACCTCAATGACATTTGAGTTCAATCTATTCCTTAAGAAACAATTTCTTGAATCAATAGTGAATATATCACTTCGGACGATGTAATTGGTATCATCAGGTGCGGCGATTGATGCAGGATATATCAGACTATACGTGCTTTGACCCACCGTCGGTATAAATCTGTACTGCATTGTGATCTCTGCTCGTGATGAAAGAATAGATGGATCAGCATCATCAATTAACGTGAGAAGATTAGATCGTCTAAACGACTTATCAAATCCACCTAATTGATCATTGAAGTAATTCTCCACAGTCTGTGTAACAAGCGTTTCAATCGCTGTCTGTGATGAACTTGTCAGTGTAGGATTCCACTGGAACACACTGTTGACTTGCAAGAATGTCGTAAGAGGATCTGTAAAATTAACATCAAACGATGCGACCGACAGATTCTTTGCCAGATCTATGACGCCAGTCTTTGTTGCATCTTGAATAGTAGTGTCTTGGGTATTAAATACAATAGACACATAGACTGAACCATAGTTGGCAGGTACGTTATCTTCGCCACCCCACGATTTAATATCGGTGATAACATTGCCATATGATCTTAGAATTAGTGAGGCATAATCTTTAGCAGTTACCATTCTGTTTTGAGCGGCATACAAATAAGGTGCGTTTTTCCGAATAGAGGCAATTTCTTCTTTCTCTGATCCAGCAGTCGCACTCTTGACTGTAGTAATAACAACAGGCAGCGACTCACCATTCCCATCAAAAACAGCATCAACGGCTTGAAAGGTTCTTGCGCCGTTGGCTTCTGCGCCTGCTACTTGATCGTATATGACTTCTATCTTGTTACCTGCGTCTGGGAACTGACCTAACTTAGCACCATTACCAAACGTCAACTCATAGTCACCATTCGGTGTTTCTTTGATGACAAATATCTTAGAGTTCTTGTCAATGTTTACGGTGTCATTGAGGTTGTTATACACATCATAGAATGTTGTAGAAACATCTGTATAAACTCTTACCTGGACAGTATTCAGATCTAAGTTCTGTGTCGGTAATACGTAACTTTCGTTTTCTTTTGCAGGACCTGCAATAAAGATATTTCGCTTCTGTGTGCCTTCGTGAATCGCAACGTTTCTATTCTCACCTAACTGAAAGAAGTATTGGTTAGCACCATTGTTGGTTGCGGTCAGTGTTTGGCGAGTTTTAAACGTGTATGACTTGTTATTAACAGATGTGGTCAATTTAAAACCAGCGGGCAATGTCATTGACGATGGAAATAATGGGTTCACAACATACAAATTAATAGAAGCACATGACGCATTTTTAGATCCTACCGTGTAGCCTAATCCACCAGCAAGACTTACAAGTGACGATCTTAATTGTGCTGTAGGCAAAAACGATTCGTTCAGTGCAAAGTTGGCAAGAAGAGAATTATAATGTGTGTTATATGCCATTACATCAAGAAGACTAGACAACCCGCTTGCCTCAAAATTGTAATCAGCAAACTCATCGCTCTGTGCCAAAAACGTTTTAAGATTGTTTTTAATTGTATTAAAATCTAACTCAGTAGATTTTATTGTGGTAGCCATCTATATCTCCTATGGGTAAATTCCAGGTACTGCATCGTCAAACTGTATCGTACCACCGCCTTCTGTGACAAGACCTCGCAGATCTTCTGTGAGAATTCTATCGTTAGGTGGCGGTAACTTAGCGGGTGCTGGATTAAATTCTGGTGCACAATCTTCGCTCGCACCTAACACCAACTTCAATACGTCAACAATACCAGTATTAACTATTCTGAATTCTATTATAACATTAACGGTATAACGATCTGGTCTTGCTGTTACCTTGAGATTGATTATTTTTACACGTGGCTCATATCGAGCAACCGCTGATTTGATTCGTGTCGCAATCTCTTCGCCTGTGTTCTCATCTGCCATCTCAAACAACAAGCCAGATAAATTACCACCAAAGGCAGGACGATATGGCTTTTCAAATCTGTTCGTAAGGAGCAAAGATTTGAGTGACTGCTTTACACTCGCGGCGTCTGTCTTTTTAAAGACATCACCATCTGTAGCCGTACGAGCAAAGAAACTCAAATCAAAGTCAGACCAAGGTATCTCCTTGGTTACGCGAGGACTCTTCGATAAGTTTCCGTCTTCGTTTGAATTTGCCATTATTATACCCTAATTAATGCTTTTATTTATATGATTATTCAGGAAGAATTTCTAAAAGTTCGTTTCTTGTTTGTACTTCGCCGTTATATGTTGTCTCCAAACCATATTTGTAAGATACTTCATACGTATCAGGCACCTCAGGTGTTTCAATAACAATCTGGCACGTAAGAGAACCTTTTGGATCAAACGTGTCATAGTCCAGTGTCAGTTTATCATAGTCAATATAATCTTTCCAGTAGACTGCCAGATCAAACGTCTTCTCGGGATCTGTTTGTCCAGAACGATCAATCAACTGATAAACGACTGCTTGACCTTTTCGTCTTAGATCTAGAATACCCGATGGTCGTTCACCAATATAGTTTGGCTTGTTGACAACCCATCCAATCACATCGTTCTGATTTCGTCCGTCAATTCCTTTCTTCTTTTCTTTGTATGATGCACCGGGCGTTGCACTCGCCATATTTTTTGCAGTGTCTTTGTTACCTGCTTGAATCTCTTGAACCTCAAACTTAGGATTAGGTTCGTATATACCTTCACTGACTACCAGTCGGTGTTGCTCAAACTGTTTCATGCCCGAGATAGACTGGATGATTTTGGCATGAAGCACCAGATTTCTTGCTAGTTGCTGAAAGTCAGGTGGTCCATTAAATGAATCGTTATATAACTTCTTTAACTGTGTACGTGATCCTGGTGCACCCAGAAACTTAGCCATTGTAATACCAGGACCTAACTGAGTGGCAGATGTAATAATCTGACCGGTAGGATCATATTGTGCATCAACTAATATATTCATTTATTCACCTTGAAACGCTTGCTTCTATTGTCAGCAGGATTGTTGCCTAATAATTCAACACCAAATCGTATAGTACCTTCTTTGTTTGCAGATCGTCCTATGTTCTTAGGTATGGTCTTATTGTAGTTCTCACTTAACAGCCCCTCACTCACTAAGATGCCAGTCAACTTTCCGTTCTTCATATTTGCGGGTGATCGGAGTTTACTTCGGATCTCTGCTATCGTAGGATCAAAGTTAAACAGATCATCATAGTCATCTGACTTGAGTATCTTATCTTTGAGTTTAGGATCTACTGCCACATTTCTCACACCATATGCACTTGTTGCCAGCATCAGTTCAACGATACCTGGATTTGGTAATGGTGCAGTGGGAGGCAAAACTGGATAGGGCATGATGCCGGGCTTAGGTGGTACTATCGTGGGTTTTGGACCTGGCTTTGCGTCTTTGGCTGTGACTGCTGTAAGTGCGGCACCCGCACCTATGGCGTAGCCCGCCTGAGATGCTTTCATTGCATAATCAGCATGGAATGCTTCTGTTGCTCTTCCTACCAAAGCGCCATAGAATGTCGCAATGTTTGTTACACCGCCAGGAAGTCCACCGTATGACTTGCCGTAATAGTCAATCAAAGAACCACCAATGGTTCCTTTGTGTCCGATTAATGAAACATGTCTAGCAGAAATGTTGGCTGTGCTTGCGGCGGCAGTCCATTCTGATACTGCCGTAGTCACAAGATTCTGACCTGCTGTCAGTTCTGTTGAGCCCACACTGCGATAGTTAGCATTGCCGGACACAATCGTATTGTGGTCATCAAGAATTACTTCTGTGTTTTTGCCTATCACGTTTGCACTTCTTGATCCACGAACGGTGTAGTTTTGATCACGATCAACAGTCTTGGTGTGTCTGCCCTTGACCTTCTCTATCTTGTCACCCGCAATGTTGAGATTATAGTTACCCTCAACATCTAGATTGAAATCACCAGCCACTTTAAAGTTAACATCACCCTTGTAAATAAGATTGCCTTCGCCTTCTACAATGACAGTTGCATCACCGCCTGTAACCTGTACAGTCTGTCGTTGTGATGAAATCAAAACACTACCGTCAGCACGAAGTTCCATGCCAGCGCCTGTTCTGTGTTTGATCAGAATTCTCTCACCGCCAGGAGTGTCATCTATTTCAATAACATGACCAGACTCAGTTTCTTGAACTTGATTGAACGGGTACTCTGAGGATTTCTGATCCGGTAATTGTAGATCAACCCCATACACACTGCCACCTAGAGCCAGATTGTTGATCTTTGCACCAACAGCCGCTTTGTTAATACTAGTGCCGAAGAAGTAGTCTCGCTTAGGATATTCGCCTGTAGGATCAACCATGCCATCAGTAGGCACTCCTTGTGTTGCTTCTTGACCCTCATCAAGATATTTCTCTCTTCCTGAAATATCGTCTACGGTATTAGTCATAGTGTTTTCCAAACCTTGTTAAAACATAATCGGTAACTTCAAATCCAGGATCAACGTTCTGTCCTGTAAAATCTAACTCAGAGTGACCTTTGATAATGCCTCCTGGATATATCGCAAAGAATGCTCGGCACCAATGATCAAAGGTATTTATTTGGCTTCGTGTCAATGATTGAGATGATAGGAAGTTAGCCGCGTTAGGTGTACCTGTTGGAGCATTAATGCCACCCACAAATACAAACGACAATGTTCCTTTGTCATAATCAGGTGTGTGTTGTCCATCTTCGTTGACTGGACGTCCACGTTGCAGAGATCCATCACGCCGACATACATAATGATATCCCAGACCATCTAGTCCTGCCGCTAGGTGCCAAGAGTTAATCTCCTCACTACCCACATTTTTGTTTGTGTGTGTCTCTGTCCAATGAACTACAGCCGTGACCTCAGGATCCAATTCACGAGTAATCGCACGAAACTCCGCCGATAGTTCTTCTACGGACGACACATAAGGAAACACTGGATTGCCTTGCCCTTTGTTCCATGACTTTGAGTATGATCCAATTTCATATGGGTCAGAGAACACCGTAACGTCCGGTGGTAACCGTGTTGCACTGGCGATAGTGGTGTCAATAGACTTCACAAATCGTCTGAGTTCTTCATAAGACAATCCGCTACAATCTGAAAGAATCTGGATTGCTTTACTCTCATCACCGGCATCACCCTGCGATAGTGCAATGACTTCTTGAATCTTCTCGTCAGATAATACCGGACATATGCCACGAATCTGATCTTCAATCTGTGTCAATACTTTGGTACTCAAACCTTGTATAATACCAGATTCGCTATTGTTGCCTGCTTGCGTTTTGACTAGACCTTTATACTCTTCTACGTTTCTTTGATAATCATTTTGTGTGGCAGTTTGTGTACTTACTGAATTCAGAACCTGAGCACCGTCTTTACCACCACTTAGATTGGTAAGATCGTCTTTAGCACCTTCTATGTTTTGTCTTATCTCATTGCCTCGGGTAACAATATTACTCAAGTCAGTAAGGGCATCGGAGTCTATGTTTTTGATAGCACCAAAGAGTTCATCACTATCTGTTCGGCCTAGAACACCACCTGTTCCTGGATTTGATGTGGTAGCAGTAGAATACGTGATACTTCCGTCAGAGTCTACACTGGGCGGCTTTCCCAATCCATCATCAAGCAATATCTGATATGAAACAAGTTTGTTTACATTACCAGCCGATGCCAAACCCTGTGTGATGGTTGATTTAACTTCGCTCGTAACACTTTTAATTGCATCGGATGCAAGACTGTTTATGGATGTGGATGTAAACGCACCCACTTTACCTGCCACCAAATCTTTACCCGCACTAAGAAGACCCGCCGGCGATGCATTTGTTGCAACCTTTTGCAGATCTCCTATCATGCTTGATGGATCAGTGGAGATTCCAAGACCCGTGATCAATGACAGAATACCTGCGAGGGCGTCTGCACCACCTTCAGGATTGAGAGATGATGTGACGGGCAATGTCACGCCTGTGTCTGGATCAAACGTGAACTCAATTTCAACTTTGGTGCCTAGTTTACCAAGAAGTCCAGCGACAGCACCTTCTACCATATCTGTTGCCATGTTCGTTAGACTTGACGCATCACCATTGAGAAGTCCAGTTACTGTGTCTTTGGCTTCATTGAGTTCACCTTTAAACGCATCTGCTTGTTGTGTCAGACTCTCAATACCGCCAGTGACTTGACCCGCAATCTGACCTGTTACACCAGTAGTCGCGTCTGTCAATGCACTCTTGGCATTTGCCGCAGTCGCATTAATACCCGATCTGGATATTGCATCACTGGTATTAGAGACCGTTTCCTTTAACTCTTCACTATAAGACTCGGTTGAGGCATTGGCTACCCTTTGCGATACATTCTTAATCTTACCTGTTTTAGCGTCTACTATTTCAGTCATTATGTTAATACCTCTTCATATGCGCGTTGGGCTAACTGATCACTTTTTGCAGTAGACTGTAAATAGAAACTATTGACTGCTTTACTGGCGTCTTTAATATTGTTAGCGGATAGAATTTTAGAATTGGCAAGATTAAATCGTGTTCTCAATTCAAACAACACGTACTGAAGTTGGGTAGAATACAACTGAGGATCTATCGTCGGTTGATACTGTTGAGCAAACCGAAGCAGACCCACATAACGACTACCTACCGAAGCATTGATATCCCATTTGGCAATGCCTCCGCCGTCAGTCTTAAATGAATTCGTCTTTTGAAGTGCACCCGTAATCGCGGCCGCATATATCGCTTCGTAACCATTGTCTATAAAAAACTTCATAGATTGTTGGCGTCTCAATCCAATTTCGGCTTCGGCTTTCTCATCATCTAGTAAAGGTGATATGATAACATTTTGTACTCTGCTTTGATTGTACTGAAATCCATCGCTGAATCCGGTTGTCTTATTCTTTTGAATAGACGATGGCATCTCGGTGTGAGGTAGTGAACCTAATACAAGTGGTATTTGAGATGCAACACCATCCATAAAGATACCAAACACAAACGCACCTTTTGTCAACTGAGGTATTCGTCCAATGCCCGATGATCCACCTTCTGTTGTAGGTATCAACACTTGTGCCCAAGGCAGATCGGCTTCTGGTATTTCACCCGTTTCTGGATTGTGAACACCAATAATTCGCACTTTGACTCTGCCCTCTAGACCAGCCGGCGGCGCAGAGTTAATGACATAACCTAGAAACCAGCGATTGTCATCACCATAATACTCTTTTTGTATAGGTCTTAATACATTCATTAAATTTCTGCGTCTTCTGGTATGTCGCCAATCTTGGCTAGTCTGAGGGTTGCGGCATGATTCTCTTGTCTAAAATAATTCTGGACTGCCATAATCAGATAATCACCACTCTTTTTCTTGTCTAGTCTGTCGTACAATGTGGCTTCGTCTGATGCTTCGGGTTGTGTTGAAAGGAACAACACACGAATTCTTGCACCCACTGAACACTTAGATTCTATCATAAGTCTTCCATCAATACCTATATCTATGATGTTCTTCTTGAGAATGGCACGAATGATCTTGTTCTTGATCTTTAGTCGTGATTCAATCAAATTACCATTTGTGTCTGTCAGTACTGCTTCATCATGATACCCTAAAAACTGATTATAGGTGCCTGTTGATGTGACTTGAAAGATATTGGCAGAGTTATACTCATCTGCCAGTTTATCACCAATTAACAGTGATGGATCAAACATCGTCTGTGCGGTGTTTGGATCTAACAGATCGTTTATATAGAACTCATCAACGATGTCGCGAATTGAAATATGATCGCCTAACACACTACCACTACCTGCATCAACATTCGTGTACATTGATCCCACGTTGCCATTCTCCATTTGCAACATCAAATTATCACCGTTCTGTTCACGATAATTTAACACCTGAAAGTACGGTCGGAGTCTTTCATCTTCCTGATCAAGCGCCGCACCCGCATCTGCATAGCGCAAAGGAAAGTCTTTGTTGAATATAGGTTGTTGCATCAAACCATCAAAGTCAGACAACAAAAGATTGTTGCTGTATAGTGTAGAGTAAAGATATAATGGACCACCAATGCGAGTCGTCGCTCGCGTCAGTATCCATTGGATCGCCTCTAGTGGACTCATGTAAGGTACAACGATCTTTCGTACACCTTGGGCAGAACCACTCTGAGTGATAAACTTTTCAACAGTTTTGCCCAGTTCAATACTGCAAATGTTAGTAATGATATCTTCAATGTTACCTGTAAAAGATCGTGAGATCTGTTTGACAGAATCTATATACAGTTGATCTTCTACCAAAGACACCGAGATGATTTCGCTGTTATCGTTTTGACGGAGACTGTCGTTGATCTGGCTAATAAAGAAGAACTTAGTAAACACCTCGCCTTGAGGATCATTGGGATTACCCAGAACGATTCTAAACTTCTCTGTGCCTGCGATTGACAATGTGTCCTTGAGACCGAAGTCATCAATGAACACCAGTTGAGCATCAATATAAGGCTTGCCTATGTTCTCAAATGTCTTGAACTCTAGAAGGCTAGACTTGATATCAACTTCTATATCATTGCCCTGCACTCTAGAAGATATAAGAACAGCCTCTAGAATTGTATTGTTTGTTTCATCAGCCATTAGCCGATTGCCGCCTTGAACTTACCTGCTACTTGTGCGATTAGATCTGATTTGATGATTCGTATTCTTTTCAGTTCATCATTCTCTTCAATCAAATGGTCTAGGTTTGTGACTTGAATTCTTGTGGCGGGTATTTGATACGTTTCTGTTTGATTGTTCCACTCACCAAAGTATAAATCAATAGGCAAACCACTGTCGTTTCGGTACTCATATGTACCAAAGTATTCTCTCACGGTGCTCTCTAGCATCTTGGTGTGTGCACCCGTAGTATATGATACTTGAGAGGATGTGCTGTAATCGCTATCACGATCAATATTGTAATAGGGTGAGTAGAATGTGATTTCACCAACTTGAAGATTCTTGCTCTTGACGATCATGGGTCTACCATTCAACAACACCTCTTGACCTACAGGATAAAGTTCAGTCGGAGGTATTGTTGTTTTGTCAAGTGCCCATGATGCCGCACTGTCTACGGTATCATTTGCGAATTCAATCTTGCTTGTCCAACCGGTGTAGAGATCGTTCTGTGCTAGATCATAGACGTTTTGCATTGATAATGGCCAACCGCGTTCACGAAGTTTATCATTCATCACAAAAAATGTCCAGTCATATTCGCTGGTACCATACAGTCTGTGTGATAATGTGTCAGGGCGTTCAAAGTCTTTTATCTCATACTCAATGTACGCCGATATCTGATCCGCAATCTGATCAATCGTATTGGTAAACTTACTGATATTCTGTACAGCCGTCGGTGTGATTTCATCACCAAACAGATACAGTGTCTTTGGAAAATTCTTGAAATAATTACTCATTAGTAACCCTGCCTCACCTTATCTTTATCCAGTGCCACAATCTCTGTGAATCCAAGTGCAATTCCAACCTCAATGAAACTACCGTCGTTAAACATTCCATCAGCGGTCTCGTTAAATGTTGTATCAACCTTTTGAAGATAGCATCGTTGAATCTTGAATCCAGGATTACCACCCTGTCTGTTCTTTACTTCTATCTCAAACACATTAGGATACTTGTACGCAAGAGGCACACCCGAGTTACCGATAGGCACTTTCTCAGGATATAATTCTTCACGAAACATCTGTACAATGCTTTTGATCGCCCGGGCCTCTTCGGGTGAATTGGCAATCATCTTAAAGTTAAACGCAAAATTTCTAATAGAGGCTTTTTCAAACAGTGTTCTTGTGTTGGGCGCACTTGCAACTCGTGACGCTGAACTTACTGCGGCGCCAAGATTACCTGTGAGATTAGAACCTAAAACAGCACCAGCGGCACCAGCGACACCGCCACCAATCTTAGGCAACAAGCCAAGACTAGCACCAGCAATACTGCCAGCGTTTGCGGCGACAACTTGACCTGCGATTGCACTCGCCGCTTTGACTAGTTCGCCATTTGCTGTAGTAGCACCCGCAAAAGGATTTCTACCTAGCAATGCGTCTTCGGCTGCCCCACCTAAGATACCAAGATCAGCGCCTTGATATGATACTGCATCATTATATGCCAGACCTTTTGGTAAAGGCAGTGTTATCTTGCCATAATTTTCACCACCTGAATTGTTCTCATAACTGACCAACTCTTTCTGTTTTTTCTTAGAGTCTTCAATGATCTGTTTTTTGTCTTGAGATGATGTGCTTTCGTCGGCAACAGACTGAGTAGTGACACTGGTCAATGAGTCGTTATTTGAGTTAATCACCTTCGTAATGCCAACAGCATCAAGAATGTTTTCACCTTCTATTTTAATAACCTTAAAGATGATTCTTGCAGGAAAGTTCTTGCTCATACTCAGCGGATAAAAAAGATCTCGTGCTTTGTCTTTGTCCGCTTGAGAAGAACCGGATGCCTCCGCGTTTTCAGAGTCATCTGCTTTTTCGCTGTACAATTCTTGCTCGGCATTTGCCTGATCAATCGCATCCAATGCTTCTTGATTAGCCCTTTGCCGAACGGCTTCTAGTTGCGCTTCTGTTGCCATATCAACTCGCTAAATACTTTTATTTTATTTATAGGCATTTATGGCATACTCTGGACGATATAAAGTTAAAAACCCTTTAAAGTATAAAGGCAATGCCGGCGGTGTCATTTATAGATCCATGTGGGAAAAATACTGTATGATGTATTTTGATGCTCACAGTGATGTGGCATCATGGTCAAGCGAAGAGGTTGTGATACCTTATCTGTATGAGGTTGATAGAAAATATCACCGATACTTTATGGACTTCAAGGTGACATGGAAAGATGGTACAACCACACTGATTGAAGTCAAACCCAATAAAGAAACTAAACCACCCACAGGCAATAAGCGTACCAAAAGATACATTTCTGAAGGATACACCTACGTCAAGAACATTAACAAGTGGGAAGCCGCGGCTGAATATGCTAAAGATCGTGATTGGAAGTTTGAAATATGGACTGAAATTGAACTGACCAAAATGGGTATCATGCCTAAGAAACTAAAACCGTTAAAGAAAATGAAGCCCTTTACGAGGAAGAAATGTACGAAACAAATTCGGTAAAATCGTATAAATAAATGCATGAGTCATTTAAAAGAAATTAACGAAACATACTTTCAGCATCTACGATTTGCTTGGAAAGTTGCGGTCGTGCTTCTAGTGCATGGTCTATTTCCAAATCTCTGGCAGAATAAAGCCCGAACTATGATGGACAACCGACATGAGTAATCTCTTTCAAACGGTAGAGCAAGAGGCATTTCGTGCTGGTATTACGCCTCGCACCAAAGAATCACGCGCATGGTTCCGCAAAAAAGTGCAGAGAATGGGAGTCAATAGGCGTGAGTTAATGCGGGAAGAACCTATTTCAAAAGAGAGCGATACGATTACCGGCAACATGTATATGTTTTTCTACGATGCAAAGCATAGAAAGACACTTCCGTATTGGGATTCGTTTCCTCTCATTATTGCCATTGGACCTGCTGAGAAAGGTTTTTATGGCATGAATCTACACTATCTGCCCATACCATTGAGAGCCAAGTTTCTTGATGAACTGATGGGTGTGACAAGCGACAAAAAATATAACGAGAATACCAAGTTCAGAGTGACATATAGTTTTTTGAACCGAGCGGCATCAATGAAATATTTTAGGCCCTGCTACAAACACTACCTAACATCGCAAGTGGAAGGTAACTTCGCAAAGGTGCCTGCTCCTGAATGGGAGATTGCTACGTTCTTACCAACAGCACAATGGCAAGGTAACAAGAACCAGGTATACAAAGATTCTAGGAAAAAGATAAATGCTTAAATTAGGCACAGTAGACGAAATCAAGTCTGCAATAACAGACGGTGGTGGATTCAGCAAGAGCAATCTGTATTTCGTAAAGTTTCCCACAGTAGCGGGCATTACGGGATATGATATGGGGCTTTTGTGCAGTAACATAAATTTACCCTCCCGTCAGTTGACCAGCGTAGAACGTGACCTTGGTGTCACACGACAGAAAGTTGTTCATGGTTATGTCAACCCACCTATCTCAGCCACATTTCGTGTTCTGAACAACCAGGGTGCCAGAAATTATTTTGAGTCATGGCAACAGTTCATTTTGCCCGAATACTCGGACGATGAAGCCAGATTTGAAGCCAAGTATCCCGATAAATATACAGCGCCGCTTCACATATATCAGTTAGAACGTGGTAAAGGGTTTCCTGTATTCAACAAGCAGTTTGAAAAGAAGTTAGGACCAATCAATCTGAGTCTTGATATTGATGTTGATGTAGCCACACCTGCTATTTCAAATTACCACTGGATTATTGATCGTGCGTTTCCTGTCAACGTTTCATCCAGCGAGATGGCAGATGGATCAGGTGAGATTCATACGGTGACTGTGAGTTTTGAATACAAGAGTTGGAAAGGTGAACCTGTAAGTAACGGCAAACAGAAAGCATCTATTTTTATTAATCGGTAACACATGGAGTAAATTATGGCATTACCACTATTGAATGACGTTCCAAAGTATACATTAAAAATACCATCAACAGGCAAATCGGTCAAGTATCGTCCTTACTTAGTCAAAGAAGAAAAGATTCTTCTTCTCGCAAAGGAGAGTAAAGACCAAGATCAGATTATGGAAGCAGTGTCGGATACGGTTCGGGCATGTACCGCTGATAAAGTCCGACTTAATGATCTTACAACATTTGATCTAGAGTATCTCTTTGTAAAAATTCGTGCCAAGTCTGTCGGTGAGACTGTAAACTTGGTGTTGCCCTGTAGTGAATGCAAAGCATCCAACGAAGCATCATTGAATTTAGATGAGGTCCAGTGTCCTGTAGACAGTAAGAAAAAGAATGTGATCAAGATTGACGATGACATTTCTGTTGAGATGAAGTATCCAAGTTATGTAGAGATAGAGCGTACCGAAGAAGCAACAGACGCCGCATTCAATATTATGGCGAGTAGTCTCAAAGCAGTCCTTACAAAAGATGAACGAATAGATGTGAGCGAAGAACCACAAGAGACAGTTCTTGCGTTCCTTGAGTCTATGACTAGCACACAATTTGCAAAACTGTCTGACTTTGTAAGAACAATGCCACAAGTAGAACACCACATTATATTTGACTGTGTGGAATGCGGGCATCATAATGATATTGAAGTGCGAGGTATGCAAAGTTTTTTTTAGTTGGCCTCTCCCATGAAGAGTTAGCAAATTATTATAAAACTAACTTTTTGTTGCAGAGGCATCATAAATATACTTTGACAGAACTAGATATGATGATGCCTTGGGAGCGAGAAATACAACTTATTATGTTAATGCAAGCATTGGAAGAAGAAAAACAAGCCAGAGAAAAACAAAATAGGTCGTAGACATGGCAACACTACAAGACGTAGTATCGGAATTAGAACTCCAAACAGAATTTATAAATCTGCAAACGGACAACATGTCCAACTTTACGAATCAGTTGAAGCAGGATGCTGAACTTCAACGTGCCGCAATGCTTGAAGCGGCGACTGAACGTAGGGCTGGAGGTGGTGGTCCAGGTGCTCCCGCCGAGCCTGCCGCACGAGAAAGTGAGCCGATAGGCGATCCAGTCATACCATCCAAAGAAGCGGGTATCGTTGCCGCTCTGGGTTCTGCATTTCTCAAAGGTGGTCTTGGCATTGGTGCGGCTGCCGCTGGTATTGGCTATCTCATCTCTCAAATTAACGACTTTGGTCCTAGTCTGTCAAGAATGGCAGTAGGTCTTGAAGATCTTGAGAATGCACAGATTACCGGTGATCAGTTTCGCTTAATAGGAGAAGCAATCGCTGAACTAACCAGTGGCGCTGGTATTGGTGGTGCTCTTGGAATTAGGATTCTTGCGGGTACAGCATTCAATGATCTAGCAGATGGCATTGAAAGACTCAATGAGGTTGAGTTTGATCCTGAGGCGCTTCGTGCAGTAGGTGAAGGTATTGATGGAATGCTCGCACCTCTATCTGGATTTGATCTAGGTGAAGCAGGCGTTCTTCAGATGATGGATGACAATCTTGTTGCTCTAGCCGATGGTGTTGATGCGCTGGCCAAGGCTGAAGTACCGACAGTAGAGAA
>Ga0209308_10000091_pt1 | contig 83952 bp, 110 predicted proteins | sample COGITO_mtgs_1204_3_FD_184806 | JGI IMG/M metagenome (GOLD analysis project Ga0209308, IMG submission 184806) | Pelagic marine microbial communities from North Sea - COGITO_mtgs_120405 (SPAdes) (version 2) | ecosystem: Environmental > Aquatic > Marine > Epipelagic ... | reverse complement strand
TTGGAATTGAGCCTGTAAAAGTGTTTATGTTTATTGTTGTAATTGTTGTGTTGTTCATGGTTATAATAAAACCACAAACTTATATATTTGTCAATACCTTTTTAGAAAAAAGTTTTAGTTTTTTTTTCCATTCGTCTACAGCCCACTATTCATGTAGGTTTCAGGACTAAAAATTTTTACAAATTATTTGTGTTATTTTCTTCCCATTCTTTTTTTAAAAGATTTATAACATATCTGCTTATGCTTTGTTTGTTTTCTTGAGCTTCATTTCTTATTTTTTCTTTCATCCAAAAAGGAAGAGCCACACTTAACTGCCTTCCATCACTTGATGCATATGATAGCTTTTCACCTTCTGCATAATCTTTGCTTTTGTATATTGTCATAAAATTATATTAACCACCCCGCCTCTCTGCTCTCTTTTGGATTTCTGTGTATCCAATCGTGGCAACATCTGCACACAGCCATAAATGTAGCTTTGTTTGTTAGGTTTCTCTCCATAATACCTTCTTCATTTACGGAAGACCCTGCTCTGCCTGATTTATGATGCAAATCTAGGTATTCTATGCCGTACAACCCTTCGCATCTTTCGCAATGGTGTTTTTTGCTTCCTCTATCATGCATATAATCCTTCTTCGCTGTAGCATAACCTTTTCTTTTCTCCTTAGCATTTTTGCTTTGGCTCTGTCTTTTTAGCGGAGTCCTTTTCATAGGCTTCTGACTTCGCATCATTGGAGTCTTTCTTTTTAATGGTGTACGCTTCATCTTTTTTTGTGATCCTCTGATAGTATTTTAGGAACTGCGTGTTTCCATAAAATTTTATGGTGTATTCTTTTATGATTCTTTCCTAGTACGCTTAATCTTACGCAAGAAGGATTATACATTATACTAAAAAAAGATTTAACATATGTTCCATAGGCTTTGTAAAGATCAGTCAATCCACCTTTTTCCTGCTGTGTTCCCATTTGGTCAATTGCTAACTGAGGAATTGTAAAAAATAAATATCCCTTACTTCCAAGATTTACATAGGTAGTTACGTCTTCATTCATTCTACCCATAAACTTAAATGGTCTTTTAGTGCTACATAAAAAACTATTCATTGATTTTCGAGTTAATGTTTTTTTCTTAGCCGTGCTTGAATTTGCTCCTCCTACAAAATCACCACCTTGCGCAAATGCTACTGTAGTTATTTGCTCTGAGGAATCCATTAGTTTGAGCATACTCTCCATGACCTTATCTAAGCATCTGCAATTTTTTGTGGTGTTGTAGTTGTCTTTGTCGTCAAAGCGAAACCTAAAGCCATCATAGTCATCGCACATGATCATATAATAATCTAAATTTCTTTCCTTAGCTAATTCAAGAATTTTATTAGATGAGTACAAAGTGCTTCTTAAATCACCCGAATTGTCTCCTGCATCTAATCCTTTCCTAGATTTTTCTTTATCAAAAACTATTAACTCGTCTCCATTCTTGGTGAGTTTTGGAATCCATATTCTTTTATACTCATCTATGGTTTCATCTAAGTCATCACCAACTAAGTAGATTCTCCCTGTATAACCATTTCTTCTTAGAGTTCTGTAAGTCCAATCCTTTTCAGGTCTTCCATGAACCATTATAAATATTGCAAAACTCTGAAACTTATTATTCTTCATCATCTGAATACAAAGGCACAGGATTTGCACCTGTTGGTGTTTGGGCAAAGTACTTTCTCATTTCTTCCGTAAATGAGCCAAATCCTTTCTCTATGGCTTTATCAAAATCTATAACAACTAATGCAGAATCTTCCATATGCCCCTGTGCTTCCTTTTCTTGATGTGCGTAGTATTCAGCTATCTTCTCATAATTAAAGACTATATGCCTTGAGGCACTTATTTTTAAAAACTTTTTATGCTCTTCCGAGAGGCTACTCTTATCTATTTCTTCAACCAAAGAGTCATATTTTTCTGTTTCATACAACTCCTCTATGCTTGGCTTGTCTCCCTTTATCTCGTAATTAGGTGCTTTTATCTTTTGCGTGTACTCAATATCCAAGTATCCACCTTCCTTCTTCTCCTCTTTTTTCTCTTCACCTATTCCATCGATAAGTTGGTCGATGTCATACTCCTCAAATCCCGTCAAATCCACATCAAAGTCAACCTCTTCAAGCTCTCCTATTAACTCAATAAGTGTGTCAGGGTTCATTTCACTCAGTTCCGCAATTCGATTATCTGCGATCATGTCTGCATATTCTTCTGCCTCTGATTCGTATTCTTGAATATCCACAGGCACTTGTTTTAGTCCTGCTTTTATTGCACTTTCTAATCTGCCGTGACCCTTTACAATAAAGCCACTTCTTTTACTCACCACAATAGGCGATCTAAATCCGCTCATTTTTATAATCTTTGCAAGTAGATCGATTTGCCTAGGTGTATGTGTGTTTGGATTTTTGGGATGTTTAACTAATTCCTCTATGGGTACTAATTTCGTATAAGAGCAGTTTATTTTCATTTTCACAATTATGCCATTGGTCTAGGTGCTTTTAAATGATCTTTATCTTGTATCCCTCTTTGATCTCTTAGTCTTGCACTTCCATTTCTTAGTGTTTTGGGTTGCTGTTTTTTATTTTCTGCCAATCTTGCACTTCCGTTTTTCTTATCCAATAAGCGAGCGCTACCATTTTTTATATTAGCTATCCTTGCACTACCATTGCTTTTTCCTGCTAGTCTCTGACTGCCATTCTGCTTTCCTGCTAATCTAGCACTTCCATTAGCTTTTTTTGACAACCTTGCACTACCATTGGCTTTTTTAGCTAATCTTTGGCTTCCGTTTTTCTTATCCTGCTCTAAAAATTCTGCTCTAGTTTTTACATTGTGTTTTGTTATCTTTATTTGTTGTTTTTTCAAAGATTCCATTGCCTTGAGAAACCTCTGCCTTCCTGTCTGTGCGTGCTTTATTCTATTTGTCGCTTGTGCTACCTGTGTTGCTTTTGCTCTCTGCGTAGCTTTTGCCTTTTGTGTAGCTATTGCTTTTTTCTTAACTTGATTATTTAAGAATATTTGTCGTCCTGTTTGCGCGTGAGCAATCCTTTGATTTGCATGAGCGATTTGCTTTGCTCTAGCTCTGTGTCTGCTTTTCGCCATTTTTTAATTGGTTTAATATTTCATCACACAAAATTTCTCTTGCTTGCTTCATGTGCTTACATTTTGCAACAGCGTCAGTAGGCTTTATTATTCCTCTTTCCAATAAAGGTTTAATTCTGAATTGAAAATTTTGACAAGTACATTCTCCGTCCATTAAATCTACAACATGAGCAGTATCTTTTTGAGATTCTGAAAAAAATACAAATCTTGTAATAGATTCTTGCTTATACTTCATTGATAAAATTCTAATAAAGCATTTCTGCCGTATCCTTTAACCATTGCTTTGGTTAGGAACTCTACAGCTTCTTTTACTTTATCGTTAATGTAATTGTTCTCTATTTCATTACATTCAAATATAACATGAGAGCCTGTATCTACAACACTTATCTGAACTTTACCAAATAGACTTATTAACTCACCAAGGTCTTTTAAAACTATGTCAGGTTTCCAATTTGGGTTATGCTTAAAACTTTCTCTTACTCCCCAACTTTTTGTCTGAGGTTCTTCTAATATAAGCCTATGAGTTTTCTTGGTTGTTGGTAAGTCTGAGTATGCATCTACAAAATCTTTAATAAGTTCTATTGTTCTGCCTTTTGCTCCTACAATTCTTCCGTAGTCTTCTCCTGCTACTTTAGCTATCATTGTAATACTTGAATTTGTTTCAACAGTATCAATTGATGCCATTTCTTTATTGTCAACAATGTGTTTTATAATTTTTTCTAAGTTATCCTTCATAAAATCCTTTCTTTCCTCCATCCCATTGAGTTGTGTAATGCCTTGAATCTTTATCATACCAAAGCCTTGCTTCAGGCTCTTCTCCCTTGTCTCCTCTTTGCTTGTGGACACTAAACAAGCTGTTAAACATTGATATTTCCAAGTCCATTATTTCTTCTTCTTGAGTATCAGGGTTAAGACCATTTATCGCTTCCTCTTTCGCCTTGTGCCTCCAAACACTAAGTACATTGTGAGCCATGTCTGTAATCTCTGTTATGCCCTTAACATCCATTTTTCCTACATATTCTTTTTCGCTCTCTTTCTTTTTTGAGTGAGCTACTAAAAATATATGAACATCGTATTTATGCACAAAGTCTGCAAGTTTATCTACTAGAAGTTTTTGCCCCTTGTAATCATCAAATGCCAATCCGCATTTCATCAAGCTGTCTATTACAATTATATTTATGCCATGCCTCTTATGAGCATAGGCAAAGCTTTCAATCATTGGCTCAAAGTCTGCCTGACCTACATGATCATAAAACCAAAAGCCATCTCCTAGCCAATTCATAGCACCTGTAAGCTCTTCTCTTGAACTAGGTGCGTCTTTCCCTAGTGTTTGTGCAACAAGGCAGGATATTGTCTCTTCTACCCTGATTTCTAATGAAGCAATACAAACTTTATTACCTGTGCTTGCCAAATGACAGCATAAGTAATTTAGCAACATAGTTTTACCACTACCGCTAAACCCTGTCATTATACTCAACTCGTTCATCCTTATAAAAAAAGGAATGTTGAAAGGTAAAGGAATACCTCTGTAGTTTTTTTCAGGATTAAAAAATCTTTCTGCTAATTCCCCTTCATAAGTTGATGCATTTTTTAAGTTTTCAGGTTCATAGTTTTTTGCATCCTCAATGATTTTTTTAAGATCACCTTCCTTCAGCATAACCTCGTTAGCATCTTTGTATTCGCCAAAATCTACAGACCTACATCTTTCCCTACCTAATCTCTTAACTATTGACTTCGTAGCTGACTCTCCTGCCTCATCGTTATCTAAGGCAAGTATGATAGTTTCAAATCTACTTAAATAATCAAAGTCGTTAGAAATCCACTCGCTATTAGGATCATTTCCATTCTGCGCTTCCCATTTTGCCCCAAAAGGAACGCTTACTATTCCATGCTCTTCGCTTTTTAACTCTTGCCATAAAGTCATGCAATCAATCTCTCCTTCCGTTATAATAAGTGTATGCGCATTATCAGAAGTAAGGCTTTTTCCAAATAAAGTTTTGGCTGTATTTGAAGATGACCACATTTGCTTCTTTTTGTTGCCTTCTTTTTTTAAAAACTTTGCCATCTCGCAAGTGCCACCATCTGTAGAATAGTACGGAAACATTACCTCCACACCTTTAGTGCTTACACCAAAAGCCTTAATTGTATCTTTTGACATTCCTCTTTTTTCAATCAAGTAGTTCATTCCGTCTGAGTGTTTTATTTTCCACTCTGAGGAAATCTTAAAAGGCTCAAATTTTGGTTTAGTACCCTTGATGTATTCTTCTTCATATACACCCAAGTATTTTTTTGCCTCTAAGTATGCATCTACAAAACTTATACGTTTAACCTTTGCCCAAAGCTCTAATAAGTTATTACCCCCATCATCTCCTGCAAAATCTTTCCATGTTCCTATTTTTCTGCCTGAGGTAACTACTTTTAAGCTTCTGCCTTCTTCTCCTGCAATACTGCCAACACACCAATCGTTTCGTTCTAATTTTCCGTTAGGTAATAGAAGTTCGCATATACTTAAAGCATCATTGTGTAGCATATCTTTTATTTCACTAGCATCCATTACACTACCTCCACTACTTTTTTAAGATTTTGTACATCGTCAAATCCTACTACTCTGTACTTAGGGTCAGTAAGGTCTACCTTCTGTTTGCCACCGCCACCTACTATAATAACCTCAGTTAAAGCTTCTTTCTTTGCTTTCTCCAATGCAAATGACATCCTATCATTGGCATACTTGCCCTCCATTATTTTCATGGCATTCATCGTGCCATCCTGCCCAAGCTTAAATATCCAAGACCAATCAGGGTCTTTAATTTGCACAGGTGGATTGTGACCATTCCGTCCCATAAGAAAATCGCTTTCCTCCAATCTGTCACACAGGTCATAAAAACATTGTGTGTCCTTGTTGTTCTCTCTGTAAAATTTGCCTATGTTTTTTTCAGTAGTTCCGTATTGCTTTCGCCTAATAAACTTCTTGTGTGGTCTCTGCTTAGTAAGGATTGCAATTATTTCTGCAAATGGCGTGCTTTTAGGTCTTTTATCAAAAGTTTCAACAGGTACTTCTAATAATAATTTATTATTATTACTTATTCTTTCTTTATTATTATGGTGGTGGTTTTCCACGTGTGGATTTTCCACGTGTGGGCTTTTGAAGTATGGATAGTCAGCAAAATCGTATTGATATCCACCTATACTACCATCAGGGTTTTTAAGTTGAGTGCCTTGACAGTATCCAAGTTCCATCAATTCTTTTAAAGCGCTTCTAACAGAACTTTCTCCGTCTGTAGATTTATTAATTATGTCTGCAACTCTGATTTCCCAATTTTCAGGTTTGCTCATACAGTAGGCTAATAAGCCTTTTGATTTCCAACTTAGTTTGGAATCATTTAATATTCTGTTTGGTATTCTTGCGTATGGATCAAATATTTTTTCTTTTATTTTTATTATCATTCGATAGTTATTTTGTAGTTATTTTATGGTTACGTTATGTGTCTTCTTGAAAGAAGCCTTCTTCTTCTAGTTTGCTTTCTAGGTAAAAATCAAGCTTTATTTTTTCAAGGATTCCAATTATTGCCACAAATGGAACATTTTCCTTAGGTCTTATTTGCAAAGACTCTAACTCTTCATCAAGATCACAAAATTCAGCAGTATAATGATTGATCATCCCTTGGAGTTCCATTTCCAAGGCATCGCATTTTTTTGCTACATCCCATTCTTCTCCGTTAGGTTCTATCATCGGTCAGATAAAAACACTTCAGGGTATATCCCTCTTTTTGTTTTATCATGACTGCTACCCATCCAAGAGATTTTTATCCATGCGGCGCCTAAAGGTTTTGGAGGAGCGCCTCGCTCTATATGCCATCCTCCGTATCCATCGCCATACTCTTCTTTGTATCCCGCAATCTTGATATGATATTGAGTGTCTTGGTAAAGTGTTCCTGTGTCTTTAATTCTATCTCTTGCAATAGGCACAATCCATTGATCGTGTGTGTGACCACTTACGCAGAACGAAGGATCGGGGTGGAATACTGCCTCTCGATTTGTTCCGATTACACCTCTTGTTACAGGACCGCCTCCACCTGAACCATGAAAATAGTGTAGCCATTTTCCATCTTGAGCGCCATGACTTTTTCCAACTAAACGAACCCATCCACCATATCCTCCCATATAAACTCTATGATTACTTCCTTCGTCTTTAAGGTGTCTATTAAGACCAATCCTGAGCCTGTCAGTTAAGTTTGTTTCATGGTGTTTTAAAATTGCTGTTTCATGATTTCCCTGTCCAAGAATAGCAAACTGTTTAGCATATGGACTATAAAACTTGACCGCTTCATTTACTAAGCTATCTAGGTAATCTCCATTTTTGTACTCAGGAAGCAAATCATCTTTTGATGCTCTTCTATCAAACTTACCCTGCATTGCATCGTACAAGTCTCCATTATCTAGCACAACTGCATTTCTTTTTACCGCTAATTCTAGATGACGCTTTTCCATCGATCTATCACAATGCTTAGAATCGTGATGGGCATCACTTCGCAATAAAACCCAAGCGCACTCTTCTTTACTCTTGAAGTCCCAAGTTATTTTGTGAACATTTCTGCTTACTCTTGTAAGCTTCCAAGGGACGCTTTTTTCTGTTGCCATGACAAATAATGGAACAGCATTATTGTGTGCGTCAAGTTTTGTAAAGCCATACCAATCCTGCACATATAACAACAATAATGCAGAATATGGTAATTAAGCTCAATTTAAATCACATTCAATGTTTTCACCTTTTTTCTCAATAAGCATACAGCACACTATAGCATCAACTTCTATTTCTGCATCTAATTCATGGACGCCCTCAATCTTCATGTATTCTTTAACTAATTGACTGTATGCACGCTTTCTTAATTTTTTTGCAGTAGCTTCTGATATTAAACTTTTGGTAGAATCACTAGTAAGAAATATATCCAACAAGGCTACATCTTCATATCCTAGTGACTGCGAATCCATGCCCCTACTCATAAAAGCTGAGAGGGCATAGATTTTCCAAGGTTTTGTTTATTTCCCTCAATAAAGAAGCATGAAGTAATAGCCTGAAATTGGTCATCTGTCATATTGGGATATTTAGTTCTTAGCGTGGTTGCTCCTTGTATGCATAAATCCATAAGATTAATATTCTGAACCAATGGAACAGGTAGCATAGAAGCAGTTGAACTAGAAGTGTTTTCTGCAACGCTTATAGGTGCTTCTGTAGTAACTTCAGTCTGATCGCTGTATTCATCAATTTGAACTATCCCTGCTTTGTCTCCTACGTTTAATTCTTTGTTAACTTGCCCTTTGTACTCGTTATCCTTGATAGTAAGACCTTTGCCTTGAGAAGTAGGAGTAATTAAAATCTTAGTTCCTTCTCCATATGGAAATTCTGCTCTTCCCCAAAATGCACACCTAATTGAGCTTCCACTTGTGTCCTTTATAATGACCTTCTGTACACTATTTTCAGAGTCGCCTTTTGAGAAGACAGAGCGTTTATAAATGTTGGATACTTCGCCTTCTATTCCTGTGCATACATATCCTTCAGGTGCAGTTAATAGTTGAGATATTTTATTCATATTATTTTGTGTTTATTTTGTTATATTTTTCTGACTTAGGTTTAATTATTTGTACAAATTGCTTTCTTTCTGTCAAGACTTTTTTTTGCCTTTCCATGTATTCCTTGTCTGACTTTTTTGCTGACACTAGAAGAGTGTCGCTTGATATAAAAACCCACGCATTCATGCAACTTTTTCCATGTTTACAGGATATGGCATTACCCATTTGTTTACAGGTATTTTCCTACCTTTACCTGTCCAATAAATCCGATATGTGCCACTTCTCCAATGTGGCTTCATCCTTTTATTGCCCATTAGTTTTTCCTGTTTACTGATATACCCTTTGTATTTAGCGCCTAAGAAATTTGCCGAGTATAAATTTGATACAGTACTTCCTTTATGTTGGAACTTAATTTTCTTAGATTCTGTTTTGTACTCTGTAGCTTTAGAGGACATATACAAAATTAAAGTAACCACTAGCTTAGTTAGGTTTTGCATTGAACTTACTTCATTGCGTACGCCTTTAATATCATCTAGATTTTTAAGTTTTTCGTTCTCAAAATAAAAAGTATTATCATAAGATTTTACTATCTCTCCTAGCCCCTTATCTTTTTCTATTGGGTAACAAGTTACACCAATATCACCTGTGTCGTATGCCATAACTACACTAAAGCTTGGAACTATTCTGCAAGGCTCACCCATCTGTTGCTCTAAGCCTTCTAAGATAATTTCTTGAGCTTTATGTTGCTGATCTTCTTCTAGTGATAATGTCTCTGTCCATAATCTAGATATCTGTGGTAGATAATGGCGTCCGTCTGTAGACTGCAAGCCTTTTGCTTTTGCATTTAACTCTTGGGTCATAGTTTGAACATCAAATGATCTAGCATATGCAAGTTGAGTAAGGTAGCACTTATTGTATTCAAAAGACGCACCAAGTTTTTCTCTAGGCTTTTCTCTGTCTAAGTCTGAATATACATCTTGAATCATATTTATAGGCAGAGTAAACAGACAAGAGTCGAATGGGTATTTTATTTTAGCTAAATCTACCTCATTTGTCATCTGAGTCATGCCCATAAGTTTTACTAAATCCTTATCTAGAAAGTAATGTGGAAACATATATGTAGATAGCATTTCACCTACCTTAAATGATATGTCTGCTTGAAAACTATAATCAGGACTATCTACACCCTCAATTTTCCCACCTGATGTTGCAAGTTGAAGAGTTGAATACCAAGCAGGATTATAATATCCCTTAGGTACTTTATACTCTTTTGGGCAATGCTTTTTCCAATCAGGTGTAAGCTTTGCTTTTGATATAATTTTTTCGTGCAACGATAATATTTTGTCTGTCTTGCTCATAGGATCATATCGATTATGATTGCTAACCACCCTAGTGCAAATAATGCAGGAATTATAATGTTTTCTTTGTTAAGTATTTTATCTGTCATTGTGTTGTCCTTTATGTTTATGTTTACGATTGTATTTTGACTTATCCTTATGAGGACGTGCCTTGGTGAATACAAATGGAATCCTTGCTTTGGCTCTCATTAGCTTGCTCTGCAAATTCTTAATGCTTCAGCATCCCAAATTTCAGAAAGCCTTGACAGTATCCAAGTCTGACTGTTTTGAACTCTTGCTCTTGTTAAGGCAGAAGTGATTCTTTGAAGTCTTGGTTGGTGTTGATTTAAGTTGTTCATGATTACACCCTATGAGATGTTTTTCTTTATGTCAATACTTTTTTAAAGTTTTTTTAACTTTTTTCAATTGCCCACTTACCTTTTTTTAGGCAGTTCATCATAGTCACTATTTCATTTTCAGTAAAACACGCAAAGTCTGCCAATCCAAGATCATGCACCCATAGCTTATATCCATTTCTTACTAGCACTTGCGAGTTAGGATATAATAAAGCGTCGTTCGACATTTTAATACACTCGCCCTCAAGTTTTGGTTCTTGTGATTGTCTTAAATACATCCTGTCTATACTTCTTTTTATATAAAGTTTTTTTCTTGAATACTGCAAAGCGCTTTTACTTTGATGTAGATAGTGACCTTTTGATGTTTGGTCATTTACCCATTGTTTAAATTCGCTAAAAGGAATTGTAGATTCAAACTCTACTTCCGAGAGCCTTTGTTTTAGATATTTTTGATAAAACATATTACCAACCTCTTGGATGTTCGCCTGTTTTTTGAAAATGGCGTGCTTCTGATACTGAGCATTTAAGATCATCGCAGATATCTGCCAAACGCTCTTCGTCACGCTCTTGTTGCTGTCTTACTGCTTCGTAAGGATCGTTGTGAGTCTGTGGAAGACTTTGAAGAACCTTCATAAGCTTGTTGAACTTAGCAAAGCTTTTCTTTTGCTCGCAGTATTTATAAGCAATTTGCTTTAGGCTAAAACCTGTAAGAAAAATTCTTTGTCCGTCAAGGTTTGCATTAAGAGTTACGGATAAAACTTTCTTTCCGTTGCTTGTGTATTTGTATTCTATTTGGTGTTTAATGTTGTTCATGCCTTAAACCTACTAAAGAATTTACAACTTGTCAATACTTTTTTAAAAAAAAATTAAAAAAAATTAAAGACCCATTTTATTAATCAGATAATTCACGGCTACTTCGCTATTGCCTACTTGCTCTAGTTTATAGCAGTTATCTGATATAATTCCCCAATCTTGAAGTATTTCGAGTATTTGGCTATCTGAGTATACAGTACCAATTATCCACTTCTGTAAAATATTCATGTTAAGACAGCTTTACCTTTTAATAATATAGCATTTCCTAGAATTTCAAATCCTGCATATACTGAAGCTTTAACATTAAAGGGCAGATTTAATCTTCGCCCATCTTCATTAATTAGTATCATTTCTTTCTTTGGGAGATACTGAGCTTCAACATATCCACCTACAAATTCCTGAAGGTATTCTAGGGTAGGTTCTTTGTCATCTTTGGTTTCAAATTTAGGTGCGTCCATTATATTTCCTTTCTAGTTCTTTGATTCTTTCCGTAAGAAGTCTTATTTCGTATATAAAATAACTTCTTATGTTTTGAATAGCTACTTCGCTTTCTTTTGACCCAAAGTATGACCCAATAATAAAACCAATGATTGCAGACACTACAATTGTTGCTACAAATTCAATTATTGTTTCCATATGCTTAGTTGTTCCTTTGTTAGCTCAGAAGTCATTCCTAACTCGTTAATATACCACCATACTACATTTTTGGTTTCTCCATTTAAGGCATTAAACCATTCCATGTCACAATCCTGTATAGGGATTAAGTCATCTAGTTCCTGTAAGGGCAATCCACTTGCGTTAAGAGTGCCTACGCATCTTTGATGTAAGTAACTACCTATGTCACTTAATACTATCTGTTCACTTGCTATTGTCATGCCCTCCACTAAAAAGGGCTATAGATAGATGTCAATACTTTTTTTACAAATTAGGTCTTTTAAAATCCTCAAAGATTTTTTTATTTTTATTTTCTACCTTATTGCACACGCCTAATGTGTGTATTTGCAGGAAGTCCATAAAGCTATCAAAAACCCAATTTAAAGAAGCTGATGCAAAAGGTATATAAATCAATTCTACTAAGTTTCTGTCAGTATAGTATTTTGCACTTGCAAGAGCCAAACCTACCCAAAAGCCTAAGCACAGAGAACATGATAATAATTTCTTTATTAATCCTATCTTGCATAGCAGTTTTCTTGGTGCGTTAAAAATTGACCCATACATAAGGATCATTGTTATTCCTATAGATGCTAGTAAGATCATGCCCTTGCCTCCAATATATCAATAGCCCCTTGAATCATCTTGGCTCTTTCTTTTGGGATTTTTACTTCTCCCCCAAAATCATCTTTAATGACAATGTAATTTTCTTCCCTAACTTCTACAGAAGGGCAATTAGCTTTACCACAGCAAAGTAAAATTTGATCGCCTTTAATTCTGTAGCTTGTATCTTCAGTTTTATTCTTCTTCATAATTTGTTATTCGCCTCGCTATCCATTCTGTACAATGAGATGTAATAGCGTTGCCTAGTATTTTATACCTTTGGTTGTCTGATAAATCAATAGTTCCATTTTCTAAAATCCAACTGTTGTCGTCAAGCTTCAGTTTTTTTCCTTTTTTTGTAAAGTTATCAGGAAGCCCCTGCAGTCTTTCGCATTCTATTGGTGTTATTTTTCTAACTCCTTCTTTGGTAGCAACTCCTACGCCCTCGCCTCCTTGTTGACTTCTCAATGTCATGCAAACATTGATTGACGATTTTGGAGTAGTATCCCCATTCCAACTTACTGCAATTTTAGGACCGCTTCCATGAGTACCACCTACTGCTGTAGTGAGAGTGGAAGCTGTTTCTCCTGTGTGGCATCCGTTGTAAACATCAACTCCTGTAGAGACATATTTGCCGACTTCAGTAGGTTCTCCTTCAATACCTGAGGCATATTCTCTAACTTTCCTCTTCTCTTCGCCCTCAATAAGATACCCTTTGCCCCTTTCTCTGAAAGATAATATTTTTGAGATGGATTCTCCACTAATATCTCCGAAAGCGCCAAGTACAAAGATTCTTCTCCTGCGTTGAGGTACGGCTTGCCTAACTCCTCTTTTGTTGCTCCCTCCACTTTGTGGAAAACTGAATCCGACGTATCTAGAGTCCAATATCGTCCATCCGATTGAATTATGCCCGACGTTGAGTAAGTCGTTGATGAGCCTCGCAAAGTCATCCCCATTGTTTGATGTGTGGAGTCCAACGACATTCTCAGCCAAGGAATACCTAAGTCCTCTAGTTCTGAGATGCTGAATAATTCTGATTGCGTGTTCATAAAGAGTAGATCGATTTCCCTTAAATCCTTTTCCTTTCCCTGCTATGCTTAAATCCTGACAAGGGAAAGAATAGATTAAGCCGTCGGCATCAGGCAAGTCTGCGGGATCAAGTTTTTGCACATCCGCAAACAAAGGTATATTGGGAAAGTTGTATTTAGCGACAGCAGAGGCATACTTGTCCCATTCAACCATAGCAACCACTTCATGTCCTGCTCTATGTAATCCTAAGTCTCCACATCCTGCTCCACTAAAGAGTGAAATCCACTTCATTGAAATATGGAAGAGCGAGGAATATCTATTAACTCACAGGAGTTTTCTTTGTTAACTAAACAAGAGCGCAAAGAATTATCTAACCTAAGTGCCTCATTATGAATTTCCCTAATATCTTCCTGTAACCTTACAGCATTTCTATCTAAATTATTTATTGATATTTTTGCCTCTAAAGCCCCAAGCTTAAATGCTTGATCAATAAGTTGCTGTGTTTGTTTATATATTACTTGTGTTATTGTTCCTGTTCCCATTGTTAGGAACACAAAATAATACTTTAATTATGTCAAGACCTATTTACTTTTTAATCTTTTGCTTAATTTGGATAATTAAATGAATAATTGTAAGTAGACCGCAAGTTGCACCAATCCAAGGAAGACCATAATTGCTCATCCAAAAGGTTATACCTGTGCCTGTCGCTCCTAATATTACAGGGAATGATTCTCTGATTGTTTCCATGCTCTAACTTCTTGTTTAATTTTTCCTGATTTTTTTTGTGTTATAAGAACAGGAGAAATTTTATGATTCAACACAGATGAAGCTTCTACTAGTTCCTTTGAAAGAAATAAAGCTAAACTCTTTGTATATCCTATTTTTTTAAACCTGTTGTACAATTGATTTCTCAATCTCATGAATACACTTAATCAAAAAAAATTAAATTGCGTCAATTGGTTTTACCCAAAAGGACATCCTCGCACCACTTGGATGCTTCTGCTAATGTTCCAAATTTATTACTCTCAACTATTTCTTCTTCTTTTCTTTTTTCCACTAACCATAATCCCTCATTGTATAATAATTCTATTTTACAATTAGTTATTGTAGTTGTAGGTGTCGTTATAGTTGCAGATTCCTTATACCATTTAACATTTAGATTTCTATTCACAAAAGACTAAATCTTTTTTATCTTAAGTACGTCAAACAAAACCAAAAAAATAGCCCCCTCTCGTCACACCAAGTAAACGAGAGAGGGCAGAACAACAACAGTCTTTAAAATAACTGTGGTTGGTTTTTTATGTCAACGGAATTGGAAAAATTTATAAAAATGATTTCTATGAAAAACCATCTTACCCTGCCCTTCGCTTATCTCCATTGAAGGAGTATGGGAATTTTACACACAATTTAATGCATAACCAATTTCACGAAGGACAGGATTTGACGGAAGAAGTAGATCATCAAATTAATGTTTTGTGGCTTATATTTATGTTTAAGTTTATGATGGAAGGCGCTGATTTTCTCGCTTTTCGATATTTCAATCTCTACTTCTTTTCTTATCTAGTAGTAGCTAATTCTATACAGTTGTCGTACGTCTTGACTACTTTTAGATAAAGTTTAAAAGTTTTTTTTTGGTTTTGAACTTTTGTTCCCTTCTTATTAGTCGTTTTGCTTGATCTGTCGGTCACAAGTCCGTTGCTTAATATGATTTAATAAAACCATAAGTTATTATTTATGTCAACCCTTTTTGATATTTTATTTTAAAAAAGTTTTTCCAAAAGTCCTAGAACCCTTATAAACACTAGGGTTTAGCCTTTTTATTTTTTTAAAAAAACTTTAATTTTTTATTAAACAATTTGCAGTTTTCTAATTTAAAGAGTGCTAGACAAGGTAGGAGTCGAACCTACAAGAGGATAGATTAGACTGCATTCCGCACCTCTCTTATCACCACCTATTTGCAGTTAAGTTAGAACTTGTTAGCATATAAAATTGATTCGCCCTCACACTCAGCATTGGATTCCGTGTACTTTGGAAGTCGGCTCTAGTGTAAGGACTTGGACTTTGCCACAGGCAGATTTGACTGATTACCCTGCGAAGTTCTGATGTTATCTCACGGATTGATTCCGTCCGTCCCATTAAAATGTATCCATTGGCTTATCGTCACCTTGGTCAGATGATCCGTTGCCTTGTCTTAACGCTTGCCTCACGTAATGCTCGCTTTCACTAAACGCATAGGAGGATTCTATAAGATAGGCTTAGGTATCTGAGTCAAGTTCACTCGATGTAAGCACAACCTCAATGGATTAAAATAATTAGATGGCTCTCTGCGCCTCATGGAGTCGTTCGTTGCTCCATGCACCTTCTTCGATAGGGTGTGTGACTGAGGGTCAGTTGGCACTTACGCATACCTGTTTTATATCTCCGCTTATTAAGGATTCTCTATAATCCTCTGACCTACGACTTGCTTAACGCTTGTCTCTCCCGAAGAAGGGAAAGCCTACCATTCACAAGCCTTGGTTATTACCACGCTTTAAAGCGCAGAGAGCCATCTAAAAATTAATTTGCCTTTAGGTATGGTCTAGTACGACTATCGTGTATCACATTGCTCTAACCTATGAGATGGCATCATGAAAGTGGCAGTATCCACAGACATAACACTTGACTCAATAGGGAGTGTTTTAACACGAATAGCGTAGGCACATTGACCTAAAGACAAGATATTAACTTAGAGTCTACTTTCGTAGGAGAGTAGCTGATTTTCTCTATCCCTCGGTGTTTCATCTCTCTAAGCTAATATCAAAGTTACTCAATAAAACCTTCCGTTAGCAGGGGCGCCGTCTTCATCTAGGAGCGTCAAGTGGTATTGCCATAGATAGCAGGGACAAGCGTTAACTTGTTTGCCTCGTTCGATAAGAAAGATTCCTGTGAGCCTAATCGAAAAGTTTTACTGAATAACTTTTGTTATAGTTTTTGTTTTGATCGGCTTTTGGCTGATCCCCTCTTTAGTCTTTTTGGTCGTGTTGCCTTTTCTTTAGCTCAAGGTGCTTTGTTGAATATGATTTAAACCTATTGCTTTTTTTCATAAATGTCAAGCTACTTTGAAATTTTTTTTAAAACTTTTTTTCTTAAAACGGCTAAGTCCCTGTATTCATAAGGGATTCAGCCTGTAAAAAAAAGTTAAATATTTTTTATTTTTTTTCTGCACTTTTTGATTTTTCTGCAATTCTTGCTTGATCTATTAAGTTTTTTAGCGTCTCTAGCCTGTGCTTAATATTGCTCATAACTAAGTCTGACCCATTCCAATTTCTCACTTGCTGACTAAGTGCTTCGCGTTCTTCGTATATTGATTTATCTTTAGGTAAGTTTCTTGCTTTCAATGTTTTTTAATATTTGTTTTTGTTCATTTAATAATTCTTCCGCTTTTCTCCAAATTTTCATTCCAAACTGTGCCGTTTTTGTTCCGCATCTTTTTAATTTGGTAAGATTCCTTAATATTTCTTTATCTGTATATTCTATTATTTCATTTGTAAAAGGCTGTCCTGTAGCTGACTTCATAAGTTCCCCTATAAGGTAATGTCTAGTATTATAGAAATTATAAACATTTAAAAGCCTAATTAAAAATTGATCATCTAGAAGCTCAGGAAGAAACACATGGCAAAAATCCCATATTTCGCATTGCAGTAAATTATTTATCACATTATCTGCCTTGTCTGATATTTTCTTGTTTTCTTTTTCTTCAGGTGAAAGACAAAGGTAATCTAGTTTTTCTAGTGCATTAGATAATTTATCTTCTAGTGATTTTATTTGTTTAGCTTGGTTTTCGTTATCGCTAACAATCTGCTGTAGTTGGCGACTAAGCACCCCTAGCTTATCTCCTAAAATCGTAGGCATAGGATCGTAATGCTTTGGGTATCCATTGCCTTGGTAGTGGCTGTATGAGTGGCTTGAGTATATCATTTTATAGCCTTTCTTAAATCCGCTTCATAGTCTTCTATATGACAAAATGGGCATTTACCATGCCCTTCGTCAGGACAGCACAATTTTCTTTTACAGACTGTAGAGCATGATGTTCCTAAAAGTATAAAAACTATACCTAGAAGAATCAGATTTATATTAAACATACTCTGTCTCTCTTATCTTTTTTTGAATCTCTTTGATAGATGTCGTGTTTTGACATACCGCATCTATGACCTTATTAAGAGTTTCTTTGATTTGTGCAATTTCATCTAGAGATAATACCGCAGAGTTAGATGCAAGCTTGTATGCTCCGTTTACTGAATGCGAACCTTCTATCTCAGGATGCGTCCATTTGCGTTTTTGTTTTCCGTCTTCTGTAATTATTACTTCAGACCACCCTTGTGATTTTAAATTATCCTTTTGGGCTTTGAGTTTCTTGTAGTAGCTTTTTTCTTTCATTTTCTATTAAATAATCTAGTTCTGTGTATACTTCGTCTAGAGATTCTCTGTCATTATACTTTTCCATAAACATAATTGCTGAGTTTAAATTTTTATGGAGTCTGTAAAGTTCTTTTAAAACATCTGCGCGAGCATTTAAATTGTGAGATAGTTGCATTACCCTACTTGCTTTGTGAGTAGGAGTATATAAGGAACTTGCTATGCGTTGTTTTATATCCATTTTTCCCAAGTGTGTGCGCTGTACCTTACACCCTCGTATTTAAAGGTCAATAAATCCCTACCAAATATGTCTTCTTCTATTCCTAGAAACTCGCAGTTATCTACCTGTACATCTATAAGTTTTCCGTTATGAATCATACTTACCATTGCAACTCTTACAGGCTCTGCATTTTGCTCATCAATGTTTTTTTCACTCATGTAGCTCATAATTTCCATTCCTTATCTGTTGCAGACCACATGAGTTTACCAAAAGTTTCTAACTCATGTTGTGCTGTTCTATAATTAAAAACTTCTTCTTCTATTTCATCAGAATCAATTTCTGCTCCTGTGCGAGAAAATAAATTTAATACCTTTCCTGTTTCTTCACAGGTGTAAACCTCAATATCGTCATTTACTACAAGGCACTCGCTTTTTGCATCTTCAAATATTTTCATACAGGTACTACCCTTCCTACTCTTGCTCCAAAGTTAAACCTACGAAAGTTGTCTACTTCTAAATCATAAACTACTTCTGAGGTTTCGTCTTGTAGTGCTACAACTACTTTATGAGGGTGAGCGCGAAACTTCATGGTGCGAACCTCTCCGCTTGCTTTGGTGAAAGTTCCTACGTAAACCTTAAACTCGCTAAGGTCAATTTCTGTGTTGTTGTCTTGTGGCATTGTTGTTGTCTCCTTTTTATAATTATTTAATGCGGATAAATTTTGCAATTTGGTAATTAGTGTAAAACTTCCACTCTCCTGTTGCGATTACTTTGAAGTCTACTCCATGAGAAGTTGCTTTAGTTGCTTGAAGTTTTTCGTTAGTGATTAAGTTGGTGTATGTGTTGCTCATACCCTTAACTATATGGAAGAAATGTTTTCTGTCAAGACTTTTTTAAAAAAAGTTTAAATTTATTCAACTTCTTTTTTTCCATCTGTCATTAATCTTATAGTAAGTAGTTGACTTTATGCACTTGCCGTTGTGTGTGCTTGCCACTTGCACTTCTATCATGCCCATTGCTAATAACTGCTTTACCACACTAGTAGGCTTTTCTTCCCTGTCTAATAGTGTAGCTACATCATTTGCTACCCAATTAATAATTCTCTCTCGCTCATCTTCTATTGCCTTGAGGATTGTTTTTTCTGTTCTCCAATTCCACTCAGGTTTTAATAATTCTATCAAAACTCTTCTTTGTAAAAAAGTAAATTCACACAATGATATAGTTTGGTAATTTTTCATTTTAATCTTTCTAAGAACATTGCGCATTGTTCAATCTGATAAGTGTATTTTAACTTACTGACTATCTCAGTTCCTTTTTCATTATCCTCAAAATGTACATCACCTTCCATTGCTACTAAGATTGCCTCAAGTCTTTCTATTTCATGCTTTATCATGCTTGCTATGCTTTGACGCGCATCACTTACTCCTCTCTGATACATGACATCGCAGGCAATATCTTCACCCATCATAACTCTACTCCTTTATATCTCATTGAGTAATCTTCTATTGCTCCTTTTTCTGCGTTTGTAATTTCCATATAATCCATAAGTATATCAATTTCAGTTTTTGGTATGTGTGAGTCTATTTTTGAATTTCTTAAATCCATCCATGACTCTTTAAAATTAATTTCTCCGTTTTCGATTTTTACATTGAATGGAACTTTATCAAAAAACCATTCATCCTTGTAAGTTCTATTTCGAGAATCAGTAACAGATAGAAAAACATGAACTTCTAATTCTTTGTTTCTAGTTAAGTAGGTTTCCACTTCTACTTTTTTCCCATTTCTATTTAAGGTTATTACTGCCATCTTAATAACTATGGTTGTAATTTACGTAGCAATTTTCTGAACTTAGCTCTCCTTCTTCTTCGTCTACTATTGGTCTAGCAAGATGTAAAAATCTTAATTCAACGTAAGGCAACTCAACTCCATTAGGATCAAACTGACGAACTTCTGAAATTTCATTTTCTTGTGCGTATGCCATTTGATGAACTTCTGAAACTTGATCTCCCCAAAGTGATTCTGTTTCTTCTTCCCTTACTCCACCTTCAATCTGAAGCCATCCTCCATTAAGGTCTGATACTGATGCATCAAAGCCATCTTCTGTTATCTCAATGTCATCTAGTTCTAATCTATCGAACCTTGAGTCATTTACATTTGATGCATTTAAGGTTTCTGCGAATGGGCGAATAATTTCTATTAAGTTCATTTTATTTTATGTTGTTGGTTTTGTTGTCTGTCCTTAACCTCTTATATTTATTTCAATGTGTCAATACCTTTTTAATATTTTTTCAAAAAAACTTTAAAATAAAATAAGTAGTCCCCAAGGGCATCCATTTGTAGAGCGGAATTTGGGATACCCAAGGGGACTAACAACACAATGTAAAATTATTCTAGAGTATCATCTTCTGCACAATCAAAACCTTCTGACGTGTTACAGTCTAATTGATTTTGCTCCATCTGATCTTGCACATCTCCCCATAAGTCAACTTGCCCTTGCAGTTCGTCTTCCACTTCATCTATTAAACTTCTACCTGATCGAAGCTTTCCGTAGTTTATTGGCAATCCCTGTACAATTTCATTAGGTATAGCCTTAGGCTTGCGAGAAAGGTGCTTATATCCCTTTATAGATTTTCTGCTAGTAAACGAGTGGGATGGGAGATGCCTCGCCTTGTAGGTCTCGTTTGAGTACCAACATCCCATAGACCAATGCCCCAAGTCTCCATTTATAAAAGTAGGTGTTCCATGATGATTCATGAAAACTAGTTTATTGGTCTGCATTGAAATCATTCCCTTCATCCAACGCTTGCCATTTGAAGAGTTTACAAAATCGCTTTTAATATTAACCATTGGCTTAACGTATGAATGAGCAAATGTCCTAGAGTCTGAACGCTCATGACTAGTACCATCTAAATCCTGTATAGTCCCATTATGAGTCATGACTAGATTTTTATTTATACGAAATGGATGACAATTAATTTTTTCCTTTTTACCCTTTGTGGCAAATCGAAAATGTATTAAGCAATCAAACTTACTTACCTTGCTGTATTTCTCTAGAAATAAATCAAAGTCCATTGTTTTGAAGATATGCAACTTTTTCTTGAATGCCCATGAAATTCCGAATCCATGAGGGTTGCGATCCTTAGCGTTGAATAGTCTTTCCAAAGGAACGGATTTTCCTTTGGGTTTATAAATTATGATACACATTGTGATGTCTCCTTATTTTATTATGTTATAGTTATTAGAACCAAGTGAATGTAGAATTGGCAATCTTGTCAAGCATTGCACGCTTAGGGTCTTTTGTGTAATTGTAGCGAGTCTCTGCACCACTCATAAGCCTATCCCATTTGCGTGCCATGCGCATTGATGTTGCCCACATTCTTGTGAAGTTAGCCTTGTAGATTTCTGAGAAATTAAACATTGCACGTCCATCTTGGTTTTTACGAAAATCGTTTACCAAGTAGTTTAATGCACGCTGTCCACGTGTAGCATTATCTCCACGATGGATGTGGTTTTGTCTGTGCTTAGTGCAGTTGGTTGGATAACCTTTTGAGCGCCATGCACGACGTGCGATATATTCGCAAGTGAACAAGTGACTGAGAAACTTTTGAATGTTAAGAGTCCCTGCACCCCAACGAAACTCTATCGTAGCTTTTCTGTTGATGGTAGTAAGGTTTAAGAATGAACCTCTTGCACAAGTATTAGCAAAATCTTGAACATCACTTCTATTAAAGCTATTTCCTACGCCATGCTTCTTAGTGCGACGTGCAATCTTTTGAGTCATGGTATTGATGATATTGCTGTTTACTGCAATCTCTCTAGAGTAGCCATTACGATTCCTGTCAGTTCCTGTTTGTGCATATGCACTATACTGAAGGTTTGAACTTTTCTTCATGATCTCTGCAAGAAACATTGTTACCTGTGAAGGAGTTGCTGTGCGTCCTGTAATTGACTCTAATCCTAAATGGATATGCTGACCACATGAGCGATTTACTTTGCCACCTACAAGCTTGATGAAGTCAAAAAGGTCTATCATGAACTGACGCCCTTCCTCACCTTTAAGTATTGGAGTTACGATTTCTACGCCTACTCTGTTGTAACCTCTAGTGCGAAGGCTTGAATCAGTTTCACACTTGGCACGCTTGCCATTAAATGAAGGAGCTTGAACAGTCTCTCCATTGATAGTGTAAGATGCGTCCATCTCTATTCCGTTATGGTATCCACCTACTCTGAAAGGATGGCTTGATGGTAAGATGCATTCGACTTCTACGCCAAATGTGATTTCGTTAACTTTAGGATTCATTGTGTTGTTCTCCTTGGTTGTGGTTAATTAGTTAACTGCTACAGGAGCAGTAATTGATGTTGAAAGGTCGAATCGTGACATTCTCTTTTTTTCGCAATCGTAGAATGAAGCATATCCGCTTGACTTGGTTTCTTGGTCTACCTTCCAAGCAGGGCTTGCGATGTGGCGTGACTGAACGTCTCCGTTTGCTTTTACGATTGTTACTAACCACTCTTGGTTAGCGTTGAGTTGTCCGTTTGACTTGTTGAACTTGCGAGTTGTGATGTTGATTGATTTCATGGTGTGTAATATTTTGGTGTTTGTTGTTGTGAGGTCTCCCTCGTTGTTATGATTTAATAAAACCATAGATTATGATTTATGTCAAGACATCTTCAAAAAAAAGTTAAATATTTCTTGTAGCATTATGCTTCATTACGGCTAGAACCCTCTTGTTTACTGACATTGCGAGCTGTTAATTTATTTTAAAAAAAAGGTAAAAAAATTTTAAAATAGTTTTGCTGAAATTGATTTAAAGCAAAATTCACCTTGTAAATCTAGTATTACATTACTGATTTTCGAGGTAAGTTATGATAGAAGGGGCAAGGAAGAATACCAATAAAAACTTCCCTGCCCCCCTGTCATGCAAAGGAGCTTTTGGATCATCATTGAGATTTTCTGCCTCAACTCGCCTTATCGCTTGCGACCATAATAATAAATAAGAAAGAAATGGTCTCCCATATATAATAGGTCAGGCAAATAGTAAAAGCGCAACCTCTAGAAAAGTTTTTTTTAAAAATTCCGAAAAAAATAATCTATCCCTACTCTTATATATATGTGTCCCATATAACACAGTTTAAGATAGTGACTCGAATAACGAATGGAAACGTCGTAAGGTACAGCTTGCTTGTAGTGATGTCCAAATGGATGAGCCAAGTAAGTCGGTAGGTGCAGTTAGAACTCATTGTAGTTTCCCTGAAACCTTGGAGGTAATGCAATATCCCTCCCTATCTTTTCTTTCTTTTAAATTTATTTTAAAATATTTGAATAAAAGTATTGACAAGTATATTTGATCCATGCTAAAATCCGAGGGTGGGGAGGGGCTGATCTATTGACGCACACAGGATTTGAATTTCAAAATGTATGTGTGTACTTAGTATTAGATGCTCCTTTATGCTGTCCTCCTTCTGAGTTGTCATCCTTTAGGGATATTTCTCTCTATGCAAAAATTTGCGAGTATGAGGATATTCTTCTCACAGCAGAAAAAGGGACAAGGTCATATTATTGGAAGTGGATGAAGAAAAATGGAATCAGGGATTACATATCAGATATAATAACTCCGCAGGAGTTGGAAAATTTTAAAGCCATTAGGCTTTCAGAAGACGGCACTCTGCCTTGGGCTGAGATTGGTTTTTTTAATAATGGATTAAGAATTAAGGCTGTCCATCAATTCAATCTAACTGTAATCCTAGAATACATAAGATTAGTAAATAGCGATTAGGAGAAAGTATATATAAATGTCAAGACATATATTATATTTTCCCAAATTGGTAGAAGCTGTTTATTTAAGAAATAAGAATCCAAGTCGGGGAATTTTTACTTAAATCGAGCGTGCAATTCCTTCACGTCACGCCTTCTATCCTCTAGTACCTTCTCTATGTGGCGCATCTGCTCCTGCTGTCTAGCATTTAGTATCTGATCTCTTCTTACCTGTTCCTTTAAGTCATCCACCTCTGTCTTTATCTTCTTTAAGAAGAAGCCTAATATGGATAGGGCTACCCCTATACCACAAAAGATATATAGAGGCGGTAGTTCCATCTGCTAATCCCTAGCCTTATGTAGCTTACTCATGATGTCAGAGATTTCATCGTCAGTAATTTCCTTCTCACTAATCACTTTCATTTCCATAGCACCACCATCTGCTCCTGTCATCTCAACCTTCTCTCTTTTTCCCCAATGATCAGGATCGGATCTTTCCAACCACCAAGCAGCCGCAGTCCAATTCTTTACGGCGTGCTTTTGTATTATGGTGACGTTCCTAGCCCTTGCTTCTGCTATTGCCTTTTTTATGGACTCACAAAATTGCCACGCTTCGCTACCTTCTGAAGCATTCTCTCCTTCTCTCAACCACCTGTAAAATGTTTGCTCAGAGATACTTGCGAGAGAACAGGCATCCTTTTTGGTGCATCCTGCCTTTAATGCTTTTGTTATAGCTGATATTACATCAGGGTCTGCTCTCTTATCCCTTGCACCTACTCTTATGTTAGTCACTCTGTTTGTGTTCTCTATTATGTCCATAGCTGTAATTTGTTTGTAGCTAATTCCGCAAGTTGTCCACTATCTCTGAACTTCTTTCTTAGCTGTATAAATTCTTTCTTTTGTTCCGCGTTATCAAATATAATACTAGAGCAGTACTTCTCTTCTTGCAAACTATCTGTATCCAACTCCTTTAAAAAATTTTCAATTTTATTTTCATCAAATCCTAGTAGGTCAACTTCCATGTCGTCTGCCTCATTTACGCTTTGTATAACATTCCTTAGCATATCCTCATCAAACTCACCAAAATGATTATTCAACATATACATAGCCAAGCAATGATCTTGTTCACTTAGGTCTACCACCCATACGTCGATTTCTTCTATTCCTTTCGACTTATATGCCTTCACACGTTGATGCCCTGAACATATGCAATCCAATCTCTCATTCCATACAATGGGCTGTATCGTCCCTAAGGTGTCTATTGATACCTCTAGCTTACCTAATGCCTCAGAGGTAATCCTACGGGTCTTCTCGTTTAAGGAATGCTCCTTTAGCTCACTTACCTTTTTCTTTATTAGCTTCACTCTTCTGCCATTGATACTATGTGTGGATGTTTGATTCTCCAAAACATATCTCTTCTTAACTTAGATGCCTGACATAAATACTCCCTGCATATCTTAGGTCTATCTTCATATATCGTACATCTGTTATCTTCCCCCAATAAATTACAGGTATGATTGATAACTACTGATATACTTGTATCGCTATCTTCCTCGCCATCGAAGTGTGCATTAGCAAATGCTTCCATATCTTCTCCACCCTCACTCATGGCTTTCTTTACATTTATCTTATGAGTAAAAGCCTTACAGCATAATCCCTTACCCACACAACCATCCCAATCCTGTAATCCTTCTTCTACCTTCTGCATTACCTGATCATAGCATTTCTCTATAGATTCAGTTGTTCGTATGTCTCCATACTTTGGAGCAAAGTCCTTACCCATTTCTTTGGTGTAATATTCTACAGCTTCTTCTTTAGTCATTGTTCTTCTCATGCTCCTTTATTGCTTCCTTTAATCCGTGCGTAAGTCCTATGTTAAAGTAATCTTCATCTGTTGCTACTTCCTTCCCCATATCAACTATGACCTTTATAGCATCTACTTCTCCCTCTATATCCATCTCCACATATGGTATATCTCTTGTTTCCAATATCCTAAGTATAGGTAAAGGGTTTTCTGTACTTTGCCTAATCTTTCCTTCTAATATGTCATCACTCATTATTCCATCCTCTCATTGCTTCTAATATTGCGTCAATTGTTCCTGCCCTCTGCTGAAACTGCTCCCATGCTATCTTCTGATCTAGGCTATCCCACTCCAATACCAACTTATGCTTCTTCTCATATTCATCCAACTCTTCTCTTTCTTCCCGCTCATCTTTTTCCCATTCTTCCAAAAATAAAAATTTGCCTGTATCGCTCCCAAATCCTGCTAACCCCACTTCTGCCATCTCCTCACTTAAATCTTTTAAGCTCTCACTAACTCCTTCTTCTATCCATTCCCCATAGCTGTTGTTTAGCGCCACGCTTGCTACTTGCTCTTTCTCACTATCTAGCCATACGCAGTATACAGGTACTTCATCTTCATCCGATACATCCTCTAGCCTCATATGCCCATCTAGCAGGGTCTTTGTTCTCGCATTCCATGTCAAAGGCTGTAGCCAACCAAAATGCTCTAATGACTCTCCTGCCTTTCCTTCATTTCTCTCAGGAAGTGTTCTTGGATTCCATTCTGCTCTCCTTATATCTCCTGCCTTCATTACGGCTAGGCATGGATATTTATCTTCCTGATTCTCCATTGGTTGACTCATTCTACTTTTAGTGTTGGGTCAAGTTTTAGCATTCTGTTAATAATTACTTGGCAATACTTTGGGTCTAACTCCATGCCATAGCATTTTCTCTTTAGTTGATGTGCTGATGCCATAGTAGACCCCGAACCCAAAAACATATCAATAACCAATCCGCCAACAGGGCAACTGCTTTTAATAGCCCTACCACAAAGTGATAAAGGCTTAGGGGTTGCGTGATTACCTACAGCCTCCCTCTCTTTGTTTGATGTCCTGTCGATGTGCCACACATTATTCATGTTGTCGTGCATATTATCAAAATATGTCCGTTTGTTATAAAATTCTTGAAGTATTTCATTGGATTCTTCCTCCAACTCTTCGTATGACCTCAAGAATGCCTTACCCTTTGAGGCATTTCTAAGTTTGTAATAATGTTCTTTTGTCGGAATGAAAAACTGAGACTTTGTGAAGTAGTGAGATGCGGACGACTTTCCTGTTATCTTTATGCAGTCGTTTGTAGTCCATTCCATCTTATCTTTTTCTCCTACAAGATATGTCAACAAAGGCATCCACTCCTTCATAAAGAAATCCTTATTTTGTCCTGCCTCCTGCTCTCCCATCATGGCAAATAATAAATGCTCTGCGTGTAGGCACTTCTCGTCTGCTGTGGCAAACATACGAGTATTTTCACTTTTCTGCCCCTGCCCATGTCCCTTGTCCCAAGTTATGAGATTTCTAAATTTTAATTTTTTTTCAATTTGATATGGCTTTAGAATAACATGATACACATCCATAAGTGGCTCGTCTATTCCCCAACAATACCACGATCCGTTTTCCTTAATGTACGAAAACTGCAAAGGAATCCACGCCTTATTAAACTCTAGTAGTGCATCAAAGTTTAGATTGTCATTCATAACCCCATCTTTTTCTTTCTTCATTCCGTAAGGTGGGTCGTTGTGTGCAAGGTCTGCCCTCTCTTCTCCCATAAGTCTCTCGACGTCTTCGGGCTTCGTGGAGTCCCCGCATAAAATTCGATGATCTCCTATTTGTATTAAATCACCCAATTTAATGTCTGTTTCAATTTTTTCTACTTCTTCAGAAGCTACATCAAAATTATCCTCTTTGATTTCCAAAACTTCGTCGACGGCATAGTCAATCGGAACATCAAGACCCCATTCATTTAAATCTTCCGCTTTCCATTCGTTTAAAAGTTGCTCCATATCCCATTCGCCAAAACTAGAGTTGTCCTTAATTATAAACTCTTTCTGCTGATCCTCAGTCAACTCGCTTGCGCGTATTATAGGTACTTCCTTGAGTCCTGCCTCCACGCAAGCTTTAAGCCTCATATTTCCACCAAGAACTATACTTTCGCTGTTCACTACAATCGGTCTCAGTTTCAGCATTTCGGGGAAGTCCTTAATGCTTTTCACCAACTGCTTAAATTTTTCATCTTTTATAATTCTAGGATTATCAGGGTTTGGCTTAATGTTTTTTATTAGTTCTGTTTTCATTTTTCTTTTAATTTAAATTCATACTTTTTATTTTTAATCTCATCCCAATCAATATCCTTTCTCCTTATTAATGGATGCGTGAATTGATTCCAAGAATTTTTAACAACGTGCTGTGGTCTGCCAAATCTCCATTTAGTTTCCACTAGCTCTTTGCCCCACACTTCTTCCAATGACCTCGCCATCAATAATCTTCCATCCTTTTCGTAAAGGTCTGTAGTGTTGCCTCCACTTACTTTCATTGTGGTTATCTTCTCTATAAAAAATGTACAGAAGTTAATAGTGCATAAATTATTGGTCACGCATTGTAGGCATAAGTCTGTGTCATCGTTATAATACAGCCTGTGCTTGTATGGCATCTCGTTGTTTATTAAACTTGCTGAGTATACCCTTGTGTTAAGTATGTAGGGCTTTTTCTGCCTCGCTACAAACATTCTATAGTTTAATCCGCTCACTCCTATATTAGAGTACCTGTCTGTAAATTCTTCTACTATAGAAATTGCTTTGTTTGCATTGCACCTAATCCGTTCTCCTTTGTGTAGCCTACCTACATATCTAATGTTGTCATCAAACTGCCAATGCCTAGCAAAGCCGTTCTTTAATGAATGCTCTCTGATCCAAAGCCTTGACCCTAATAATCTCAGATTATTTTCAGGTAGCACTAGCATAATATCTTTAAACTCTTTGTAGTTTTCTACCTGAGATGGCTCTACTACTATCTTGAAATCTACACCATCCTCAAGAAAGCACCTTATCGTGTGTGCTAACTTATGCCTGTTTTTTGTTGGCACATAAATTGGGTATTTAGGATTCACTCGTATTTTTTACTTTTCCAATCACCTTTTCCCTTATATGGATACCATGTAGTCCAAGTTTTATTTCCTTCTTTTGCGTATGTAAATTCAATGTTCATTTTTTCGGCAAACTCTTTCCTTAGTCCATCGTTTTCAAACTTGACTACAATTTGTAAAGGATCTTCCTTTGTCTCAAAATCAGGCATACCAACCCACTCTTCATTTTCAAGGTCGTTAACTTTTTCAACTTTCTCTAAGTCTCCCAAGTTTGGCACTTCTATAGCCCAATCAAATAGTTCCTTTTGCCCAAACTCTTCTAATAATAAATCCCAATCCCATCCACCATATGAAGCATTATCCTTCACTATGAACTCCCTTTCTTCTTCAGGAGTAAATGACATTATCTTTACCCAAGAATCAGGAATTGATTCGTATCCTAATTGGATTAATGCTTTTAATCTTTGATTACCTCCAACTACCCTCATGTCTTCAGTTACAACTAAAGGTCTAGCTTCCATCATTTTTTCAAAGCCTTTTATACTGCTTTTTAATTTATTTAAATTTTCTTGGGAAATGATTCTAGGATTCTGCTCGCTAGGTATAAGTGTACTTATGTTCATTGGTGCTTGTAGTTTTGGATTATTCGCATTGGGTCTAGTGATAGCCCTATTTTATGTTGGCAAGCTTTGCGAGAGTCCAAAGTCGTAAAACTTCTTTCCGCTAATCCTTTTGCCCTCATGTCTTCATTAAACTTCTGACAAGTAACATATTTTTTTTCATACCCTAAAGTGTCTAGTATTTGACTAGTCATCACAGGCACAGGATGCGTTATATTATAAGTTCCAAAAGGAGGATTTAAATTTATGCATTTTATAATGGATACACAAAACTCTCCTATGTGTGTAACGCTGTTAATTGCGTTTACTATAGTGTCATACTCTATAATTTTTGAGATAAAATTTTTATTATGTTTTCCCAATCCAAAAAACATTCTAGGTCTCAAAATCCAACAATCTACATTTTCTAGTTGTTGCTCTCCCTCTATTTTAGTTTGAGCATAATAACTGCCTCTAAAGTTTGGTGCATTCCTCTCTGACCAACTATCATGTTGCCAATCGTCTATAGTAAAATGCTTTCCTATGTAATCTGTTCTTTCTCTAAGTCTTCCTGTTCTGCCCTGTCCTTGATATAGGCATCCGCTAGACACATGGACAAATGGAATGTCTTTACAAAACTCCGCTAATCTTTTTGGAATTTTTACATTTGCTGTATGGACGGCTTCTCTATTTTCAGGTAATTCGCAAGCGTCTACATTTGGCGTTCCTGCATATCCTGCACAGTTCACTACTGCATCTACATTTTTTAAATAATTATTAAATTCTTCGTCCATCCAAAATTCTGTCCTGCTTATTGTGTGGCACTCATGCCCTGACCTGTTTGCGTTCCACCACACTTGCTCACCAACCCATCCTGTTGAACCTATAATTAAAATTCTCATGCCATTAGTAATTTCGTTGTTTGCTGTTTAAATACCATACCAAATGCTAAGCTGACCGCATCTACTTGGTCATCATTTTTTGAATCAGGAAAGGCTCTTAGCTCATCTAAAAAATCATAGTTCCATGAGCCTCTAACCATTTTCACTCTTCCTGCATCCACCATACTTAACCAAGGGTTTGCCCTGCTTAACTTATCCTTAGATACATTTATATTCTGCACTACATTTTTACCTACTCTATCCTCTTTAATCTGTTCGTAAGATGTGTGAAACCCGCCCACGCTTTCTATGCCTATTCTGTTCTGCTCTAAGTCTCCGTATCTTCCTATGGCTTGTTTAGTAGCGTGCCAATTAAGCTTATCTCTCATTACGTGACTAATGTAGAAAATTTCTGTTTCTTTATCATATCCGCATAATGCTGAAGCACTATAATCGCTTGTCTTCTTAGAGGTCGCCGCTAAATCCCAAGCTCTCACTAATTCTACTTCTGTAGGTATTTCGCTTCTTTCACAGTATTCTATTTTTTCTATATCTACAATGTTACCACCTTTAGAAATAGGATTACCCCTGTATAAGGCATTATACTCATATTGACCTAATACCTGTCTTCTTCCCTCCAAGAAGTGTACAGGCTTATTCTCGCTCCACAAAGCTTCTCCTTCAACTCTGCCAATAATATCATCTTCTTCTTCACAGATTGCAGGAAAGTTCCATTGCTCAAATACCTGATCCTCAAAGCCTCTTTCTTTTAAGTCTTCTACATAATGCTTTGCCGTAAGCCTTCCGCATAAATCGTCCTCATGCCATCTAGTCATAATTAAAATAATTGTAGAGTTTGGAGTTAATCGAGTCATTGCTGTTGATGTAAACCAATCCCATATTCTATTTCTATATGTGGCTGACTCTGCCTCTGCTCTGTCTTTGTGAGGGTCATCTATTATTAATGTGCTTACCCTGTTTCCTGTAAGTCCTGTACCCACACCAACAGCCTTAACTCCACCACCTACTGAAGTAGTCCAATTTGATTGAGTCCTTGTATCTTCTCCTAAATGGGTATTAGGAAATATCTTTTTATATATCGTAGATTTAATGCGCTCCCTTAATTTTTTGCAGTTTTTCGTTGGCAAGTCTAAGCCGTATCCTGCTAAAGCTATATTTTCAGTTGGGTCTTTACCTAAAAGAAAACTTGCAAACTCTTCACACACAGCACGACTTTTTCCATGCTGTGGAGGCATATTAATTATTATTCTTTTTTCGCCTTCTTTGCCAACAAGCTCTTGTAGTTTTTTGAGTAAAAAAGCATGAACTTTTGCTACTTGATATTTAGGATCGTGTGCCAATACATAAGCCAATAAATCATCATGTGCTAATCTAGTTAATGCTAATCTTGCTTTGTCTACGTCCTCCACGCAAACAAGCATGACTTTTTAAACTGCGCCTGTCTACTTTTAAATAAGTCCTAACTCGCCTAAAGTGTAACCTTCAAATGGAACAAGAACTTCCGCAAGCTTTGCTTGATGCTCCTCTTCTTCCTTTTCTTCCTTCGCTACCCAATCGCACTCTTTGCGTATTTGATCTGCTACAGCATCATGCATTTTTGCAATCTCAGATGCTAAAGTTGATAAAGAATAATCTTCTCTACCAATCCAACGAGGGCGAACATTCCATGCATCCTTATACATATCTGAAAAGTAACCATAGAGGTAGTCCCTTGGGCTTTCCTCCTTTAGTGCGTCTTCTAGTATTTCTTTTTGTAAGCTCATTGTTTCCCCCTTAGTTAACTTCTCTTATTGAATCGATGTAATCGTAGTTTCCGCTTTCCTTAGCAATCTTATAGATAAGTAATCTTGCTTCGTTCTTGCTAGGAGCTTCTACTGAAATAACTCTCAAGAAAGTTGGCTTTGCTGTGGTGAAATAAACTCTTCCGTTATATGTGTTGTTCATGCTCTTAACCTAAGAGAATAAATAATACTTGTCAAGCGTTTTTAAAACTTTTTTTAATATTTTTTTTATTACTTTCGTAAGTTGCTGTTTTTAAGCATTTTACAGGAGAAACTTTTTTTGCTTTATTTTAAAATATCTTTGGTTTTATTGTTATTAATACTAACTTTGTTAAATAGCTGTTCTAGGGTTTTATAATCTAAGGCTAAGTGTTCTTTTAGTTTCTCTCTTTCTTTGCTTGTTAACTCATACTCACTAGTACCCTTGTTGTCCCATAGGTCATCAAATTCTTTGCCATACATTTTGCCTAAATCTTCTTTTATTGAATTTGTAAACACTAGTCCTTTTAATAATTGTGGAGTTAATACTTTTAAATAATTTGCTAAGTACCAATGGTATCCTTCGCCTATGTGGTGTACATAATTTGTCTGCAACTCTTCTAGGTTGTCGATCAAACTATTTATGTCTTTATGCTTATCTAAAAAATTCTTCTCTCCATTAAATCTTAATTTTTGATTATGGCTTGTCTTTTTCTTTCTCCAATAAAATGCTGAGCAAAATCTTTCTACAGGATTGCGTATTGGTATTATGCTTTTAAATTGCGAATCTAACATGGGCGCTTGCACATGAATTGCAAAAAAAAGTATAGACTGACTTTTAAGCATATTTCTTATAGTCATGCCTCCGCATTTTCCCACATGAATAAATTGTAAATTAGTTTTCATTTTTTCTTTTATCTATTTCGCGTTTTTCATTCTCAGGATTTTCTAAATATTTTATTTGCCTGACACAGCTTGTTCTTGTCCAAAAAGCATCATCAAACATTTCCATATTTTCTTCCCTGCAACTCATTGCCCATTGATTACTTCCATGTTTGGATTGTCTCCATATGCTCCAATCCCTGTCTCTCCAATCTGTATATAAAAAGTGTTCGTCTGCTATTTTTTTATAGTGCATTGTTTGTTTTATTACTCCTCATTCTCAGGAAATCAATTAAGTCATCCATCGGATAAACGTGGTCTACTGTTTGAATAAGCTTATTATGGATTTGTAATACTTGTATTACCTCTTCCATTTCTTCAGTAAACTCTTCCCATTGTGGTCTGCCTTCGCCTTCGCTTACCATTCCACGAATAGAATGTATGTGACTATCAAAATTTTTAACTTTCATAATTGAGTGCTTGTGTTCCGTAAACCTCGTCAGACCATCTAGGAAAATTTTTGCAATCCGCAAAATACTCAGCCCTTTGGTAGTGACCATTCGTAAGCTTGTGAGCCATGTCATCTATCGACTTAGCAAACATTAATGGGTGTGCAGTTTTAATTGCTCTTCGTAAGTTTCTGTATATGCCTAACATTCCTTTGTGATTGGTTGGCATAAAAAAGTATTCTGTTTCACTTAACTCACTAAACATATCTATCCTGCCATAATAAAAAAGCTCTGACAGGTTGGTGTGTATTTCATCAAGAATCCATTGATACTTACCACCATATTTCTTTGTGCTTACACAATGTTTTTGCAAAAGCTTCATGGCGCAGTAGCACCACTTTTGAGAGATGTTAATCCTTCCGTTAGCTTCGTACAGATTCATTGCTGTGATTTAGTAGTGCGTATCCTTCTTCGCCTTCTTCGTAATAATTTATTCTACCCTGCAAGGAGCATACTTGGAAATTAAGAGTATCTACTTTTGCTTGCTCTACCCTAACTTGATTGTAAGCATTTTCATAATTGGTAGTGTTTTGCTCGTTGTAGTCCTTATTAAGAACCTCATACAGCTTAGCACTTAGTTCTCTAGCTTCTAGGAGCTTTGCCCTTGCTCTCTTTAAGTCTTCTAGCATATCAACTTTTAAATCAATGAATGCTCTGTGTCTTGAGTCGTAATTTGGTGTTGTCATAATTATTATGCGTTGATGATTGGGGACATTGAGTAAGTTCCTAAAGGTGAAAAGTATTGCTGTCCGTTGTAGCTTTTTACTGCTCTGCGTTGCACTCCCTTTGTGCATGATCCTGTAAACCATACTGAAGACTTAGATGTCTTTACGATATTAAATGAAAAGATGCAGTCATAATCACAGGCTGATCTAGTTGTGTAAGTTTTTCCTACTTGGAATTGATTTGGTGTTGTGTTGTTCATGACTTTAATAATGCATATCTAAAAATAGATGTCAATACTTTTATTAAAAAACTTTGCTTTTCTTTAAATTATTTTTTTTCGTATTTACTTTCGTCTCCCATTGCTTCTGCCATCGCTTGCTCTTCTGCTTCTCTCTCATGACGAAAAGGGTCTAACTGATCAAGGGCTTCTTCTTGCTCTATAGGATCATCGTAGGTTTCTGTGCGTTGCGACTGTGGGCGAACGAAACGATTGCTAGGCGTTCCGTATCCGTAGATGTCTGATAGATTTCTCATCCGAACACCTTCCCTTCTATTTTGGTTGTGTACCAATTGCCTTTACCTACCATTGCATTTGCAAAAGTCTCAAGGTCTAGTCCTGCCTGTACAGAATCTTTTGCTTCTGTGGTAGCTATGAGGCGCGCGTTTCCGTTTTTAGTGAATGAGTATAATCCGTATTTATTCATTGTTGTTCTCCTTATATTACCATGTTGTTCATTTGTGCTGTAATAAAAGCACCTTCGTTAATTTGTGAAAGCTCTTCTTCAAAGCATTCGTCTCCAAAGTCTTGTACTAATACTTGTGGCTCAGGAAGTGATGCAAGCGTTTTAAGGATCAACTCACGATCTTCAAACTCTACGTCTGTGATTCCGAAGGTGTGGGCTGTGCGATCTAATGTATCTGTGTTGTTGTTCATGCCCATATATATACATGGAAACATGAATAGATGTCAACACCTTTTTAAAATAAATTTAAATCTATTTCATAAGTAGCTGTTTATAAGCTATATAAAATTTAAAAAAAATTAAGAAAATAAATCCATTTGTTTTACTTCATGCATTCTCTCTTCTTTGCTTTTGGCTAATTTAGACCATTTCCAACTTACCAAGCTAAAAGTTTTTCTGCCATCAGGTAGTGGGTATTTGGGCGTTATCCCTTGTGCTGTTACTTCGCCCTTGTCTACTTCCTCAGGATGCACAAACCTACTCTCTCCTTCGTGCGTGAACTGAATGCCCATACCGCTTCTCTGACAAGCCTCTACTATGTAGCACCTAGCATCTGCTAATCCTCTGTAAATCTTCGTTACCTTTACAGGCATATATCGTACTTCACTCATGTTCTTGATCCTCCTCTGCTTCTTGCATTCTTTGTTTAAGTTTTTGCCATTTCTCTTCTGCTGTTTCTTCCTTCACCTCATCCGCATTAATTGCTGTGGCTAAATCTTTATCTATTTGCTCTACCTCTTGTGCAAAGTACTCCAATGCTTTGTCTTCTACATTATCCTCATTTACCTCACATCCATTAATAATCGACATTTCTTCTTCTGTAGGGTTTACAGGAGCAACACTTACCCAATCTTGTGGCGTGCTTTTTATTTCTTGCTTGTCGCATAGTCCTGAGAACTCACAGTACTTGCATTGCCATTCCTCGTCCTTTTTTAGCTTAGCCTCTGCATCAGGAAGTATATTATTTAATAGCGCTTGATGAAGATCATTAGCTTTCCTCCACAAGTCCTGTAGTGCAAATTTATCTCTTTTAACTTCAAAGAATGCTGTCTTCAATGTGTTTGGTTCTAGGTATAATATTCCTGCCTTAGCACTTGGTGAAAACATTAAGTAAGGCATTACTTGTGCTACATGGTGTGGCATAGGCATTGTCTTTCTTCCCCTTGGGCTAGGTATCCTTGCTGTTGTCTTTACCTCAATAATCTCATAACCATCGTCTGTTGTTATTAGGTTGTCTATCCTTCCCCTAATAACAAAGTCTTCCCTAAGGTCAGGCATTACTATTGAAACCTCATCCCTAAGAGTTCCACCTATTTGATCTACGTGCATTCTGAGCCTGTCAGTAATCCATTCGTGCAATAGATTTCCACGCTCAAACACTTTAAGCATCCTGACCTCTTCTTCCCTGTCTGCTTCCTCTAGTTCTATGCCTTGATACTTGTACCAAGTTTTACGAATGCAATTACCAAGGTCTGTGCAGTAATACTCGCCTACTTGCCTTTCCCTGTTGTGGCTTTCGTTCTCCTTGATTAACTGATCGCCAATAATCTTTTCAATATCAATCATTTAATTTTTTCTAGTATTTGACTGCCTTGCATAATTTTATTCTCTAGTAACCTAGACATAGGTATCCCTAGCTTATCTGCTTCCTCTTTAAGCTTTTCTTTGCACTCTTTCGATAATCGAAATGTATGGCGCTTCTTTTTTAAGTCATTTGGTAGTTTATGTCTGCCCATTGTTTATCCTATATTTATGTAGTTTATATCGTTTTCTATAGATTCTGAAAATTCGTGAGTCCACTCATCTGTAAATATACAATCGTCTAATTGCATTTCATGTCTCTTACTTGAGTCTAAATAAATTCTGCATGGCAATTGCATTCCTCCCATGTCTATTATCTCTTGATGGGCATGGTAGTGGTGTGGCGCTCCCTCTAATCTATCTATGGCATTGATGTCTCGCACTGAGTACACTTCGCCTTTTATTTGATGTCCATGAGTTTCCCATCCATCACGATTAGAAACATATGGTAAGCCCCAATGCTTATATAATAAAAATGGCGTTTCTGTTTTTCCTTCCGAAATAAAGGTTTCGTTTTCTAAAAACCTATGATTGTGAAAGGTGCGTTTAAGTGTCCCATAAACAAACAAAGGTATTCCTCCTCCAAGCTTGTTTAAGATTTCGTTTGTTGTTGGTATTATTGTCATGCTGTAAATATATCAACATGACTAACTTATTTGTCAAGACTTTAAAGTTTTTTTAATTCTGTAGTATTTATCTACAGATATGCCAACTTTCCTGCAAGCATCAGTAATTGAAAAGTTTTTCTTTTCAAGAATACTGTTTACTTTTTTTATTTGTTTTAGCGATTCCTTTAGCCTTTTAGCATCATTAGCTTTTTTAACTGCTCTCGCTTTTTCCATTATTTTAGAAGCTCTATAACGCCTATGGCTACAACTAGCCCTGCTATAATAAATATAATCTTTCCTTTATTAGAAAGCTTTGAGTAATAAGATTTTAATAATAATAAGTTTTTCATTTTCGCTCTGAAGGTTTAATTGGGAAGGGTGGGCGTGTCTCAGAGGTTAACTTCTCTAAGTGTTCCCTGTTACTCTTTGAGCATGACGTAGCAGTCTTACGCGCTACAAGTATAGGAATGAATAAATATAACACTAATGCAATTGCGGCGACTATTAGCCATTTCTCAACTTTTCCTATAAACTCTTGAAACTTACCCTCTTGCGACTCCATACCTTTTTCTAAAGCATTCTTTGCTATAGTCTCTACATCTCCTGTAGAAAGTAGTTCAACAGTCTCTTGAAGTTCTTTATTTTCATCTAACAACTGTGCGCCTTTGCCTACGCCATAACCAATAATTGCACCTCCTCCTGCCATTGCAGGACCGCCTAAGCTTCCCACAACTGCTCCACCTGTAGCCCCCGCAGGAGCATAAAAAGATGACATCTTACAGCTTGTTAGTAAGATTAACACACTTAACCACCACCACTTCATATAATATATTATATCACAATACCTTGCTAGGTCAACGGCTGACTATGCCCATGCCATACCCTTCTCACGAAGTAGCTTATAATCTTCTTTGTATAACTGTGCAAGGTCTTGCTTTAGCGAGTATGGCATTTTTTCTCTGCCTCTTGATCTAGATATGCTTTTTCTCTCAAGCTGTCTATCAAACGGCAAGCTCCACTCATCCACCATCGCTTCCCAATCGTTTTGTAGGTTGTGAAAATCTAGTAGCCTTAAATCATCTATGCCCTTATACATAAAAGAATATGAAGCAAAATGACAGTAGTGTCCCTTTGTGTTTTTATTTCTTTTACATATCTGCCAAAAAATTTCATGCATTGTAGTATTTCTTTGTAACGCTATGCTCCTCCAATTGTCATAACCCAAGAACCACTCTGACTGTAGCCTCATGACGGGATCTCTTACTACAGAAAATGATTTATCCCACTCTTGCCCTAGTCCTTCAATCTGCAACCCTGTGTAGTGTTGATACCCTTTGTGTGGACAGTACAGGTATTCCTCTTGGCTCTTCCTTAGTTTTTTTATGCCCATAGCTTTCGTTATGGACGTGCCTCCTGTCCTTGGTATATGAAGAAATAATATATTATCTTTTAATGGCATTACCTCTTTACTAATGCATGATGTCAATAAGCATCAAACTGAAAGAATTGCGAGTGTTTCTAATTCCTTTTTTAGTTCGGGATATTTATTAGCTATCTTCCTCATTGCTTTTTTCTCTATTTGATATACTGCCTGTTTTGACATTACGCAATATTCAGCAATCTCTGCACAAGTATGTGGGTGAGTCATATTATCTACCATCTCTGATAGCTTTTCATTGATCTTCTTCGTCCTAACACCCGTCTTCTTGACGTTTCCTGCGTAACTTCGATTTTCTTTTCCTCGTTCATTCATTGTTTATATAGCAAATATCTCCGTGTCCATTCTTCTTAAAATATTTATCTTCGTGTACTTTAGAAAAGTTGTTGTTTAACAAGAAAGCATTTAATTCATTTGCCAAGCACCCACCTTTATAAAATTCTTTTACCGAAGCTTCTACTACTAGCCTTTTAACATTATTTATGTATTCGCCAAAGCCTTTCAAGGCAAGTAGTTCCGCACCTTGGACATCCAATACTACATCAAGTAACCTGTCCTGCCATTTGGAAGTATCTAATATTTTTTCAATTGTAGTAGACGTCAAATCTATAGAGTTAGTCTTTTCAAGCATATATTTCCACGCTTGAAGCTCATAGATAGAAGATGATCCTGCGTGTGAGTCTTTTTTATTTAAAATTATATTAAACTGATAACTTTGTCCTGCCTTGTCTGTAATCAACTCATTCAAAGGAATGAAATTAGTTTTATGCATTGCATTGCAATTTTTTACATTGGCTTCCATGTATTCAAACTCTTCGGGAATAGCTTCTATAATAATTCCGTGACGATATTTTATATACTGACTGACGAATGCAAATCGACTTGACCCAATAAACAATAGATCAACTCCATCCCCACTAGGTATTCTTTTATCCACAATAAGTCTCCCTTACATACTTCATATATTCTGCGTTCTGAATGTAATCTAAATCCTCGTCTGTCAAATTGGGTGTTTCTACATCAACTCTTGTGTTTCCTTTATGCGACAAAGTCCATTTAATTTTTTCGCCATTAGACTCATACAAATTTTTGAACCACTTAGTAAGGTCACCCAACCTTACAACTTCATCAAACATGACTCCCTTTTGCTTCTCTAAAATAAAGAAGTCCTTTAGTCTTGCCTCAACCCATAACAATGCCTTTCGCACACCTTGCTCGTTACACTCTAATGATCCCCATTGGTTAGGTTTTTCTCCGAATCTTTCATTGTGTTTAACAAACTGATTGAGCAAAGATTTACATTGATCTATTGGGTTTCTAACGACTATGTATTTTTTATACTCATCGAATTTTTCTCTCCCATATAATCTGACGAATGCACCTGTGCCTCCATGCCCGTAATCTCTCGTATCGATGCCGTCACCTTGCTTCCTAAAAGATTCCATAGTGCATTCTTGGGGATGTATATTCTGACGATATGGTGGCTCTTTGTCGTAGTGAGACCTTGACCAAGTTGCCATCGTTGAACCCCCACATTTAGGATTATGGAACACTAGAAATTTATATTTATCTGATATTATCATAGCCTCAATCTAATTGAACAAAGTTGCAATTTGGTTTGTAGGATTTCTTAATATACCTGTAAACATTACTTGATCTAGTGCCTATAAATGTGGAAGATTTTTTTGCAATTTCTATTTCCGCAAAGAACTGTAAAAGTTCTTGTTTTAGGTATATTTTTTTATTGTTCTCTTTTTCTGAGTGTCCATCCTGCGATTCCTTTGTTAAGTGCAAAACTTTTAAAGATAATTTTTGCCTATCAATAAACTCTTTAGCTTCCTTTATGCTTTTGTAGTCATCTGTCATAAGGAAGATTGTATCTATATTGGTGGGGCAGTAATGAATATAATCCGAGGACTCGAATCGCTTTCCCTCAATTACTCCTGTAGTGCTTGCCTGTCTGCACTCCTTTTCTCCTACTTTATCCCCTCTCCTTATATGAGCGCATACATAGGAATCAGGAAGGATTAGCTCATTTATTATATTGTCAATTTCAGATTTAAAATTCTCTGTGTAGTCAAAAGTAAATCCGAAAGGAAAATATTTATGATAAAGCTTCTCTCGTTTGTGTTTAACCAAATCCCTTCTTCCGAATGTAAAATTATTTGGAAATTGAAATAGAGATGAAATGCAGAACTTTCTAAAATATGGAGAGGCAGACTCTACATGAATTTTGTTTTCTGTGCCATGAATATATTTGTAATAAAATCCAATCAAGTTTTGCAATTCTGCACATAGCCCACTCCTGCCAATTGTAAATGTTTTCACACGAATTTAATTTTCTTACTTTTTATTTTTTCTAGAATAGTAAGAGCTTCTCTTTCTCTTTCCTGCGAATTGAATTTTTGATTATCCTTATCCCATCGAGTGACTGCGGATCGAAATCCTGCGGTGTGATGATATACGAGGTCTGCATATACTCCAAACATCACAGGATGAATGCCCATAGATTTAGTTCTGTAGAGCTTTTTCCATTTAAGATTTTTTTCTTCAACTTGATCCTTTAATACTCCTCCTGTGTCAAATTTCACTTTCCATGTTAAGCCTTGGTTTCTCCATGTTCCAAATTTGCAAAATGCAAAAGATGGATGCGGAAAAGTGTGATTCATTTCTTTTCTCACAATCGACACAAAGTCATATTTACTAATCCAATTTTCTATGAATTTATTTAAGGGTGCTATAGGAAAAGAATCACCATCAAGAAATAAAATTATGTCATCATCTGATGCATCTTTTATTTCTGACACAAGCTGATCAAGTTTTTTTGCGTGACCTTTGCTTCCGTCAATTTCAATAGAGCTTTGTCCTGTAAATGTAAAATTGATATCATCCAAATCAATCTCAATCCCATCAATGTAGCTATAAACTTGGTAATGCTTTAAGTTTTGCTTGAGATAGCTAGTTTGAATAGGAATCCATTGGCTAGACTTGTAATGTATTGTTAGGACATAAATCATTTTTTTATAGCAAAACTACGATCCGAGAATGTTGCGATGTTTTCTTTTATAAATTCACTTCCAAAGAACTCATCTAATGCATCCTTTACCCTATCTTCTACGGGAGGATGATAATCATGCCCACAAAGAAACCCACCCTGCTTGATCTTAGGAAGCCAATTCTCAATATCTTTTATCACCGCATCCTTTGAGTGATCTCCATCTAAGTAAACAAAATCTAATGAGCTTTCATCTGCTGATAAAGAAGCTCTGTCGGAGTAGTCGTGAAACACTTTGATTATCGTCTTGTCCTTATACCTTCCAACTCTTTCAATAAATTCTTTTTTTATTTCATCCCAATAAATTTTCTTTTTATCAAACGCCCAATTTGACTGACGATAACTTTCATCCTTTCCCCAAATATCCACAAAGGTAGCTTCTTTTGGCTGATGTGATAGAAATACCTCAGAAGAAACTCCCCTAAAAGAACCTACCTCACAGATTTTTTTGTCATTAATCCCACCGATATAATCAATTAAATCAAAAAGCCCTTGGGTATGACTAGGTATGTCATTCCCGTTCGGGTTCATTCTTCTTTCATTTAGCAGTCTTTCTTTAGTATTCATAATTAAAATATTCTATATCCTTTGCGTATTTTTCCGCAACGATTTGACGAGTTTCATCATCGTAGTATTTAGTGTAATGCATATGTGACGATTTGTTTCTATGGGGAAGCTCTTCATCAATACCTACCTTTACGCAGAAAGCCTTGAAGTCTTTTTCTATGTTTTCAAATCTTATAAAGTTTTTTATTTTGTATTTTTTAGATTCAATCTTATCTAGCAGAGGAGTTGTTTTAAAATTTAATACAAACTGCTTAAAGTCTTTAGGGTCTTGACTCGCCTTTCTCCTTGTCCATTTCCACCAAGAAACCTCCCTGTCAAAAGGGTTTCGTATAGACACGCATAGATGGTATTCATCTAGTGATCCATATACTTGATCATCCCATAATTTTTCATAACGAGACAGGGGTAAATGCTTTGCATATTTAGTTCCAAAACTATCACCAAAATCAAAGCAATCTTTCCGTTGCTCTGTTACTTTAGAAAAGTCTATGTATTTCCTAAGAGCAGTAACCAAGGAAACCGAACCTGTTTTTTCGGGAGTAATGAGTATAAACTTTTTCTCAAAGCTAATCATTTAAAACCCAAAAGTCATCCTGTGCGCATCCTGCTAGGTTTCCTGCAATCTCTAAAGTGTATCCTTTATCTGATAGGAATTCTCTTTGTATGTTCATCTGCTCACCATTATCAGTATAGGCGTTATGCTCTATGGTGATAACTCGAAACTTGTACTTATCCCAAGGGATCAATTTCATAGCAGGAGTAGTTGCTTCCTCAATGTCAATTGTTAGGTAGTCGATTACTTCGGGGAAACCTTGCTTATTGAACTCTTCTTCGTAATTCAATTCTAATGCATCACAGGGAGCGTATAGCATATCTTTGTTTCTTACTCCTTGCCAATCCCTTGGAATCCAATCGAGCATATCTATGGATATCCCTCGCCAACCTAAATTACGCTCAAGGAAATATGTGTTTGATAGAGAAATCGATTGATTGCAACCAATGTCTACCCATACCCCATCTCTTTTTCCGTTTAGATGCTCAACCACAAACTTGTCCTGCCCAAGTTGGGAGTAAAATACTACTTCAGATGGCAATCCTTCTGCATTGACAGGCTGATGCGTTCGCAAAGTTTGATACTTTGGATAAGGTGATGCTCGTACAAAACCATCCCATTCTTCATTAATAATCGGTGCTTCTAATTTATTTATTTTATATGTGTCTTTCATCTATAGAATTTTAAATTTTCGGGCTGTCCGTAATATTTCATCTTGTCGTATTGTCCGCCAAATACTGATTCGTTAATATATGTATTACCAAATTGTTTTGCATAGTAAATCGCTTTCGTAAATCCACTATGATTTATAAACAAATGAGAGCATCCAAGCATCTGTAGGACTTGCCTATCAAAGTCGTGATAGTCCCCAATATCTACACGAACTCGATCTATCTCTCCTAGTTTTAAGAGATCATTACTTGTTCCTGCCCTTCCTGCATCCGAGGATATTATTGTTATCTTCATTTCTGCACCCGAAGACATAGAGATATTATTTTTTATCCAATCAATTAGACTTACATAGTAATCATATGTATATCCGCACTCTCTCATATAATCTGATCTATCTCCTCGCCTTACTTGAATAATGACCTCATCAATTTTCTCTATCTCAAATCCATAGTAAAATAATTTTTGGTATTCTACTTTTGGTCTATTCTCAACTTTCCATTTAATGAGTTTATCGTGATGCCACATATTTAACTTCCAAGGCTCTACCCTTGGTGTTCCTTTTACTATGCAAAGAGTGCCATCATCGGAGTCTTCTATAGCATTGCAAATTTCTTTAAAGTCTGCATAAGGTAATCCGTTCCATTTAATTGTGTCTGCAACAATAATTTGTTTATCAAATTCACTCGGTGCCTTCATGTGTTTCTTGCATCCTTCTTCATTGAAGAATCTGCTATGTATTTTATCCCAATAAAACTCATTCCACACAGGATGCACACCTGCTTCTTCCGCAAAAGCCCATAATGAATAGAGAGTCCTAGCTTGATCCCCACTTCGTCCACCATGCATATCAAATTGTACTCCCTTCAAAACTCAAATCCCCACTTTTCTATATCACGCATAAAATAATCTTCTACAATTTTTTTACTTTCTTCGTTATATGTATCTTGCCTATTTGATTTGGTCGAGGATTTATTAACATGACCTAATTTATTTTCTATCTTTAATTTTTTACAGAGTGTATCGTAATCTGCATTTAGATTTTCATATCTTCCAATAAAATCCATTTCCCTGTCGGCATTATCGAAGAAGGAAACTTGATCGCCCTGCATCCAATCGTAATTTGTTTTTATCCACTCATTAAAATCTACACCTTTTGTAGACTTTTCTTTTTCTATATAGTGATCATCTCCTTCCTTCCACCTTTCGTAACCCATATCTTCTAAGACTGCCCAATTGACGGGCTTCCAAGGAATAATCTTTTCATTCTGATAATATGTCCAAAAAGATAGAACTAAATCCCACGGGTTTCTAATAAATGAAAAGCAAAAATATTCCGACAAATCTATCAAATGCTCATAGAACCAATCTAATTTAGAATGCTTTCTTATCCACGGATATTTCTCAAATTGCTCATCCCAAGTTAGTTCATCATCTTTGAATGCTTGAGTAAGTGTATATTCAATTGATGAGGTTGCAGTCTTCGGGACTTTAATGTAGATAAATTTATTTTTTTCCGAGATCATTTATCGAGTTGTCACGAAGTATGAATTTTTTTGGTGATCCTGCAAGCTCCCAATCTTTTTTATTTTGATCCTCACCCATATATTGCGGAACTCCACGATAATGATTATATCTTGCTACCTCCTTATCGATCCAAATTATATCTGAACTATCTATCGGATTTGCTTCATGTACATTTAGTCCGTCTTGCATCTTGCCCAAAACTAAATTTTTAGGCATATGAGATTCGTATCCCCAATTTATTATATCCTTTACTGCTTTTCCTCTTATTCGTTGATCAAATATTCGTTGCTTAAATTTTATTACTTTAGCATTTGGATATTCATCAATTAATTCTCTAATGTCATTGTGTTTTTTTAGAACTAAATATTCATCAGGGTCAGCAAAGAACCAAAAGGTCGAAGGTTCTTTGATCGTAGAATCCTTCAATGATTCCCATTGACTAAGAGGATAATTATATTCGTGATCTTTTCCTTTTTCCCAAGGAATAACTTCGACATTAGGATAGTCTGCTTCAATCTGTTTTAGCATTTCTAATATTTTATCATCTGAAAGATCGTCAAAGTATTCAATGTCGGGTTTTTTCTTCCATCGTTTTTTTGCTTTTTCCTCTTCGGTTAATTCTCTTCCTCCCTCTGCCCACTCACTATCATCGAATGACAAAGTGCCATTGTCATAGATTCTGATTTTCTCAAATCCTAAATCCATGTGATGATCTATCCATTCCTTTAGCCAAGGCACTTCAATTCGCCTAAGAATAATTGCTGATAGTCCTGTATTTTCATAACGATTTATTCTTTTTGAATATATAATTTTATCAAAAGGTGGACTGCCTTCATCCATATATATTTTTTTTCTTGATTGATCTTTGTGATCAAGCGGAGAACCGCAATAATGATATATTTCTATATCATCCCTATCTGCGTAATTGTGACTATCTCCAACTTTTAAATTATGTATTGTAGAGTTCCTAGATACTTCTCCATCTATTAAGCATTTTCTCATTTTCTCATCCATGCTCCAATTGGTGATAGAAGATACAGACTTGCCTATTTTTCTTTCGCTAAACAACTTTGATGGAATCCTGATACTTGAACTATTAATGAGACCACTTTCAGTTAAGTAGCCTTGTATGTTATTGTGTTTATGTAAGTGTAGAAACTCATCAGGGTCTATGTATAGCCACTTATACTTTATGTCTTTGCAGGAGTCGTACACCATCTGCATTTGACTTTCAGGGTAAGGGTAGTCGTGGTTTACTCCCTGCACCCACTCTACTATTTCTACTTCAGGATGTGCATTTGCTATATTATAAAGCTCTCTAGTTGTTTCTTCGTTATCCTTGTCGGTAATATAATATATGTTTGGTTTTTTGCTCCACTTGTACTGTTTTTCAAATTGATCAAATTCGTTTTCATATTGAGTATCATTACTTATGAACCCATTATTATATATTAAAAATTTTGTTACTCCTAATCTTTTATGGTGATTAATCCATTCATTTAACCAAGGTAATTCTATTCTAGGTAATACAATAGTTGCTATACCTATATTAATTTCTTGTGGTGCAAAAGTATGATTATAAATAAAAGTAGTTTTACGAAAGGTTTCTACTTTAGTATTACTTCCATTAAAATTAAATAAATTCCAATTGTCTAGTGCATTGTAGTTTTTAAAATCATATTTAGTTAAAGGTTTACTATATATCTTTTTTGCTCTTTTTTCTTCCTTATATCTTTTTGATTTTATTAAACTCCATGTTTTCCAAAATTCTTTGTGTAACCTAAATAATTTTATAAATGTTTTTGTATCTTTATGCCTTAGGTCTAAACATATTACACCCAAGTCCCACTTACATATAGCAAAAGCTTTGTCATCTAAGTGTATATTTACTTCTTGCTCAGATATCCATTTAACATGATCTTGTATTATTATAATTTTGTCATGAGAATAAATAAACTTCTCTAACAAATTAATCAGATTTTTTACCTCACTTGTTACGAGATAAGAATATCCAAATTTTATACAGTATTGTAAAACTTGTTTGTTTGACTCTGAAAATACAAATATCGTTCTATCATTCACATTACTCTGTAAAACATTCGTTTTCTGCTGTGAGAAGCCTTGTGTGACTGAATGTATTTATTTCATACCATGATGTAGGAGAAGGTGATCGATTATAATAATCGTTTATCGGATTGTATGGAGGTTCAGGTTTTCTCCATCTATCTCTCCTATCAGGCATAGTAGAACTGAGACTGTGTGGAAAGTTTTGCCTATAATCATCAAAGTCTCGAAATCCTCCCTGTGTTGTACTTCCATGATCAGGTCTCGGCCATGCACCATTCCTTGCTTGATTGTAAGGTGCAAGCTCTGCTGATAAACGCTTGTCCTGCACTAGTAGCTTTGTGTTACCCGCTATGTTTTTCCATGATGAGCTTTGTGCGCTTGTTGACCATTTAGTAAATGTACTATCATCGGCTGACTGTGTTGTCACTCTTATGTTAACAGGTCTTGAGCTTGATGTATTTGTTCCTCGTCTTACCTCTCCCCAAAATGCATCTCCTGCACCTGTAGCATAAAAGGAGTGTCCTGACTTTGCTTGATTTCTAGTAAACTCTCTGTGTCCTCTATGATACTGTCTTCGTTGCTTTGCTATTCGTTGCCTTTGTTCGTAATCTGCCCCTGCAACAACTGCTTCCATGATCTTTCCGTTTTTAAGTTGATCATTTAAATATTCAAATTCTACAAAATTATTAATTGGGTCATCGCCATATGTGTTTAGTCGTCTATATCTTGCATGATTTCGATCTTCATTTATTTGATCGTATCTTTTTGCTATATTTACATTAAATCTATCAGAGTATGCTTCATAAAAGTCATCTTTGTAATTTGTATTAGTGTATGCACTAGGATTGCTTACCCACAATTGCCCTGTATCTGTTCCTTTATATTGATGCAAAAAGCTAATTCCTTCTGTCTCACTTTTCTCACCGCACAGACCATAATGCTTTATGTCTGTAGAGTCCTTGTCCATATTTTCGTAACTAAGAGCATTCATCGTAGTAGTAAACGACCCCAATGCTGTAGTTTCAAATGTCCTAATTAAGGTATAATCAGAAGTCTTCACAAGCTCATACTTCATTGTCTTAAACTCTGTCTCGCCTCCCTTAAATGCCACCTCACTTGTGCTTGCTGTAGATGTAGTGTAATAATCTCCGTAGTACTGTGATGTCCCTTCTACTTGAGTAATGTCTGTCGTTGTAAACTCATTTGCTACGGAGTCGTCCTCAAACACACGAAATGTATAAGGAGGTGCAGTTATATCAAAAACTACATACGATATAATTTCATCAGGCTTGAAGTTTTTATTATCATAAGCACCTAAAGCTAAACTTGAAACTTCTGAAAACTTTCCATATGCTTCAACACTTGGGTACTCACTTTTTATTGTGCTACTTGATTGTAGTATTGTCTTCGTAGTAAATGTTTCGTCTACCATTGCGGTATAAGGAAACACATCTCTTATTGGTGTTACGTATGTCCATGAGCCTCCAAAGTATTTAGGCTTACAACTTACATATGCAAATCCACGAATTTCATTATAGGTTAAAGTAGTTGATCCTGTTGTTGACTGACTTCCTTCTGCAATAACATCATTCTTTGCGTACAAATTAGTTACTGTGTATGTAATGTCAGACAAAACATGAGCGCCATGACTTATATCTACGATTCTACCTGTCATACTATTTAAGTATGTTACATACTTGCCAATATCTTTGGTAGAACGAGGTGAAGTGTAAGCTTTAGGCTTTGACCAAACTGAAGAAGTTAATTTATGTTCTCCTTGCGCCCCTACAGTAGTTTCGTATGTAAGGCTTTTTACTCCTTTTAAAAATGCATTTAATCTGTTTTTTAATTTATTTCTTCCTCTGTCCACAGGTGGCACGCAAGGAATTGGAAATATCTCTGCTGAAGAAGTAGGAATGCCAAAAGGACCGTATATATTCCACGTCCAATCAGATTTCGTTTCCCCTGATTGACCCCATACTGAAAGGGTGTCAGATAAATCTGTACAGTCTGTACCTGTGTTTCCTGATTGATCTGTTGTTACTGTTTCCTGTGATGCAGTTCCTGCTACCAACTCCGTGCGAAAAAACTGTTCTGTCTGTGGAGTTGTTGCTGTAGTTTCATATATTGTTTCATAGGTGTGACTCCAAAATGTCCAAGAAACCTGAGTGAAGCAACAAGTAGCAATAGGTGGCTCAATTTCAGGAACATCTTTAGGTGGTTGTTGAAACTTACATTGTTTCCATTTGCCTATTTCTTCTAATCCATTCAGCCACGGGTATCCATACTTACATCTAAGATAAGAAAAGATGTAAAGCATATCGTCATTTACTTCATCTAGCTTAGTAGGTGAGTATGTAAACATACGATTTCCACCATTCTCTGAAAGTAGTTCTTGATCAAAGAACATCCATTCAAAATGCCTAATTCTTCTTTCTTTACTTATGCTTGCTGAATCAACTTCGGTAACAGATGATGCATTTCCTATAGTTATATTTTCTGCTGAAAGCGAATAGCATAATTTAGATGTTACTGTATACCAAGCTTGCCCATTGTATGTGCAATTTAAGCCATTGGCATTTGCTACTATTGCAAATAAGTCTAGCTTTTGAGCATCTAGACCAACTTCAATAGAGTATTCTTTATTAAAAGCTGTTTCGTCATCTGACTTACCTGATATATCTAACGAGCAATCAGTTTGTGTTGATGACCACCACTTCCCATGTGTTGGCGATATGATATGTGTTGTTACAGCAGGAAAACCCATGCTATCCCTGTCACTTCTTTTTAATGTAAATTCATTTGTGCCTTCATTTATGCTCTTTACTACATATTCTTCTGATGCCTGTCCTTCTTTATTAAAAGGATTAAGAATGTGTACATTACCTACGCTTTTTACAACTCCACTTTTTATTGGCTGTTTTATGCTTTCGTAAAGCTTGATAGTAAACGATCCTACTGTGTTTGTTCTATCAAAGTCTTCTAATCTAAATCCAATTGTTGCATTTTTAGTTGCCGTAAAAGATTTGGTATATTCGCCTCCGTTTATGTAGGTTGCATTGTAGTCACTTATTGGAATCCCTTGAGAGTTTGATATTCCAAAACTTATAACATTAGCCTTCCCGACGTTTCCTTGTGGGATTTGAAAATTGCCATCTACAATAGTTCCATCTTCTCTTGTAGCCTTGCCTGTTACCTTAATTGTATAATGGTTGCCCTGCTTTAGCTCTGTAGTGCTGTGTGTATATTCATACTCAGATGCAGAGTAAGTAATTTCCTCTAAGTAGTTTGACTTAATGTATTCCGCAAAAAAGTCTTCCCTGAATTTTATTTTATCTCCTACTTCAGGTAGGTTTCTTTTGTATCTTACCTCTATATAGCTTGAGGTCTTTGTTGTGTCGCCCATAAACAACAGAGTTTGATCACCTCCGTCTTTAAGGCTTATCTTACTATCTCCTGTGCCATGAATTAGCTCAGTAAGCCCTACTGCCATCCAAGAGTCCTTAACTCCTTGTATCGCATCTGTTGATCCTTGTACTCCATCTAGGAAACTTAATGCCTTTACTGTTCTGCTATGCCCTCCATCAATATCTTTACACGCATCTTCGTGAGTCCATAACTCCCAATTGTTTACTCCCTTAACATTAAGTATACTAGAGTCTCGTCCTGCCCTGTCTTTTGTTTGTATTTCCTCAAATTTTTCAACGCGCGGGTATTGTCCTGTAAAAACTAGATTATTTGTTTTTGGATTTTGCCTAGTGTCTCCGCAATGATCTAAGCTGTGAATGTCTATAAGTTCTGTTAAATTACTCATGATCTATTGAAAGGTGGAAACTCAAAAACAAATATAGCATCACCTCCTGCGTTGTTAAACCATATTGGCATCATTGCACCATCTCTTAGATTTTTTGTTAGGTTCATTTTAGATCCGTGACTAAATATTACACTTAGGTTTCTAATTCTTAACTCTTCATTGTGAGCCTTGAAATAAAAATCTAATCTGTTATTTAAAGTCTCCTCTCCACTAAATGAGCTTTGCGTAGTCCAACCATCGTCCCACCATCTATTAGTTTTAATGGTTTGTATGTTTGCTGTTTGAAAGTCATGTAAAAATTCTATCTCAGGATGCCCTAATACCCATTTTAAATCTTGTGTCCCAAACTCAGTAAACTGCCATGTGTATTCTTTCCACGCTGTCCACGTGTAAGTAATTTTTCGATTAAAATCAATTGCTCTTCTTATATAGTCTGCTCCCCCAACTAGATCATCTTGATTTTGTGGATATCTTTTAAACCATGTTATTCTAAAAGTTGGAAGTACTTCTGCATTTCCTATATTCCACGTCTTAAAGTAGGGATAATTTGTTTCTGAGAAGTCAGGAGTATTTGTATTTAATTTCCATATATTAGGATAGTATTCCCAAAACTTAAACCTCAAAGAAGAATCCGTTGGTGTATTTGAGTTTCCTACAGGGTCTTCTAGAGCAGGAGCGGGTCTTATCAACTCTTTCTCTTTTTCCTTTTGGATTTCATCTTTAACTTTTTCTTTTTCTACCTCAAGTTCGTAGTTGGACTCTTTAGGTTGCAATGGTGATCTATCAAGCTCTTCTATTAGGTTGTTCACACCATCTTGCTTTTCCTCTGACACGTAGGGTTCTGCATCTAAGTCATCTTCACTTAACTCATTTTCCGATAATGTGAGTGGATAGTTTCGAGAATTTGCTACTCTTGAACCTATGTCTATTGCTACGCTATCATAGTTTATATCGTTCTTAGTATCATCATCTATAAAGTAAAATATTTTTTCCGCACTAAATTCAAAAAGTCTAGCCAATGGAATAAGTGCTATATGACCTTCATAACCTAATGTGCATGAAGCCTCTGTTAACACACTTGGGCTGTTTGTCCAAAAAGGATCGTCATATGAATTTTCTCTAATTGCATATACAGGATTTGAACCTGTTCCATATTTTGTAATTACTGCTACATGAGTAATCTCTCCATCTTCATTTAGCTTAACTCCCTGCACTCGTACTCTTACCCAATCTGTAGGGTAAATTACTCCGTCTAGTGTTTGAGTCCACTTGTCTTGAATTTCCGTAAACAAAGGAGTGTAGCCTTTGTCGTGAGGATTGTGATGGTTGTATCTCCATAAAAAAGCACCACTTACAAAACCCTCTAAGCCTTGATAGATTTTTTGCTTGTTCGATATAGCTGAAATGCTTGATGCAAGCTTCCCTTCGCTAAAATAATTTTTATATGTTTCTGTTTGTATTCCTGCTTCTAGTATACCTGTTTGCTCTAAAGCTCCTTGATACTCTTCTGTTGCATCATCATTGTATGCATGAATTTTCTTTTTTACGCCCCACGCAGGATGCCCTTTGTCTGCCATGTACCATTTTGCTAAACCGCAAACCCCTAAAGGATGCCAAGGCATTGCATTCTCCACTAGGTATGACTGCTTGTTTTCTATAGGTCTCCACTTCGGAATAGTTTCTGTAAATGTTCCTTTAGTTGTGATTGGTGGATATGTATTAATTGTTGACTTACAAGTCTCGCAAGTTTCAGATTTTCCTGTAGTTGTAGCTATAGTAGTTCTTGTTACAGGCGGTATTGTAACAGTCTTTGTCTTTGTACAATCTGAGTAAGATGTATACTCACTACTAAACTTATCTGAAAAGGTAACAGGGCACTTAGTTTCATGCGTAGTTGTGTCTTCAGTTTTTGTATATGTAACAACAGTATGCTGAATTGCACGCGAGAAATCTCTAATGCCTTTATTAAGTGGAGTAGGCATCTTGTTACTTTATTGAACTTGTTACTGTAAATGCTTCTTCATAAGTTCTTACATTACCAATAACTAACCATGTGTTGCCTGAAGCGTGCCATGTTGCAGTACAAGAGTCTCCGTTATTTTTCATCCAACTAGCACTTGATAAATCTCCTGATACTGCCCATCCTCCATCAGGAATAACATTGTCAATTGCTCCTCCTGCGTCTTTTGCTAAAATCCTAACAGGGAAATCGTTTCGATTGATAAAATTGCATTGCCATCCATCAGCAGGATCATACGGAAGAATTAAATCCATCGCATTCACTTTACCATCTGCCAATATTGTTGCTCCATGTGCGCTAACATCTACATCATACTGTGGGTCTATTCCTGTGGTGAGAAATCTATTGTATGGAGTTTGATCTGCCCATGCTACATCATAGTCTCCTTCGCCTACTTTAATTAGTACCTGTCCCCTTGTTCCTCCTTGAGTTACAGGTCTAGTTGTTTTATGTGGATGCGTTGAACTGAGGTTATCTGTAAGCCCCCATTTATGAGCAAGGTAGCCTTCTTTCTGTAAAGCTTGAGCATCTGTAATGTGAGATAATCCAAGAACCCATTCGCAATGTTTTGATATTGCTGTAGCAGTTTCTGCGGGATCTCCTATTGAAAAATCTTTTGCATTAATTGATCCTGTTATATCCGCAGATATGGCTGATCCTATTAAGCCACCATTTAACCTGACTTCGTAATCTACAGACCTTGCTTTAATTCCCAAAACAAAAACATTTCCTGTAGTTACGGAGGATGCTAAAGTTGTCGTGCTAATTGAGTTAGTGTTACTTGTAGTAGTAAGTTTTAAATTGCCTGTATCTATATGCACCTTAAATGATCCTGTGGTGCTTCCATTACCATAATCTATGATTATTCCATCCACAGTATTATCAATTTGAAATACTCCAAATATATTAAAGTCGCCATCAGCAGATGCAGGATTTGAATTAGTTTTTAATGTATCAGTTACTCCGTCTAATGTAACAACATTAAGTGCGCTAAATCCTGCTGTTACTCCTGTGTATGAAGCTAATGCAGGGAAATTAACAATAGATGGATTAACCATATTAACTCCCTGAGCATATGCGTCAGCCCATGTAAGTATACCGCTAACATTAGATGTAATAGTAGAAGCTTTAGACGAGTCTACCCAAAATTCACTATTTACTTCAGCAGGAGTAAAGTCTGTATCTCCTGTTCCTGTTCCTGTAGTTTCTCCTCCACCGCCTGTAGGTAATCCTGCGGCGCTTCCGTTTGCTCCTGTATCTCCTTTTAATGAAGATGAAGTAAATTCAGTTCCATCATCTAGAGTTATTGTTATTGAAAATGCGGGTTTACCTTCTTCCGTTCCATCATTTTCTTCAATAGTAGATACACTTACTCCGTCTGCTCCGCTCGATGTATTAACCCTAACTACCCATACTCCGTTTTCTTTCCTAGAAATATCTTTAGTTGTGAAGTTAAAATAATAATCTCCATCGCTTCCTAGATCATCAGAAGGTAATGAGTAACCCCCATACCAAGCTGTAGCATCTAGGGTAGCCAAACCCCATTCCTGAAGCGACTCACTCCATCTTATTAGTTGACCATCAGTTAGCGGTGAATCCGCAAGACGATTAACATTTGTGAGTCCTCCTAGCGTAAGCCCTTCAGGATTGGCAACATCTACTATTTTATTCCAACAAGTAGTAAGATTTAAATATTTTAAATATGATACAGAAAGATTTACCTCATCTTTTGTAAGCAGTTGGAAGTGAACTTCAGGATAATCTGAGGTATCACTAAGCTCTTCAAGGAATATCTCGCCACTAAACGCTGAGCCAAAAGATATAGTGTCTGCCGTTCCTGTGTTTGTGTGAGTGTTACCTTCGGCATCCGACAACGCACCTATTGTTAAGCTCTTTCGCTCAGGGTAAAAATTTAATAAGTTTGTTTCAGAACGAGTTAAAGTGCTTGGGTCTTCTACTCCTTGTGTTGTTATTTCTCTTACAGCGAATCCTCCGCTTGAGTCCCTGATAGCCCATGCTGTATTATCCCAAGTAATCCATTTAGAGTTGTTGTTTAAATATGCATTTTTACCGCTTACTTCTGCCAACTGTAATGTGTAAACGCCTTCATAGGCAGAACCAATCCCTATACTGTCATCATCTGTAACTACAATATTGTCAGATGTTTTTGCATAAATTAAAATTTCGCAAGCCCCTGTAACTTCTAGATGTACTTTATTAAGCTTCCAATCTACAGATAAAGATGAGGAATCTTCTACATTTTCTGATGCATCCGTATGTATTGCTCCTGTCATCTTAACGCCATCCGTCGTGTGCGTTACTCCAAAATATGGAACACCTCTTACATAGCCTTTTTTCTGCGGAATCGTTAAGGCTGTTTTTACACCTTCATTTACAAAACTCCCTACTTGAGTTACTGCTTTTTCTTTTAAGAAAATATACTCGTCAGTAGTTTCATTACCTGAAACACTAGGAAGAGTTGAAGAAGGGTAGTTCTGATTCTCAACATCCCATTTAGCTGTATTTAAATATACACCACATTCTCCATCTATGTTGGCATCAGGGCATCTAGCTAATGGCGGTGGAACAGGATCAGTATTAGATATTAATTCCCATTCGTTTTCCGTTTCGTCAAATACTATTTTGTAATCAGGAGCAGGATTTCCATTATCTCTATCTAGTGCATACTCTGCTCTTAGCCTTCCATCTACAGTCTCCATGAAGCCTGTAAATTCATATCGTCCATTTGGGTCTAAAGTGTTGTCATCGCCTGAAAAATCAGCAAAAGAAATTGTGAGTGAACTAACATGAGAAGTCTCCTTTTTTTGGTAAAGCTTTCCCTCTTCGCTATCTACATGAATTTGCCCTATATCTCCTGAGTCTCTTGTAATTATCTCAGTCCTCGTAAATGTAGTTCCATCAACTCCGTCTGCACCTGATGCACCATCTACACCTCTAGGGATAGTAAAGTTTAGAACCTTATTTAGTGCTGTTGAAGAACTATCAAGAGATACACTTGCTGAAGTTCCCGCACTTCCTGTTGTTACTGTTCCTATAACAATTGTTGGAGTTCCTCCGCTTGCTCCTAAAACCTGTCCTGCATTGATCACATTACCATCACTAAGCGTAATTACAAGATCGCCTGTCGTTGCAGTTGCGCTTGTTACATCTACGCCATCTTGTCCATTAATGTTTAATGAAGATGTTCCCCATGCACCACCTGCCCTCGGTCCATAAAAATCTCCTGAGTCTGTATCTACATATAAATCGCCATCTGTGCCTGTTACACCATCCTGAGGCGCTCCTGTTCCTGTAAGATATGTTGAGGAAGTTCCGTCTACACCTCTTAGGTCTTGTGTTACGACATCTGCATTTCCATTTTCTCCTGTAAATGTAATTTGCCCTGACGTTGCGTCATAAACCGCTCCTGAGTATCCTGCTCCGTCTACGCCATTAGTTCCTGCAAAGATTCCTTGATCTTGAAAATTACTTGAGGTAGTTGGGGCTAAATTCTTAGGTAATTTCCACAACCTAAAGTTACTAACATTTATAGCATATTGATCAAATTGCTCTTGATTGATTATAGCACCACCCACGAAAGGATCACTATCACCAACGCTTGAGTATGTTTCTATTGTTGAACCATCTACCCCTGAAGCACCTGTGCCTCCTGCTGTAGTTCCGCTAGTATTTGATAGTGACCAACTCATTATTCAAAAACGTACCTGATTGACCCTGCCTGATTTCCGTAAACTTGAACAGGAGCTTTAACTCTTGTCCCTTCTCTTCTTAAATCAAATGCAAATGTCTCGCCTGACTCTACAGGGAATCCATTACTTGCATCCACATCTATAATAGCACCAACGCCATCTCTTTCTTCAGTCCATCCTACATAAACTACAAAGGGCGCAGCCGATGTGTTTTTAATTATTCCATGAGTAAGAATTTTCTTCTCATTACCTCGTCCACCTTCAGGGATTAATTCATGCATTCCTGCACCTGTAAAATTGTACGCACCTCTCATAATATATTTGATTTAATTTTAATACCTTATCTTACTTTACATTTATAAAGTAGGTACTCAATTAAATGTGCGTCAAAGCTATTTTTTTGGCTTAGCTTTTTTTGGCTCTTCTAGTACTTCAACTTCGACTGCTTCTACATCTTCAACATTTACTTCTTCAGGTGGAGGATCAGGATATATGCGTCCGTCATTTTCTTCATTATATTTTTCGCCCTGCACAAAAGAATAATGTGGATTATGTCTTTGCCTTAGGTGTCCTGCATAATCTCCCTCAGGTTCATGAAATGCTTGAACATGAATAAATTTATTAAAGTCCTGACCATGTTCTTCGTCATTTGAATCTTTTGCCCTAGCTCTAACTACATGATCGCATATCACATGAGTACAAACAGCCATATTCAATCCATGAGGATTCCACCAATTCCAACATAAAAATAAATCTTGAGTGCCACCTCCTTGATATCCGTCAAAGTGCGCCATAGCTAACGCTTTTTTACTAAGCATTGTGCATCCCATTCCCACCCAATCTGTAGGCAAGATAGCACCCTTACCCAAAGCAGGATATGCCGACTCCATCCACCCTCGCTTTCTCCATCCATGTTCGCCTATTATTTTAAACACATTATCTTTTGGTGGATGCTTTTTTATTTCATCATGTAGCTCAGCCCTTTCTTTATACCAATCCTCATCAGGTCTAAAATCCTTGTCTTCCATTTGAGCATCTCTTTTTTCTATTTTCTTTTGAAGCTCTTCAGGTAAATCCCTTTCTTCAGGTAAATAGTCCTCTGCTATTGGATGCTGATACGATCCTCTACCACCCAAGAATGATCCTCCTCCCTGCGAAGGATAGGTACACATTACTACATCATAATATCCGTCATCAAATTTTAATAGTTCCTTGCTTGTGCTTAATGCATTGTAAGGTACTAGCACATCTGCCTCCACGCTCCAAAGCTTGCTTACGTTTAATTTTCTTGCCTCCGTAAACGCATAGCTTTGCATTTGTGCAATCATTAACTGAGCATCATTTTTGTAATTCCTTTTTTCCTCGTCATCTATGTCTAAAGGTAAAATAATAGGAATCCACCCTTTTGGTAATGCATCAATAATAAATGTTTTTATCACACTATCCATTACTTCGCTTCTGTCTGTCACGAAGATAAAGTATCCTTTTTTCTCGTTTGCGTGTTGAATTGCAGAAACAATCCTTCTGCTAAAATTCGGAATGGCGTAAGAATATCTTTTGGTGGCAAAGGTGGCTATAGCTATCATATTTTCTTTATTATTCGGTGGTGTGAAACATTGCATATTTGTTAAACTCACTTGTTATGTAATAGTCAAGCCCCGATGGTTGCCTACCGATAGCAGGATGTTTTAATGCTTCAGGCTGAGCGTTTTGTAGTCTTGCATAATTAGTATCATTTACGTGTACCATGTGGTAATCTACATAATCATCGCCTGTGTTTTGTCTTGTGCTTTGATTTCTTTGTATTCTTCTGTTAATTAGCAACTCAGGGTACTCACTCCACTCTCCATATGCTACTTCTTCTATATACGATCCCATAAAAGAATATTGGTTATGTGCATTTAGATATGCTTCTAATATATTTACATCTACTCCAATTCTTTCATATTTATCATAAATGCAAGGTCTTTTAATGTGTAAGAAATAATCTATGGTGAAAGTGCTGTGATTTTTCAACTCTACGCCAAAAGGTTTGTGTGGATGCATTAGGTACATCTCAGGCACTTCGTATGAAATTATTTCATTATCTAGGCTCATTATATCGCTTCCCGCAGGTGGTAAGTTTGCAAATAAATCATTATACGACCATGTAGCAACATTCATGGACTTTCTGTATAACCTTATAGGAAGTGGAATGTGATCAAAACTATCAAAGTTTACGTGAGGAGAAACAGGAAGCATAGCAACAGTCAAGTGTCCACCAATTACATTTTCATGTTTAGCCCTATACTGCCCCCCTATGTCTCTACTAAAGTTATCAACTTGACCACCCTTTGTCCACTTCTGCTCGTTAAACGTATGGTATGTTTTACAACCACAACAGTCAGGCTGAACTATTGGAAAAGTTTGTCTATGGACTAAGTAATATCTTGGATCGCTTGAGCCTAGTATGAAGTTGCCACTAAGGTAAGTCTTTGATTCGGCTCTTTGTGACTCTATACTAAACGGAATTGTTCCTGATGTTCCCGATTCTCGTATCGCCCTCCAAACTCCATCATTTCCTGATTTTAGAGTAGAAATTTTTTGACTACTTGTTTTATAAAACCATCTATCTCGTATGTTAGGATGTGACCCTGATGAAGTTAAAGTAAAATGCGTGTTTTCTAAATAATCTTTATAAAATCCTGAATCACTTGTAAATCGTGCATCCAAACTTTCTGTCTCCATTACATAAACATCATTATATGAAGTTGTCTTATCTTCCCTGCTATGTGCTATTGCATATACACCTTTTTGGAAAATTTTCGTTTCTAGGATAAGTTTTTTTATTACCCTTCTTCCATCTACCCAATTAGTTCTATACTCAGGATGATTTTGGTACATCTCGTAGTTGTCTCCTTCAGCGCCCATTCCCTGTGCATAAAATGGTTGAAGGTGACCATTGTATCCTTCGCAATGTTCTGTTCTTGTATATATTTTTTGTGACCTTAGATAAGGCTGAATCAAGTCCTCATTCTTTATATGCTCATACAAACCAAAATTTAAAGGTTCTGTTCGTGCTTGTAAAAAAACATACTGAGTGTTGTTGAATGATGTATCAAAGAGTCTTAAAGGAGGCTCACGACCAAAAGCAAATGCAGGAGTTTCACCAACTGCATATTGGGGGAATTGAAAATGATAATTAACTGATCCGATATTCCTGTCGAATATTTTCTGTACCCAATCTCCGTGAAATTCTGCATTAGTGTCATTCCAAGGACTAAACCATCCATTCTGAGGAAGCCAAATATCTCCACTTGTGTATCTTGGTACAGGATAATGCATTGCCCCATAGTATGACTGCATGCCGTAATAAGGAGGTGCTATATCACTTCCCTCAAGCTTAATACTAACGACTGTGGAGGACTTAATTTCTTTTGTCATTGTGGAGTGATGAAATGTACTCCAAAATGTCCAAGAATAAGGATCACAAGATGGATCTCTTTTCTGAGGTTGATTATTAGAATTAGGTGGATTCCAAGGATTGCCAAATTGGTCAAGAACTTGCTTGTCTCCATTGTTATCTATATATGAATATGACTGTAGCTGATTCATTCCACCACTTGACATTCCCATTCCTGAACTACCCATACCAACTCCAAACTCTTTTGAATTACCGCAGTTATCCATGTATACAACTTGGTAACATCCGTTCATGTTAAAAGGATCGGTTAAGTTGTTCCAATTAAGCTCTGTTATTACTGTATCGGAATCATAGTCTGATAAACAAAACTCCATCCATCCATCCATATCGTGATATATTGTATGCTGATAGGACTCCCAATATGTTACTACTGCATCTGTTAAATATGTTCGTGTTATTATTCCACCGTTTATGGCGCTAAACATAGACCCATTAACCACAGGAGGTTGTGCCCTGTCACCTTGCTGTCTATACCCTAACTCCCATCCTCCTGTAGTTAGAATTAAAGGGTTTTTATATGCTTTAAAGTCTGAGACTTCAAGTCCTCCATATGCTAAAACTGAATACACTTGTTCTGATGTTCCACCATAAGTTTCTCCTGTTGTTCTAGCTGAGTGTATAAATACATTTCCGTGATACCCTGAAGAGTACGTGTGGCAAACTATATAAGGTCTATCCGCGCTCCCTTCCCTACCCCATATTTTTATTTTATAATCATATGAGGTTTTCCCTTGCTTTGTTCTCGTACTTCCTGCCGTAGCTGTATAATCTGTTTTTTGTGCGTCATGTGATCCATTTTCATCCCCTAAATCTGTAAAACCTTTTACTACTGCGGGAGTTTTTCTACTATTTCCACCTTGTGCTTCAAGAGAAGTATAAGAGGCTTTCATATTCTTATATGCTGTTTTAGACGCTCTAGTAGTTACACACGATGCTGTATTTATTTGATATTGTCCCCACTCTCCACCTACTCCCCATTGTTCAAATTGTTGTGATCCTTTTGATGAGAAATGTTTCGCATACCAAACCTCAGGTGAAGTAGTCTCCTCGCTAAAAGAGAATCGATCTCGCTGTCCGTCCTTATATTTTACTGCTTGTCCTCCTGTAGTTACATCTTTAAGATTATAGTGATCAGATGCTTGTACTTTTTTTGTTGCTGTATATTTTACATAAAAGAGTTCTCTTCCATCCGCATCTGCTGTGTTGCCGTTTGCATCTGTGTATGGCACTTTACTAGGAAGTTCGTATACAGCTAATGTTTTCTCAAATTGCATCGGATTCTTGTCGTCTATTAATCCGTGATCAAAATTTACTTGAGTTGTTACTCCTGTCGTAGGTAAAACCTGAACCCACTTTGGTAAATTGACTCCCACGTTAGAACCAACATGAAAGTGTTTTTCTGCTGTTATTTCAGGAATTTCTATAGACTCTATATCTGTAGGGTTTTGATCTCTTATTATTTCTAAGGTTTCTGCTGTTCGCACAGTTATGGTTATTGCTGAAGAGGAAAAATCAACGCCTGTATAATTACCTTGATCTCTCCATGAACCCATATCCCTTGTTGCTTCTTCCGCATAATGCATAGATTTATCCCAAGGGCTGTGCATTGGCATTAATGTAGAAGACATTACTGTAACCTCGCTTTCGCTATTCGCTATTTCCCTAACCCATTTTCCATTGGTGTCTGATTCCAATCCTCTTCTTGTATGAAATCTCGCCTCGTCATTATTAACCTCTTGATGCATAAAGTCGTATGTTACGGCATTATGTGTAGTTCCTCCTCCGCTTCTACCGTCTTCCTTTCTACCATAGAAGGTTCGCATTATGTTTTCCGTTTTTGGGTCATCTGAGTGTGACCCTGTTGATCCTACAGGTGCTTTTGTTCCTGCATTAGCACCCGTAAACTCGGTTTCTGTTGTAGAAGAAAGTGTTATATTATTTTGTTTTGGTTGCGTTCTTGTATTTGTTGCTTCCCCTGTAGATCGAAAATATGATCCATCAAAAACAAAAGTACTACTAACTTCACTAAATGCATCAGGAGGATCAGAATCCGAAAACCAATGGTACAGGGTTGTTTTGTCATATGAATGCTTTGTATGAACGTATACAGTATCTTCGTATGCATCTTCATCATGGTTTGATCGCCTATATGGAATTACCTTTAGTTCCACACAACGCATATCTCCTACTCCAAAACTTAGAGTGTTATACTTTAGTATAGTGTTTCCTCTTCTTGTGGTAAGCGTAATGGTTTCAAAGTCCTGTTGCCTCTCGCCTTTAGAATTGTCCCTTTGAGTGCCTACCTCATATGTTGTTGTATCGTCAGAAGCATCTTTGTGTACTACTATTGTTCCTTGATAAGTGGGATTCCAAGATGACGAAGTCACATAAGTTTCACCATTTACTTGCTGTCCCCTATTTCCTTGTACTTGGATTGCTTGGCTTGTTATGTAGTAGGATGCTTGTCCTTTGTGCAATCTTTCTGTTGTAGTATATCCGTCAGTCGTGTATTCAATATTGGTTACTTGTGCAATTTGTACTGTTTGCTTGTTTGCAAATAAGTTATTATTATGCTCTGTGTCAGGTCTTGATCGAGCAGGGTCTTGAAATGTGTATTTTTCATTTATTTTTTCTTCGCCTCGCTCAATTTCTGTTACTAATGAACTTTTATACTCTCCACATTGCAATCCGCAAGATACGTCCTCTCCCTTTACGGTTCTTTGTATAGACATATTTTGTATGCGTACTTCTACAGATTTTGTATACCCTATAGGCACACCCTGTCCGCAATTACTAAATGGTGCTACTGTTACTTTTGTTGTCCCATCATTAGTCTCACTAAACTTGTATGCATTTTTTGAATAGTTAGGGTAATTAGCATTTTCTGTAGCACTATGATGGTTACGCTGTGTGTGCGTGCCTGAATATGTGTAGCTTGCTAATGTGTCATCATAGCTACCTGTAGTTAAGTAAGTTATGTATGGCATGACTAACTAGCCATTACTTCGTATGACCAATATGCTGAATCGTCTCCACCTATTCTTATTGGATAAATTACCAAGTTATGGCATCCAACTATTCTATGAAATGTCATTCCCTTTCTTACCCCTATAACAATCTTTGCTGAAGTTGGGTATGACTGCTCGGGAGCAGGGGCATCAGGAATGCTTCCTTCTTCTGAAATACTCCAAGTTTCAATTCCTCCCGTAGTTCCAAATGTAACCTCCAAGCATACATACTGTGGACTAGGATTTTTTGCTGTTGGGTCTATGCCTGTTTTAAGTTCAGTTTCATCCGTTACTGAATTATTTACCCTACCATAAGTCATTACAGCCTTATATGTTGTAGGGTCACTATCTTCTTCTGCCTCAAATTTTACATCCCACGGACAGTTACAGTCAGGCGCTCCTGCTCCTCCTTTACCTCCTGCGGGTGTACCATGTAAAATTACTTCATCTACCGATTCTTGCTTTCTTAAATTCTCTCCTGCAATTATTTTTTTATGCTTAGGTATCTTATCTAAGTGATCAGCAATCTTATCAAAAGCTTTTTGTAATGAGTTGTTGTTAAACCTAAACCTTGGTGCTTTCATTCTTTAAATATCCAATCTAATATTATTATTCCTATTAGCATAAATATAAACCAAAATATTATTGATGCGTCCATCTTTAATCTTCCTCGTATAGGCTATCATTGTATCCTCTATTGCCTGACAGTCTGTATGTTGCCGAAACTTTATACCCTGATTCAAAGTCTGTTGAAACCATCTCCCACTTAACATCTATAAGCAACCAATTTCTTACCCCTGCTGACCTTACTGCACTTTTTACTCTAGGTGGAGATGGATCATCAGATTCAGGTTCTTTTATATAGCCTATTTTTTTTAATATATCAATAGATTGACTTACATCTGTGAAGTATTTTTCTTCTGTCCATTCTACTCCTGCTTCTACATAGCTTTCTGTTTTTGCCATTGCATTGGGCATATGATCGTCAAGGATTTGATCGCTATCTAGTTTTGTCTTCCACCATGATTGAGAGTCTGAATCTTCAGGGACAAATGCAGAAAAATTTTGAAATGCTCCTTTCTCATTAAAGTTTGCTCCGTTTTTTGGCTCTTCTAATGTGCCTCCAATTACATCCCCCGAAGAGCCTCCTTCGTGGAAATTAGGGTGTGCATCAATAGGTTCTATTTGTGTGCTTACTCCCATATTTGGCTTCCATTCTCCTTCTTCTTGAACTCCCGCAAATCTTATTTCTACTTGCTCTATTCCTCCTTCTAGCCCTGTTATGGTTACTTGCCTTGCACTTAAAAAAGAATATGGATGAGTATTATTTCCTGTAATCCAATCTTTTCCTAGCCTCATTCCTTCCCCTGCCTCTACTATATATGTATAACTTCCATTGACGTGCTTATCTTCATCAATCTCATATGTGGAATCTTTTGGCGGGTCTGAAAGGGATTGAAACTCTCCTGCCATTTTTATTCTTTCATCATTTAAATCTGCTACCGCTGATGTACCCTGACCATATGCTTGCGGGTTTCTTTGCGTAGCACCAACTGCATCTTTTCCTTTTTGATAAACAAGCTCATTCCATCCGTATATTCCACTAAGCCTCCATTTTCGCGTGAGTATCCCACCTTCTCCCTTAGGAGTGTAATCTGACGAAACTAAAAGCCAATCTGCCTCATCGTAATCTGATGGTAAAAAATCAGGAATGTCTTTTGTTTTACCTGATGGGGAAATCATCCTATCAGGAACTGAGTTAAATCTTTCCCCTAAATTATCTATTAAGTTTTGTGTTGCTGACTGTGTTAATCCATCACCTAATGTTCTCTGCTCAACAAAAACTATTTCAGGTCTCAGGTATTGCTCTAAGCCAACTAATGAGTCTGTTTGTCTTCCATTGTTGTCAGTTCCTGTAGTGACAAACCCTTGAAAACTTGCAGAAAGATCATTTGTATCTGAAAATACTGCTCCTGTATTAGGTACATATCCTATATTTTCATCCATATCGCTAGGCTTCCCTGCTATCTCCGCAAATCTTGGATGAGTATCTATTGGCTCTTCTGTTAAACTCATCTCTATTGAGCATTTTGAGGCTTCTACATTTTTAAACACTCCTTTATAGGAACAGGTAATAAAAGAAATTCCAACTTGATGACTAACGCTTGCTTTTTCACAAATTAACCAATCTGCATAGTAGTGCTTTTCTCCTATTGCTTTTAAAGCTAGGTCGTCTGCTTTTTCATTTATATTCCCTGATCCTTGCCCGTCTGCTCTTCTTACTGCAAAAGTGTTTGTTGCTTCTGTAGCCCCAAACTCACCCATTTGAATCATCCACCCTGCTTGAAGTATTCCTTCATCTTCAAAATTCGCTGAATAACCTCCTCCTGCAAACTTTTGTCCGCTCATAACTCAGTTCCTGTTATCAGGTTTGTTCCGCTTGAAACATTTTGTTGCTGTGCTAGTTGACCGCTTATTTTTGTTAACAATCTGTTAGTTTCATTAATTCGATCATCTCCCCCAACTACAGATTCACTACCTGTGGGAATAGGTGGAGGTGTCGTTACTTCACCTTCAAACATTCCTGCGGGAGGCGGTGGCAAAGGTGGAGGTGGCATTAATGTAGGGATAGATTTAGGTTCAGATGTATCAACAGTTTCACTTGTGCCAACTTCTGTTTTAGAGGCTCTATTTTCTTCAGTTAACTCAGATGGGTCAGGAAGTTGAAATCTTGCTCCATTTCCTTGCTCCACTCCTTCAGGCATATCCGCTAATGGAGGAAGTGGAGGAAATAAATCCGCAGGAACATCATCTAAACCTTCAGGTAATGGAGGTATTTTACCTAGTTCATCTTGGAAGTTTTCGTCTTGTATGTCAGGCAAAGGAGGTAACTTAATTGGATCATCTATATTAGGTTCTTCAATTGCCCCTTCTTTTATTGCTTCCTCTTTTAGGTCTCCCATTTCTCCTAGATCAGGAAGCTCATCTAAGCCTAATGCGAGGTCTGATCCTTTTGCTTTATCTAATGCATTATTAACTCTTTCTTCAGCTAAAATTTTATTTGCATCATGAAAGTCTAATTCATTAGCTAGTCTGTCTGCCAACATTTCCGCGCCTTGATCCATGTTTCCAATCATGCCTTCAAATACGCTTCTTATTTCGTCAGGGTCTATTCCCTCCATAGGGTTTTCGTTTTTGTCACGAATCGTTTCAAATATAGTATCTGCCCTACGTTTCTGCTCGGGTAAGTCGTGTAGTCCTCCAACCATTCCTCCTTTTAGTGCATTGAACTGATCCTGCACTCCTGCATCTTGAAATTGTGGTGCTTTAGAAGCCTCTGATTTAAGTAGGTTAATAATGCCCTTATCTGCATCCTCTGCTTCAAGTTTCTTAATTGCAATTATTTGGTTTTTCGCATCGAACTTTTTAAAGTCGTTTACTAGTTTTTCTACTTGATCGTTATTAATTGCCTTTGGCGCTTCTGCACGCATTTCTGCCTGACCTATGTTTGCGAGGTTTTGCAAGTTTGCAACTTCTGCTAAATCTGCGTCTTGGTCTTCTTGTGCTAATAATGCACCAATATTCTTTAACGCTTTTTTTCCTTCATCTGCATCTAAACCTATGCCTCCTGCTTTTTTCTGATCAACAAGCTCTTTAATTCTTCCTGCTCCCGCAAGTAAGCCTTTTTGATCTTTTATGTCTAACTCCTTAAAGTTAGCTACACCAAATTCATCTTTAGCTATTTCGTTTAGAACTCTGAGCATTTCTTCATTGATATTTCTTATATCAACCTGAACATCTTTTTTTGTTCCTGCTCCTCGCCCTACTCCACCGCCACCTCCTATTTTTGCTAGAGATGAAACCCCTGCTTCTCTATCGCCCCCTTTATCTCCTCCTTCTTTTTCTTCTGCTTTTCCTAAAGCGTTCTGAATGAACTCATTTGCTTGATCCTGCCTACCTTCTCTTTCTTTTTTAAATTTATCTAGTTCTTCTGCAAATGATTTAATTGCTTTATCTACTTGCTCTGCAAATTTAACCTGTTGAAAAATTCTTTTTTGTTTTTCTATTAATGCCTCGTACTCCGCATTGCTTATTGCCCTAAGGTTGGCTTCATAGTCTGCTAATTCTTTCTTTTTCTGAGTTGCATCTTTTGTGTCATCTTTATTTAACTCCGTTCTCTTTATTGCTACTTCTATCTCAGTTGATTTCTCAATTGCATTTTTTAATTTTCTTGCGAACCTTTCTATCTGTGCCTCTCCCTCTTTAATCTCTTTTGCTAAATCTATATCTGCCTGTGTTACTCCCCCTGCTCCCATAGCTAGGTTAGCTTCCATTTCTTTTATTTTTCCTTCCGCTTGTATATCTGCAATGGTTTGCTTTTGCTTTTCTAGCTGTGTGTGCTGTTTTTCTAATTCCTGTGTTCTTTGCCTGTCTAAGTCCCCAAGTTCTATTGATGCTTCTACTAACTCATCTTGAGCCATCCCTTGTTTTGTCGTTTGCTGTCTTATCGCTTCTGCACTTAACGCAAGAGTTTTAAATATTTGATCCAACTCTTCTGCATCTGCTGTTTTAATCAACTCCCTAAATGCGTGTTCAGAAGATGCCACTCCGTTTAATAAGGCTAGTCCAATTATATCTTCTGCATCATTTGAGCCATTCCTAATGCTTTCTCTTAATGCTTCTCCTGCTGTCTTAAAACTTCCTCCTTGAGCAAAGTCATCCGCACCTTCTCCAAATGTTTTTGTTAGCGCCTGTCGTGTTTTTGCTAATCGCTCTATAGTTGATACTGCACGTGATGCTTCTGCTATGCGTTCTGAATGTAATCCTATTTCATCATCAACTTGATCTTTAAATCCATCTAGACCTCGTATTGTAAATGAATCAACTGTACTAGTGTCCATTCCGTTTTCTAAGCCTAATTGGTTTAATACATTGCCTACTACTTTTAATGCATTACCGCTTTTTAATGCAGTTGTCGATGATACTTCAAGCTCTGCGTTTAATGACATAATTTCTAGTTTTGCTTTTGCTATATTAGCTTCAAGTGTGGCTAGTGGATTTTTACTTACGTCATTAAATTTTATAGTCGCCTGTAGGTCTTCTATGTCTCTTAATTTTTTTATTGAGGCTTCAAAAGCTTTTATATCTCCTCCTGCATCTTTAATATCAGCCTTAATAAATTCAAATATTCCTGATCCTCCTGATTTAACACCTTGCATCTCTTGAAGGATCGCAAGTTGCGTTACTGCTTTTTTAACTTGCCTACTAGCCCCTTCAGCACCTCCTGCTAATTTTAAAAGTCCTGCTCTTGTTTTTTGTACATTTTCTTCAAATTTAGGAAGTATTTTCTCTGCCCCTTCTAGTTCGCCACCTTCTATACCTACTTTTAGCATACCTGTAATGTTGGCAATTTTCGTAATGTCTCCCTTGCTTACTTCTCTTTGAATTGCATTGGCTAATACTGATCCTCCTTTTCGTCCTGCTAATTCTCCCACATTTGTCGTTATCTTTGTTAGGTCTGACTTGAACCTTGCTTCTGCTTGCCTCACATCTATCTGTGCGCTTATTTCTGCATTCTCTACTTGCCTCATTTCTTTGGCAAAAGATTCTACCTCTCGACTTATAGCCTTCATTTGCTTTTCTGCTTCCTGCAAAATCTTTGCTCTTTCTCTTTCTTGCTGTACTACAAAAACTATATTAGTTCCCTGCTTTTTGTATACATCTAATTGTTTTTCTAAAAATTCTAAGTTCTGTTTTCCCTTTTTTATGTCTTCGTCATCATCGCCAAAAGTCAACTGATTTAAAGCCTTTCGTTGTTTTACTATTCCTTCCTGTATTCCCCTGATTGACTCTAATACTTGCTCATCGCTTTCTAAGTCAGTTATATTTGTTATTTCAGGAGGCTTAGCATCTTTCAATGCTTGTGTGAAGTTTGGTACAGTACGGTTTGCTAGTTCCGCAATCCTAGAATGAGTTCTAGATAAAGAGGTCTCCATTTCTGTGCCTGTTTTTGAAGCACTTTTTTCCAATTCAGAATAAGCATCTTTAAGCCCCTGAATTTCTTGAGTCATTGCATTGGTATCTCCTATTGCTTGATCCTTTGTGGCTTCAGACTGAGATGCCCAACTAATTAACTTTCCAATAACAAATCCTATAGCTACAACTATAGCACCTATACCTGTGGATGCTATGGCTATCGCTAATCCTCTTAATGCCATTGATGTGGCTACTGTAGCACCCTTGAATGTTATCATTCCTGCTATGCTCTTATAAAAACCTACAATCATTGAGGTCAAGGCAGTCCTGTGCGTAGTATTAACAACTACAGCTTGCGCACCTATTGCCTTTGTAGTCGTTACTGTAGTGAAGAATAGCCCTTTCATTGAAGCTCCTAGCCCCACAATAGCCCTAACAGTTCCCCTGAATGCTATAGCTCCAAGTACAACCCCTATGGCTTTTAAGGCGAATATAAGCTTATTTGCATTAACTGCGGTTTCTGCTGTACTGTTCCCCCATCTATCTACTGACTCTGCTGTGCCATTAAATATATTTAAAGCCATTGTCATAGTATCAACGACATTTCTTAATCCACTATGAAATTCGTTTTGTGAAATAAACAACTCTGAAAAGGCTGACTGTAAAAGCTTTCCTGATGTCGCCAAGTTGTTTGCCATGATGTCAGACATTTCCTGAAGCGTGCCGTTTGCTTCTTTGTTTTTTGCTTCTAGCTTTTCTAGGTCTCCTATGCCACCCATTAAAATACTAAAAGCAGTTCCTGCCCTCGCCTCAAAAGCTTTAAATATTTCCCCTGTAGTAAGTCCTGCCTGTTGAAGCTTTCTTAGTGTTGGGACTAGGTTGCCTGCGGATATATCTAGTTCATCTACTTTTATTCCAACGCTTTCAAAAACCTCACGCATACTAGTACTTGGATTTACAAGCTTTGTTAGCACTTGCCTTAATCCTGTTCCTGCCATGCTTGCTTGCATACCCGCATTACTCAGGGTACTAAGCGCCGCCGTAGTTTCCTCTAGAGTTAATCCTAAGTTTCCTGCAATTCCCCCTGCATACTTAAATGCATCTCCAAGTTGCTCGATACTTGTGTTGGAGTTCCGCGCCGCTTGAGCAATAATATCTCCTGCTTCTCCTGTGCGCTTCGCCTCCATATTCATTGCACGCATTATATTCGATACAATATCGGCGGCGCGCCCTAAATCCATTGCTCCTGCTTTTGCAAGTTGCAAAGTGGGTTCTAGTGACAGCATAGATTCTTTTACGCTAAATCCTGCCATTGACAGAAACTTTAGTCCATCGGCGGCTTCACTAGCTGAGAACGAAGTAGTTGCTCCAAGTTTTCTTGCTATTCCTGTTAAGGATGCAAACTGTTGCTCTGTTGCCTTTGAGACAGCCTTGACAGTAGACATAGTCTTTTCAAACTCTACCATTTGCTTTACGCCATAACTGAACACCCTAAACGCTGAACCTAAGGCTATCATGCCACCTGTAAATGCTGACAACTGTGAGAATGACGATCTAAACCCACCGCCCATTCTTTTTGCTGATGCTGATGCTACATTGGCACTTCTGCTTACATTGCGTAGCTCTTTATTAACTTGTTGAAGTTTACGTGTAGTGTTTTGGGTTCTTACACTAACGTTTATGTTTAAATTTTTATCAGCCATTTTGTTTAGTCCAATCGTTTAATTCCTGCAAAACTGTCTTCTTTCCTCTCCCTGAGGGATGCTTGCAGTCTACACCATTTGCTACCATGTAGCAATGCTGATAAGCGTGTATGCTTCTGATTGGCATATGGTAGAATATTTCTCCCACCTCTATACCTGTTATTTCCGCTACTATTGTCAGTATGCGGGCTGTATAAGGTGGGTTTACTCGTTTGGGTTCGGGGCTTTCCCTTTAGCGGTCTCATCAGGTATTGCCTCGACTTGTAAATCCATATGCTCCCCTAGCCAAGCAACTAAATCCTCATATAGAGTTATAAAATCTTTTGGACTTTTGTATGGCATCTTTTCGCCCAACTCTAATGCTTTTCTTTCTAAGGACAGATTTGCCCCTGCTATAGGTGATACTATAGAAGCACCATGCACTTCATCAATTGGTGCAGAATGAACATACATAAACACCAATACGTGCATCATTACTTCTGCTTCAGTTAATTGCTTACCTGTGACTAGTGCATTATCTGCCCTTGTAAGAATAGCTAGGGTTGCTAGAGTTGGCGCTCTTAGCTTAATGCCACTAATTTCAGACTGCGATTGTGACTGTGTTAACAGGCTATCAATAAACTTTTCGTCTGCGTTTTGCTCATCTGTAGTTTCAGCTTCTTCTTCAGCTTCCTCTACTTTGGTTTTTGCTTTTCTAGGACTCATGCTAGTTTAGCTTTCTTTTTTAACATTTCTTCTTTCTTGCTACCCTTAATGGCAGAGAATGTATTACCATCAATTGTGTAGAATGTTAAAATATTACCTAAGTCATCTCTATTGAATTGAGATGTTAAGTAATCAAATGTTTTCAGAGCTTGCATAATCTTTGATTCTGTATCCTCAGGATGTTCCTCAATATGCTTAATCCCCTTTTTCCAAACACCAAGACTTTGATCTAATGTTCTTTCGTATTGATTCAACTCCTCAAAGTTGTCGAACCTCCAAAATCCTCTAGTCTTTCCTTCTATCTCTCTTTTTATTAAAGGAGGATTCATCGGAAGATGACCTGACGTTATAAGGAACGACGCTAGTTTAGTGTCGCTTGTTTGGAATATGCGTATATTCGCCTTGGTAGTTTTCATAATAAGATAACTTCAGGCTAAAACCTGAAGGGATTAAATGTAATTAGGAAGCCTGCTCTGTAACCAACTCGTACATTTGACCCTTGAGGCTAAAACGTTTCCAATCTTCATTAGAAAGCTCAACGCCAATTTCAGTAATCATGATAGTTGCACTATTTAAGTCTGAGTCTAAACCACCACCATCAGTTCCGTTTAGACCGCTCAAGCTTTCACCAATTTGAGTAACCTCTAAATCGTTTAGCTCATTTGCAATTCCTTCAATCGTCAACTCTGCACGCTTATCGTAAACAAGAACACCAACAACTTCACCTTGATTGTTCTTTGCTTCTACTGTACTCATACTCTGAGTAATAGAAACGCTTTGCGTAGCAGAAAATCCTGCTTGGTTTGCATCAATACCCCATGCTTGCTTGTTGAAATCGGCGGCTGCGCCTCCTGCAAACTTAATACTAGTTCCGTTATCTGTAGCCATTTTTTAAGTACTCCTATTTAAGATTAAACGTCTCCATCATCCACCAAGGCAACAGTAGGCTCTTCGTAAAGGAAATTGACAGTAATTTGATTTCTAAGTTTATTGCCTGTAGCACCACTAGTTGTATAACTTGTAAACCCTGAAGAGGTGCAAGCACTTGGAGGTGGATCAGTATCTTGTTGTGATGCTGTAGCTTTTGCTTGGTCAGCAGTAAAGTCATCTGAAATTTGTTTAAACCTAGTATACCACTTTGATATTAAAGATTGCAGTATAAGGTCTGCATTCCCTGTATAAGTAGTATCTGCACCTGATGCATCAGTATAGACAATTGAGTACGAAGAGCCACCCCCTGAAGCGGTAACATCAAGGTCACTAATTGGAATGATTAAACATTCTGTCGTGTTTGAAGTCGACAACGTTCCTGTTGATGGTGTCGCAAACTCCGCGTTTGGTAAAACGTGTGTAAGTCCTATTGCTTGATTAGCCATGATTTTACTTTTGTTGAATTAAATAAATTAAAATTACTTTGAGTTTTTTGAATGCGTCAAGGTATTTAAGTAGGTATTTTTAATCCGTTCTTAGTTGAATCTTCAGTTTTCCAACCAAATCGCCTTGTTGCCCTCTGTATAGGGAATGGAAAGAACTCAACATCTATTAATATACTCCATGATAAGTCCATGACTTCTGTTTCCCTGACATGACAATATAAGGGCTTCATGCATGACATTTCCAAGGTTGCGTCAGCCTGTCCATTGTCGTCCACCTCAAGAGTATCCTTAAATCTTTCTATCCAATTTATCATACCCCAAGGTTGTGAATTTAATGGAATAGAGTAGTTCCCATTTTCCCTATTAAAAGAAAGTAAAAAAGATGCGGTAGATTCTGTCTCTACATTATTTGATGACATCTTATTATTTGTCTTTGCTCCTGCAAAAGGATTTTCATTATCCGAATAGTCCACCATACACACATTCGGTAATTGATCTGAGCCTTCAACTCTAATTAAAGGACTTTGTAGTACATTTAATCCTTCTAGTATTCCACCTTTATCTGCTTCTCTTTTTAACCTGTGATGCATTACATCTATAGGCTTAACCAATCTGCTTGGATAAGTTAATGGTGGATTTATTAGTTCGTGTGCATATGTCATAGCTGTGTGACGATTCTTTTTAAGGTTAACATAGCTTGCTTTTCCACAATTCTAGCTCTCTTCTTTACTATGTGCAATCCCTTTATACCCTTAACTCTTTTTGTTAAAACATATGACCTTCCAAACTTGCTAGATTTAGTAATTCCTTTTAACGCTGTTGTCTTATTTAGTGGAACAAATAAATACTTTGCCGTCCTCGGTCCATGTGCCTTAGTTCCATCTTCTAAGTATTTCATTATTCTAGATGAATTTGAAATCTCAAACGATACGCTCTTGGGCGATGAGTAATTAAATAGTTTCCATGATTTACGAGTTTGCCCTGTGTAACCTTTTGGAGTTTCTTGAATTAGTCTTTTATATGCATGGGTTGATACTTTTCTTAAACCCAACTTGATTCGTGGAGTAATGCTTTTGGCAACTTTTTCAAGCTCTCTTACTATCTGATCACCATTACTTGCCTTCACATTATAATCCTTTTAGACTTCTTTAACAGTTTTACTGCGTCCATAGGAATCATAGTTTCTAAAATGTTTTGCCTGTTGCCCTCTAGGTCTACGCTTTGCTTCATGAACTTACCTGTGAGAGTCCCTGCTATCATTGTAGTAGCCCTTCTTACGTCAGGTGGAAAGTTTGCATCTGTAGGCATATTTAAAGTGTCACTTACTTTATAGCCAAATACTCCACGTATTTTTACTGAAAGAGTTCTTTCGTTAATTACATACTTTGATTCAGTTGTATTTTCGCTATTTGCTATAGCTTCAATGTAAAAATTCCTTGGGTCTTCATAGTCCGTTATTGGAATAAACTCATATTGATCTTTAGCTATAATATCGCCTTCAACCTTTAGTGAGACTATTGATCTAATTGGAAATGGTAAAAAAATCTTATCTTCAAATATATCTTCTTTCTTGGGTCTGTAATCAACAAACCTAAAGTCTGAGTACCAAAAATTCTTTCCTGCTATTGTTTCAACCATTCTACTCGCTTGATTAATAGACTGTGCGTAGAATCCGTCTTCAAACTCCGAATTGCCTATGTACGCTTTTAAATCTGCTATAGTACAGTAAGGCTTATTCAATTTTACCCCTGAGTAATCAGAGGATAATGGTATTATTGCAAGGGCATTTGTTTGCGAGGTTGTATCTTTCCTCGCTGAACGAACTAAATCCCCATATGCGAGATCAGGCACTTAGCCCTCACTTCCCTTGGGAAATGCTTCCTTTTTTATCGCCTGATGGCTTCCAAGGTTTAGCTTCGCTTTTTACCTCTTTTTTTTGAGGCTTTGGCTTTGGGTTGAAGAATTCCACTACTTGATCCGCTTTCGCTGTGTCCAACTTCTTGAACAGTTCTGCTTTCTTCTCGTCCGAAATTTTCGCTTCCCTGATTTGTTTCCTTAGTGCTTGCTTGTCCATTTGTATTAAATTTAAGTTTATTTAAATCTAACTCGCTACCTTCTACTGCGTCAAGCTCTTCTTCGCTTGTGACATCCTCAGAGTCTTCTGCAACAACTTCATCTACTTGTTCCTGTAATTTGCCTAACCCTTCTACCCATCCGCAATTAAATGCATGGTCTAGTAGTAAATCAATCAATTTAAAAGTAGCAGAATAATTTCCGTGGTAGTACTTACTTTGTTTCTGTATTAAGCATACATAATCTGATAATTGTCCTACTAAGTACTCATCCTTGCTTAGCTGTCTTTTTATATCCTGTACATCTTTCGACCAATTTATCCGCTTAAAAGGTTCTTGCGTGCGCAAATCTGAGCAACCAATAACTTCAGGTCTCCCTTTTGATAACCACTCATTAGTAGTTAGTTTTACCTCTTCGTTGTCTATAGTACATATTCTCATAATAAAAAAGCCTCCCAAGGTTTACCCAAGGGAGGCTAATTTGTAAAGGATTAAATCCTAGCTCTTATCCAACAAGCTGAATAGCAGGAGCATTACCTGTATCCATAACATTCATTGCTCTACGGAAAGAAGCTACAACCTGATTGGTCTGAGTTGTGATATTTCTATCTTGCTCAACTTGGAACTGACCACGAACACCCATCTTGAAAGAAGAAGGACGAACAAGCATTCCGTGAACAATAACAGCAGTACCACCATTTGAATTAAACCCACCATTTGCAACATTGAAGTCGGATGTAATATGGAAGTTATCAGATATAAGAACATTAATTCCGAATACTTGACCAACTGAACCTGTAAGTAAGGTTGCTTGATCGCCAAGTTTATCGTAAGTAATTAAAGAAGTATCTCCAACAAACTCACCATATGCTTTCGAGGTAAGTATAAGAGCAAGGTCTTCAGCTTTAATTCCTGCTGTTCCCATTTTACCACGTGCATTTGCAATATCAGCCGTAACTCCACTAAAAAGCACTCCACCTACATCCACGTGTGTAGCTACTGCTTCTGCTTGCCTCTGAAAGCCCACATCAAAAGTATCAAGTGTGGTTGCAAGTCCTGCACCTGCATCATCTCTTACTTGAGCAGAAAGAATTGATTTTTCTAAGGCATCGGCTGCGCCCTTAGCAAGTTGATCTTGTAACATTGGAAGAACTGCGATGATTGAATCATCATCCAACTCGTAAGAGTAATCAGAGCGTCCTGCAAATTTAACAGAAGTTAATACCTTCATGTCAAGCGTAGGATCACCGACACCAATACTTTTGGTTTCTGCAACTTTACCAAAGGCAGGACGAGCGCTAATTAATGGAATTTCAAATACATTCGTAGGCATTTGAATTTCTTGCGATCTCATCAAGTTTGCAAGAGCAGACTCATTGTATACAGCTTCTTCAAGAGCAGTAGAAAGGTCTACATTAGTAAGAGAAGCACCTACGCTTGATAAGCCCCCTGATCTGTCTACGCTTCCACCTGAGGCAAGAGTTTTTCTTCCTAGTGAATTAGTGCGAGCATTTTTAAGCTGAGTTTCAGTAATTCCGTCATCTTGATGCTTACCAACTAAAATGTTGTGAAGCTGTTTAGATGCTACAGTCAAGTTACCCTTACTGTTACCAAATGGTACTTCAATAGTCATGTTTGTTTCCTCTTGTACAGGATATTCGTGATTAGAGCTAACAGGCAACGCACCAATAGCGGATTTAAATGCTTCAGCTAATTCTTCCTTGTTAATGCCTTCTGATTTAGGAAGAGCAGATTTAATCTTTTCAACTAACTCGTCTTCATTAACTTGCTCGGAAGCATATTTTTTAACTGCTCTTTCAAGGTCTTCCTTGGTAGCAGAGTTTTCAAGCCTATCTTGGATTTGCTCGCTCATTCCGAATAATTCGTCTTGAACGCATCCCTTGATAACTTGAGAAAGTTCTGCCTCAGTAAGAGAGCTTTGATCGACTTCCTGAAGAGTTTCAAGATCAAGACCCGCCTTGACAGCAACTTCTGCTAACTTGTCAAATTCGTCTTGTTGAGCTTCATTCATGTCAACGCCTAGTGATTTAAGTTCTAAGAACCGCTGTTTTTGTGCCTTTGTCATTTCTAATAATTTAGTGTTAAAATTAAGTAATCTATCGTCAATATCTCAGTAGAGTTTTTTGTGCGTCAAGAGTTTTTAGAAAATAATTAAAAAAAATATTAATTTATTTAGATTCTAATAAAATTAATTTTTTTCAATTTTATCTTCTCCTGCTTCTTTTACCACAAATCTTGCATCAGGATTCATAGGTATAGCAACTAAAGAAATCTCCATTAAGTCTACTTCTTCTATTGCTTTTCCATCTTCTTCATATTTAAAGATGCCACCTATACTCATAGTTTGCAGATTACCCTCTGCTACTTGAAATCTTATGTTTTTTTGCTCAGGAGAATTACTTACTGCTCCTTCAATGTATAGTCCTTTATCATCTTCTTCCACATGAGTGTATTTACCTACAATCGTCTTTGTTGAATTAGAATGATCTGCGAGCATTACAGGATTGTTCATAAACTTTTTTATAGTTTTTTTGAATGCTCCTTTTCTCAAGTAGTCACCTGTCCTGTCTGCCTTGGTTACATCTTCATTAGTTGATCCGTACCCTGCAATCTTTACATCTTGGTAATCTATGATTGCACCACTTTCGTCTTTAATGACTTTAAAGGTAGGCTTTCTTTTGTTCGCAAATTTAAAAGATTTTTCTTCTTTATCTACAACTGCTCTTTCTTCTTCGTCTTCACTTGCTAGTATTTGATCTTTCCCAAACTCTAGAATTAAAGAATCTTCTGTTTCTTCAATTCTAAGAATATGCTTAGATTGTGCTTCAAGCTTAATCAACTCTTCCAATACTTGCCTGTGTCCACGTAGACCCGCTTTTGTTTTTGATGCTTTAATTGCATCCAAGCTTAAAGTAACAAAGTTTTCAGTAACAGGATATACATATCTGTTATAAGAGCGTTTTGAATACTCTGTGTTTTGACCTAAGAACCATTTAGAATATTCTTCCCATCCGTAATTTTGAATGTACTCTGACTTTTCGTAACCATCTTCTTTGCCTACTTTTTTATTAGCAATAAGATTGTTAGCTTTTACGGAAGCAATTCTGTTAAAATTAATTGCTCTTTCTTCTAGTTGTTTTCTGCGTTTCCTTGCATCGCTATCCATTCCTATAAGGCTACTGTTTTCTTTATCTTCATTGTCCTGCCAATCTTTACAGACATAGTCTCCAACAATTGGTGCATTTTTCTGTTCGCACCAACCTTTTTTAGCAAAAAGACAAGTGTTGCAAGTTTCATTACTTAGGCAGTCTGCTTTCTTATAACCTTCTATTTCTACTAAAACAGGCATTTTATGAAAGCTGTCTGCTCTACGCTTTGCCCACATAACTCCATTTGTTCCACCTAAGCAGTCCCATACTATAGAGCTTGCATTATCTTCATAAGTTTTTCCTGCAAGAGATTTATGAGTAATAAAAGATGCAATTTTTTGAATTTCTGCAAAAGTAAACTTATATCCTTGTGCAAACTTTCTTGCTACATGAGATGCAAATACATTAGCAACCCTCTTCCCTGCCTTTGTGTCTAGCTGAGCTAATGCGCGCTTAGCATTTTCTATTGCTGTAGAAGGATAGTCATTAAAAGTTTTTTCAAATTTAACTCTTCCCATTGTCCAATCGCTATCAATTAATTCTGCAATAAGACTTTTTGTTTTTTGAATACCAAAGTGCGGTATTATTCCCCACTTAATTAAAGATATAAATGTTCCTGCATTTCGTGGAGTAATTTTTTCACGAAGCAAGTGATTAACATCTATAGCGTGAAGATCACCGTATTTTTCTCTTTGGCTTACCCACTTGTCAAAGTTTACATTCTCGCCTTTTTCATGCTGACTCCACACTTCAAATGCATCATCTGCTAACTCAGATATTCCTGCATTCCATAAAAAGGAATAAGTTTTCTTTAAACTTTCCACATAAGTAAATGGAAGCATTCTAAATTTAGAACGACTTAAAGAAGGATTTTTGTAATCAAACGATACTTGTAATTTTTTCATAGCTTAGTAAAAGAGCGGGTTTGCATCTAAGGTTAGTAATATTTTTTAAATTTATTTCACTCCTTCAATTTGCATCAAGCAAAAAAAACCACCTAAGACTACCCCAAATCTTAGATGGCATTGCAACCCGATACCACTCAGTTTGCTTGTTTGTTTGTATTCAGTCTAATGAAAGTGCGTCAATAGAATAACATCTTGTGTGTCCCACATCCACGCCAATGTCAATGCCCAATCAAACTCTAGCTCTCTATATACCTTTGGAATGCCAACCTGTTCCCTATGGACTCTATTGCTGAGATTTGTTTTTCTAAAATGCTCCATGCTTTTTCATATTCTTCATTCATAGGCTGTAAGTCGCTATCATTTTTATCAACTCCTGTAATAATTTCTACAGCCATTATTTGACAGTCTTTTGCATCAGGCTCTTCTAGGGAGTCTTTTGCTTTAGCTATATCTATGTCATGTATTATGTCTTTGTGCTTTAAAAAGGGTAAATCATTTCCTTCTAGTGCTAAATGCGAAAAGTATCTAGAGTTAAATACAAAAGCCTGAAACTGTTCGTTTTTTAACACGCTTGCTTTATCTTCTTCGTATTTAAAAATTATTTCTTCATCATCATATAAATAAAATTTATTAAATACTCCTCTTCTAACTTTTATCAACACTTCTGACACGCACTCTACTGATCGCTGAATAAAGTACTCAGGAACTTCTATTCCATACTTTTCAGCACTTCTTTTATTTACGTTGTAAGACTGCGCGAAAGAACTTACCTGAAGATGACCTTCTAATTTATGCCCTTCTGATTTTAAATTATCATAAAACCTATCATAGTTTTCTCTGCTCCCTGAATGGATTCCCTCAATGATTGCAGTTAGCCCAATAGCGGTTATCTCATCTAGTAACTCCTGCTTTATGTGGCTTGTTTCTTTTGTCAAATAAGCATCTGTTTGCTCAAAGCTTCCCATCCTGCTTGCTTTTTGCATTGGCTTATACTCAGGAAGCTCTTGCAGTATTAAATCAGGGTCTAAATAAACAGACTCTGACAGTCTTCCACTAGGGTTGTTGTTTTTAAATTCTCTTTTATCTCTTAGGCTTTGCGTGGCGATTGCTCCACCCAATAGTAATATAGCTTTTTCCCCTGCCCATCCTGTTTCTGTTTGATTGCCTGTTATTTGATTCTTTATTGAAGAGTGAACTTCTGATCTTTTTTCATTGAATATTCCTGCTCTTGAATGTGCGTCTAAACTGTCTCTAGAATACTGTCTAGGCTTTGATGGGAATGCAGTTGGGTTAGCTTGCCTTGCTTGATCTAATCGTAGTTGAGTTTCTTTTGCTATCTGTGCTTGCGTCTTAAATTTACTCGGCACCCATGCTCCTGTATGATTAATATGAAACTCCACGCCATCTACTTCTGCTATTGGCACATTTTCTACATTGCAAGTACTCGATCCATTATATGTAAATAAAGGCTCTTCTTTTTCGCACCCCATTACTGAACAATGCGTAATAACCCGAGACTCTTTCATTGCTTGCTTTACGCCCTCGTCTGTAGCCCTACTCATTTCCGTCCTAACAATAGTTGGAATCCTTCTCTTCATTCTTGGTAGCATTTTCCTCAGTCTTATAGAAGTTTCAGGAACTGTCATACCCTCTTTTATTGATCTTGATATTTCGTTCCTTAAAATTTTTCTCGTAGTGTTATTTATCTTGGTTACCTTGCTTGCTATCTTGTATGATCTTTGCCTGTTTTGTGGCTTTGAGCTTGAATTTGGTTTTTCGCCTAGCAATCTCTTTGCATCATTATATGACCCATTAATTGAGTCTGCCTGTATCGCTTGAAGATTTCCTGCTACTTCAAAGTCGCCTAAAGAAAACACTCTTGTTAATGAAGTGTTCCAAGGATCAACTGTTTTGTATGCTTTGAAAGTTGCTTGGTTTTCAGCAATTCTAATAACTTCTTCAATTTGATTTTCAAATAATTTATTTAAAAATCTTTTTAGCCTTACTTTGCCTGTAACTCTGTGGTTTTTCTGAATTTTTAAAAAATTTGAAATTAGAGTTGTCCCATGTTTTTCATAAGTTTCTGCATCCCAACCTCCGTCAGGAGCATAGCTCTTAGTCTCCAACTTCTTCACTTGCCCACCTTACAAAAGTAAGTCCTCCAAGCATATCTAAAATTAATGAATCCACATTTTCATATGTATCATCTTCTGCTCTTCCTAATTCTTTTTCTCCTGCTCGATTTGCATTGGCAATTTTACACATACTTCTGTAGCTGACATTAACTCTTCTAGCTAGAACACTTGCTATGCCCCTAAGCTCAGGTACTGAATAAATACCATTAAACATTTTAGAATCACTCCAATTAGGTTTATGTGTGTCTAAATATGCTAATGCTCTTTTTGCATTTTGAGAGGTAGCTTTAATGTATCCAAACTCGTTGTATTTCCATGATTTAGACTTTATAGATTTTATATCTACAACTTTTTCTAAACTTGCTTCATCCCTAACCCTATTTGCTTGTCTTTCTGCCCACTTCTGTGCGCGCATTCTATTGCTTTTACCTAAGTCGCCACCCCATAATAGCCATGCTACTTGTCCTGCTGTAGGTCTATCTGTCTCTCCTCTTAGATATGCGTTTGCCTTAGGGCTTTCTAAATCGCTTTCATGCCTAAGAAACCAAGCGCTCATTCTTATTACTTTACTGTCAGAAACTTCGCCCCTAGACATTAGCCTAGCTTCTCTTATGGTTTTAGGTGTCAATCCACCACCTCCGTATTTGCTTCTTAACTCTAGTCCCCTGCTTGCATTCTTACTGACATAAGAAGGTACTGATTCTACCTTTTCACCATACACTCCATCTAAGGCTTTTTCTTCTTCATCGTCTTCCTCATCCTCTGCTTCATTCTCTTGAGCTTCAGGCTGTGTTATCTGCTCTTGCGGTATGTTTATTTCTTGCTCAACATCAGGTACTGCATTTGTAACATTTTCAAGAGTTAATGTAGAAGAATCTGTGTAATAATTATCATGATCAGGGTTTTCTGTGGTTTTCAAACCGCATCTTAGTCTTAATTCATTTAGTGACATAGCACCGCAATCAACCAAAGGTTTATAGTCTTTTACTATTTGTTCTACATCTAACAATCCATCTATTTGAAATTCTACTTCATAATTTTCATTTTTTGTTTTAATCCACTCGTCAGGATCATTAATTCTTGCAAATATTAATTGAACTAAAGGTAAGCAAGTAAACCTTGTAAAGTTTATGTAGTCCTGCCTTGCTGTAGCATAATTAGTTGCATTTTCAAACCCTGCGATACTTGCAGGAACTCCATGTGCTAAAAATATTTCTCGTTCTGTTTTCTTTTCAAACTCAATAGATTCTTGCTCTTGAGGAGTAACGCCAATTTTTAAAAAATTCCATTTTCCTGTAAGCCATGCAATGCCACCTGATCCTCTTGTTTTTCCTATGTATTTTTTCTCCCAAGATGACTTGGCTCTTTCCCATTCTGCTTCATCTCCGTCATACTCTTCTCTAACCAAAACACCCGCAGGAATGTTTCCCCTCTCTAGTCCTTTTGTTCTTATTTGACCTTGATTTAAAAAGTCCTGAAACAAAACTTCTGACGCCTCTATATCTCCTATCCCTAAAATAGGATCAGCAGGATTAGGTTTTTTAAAATGAATAATCTGATCAGGTTTGTAGTAAGTTGTAGCACCATTTCTAGTGTATTCGTATTTGCCTATTTTTTTCTTTGGGTCAGGTATAATTTTTACATACTGAGGGTACAAAGGAATTAATTCAAACTCACCTCCTAATGTTTTTCTTTCTTTATACCAATAGGCATTTCCTGTCATTTTTAACTGCATTGCAGTTATGTATATTAATTCTCTAAATGTTTCGTGTGTATTTGGGTGCGTTAAGCTTCTTTGTATTTCTTTGTCTACTTTAGGGTTTCCATTTTGATCCACCAACTGATAGCTTACATTAGATACTACACTAGCAACCATGTCACACGCTCTGTATGATGCCCATACCTTACCCAAGGTTGCATCAAAATAACTATCGTAGTCTGCTATCCTGTCAACTTTTACTCCTGCTAATCTTTCAAGATGCTCAAATATTTTTCTATTTTCTTCAGCGTCAAATCCGCTAAACCTTGGTGCGCTTTTTGTTTGTGTAGAAAATCTTTGCTTGATGCTGTCTAAAATACTCATTCTTTAATAATAGTATAATTTTTTTTAAAAGCGAGATGTTTGCCATTCCGTAAATGTCATAGTTTGCTTTAAGCATGGATAAAAATCTATTACATGACCATTCTCTGATTTAATCTCCCTACAATGCTCAGGCTTTACAGACTTGCGTCCTGATTTTTCTGCACTTTCTATGTCTGACAAAGTAACCCAATAAAACTTTCCGCAATCCCATATTATTCCACAAATAGCACCAAACCTTGCAAATGCCCTCAAGTCATCTAACTGCTTTTGCCTTAATCCGCTTTTGCCAAATGATAGTCTTTTTTCTTTTGTGCTTTTTGCCTCTATGCAAATTGTAGTACCTTGTTTGGTGCTTCCAATGAAGTCAGGAAAAGGATTAGGTAATAAAGTGTGAATTGTCTTTCCCTTAAACACTCTTGAAAAACTTGGTGGATCAACCTTACGAAGCAATAACTTATCTTGTTGCTCGTATTTTTTAGCCTCTATTTCTATCCACTTTTCTAAATTTTTACCTGTATTTTTCATCCAACCATTGAGTAAGGCGCAAGTTTCCAAAGAACTCTGCCACCTATATCAAGGCTGATTTTAAAACTAATAGCAATACAAATTCTTTTCCAAAGCGGAACATAAAAGTTGTATATTGTTGGATTTAAAAATTTCATTAATTTTTAGCAAACCCATAAGTAGGATTTTTAAACTGTAAATCAAACATTCCTACTTCATCAAATCCATAAAGAACTAGAGCAGAACTAGGGTTGTTTTTTTCAAAAACCACTAGGTCGTGACCTGTTGGAATTGAGCCTGTAAAAGTGTTTATGTTTATTGTTGTAATTGTTGTGTTGTTCATGGTTATAATAAAACCACAAACTTATATATTTGTCAATACCTTTTTAGAAAAAAGTTTTAGTTTTTTTTCCATT
>Ga0209308_10000089_pt1 | contig 84636 bp, 77 predicted proteins | sample COGITO_mtgs_1204_3_FD_184806 | JGI IMG/M metagenome (GOLD analysis project Ga0209308, IMG submission 184806) | Pelagic marine microbial communities from North Sea - COGITO_mtgs_120405 (SPAdes) (version 2) | ecosystem: Environmental > Aquatic > Marine > Epipelagic ... | reverse complement strand
AAACCTTGGCTATAATAACCAAGCTGAAATATTTGTTCGTAGACGCTTTCTCTATATTGAGGCGTTAGGCCAAAAAAATCGAACGGTCATTGGGACCGTTACCTCCTGCTCAGTTCCGTCTTCTCTTTTTATTTTAGTTGAGAAGTCTATATCAGGAGATATACTCGCTATATGGTCTCTAAATGCTACTGAATCTCTCGCCATAAATAAATTATCTACAAAGTCATCTATATCTTTTCTCTCTGATTTGCCATCAACAGATTTGATAATCATTTTGTATCTATTTGTCAACTCTCTTGATTGACCTGCTTTTTCATATGCTTTATTTAAATCTTCAAGTTGTTTTTCCATATGACCATCTAATATAGAATATACTATTTCATTCTTACTAATTGGTGTAGTGAACTTAAACTCATTTTTATGTGGTTCGACAAGATGTTTCTCATCAACCCAAATTTCTTTTAAACTTGTTAAATCAATGTTTATCTCTTCGTCAGCAAATTGTATAGGATAATCTTTACCATACCCAAGTATACGTGCTGATACTAACAAAGTATTTTTATCACCAACAACAAAGTCATCTAACTTGACTCCTTCTGTAACGATAATACTTTCTAATAGTTTATCTAATACAATACCCTTTTCTATAAGGTTAGGAGAAGTAAGAATATCTTCTTCTTTTGCTGTCATATATTTTATTTCAACTTTACCACTTGAAAGTGGATGTTCTTTAGGATACACTAATCCTCTTGAAGGTAAATCTATTACCTCAGTAGGGAATTTACTCATAACAATTACCTCTTAATTAAGTTAAGAATTTATAACTATTTATTTCGACTAAATTTTTCTGCTGCTGTTACGCCTAAGCCAACTATGGTAATATACATAAAGTTTTCAAGAATGATGTCTTTCACTTCAAACTGCCAAAATGTATTTGCTACCCAACTTGCTATTAGCATAACAAATGATGCGAAACCTATCGCCCGTTTAGACGATATCTTCGCATCACTTGATAGCATTTCTCTAATAAAATTCATATTTTAGAATTGTAATACTGCGTAGTCATAACGTAATGTACAAGTTATGTCTACAGGTTCACTAACTGACCAATCCAAATCTCCAAAATTTGCAGATTGAATATAAGCGCCTTTAAGGTCCCATTTCTCAACAACATCACCGACAGGTCCAAGTAATTGGAAGTTAACATTCTTTTTATAGAAGTCAGAGTATCCATCTCTTCCTGTTACTGATTCGTGTCCAAGTCTTATCCACTCAATAACTGCTTGAGCACCACTTGGTACGATTGGGTCATAAAGAGTAATGTCCAAAGGTTGCCAAGAAGCTTTACCTTTCACATAGCGCTTAACATTAATGTGATTTAATTCAATCTCTTCAAATTCTATTGATGGACGGTTTGCGGCTCTAATTAAGAAACTTGGTATACCTTCGACTTCCATAATAAAACGATTTTTCGTTTTTGGTTCGAAAGGTGTAAAAAATATCTCATTAGCATCTATCAAATCAGGCATCTGCTTTTCTCCTGTTAAGTTTATTGTTCTATTATAAATATAAGGATACTACAAAATCATCAGAAACAATGTATCTCTTTTTCTTAGTTTTTTCTTAGTTTTATAATATAAGAAAAAAGGGGCTCATAATTGAACCCCTTAGTTCTTTCAAACCTCCCTATTATTCAGGGAATGCCGCGCCTGTTGGCAATACAACAAAGTCGAGTACAATAAACTCAGCAGTTCTTGTAGGCTGTATGAAGATTTGACCAATTAATTGGTTTCTATCTACTACTTCAGGAGTATTATTGGAATCATCCATTACTACTCTGAATGCCGAAAGACCTGAACGTTGTTGTACAGATTCCATATAAGGATTGACAATGTTCAAGAAACGATTTCTCGTTGCCGCAGTATTTTGTTCAAATACTAAGAATCTTGAAGATGATGCTATGAACTTCTTCAAGTTAATTAATAATCTACGAACATTTATTCTGTCGAGCGCTGAAGGTCTTGATTGTAGAGTCTTTTGACCAAATGCTACAATACCCTGTCCTGGGAAAGAAGCAATCGGATTAACTTTACCATCATACAATTCATCTCTGTCTGTATGAGTTAATACCTTCTTAACATCAAGAGCGGCGATGCCACCACGATTTAAACCTGCGGGAGCAAACCATTCTTGACCGATTCTATCGTTCTGTGAAAAGACACCTAACATAACTACTGATGGTGGAACCCAAAGTTGAGGACCGCCTCCTGGATTAGATATCTGAACCCAAGGAAAGTAAGTAGCTACATAGTTGTTGTCTATACTCGCAACGTTACTAATAGCGTTTGCTACTGATTCGTTGTATTTAGAGCCATCTAATATGTAGAACGTATCACCACGATTTGATGCAATACTCATCGCCTTGTTACTAACAGCAGGATGATAAGCGTGTATAATACCTGGTGTTGCTAACATATTAATGTCGATAAAGTCAGGGTCAGCAAGTGTATTCAATGCTCTTTTATAAGCAACAGAACCACTCTTAACTGCTGTAGAACAATCAAGTCCTTGAGTGTTATTAGCAACAATATCGTTACCAAACTTAATTTCACGAGCAGGATTATCACCATCAAATCCCCACTGCATCGGTATTTTAAACTTACGCTGTTGTACGTTAGTTCCTGATGCTAATGATAACTGAGTTGTTGCGTTAGCAAATCCTGCGTTACCACCGGCTGAACCTGAAAGGTCTTCAAGTGAAAATGATACGTTTGCACCTACACCTGCATCTAAAGGTATCGGAGCTAAGTAAGCATTATTAATATAATTTGCTGCAGAAAAGTCCCAACCTGGAAATTTACCTGGGTCAAATTGTAAGTCACTATCTGAACTTGTTACAAACGATGCACTTGGTACATTAACACCACCTGCTATAGGATTGTTTACTTTACCAAATCCCATAGGCGCTAATGCTGGATTAGTACCATCTGTTAATGCTGTGTAATCACCGATTCTAATAAACTGAGCTTTATTACCATAATTGCTATATTTAGTAATCTTTCCGTTATTATCAGTTACTTCGTGTCCATCACCAATCATAGCAACTACAAAGTTAGAACTTTTAGGGTCTAAATTACATCCATTGAAGTTTTCAACAGAAGAAAATACACCACTATCGTTCTTTAGATAAACTTGTAAATCAAACTGAGCAAAGTCAGGTGATGTGTTGTTTGATGCTGCGGCTTTGATATTAGAAATAGCAATATGTATTCTTTCGTTCATTTCTGTACCTGAACCACGAGTATAAATTCTAAACAGACTTGAAGCAGCAGCGCCGTTCAATCTCTGTGAAATTATATAAGGTGTTCTTGCAACAGAATATGAACTATTACCTGTCCAAGTGTTAGCGTTACCATTTGCATCAAATGATTGTACACCATCTCGTAAGTTCAATGTAACAAGTGAACTTGAAATACTATTAGCACCGCTAACCGCTCCTGATGGAACTTTTCCGCCTTGATTAAAATACTTGTACATATAAACGTGATTAGTATTATCTTGCGGGTCAGATGTAACTGCATTAGTTCCGCCACCTGAAAAATTAGCACCTGGTATCGTGTTAAGTAAAAGGTCTGAACCTGATACACTAACCTTTACACTTCCTGATGCATAATCACCAAAACCGGCAGATGGGCCAGCATCAAGACTTCCACTAACTAAAGTAGAAGTTAAATCGCCTAATCCTGCTGAATGTTTTCTTGATGGTAATAAAGTTGCTAAAATTCGGTGTTGTTGAGCCGCGTGTCCGGTACCAAGTACTACGTTTACTGCGTCTACTGAGTATCCTCCTATACCTAATACTCTAACTACCGTCACACTTGGCGCTCCGCCATTCAAATATCTTTGTACTGCTATTCCTGTGTAGTAGTTCTTAGAACCACCTATCGCACCAAATTGAGCTTCAAAGTCACTTGCACTTGTGATTACGGTAGGAGTAAATGCAGGGCCTCGTAAAGTTGGTCCGACTACTGCGGCTCCAATCTCTGCGACACCTTGTGGTAAGAATGATAAATCTTTCTCTCGGGTAAATACACCCGGAGATACAATTCGTTCTGCCATTATTGTCTCCTGTTATAATAAAATGAGGTTATTGTGTTAAACATATATAAATAGTTTTTAAAATTTCAAAACGTTATATTTAACTCGGTTTATTTTCTTTTACCGGCACAAAATTGCCTGTTTTAGGGTCAAGAGTACCTGCACCATACTTATCACTTAGAATCTTTACTAAATCTTGTTCTTTAACTTGATTCTTTTTCCATTCATCACGAATAGAACTTTCTCTATTTTCAATAGTAGTTGCTCTGTCTTCTACTAATATTTTTTGAACTCCAAGATTACCTAACTCTGTTTGTAGAGCGCTGTAAGTATCTGCTACTTCGTTTATTTGTTTTAGTTCATCTTCTGAGAACTTTGTTTCGTTAGCCATTCGATTTCTCCTTAACTAATTTGTTATATGTTTCTACCCATTTGTCTTTGTATTGACCGTTCCACGTAGTATGCCAAGGCCCGCCACGTGTATAGTGAATTGCTTTTGGGTTAATATTATCGTTATACCATCCTTCTAACCAATTAAAAGTTGCTGGTATCTCTCCAACACACTCATCACTTGTCCATTCAAATCTATGTAACCACTTTGCATTTTTTGCATTAATATTTTTAACACTTAATTTTTTAATATCAGGATGTGAACAATTAAACATCATTAGACTTGACCAATTTTTTCTTGGATAATGTGTCTGTGCTTTTCCATCCATCTTTGTACTTTCAGGAGGTGTATAATTGTGTTTTACACACATAACTGAATACTTTTCATCGTAGTAATCTAATAACTCATTAACATCTGTTTGCCACAAAAAATCAGAATCACAAAATAATGCTATTCCTTTATAACCATTAAGATGTGGAGTAAGAAATCTACTATAAACAAACTCTGTACTTGAAAGATAGTCTGCTTGTCGCCAATAAATATTTTTTAACTTTAATTCTGAGACAATTATAGGTTCTATATTAACACTTTTATTATATTTCTCTATTGAGTACTTAGATACTTGATACGGAGGGTTTACTACTTCTGAAAAATGTTCAGAGTAATCTTGCCTACTATCGTAACCTATATAAACATTCATCTATTTAATTTTTTTGCTTTTTCGTTTTGTACATTAACATATGAGTCTCTATGCCAAGCAGATACTTCACCTATTTCGATATGTTGTGGTTGATTAATACACCACATAACAATATCAGCCATTTCTTTGTAAGTTAAACTTGATAAGTCTGATTCAAGTAGTCCTGGATTTACATCTATTATCTTACATTTCTTATCTGTATTAAATCGTAGATTATGAGATAAGTGTGATAATGATGCTTTAGAAGCAGAGTACATAAACCCTTTAGATATATTGTCATACTTTGCTCTACTAATTATATTGACAATAGTTTTATCTTTATGTTTCCATCTATCAAACACTTCCATTAACATACGAGTTTGGTCAAACATTGGGTGTGCGTTGTTTATAAACAAGTCAAATTTTTCTAATTCAAAAATAATCTTTGCTCGTTCATAATTATCCGAAACATCATAATCATTACTTGATGAAAACCCTTCTACATCATCAAATCGACTATATAGTTCTTTCCCTAAACCTTTAGTGTGACCTGTTATCGCTACTTTCATAATATCCGTTAATTAATTCAAAACTTGATTTACCAAATAAGTCACCCTTTACTGAACACGTATTACACGGGCTGTGACTTCTATCTCCAACTGAAAGTCTGTCACGGACTTCTTTCATTTTGTCACCCATCCAAACATCCATAACAGAACTTTGAATTAAGTTACCAACTACTATTTCTCTACCCCAATCGTTTGAACAAAATAAAACATCTCCATTCCAATCTACAAACATTTTATAATAAGGATAGTGACAAGGCTTTCCTTTTAAATTTTCGATGTCATCTTCATCGAATCCTATCCAATCTATCATCCCACTTCTGTTATTTACAAATAATCCCCATTCATCTTGTGTATGATGCGCTCTTAATTTGTAATTATCTTCAGATATACCTGAATCTTTCATTATTTTAACAAACGGCTCTATCTGTTCAAGTCCATCGTACAGATTTATGTACAACATATCCATACCACTTTTGTATATCTCTGTAACAGACTCTTTATTCAAAAAATCACCGTTAGTATTACATTCAAATACGTTATTAGGCAATTCTTTTCTCATAGCCTGTACAATTTCATTAAATTCTTTATTTAAAAAGTTTTCACCAAACCCACTAAATGATATTCTACCTACATAATCAAATTCTGCTAAACGTTTCGCTATTGTAGTAGAATCTTCTATAGTTGTATTTAAATTTCTATTTGGATAAACTTTAGGGTCGTGTCGTGGACAAAAAACACATTTACGATTACACAATTCTGTTAAATTCATTTCAACCGTTAATATACTATGTAACGGGTTAGTTGTATTTTCAATTAAATTTAAATGTTTCTTCTCTTGGTCTTTTCTATATTGAAGAAAACTATATTTATCATCAACTTTTTTCATCAGCCCACTTATTGAATATAGTTCCGTCTAACCATTTTCTGTCGTATTTTATTTTTTCTTCTTTTAAATCAGACAAAACGTTCCACTTAATCTTCTTTTGTTTTTCTAACTTTTTAACATAATCATATTCTAACTTACCATTATGTGGATGTGAACCACAATCTTTAATAGGAAGATACCAACTAAAAGGCTTATCTCCGCCTCCTCGTTTCTCGTCAGTTATTTTTCTAAAAAAATCAAATCCTATAATATCTAAACTTTTATAAGAAGTTACTTTGCGGGTAAAATATAATAAAGACATAAATCCAGCTGAAGGTCTCATTCCATTTTTAGGTCCTCTAACTCCATTACCGAATCCTTCCATATAGTTCAATTCATCTAATGTTTCTATAAGTTCAATATCACTAAACATATCTATTTTAGGAATTTGTGGTAATGAGTTTTCCCACGGAATATTAGAGTCTACATCTAATAATTTAGTACGAACTCTATTAAATAATATCAAAGTATCTTTATATTGGCCACTTTCAAAGTCATCTTTTAACGTTTTTACTACGTGAAATCTAAATGTACCTGTAATCCATATATCAGTTCTACTTCCAAGATTTTTATATTGAGCTTGTGTTTTTGCTATAGCAGCGCCGTGATGTATTACGACATCAAATGAGTCAATAAAATCACCATACTCATAGTTCATCATTTCTACAGAATTTCCTACAAGTACGACTCTTTTATTTTTTAAAAATTCGTTAATAGGAATTGTTAGCACTAAACACCACCTACAGATTCTCTTTCAATATCATTGTGATTTAGTTCAGCCCAATAAAATTCATAACAAATAGTTTTTGCGTTTGCTTTAAAACTATGATATTCTCCTGGCTTTGCTATAGTCATATCACCTGCTTTTAACGTAGTTGTATCCACTAAATCATAATCATTTTTGTAGATTATAATATCTAATTCACCACTTTCTACATAAAAGGCATTAAATTTATATTTGTGTTTATGTTTTGAACAATATCCGCCTTTATTTACTTCTATCCTGTGTACTTCAAAATTAGGATTAGAAAATATATTTGCGGTCTTGCCCCATACTTTTCCTGCTGTGTGCATATTATATCCTTGGTTTAGGTTTATCTTTGGGATTGTTCCATCGAATCATAGGAACCTTTACTTTGTTAGATTTGACTTCTTCGTCTTCTTTTCTTTTATAATAATCATTAGGTAAAGTTATCATTCTGAGTTTTGCGGGCTCAGCTGTAAAAGATACGAAAATATCTAATTCTTTTTGGTCGTGTCTTTCTCTTAAAAAGTTTAACTTTTGTATCCACCACTCTATAGGTCTTCTTTTAGGTTCAAGTTGTAAAAATATTAGTCTTGTAGCAGAATTAAAAATAGTGACTAAATTTAAATCAACTTCTGCAGGATTTAACGTATCGAGAAATCCGTCACAAGCTATCACTTCTGATTTATTCTCACCCATAGACTCTAAATCGTCAGTATTTGAGATAATAACACTTTTAGTTAAGTTTCTTTCATCCATTAATTTTGTACAAGTTGTCGTAAACGGATTAGAATCTGATAAAGTATTAGATGGTTTTTCAGGTAACGGAATATCATCAAAATTCATAACATTAATTTGATTTGTATCCATATGTGATTGATACTTTTTGTTGAGTCGGTCTTTATACATTGTTTTACTATTTTTTGCTTGACTTTCTCCTAAAACCGCACTAGGTGATTTTTTGACCTTAGCCGGCTTCATTTTTAGATTTGAAATAACTTCTTCTAAGTCACCTAAAGGCCATTGTGTTGATGCATCTGATTTAGCACTTTCAGGGTCAGGGTGTGTTTCAAAAAATACGCCATCACAACCGACAGCAACTGCGGCTTTAGCAAGATAAGGAACCATATTTCTCATACCAGCTGTAGTTGTTCCGTTTCCTCCTGGAAGTTGATTACTATGTGTTGCATCAAATATTATAGGGAATCCAAACTCTTGCATTATAGGTATCGACCTCATATCAACAACAAGATTGTTATAACCAAATTGAGTTCCTCTTTCTGTAATTAAAATATTTTCATTACCTTCTTCTGTAATTTTTATTATAACATTTTCAATTTCCCAAGGTGATAAAAATTGACCTTTTTTAACATTTACTACTTTGCCTGTCTGTGCTACTTCTTTTATCAAATCAGTTTGTCTACACAAAAATGCTGGTATTTGAATTATATCAACTACTTCTGCTACTTCTTTTACGTGGTGTACTTCGTGAACATCAGTAAGTACAGGCATACCTGTTTCTTCTTTTACTCTTCTAAGTGCTTCCAATCCCTTTTCTATACCAGGACCTCTATAAGATGAATTAGAAGAACGATTTGCTTTATCCCAAGAACTTTTGTATACTATCGGAGTTTTAGTGTTTTTTCCTATTTTAACAAGTTGTTTTGCGACATCCATTGAAAGTTTATATGATTCAATAACACAAGGCCCTGCAATTATAGGTGTCTCATCGCCACCGAATACTACATTTGAAACCGAAACTTTTTTCATTTTAAACTCCTAAGATTTTTTCTTTTTAAATTCTTCAGTTTTGACAATAGGGTCATCACGAACAAATACTTCATACCATAATTCTCGCTCTTTATGTATATAAGTCAAATAGTCATCTATTTTTTTCTTCCAATTTCCATCTACTCGAGGATTAATTATTCCACATTTAGGACTTGAGAGAACTTTATTAATAAAATAGTGAGTATCTTGGCCTCGAACTTCAGACATAAACAAAGGCCAATTCATATGATAAAATGAACCCCACGCCATATCCTGATGTACTTCTATATGGTCAAGTTCTTTTTCTAAACAAACTGCATATAAAGAAGATTCACTAATATTAGTACTATATATTCTTGGTACTTTCATCATAAAAGCATACAAATCTGCTTCACGCGGAAGTATACACGATTCACCAAATAAATCTTTCAATTCTCCTATAATTTGATGTTGTGTTATTGGATGTGGTTTAAATAAAACTTTATCTCCGTGTCTATCTTTAATAGTTTTTAATTTATTTAAACAAACTCTACTTTTAATTTTATTAGAACCAGGTAAAACTACTAATGCTTCAAGTTCTCTATCAAATTTTGGGTCTTCAGTTAAATCTATCCTGTCTTGATATTTGTTAGATACTTTATTTTCTACGTTCTCTTTAAAATATGTTACCCAATCTAATATTGGATATTCTTCAGTTTCTTCATCATAATATGCATCTCGTATCTGTTGTTCTCTCATTATTTGACTCAACGGACACATCATAAATGAAGTAGCGTATTCAGTATAATTTATAGTTTTAAAATAGGCTATTTCGTTAGCCATTACATCATATGAAAATTCAGTAGTATACCGTTTCATACGTTTTCTAAAATATTTATCCACTCCTGCGAGATTATCAACTAAATATTTATTTTTTTCGTACTCCCCTATCCTTTCATTAGCAACGGAAGGGTCAAACATTTCAGATTTCATTTTAGGCATTATAACTCCTTAGATAACCTTTTATATACACATATATAAATATAAAGTTTTTTTTCTAAAAGTGATTTTTTTTAAGATACGTAGTAACTTGTGATACGGCTTGTATTATAAGTTGTAATAGTCTCGAAAGTTGTCGTGAAAGTTGTTATTGTATTAAACGTTGTAATCGTATTAAAAGTAGTTATAGTACTTTTAGTAGTATTAAAAGTTGTTGTAGTTGTTGTACTTGTTTCAAAAGTTGTAGTAGTTGTCTTAGTAGTTTCAAAAGTTGTAGTAGTGGTTGTTGTAGTATTGTAAACCGTATTAGTATTTTTATTGGTTTCAAAAGTTGTAGTAGTATTTTTTGAAGTTGCGGTAGCCAATGTTGTAGCAGTATTATAAGTTGTTATTGTGTTATAAATAGTAGAAGTAGTTGTTGTAGTATTGAAAGTCGTAGTGGTAGTTGTATTTGTTTCAAACGTAGTAATTGTTTCAAAAGTTGTAATCGTAGTGTATTGAGTTACGGTGTTTTTATTAGTTTCAAAAGTTGTAATAGTACTTTTTGTGGTCGCAGTAGCTAATGTTGTAGCAGTATTGAAAGTTGTAATCGTAGTGTATTGAGTTACGGTGTTTTTATTAGTTTCAAAAGTTGTAATGGTATTTTTTGAAGTCGATGTAGCTCTTGTTTCAATAGTTGTCGTAGTAGTATTAAAAGTCGTAGTAGTTGTTGTATTTGTTTCAAACGTAGTAATTGTTTCAAAAGTTGTAATCGTAGTGTACTGAGTAACCGTATTTTTATTAGTTTCAAAAGTCGTAATAGTACTTTTTGAGGTCGCAGTAGCTAATGTTGTAGCAGTCGATGTAGTGGTATTGTAAGTTGTAGTAGTACTTTGAGTTGTGTTGTAAGTCGTAATAGTTGCTAATGTAGTATTATAAGCTGTAGTAGTTTCATATATTGTAATTGTAGTATATTGGGTAACCGTATTTTTATTAGTTTCAAAAGTTGTAGTAGTAGACTTCGAAGTAGCAGTTGCCAATGTTGTTGCAGTATTATAAGTTGTTATTGTATTAAAAATAGTAGAAGTATTTTTAGTAGTATTGTAAATCGTAGTTGTTGTTGTATTTGTCTCAAAAGTTGTAGTGGTTGTTGTATTTGTCTCAAATGTAGTAATAGTATTAAACGTTGTGATTGTGGTATATTGAGTTACGGTATTTTTGTTAGTTTCAAAAGTTGTAGTAGTGTTTTTTGAAGTAGAAGTAGCTCTCTGTTCAATAGTTGTCGTAGTAGTATTAAAAGTCGTAGTAGTAGTTGTATTTGTATTAAAAGTTGTAGTGGTTGTTGTTGTGGTATTGAAAGTCGTAATGGTTTCATATGTAGTGATTGTGGTATATTGAGTTACGGTGTTTTTATTAGTTTCAAACGTTGTAATAGTAGACTTCGAAGTAGCAGTAGCTAATGTTGTAGCAGTCGATGTAGTGGTATTGTAAGTTGTAGTAGTTGACTTCGTAGTATTAAAAGTTGTTATTGTATTGAAAGTTGTTATTGTATTAAAAGTTGTAGTGGTTGTTGTATTTGTCTCAAATGTAGTAATAGTTGAGTAAGTTGTAATTGTAGTATATTGTGTAACCGTATTTTTATTGGTTTCAAAAGTTGTAGTAGTGTTTTTTGAAGTAGAAGTAGCACGTGTTTCAATAGTTGATGTAGTAGTATTAAAAGTTGTAGTTGTGGTTGTTGTAGTATTAAAAGTTGTTATTGTTTCAAAAGTTGTAATGGTAGCATATGCAGTAGTAGTACTTTTTGAAGTTTCAAAAGTTGTAGTAGTATTTTTTGAAGTTGCGGTTGCTAAAGTTGTAGCAGTATTATAAGTTGTTATTGTATTATAAGTAGTAATTGTAGTTTTTGTAGTATTAAAAGTTGTTGTTGTAGTCTTACTTGTAGAAGTAGACTTAGAAGTAGAAGTTGATGTAGTGGTATTAAAAGTTGTAGTGGTTTCTTTTGAAGTTTCAAAAGTTGTTATTGTACTATAAGTTGTAATTGTGGTATATTGTGTAACCGTATTTTTGTTAGTTTCAAAAGTTGTTGTGGTACTCTTTGAAGTTGCTGTAGCACGTGTTTCAATAGTTGATGTAGTAGTATTAAAAGTTGTAGTAGTTGTCTTCGAAGTAATTGTAGACTTAGAAGTAATTGTTGACCTTGTGGTATTGTAAGTTGTAGTAGTTGACTTCGTAGTATTAAAAGTTGTAGTGGTCTCATAAGTTGTAATTGTAGTATATTGAGTTACGGTGTTTTTATTGGTATTAAAAGTTGTTATTGTACTTTTTGAAGTAGAAGTAGCTCTTTGTTCTATAGTGTTTTGAAAAGTATTATAAGTTGTAGTGGTAGTTGTTGTAGTATTAAATGTAGTAATAGTTGCTAATGTAGTATTATAAGTTGTAGTAGTTGAATATGCAGTAATTGTATTGTAAACCGTGTTAGTGTTTTTATTGGTTTCAAAAGTTGTAGTAGTAGACCTTGAAGTAGAAGTAGCTCTCGTTTCAATGGTTGATGTAGTAGTGTTAAAAGTTGTAGTGGTTTCTAATGTAGTGTTAAAAGTTGTTGAAGTGGTATAAGTTGTAAGTGTAGCATATGCAGTGGTAGTTGTTGTATTTGTCTCAAAAGTTGTAGTAGTATTTCTTGAAGTTGCAGTTGCTAAAGTAGTAGCAGTATCATAAGTTGTTATTGTATTAAAAGTAGTTATAGTAGTCTTAGTAGTATTAAAAGTTGTTGTCGTTTCTCTATCTGTAGAAGTGCTTCGTGTTTCAATAGTTGTCGTAGTAGTATTAAAAGTTGTAGTTGTGGTCGTTGTAGTATTAAAAGTTGTTATTGTGCTAAAAGTAGTTGTTGTAGTGTATTGAGTTACGGTGTTTTTATTAGTATTAAAAGTTGTAATAGTGTTTTTTGAAGTAGAAGTAGCTCTCTGTTCAATAGTTGATTTAGTAGTGTTAAAAGTTGTAGTTGTGGTTGTTGTAGTATTAAAAGTTGTTATTGTATTAAAAGTAGTTATTGTAGCATATGCAGTAGTGGTAGTTGTATTTGTATTAAAAGTTGTACTTGTAATATATGCAGTAATTGTAGTGTATTGGGTTACGGTGTTTTTATTAGTATTAAAAGTTGTTATTGTACTTTTTGAAGTAGAAGTAGCCCTTTGTTCAATAGTTGATTTAGTAGTGTTAAAAGTTGTAGTTGTGGTTGTTATTGTATTAAAAGTTGTTATTGTATTAAACGTTGTAATTGTACTAAACGTGGTTGTAGTTTCTTTTGAAGTTTCAAAAGTTGTACTTGTGGTATAAGTTGTAATCGTATTAAAAGTAGTTGTAGTATTTTTAGTAGTATTAAAAGTTGTACTTGTAGTATAAGTTGTAATCGTATTAAACGTAGTAATTGTAGTTGTAGTTGTATTAAAAGTTGTTATTGTACTATAAGTTGTTAGTGTAGAATACGTAGTTGTAGTATTTTTTGAAGTCGATGTAGCACGTGTTTCAATAGTATTTCTACTTGTTTCAAAAGTTGTACTTGTAATGTATGAAGTAATTGTATTAAAAACGGTAGAAGTATTTTTAGTAGTATTAAAAGTTGTTGAAGTAGTGTAGGTTGTTATTGTATTAAACGTGGTAAGTGTAGTTGTAGTTGTATTAAAAGTTGTTATTGTACTATAAGTTGTTAGTGTTGCGTATGAAGTAGTAGTCGAATATGCTGTAATTGTATTAAAAGTAGTTGTGGTAGTTGTATTTGTAGCAAAAGTTGTTGAAGTAGTGTAGGTTGTAATCGTATTAAAAGTAGTTGTGGTATTTTTAGTAGTATTAAAAGTTGTTGAGGTAGTGTAGGTTGTTATTGTATTAAAAATAGTTTCTGTTGTTTTTGTAGTATTAAAAGTTGTTATCGTACTATACGTTGTAAGTGTAGCATACGAAGTAGTAGTCGAATATGCTGTAATCGTATTAAAGGTAGTAAGTGTAGTTGTAGTAGTAGCAAAAGTTGTACTTGTAATATATGCAGTAATTGTATTAAAGGTAGTTATGGTATTTTTAGTAGTAGCAAAAGTTGTTATTGTACTATAAATTGTAGTTGTAGAATATGTAGTAGTGGTAGTTGTGTTTGTATTAAAAGTTGTTGTTGTACTATACGTTGTAAGTGTTGCATATGAAGTAGTAGTACTTGCTGTGGTATTATACGTTGTAATAGTTGAATACGTAGTAATCGTAGTGTATTGAGTTACGGTATTTTTATTAGTATTAAAAGTTGTTATTGTACTTTTTGAAGTAGAAGTAGCACGTTTTTCAATAGTTGTTGTATTAGTATTGTAAGTTGTGATTGTAGTCGTTGTAGTATTAAAAGTTGTTATTGTACTATACGTTGTAAGTGTAGAATACGTAGTTGTAGTTTCTTTAATAGTATTAAAAGTTGTTGAAGTGGTGTAGGTTGTTATTGTATTAAAAGTTGTTATAGTATTTTTTGAAGTAATTGTATTAAAAACGGTAGTGGTATTTTTAGTAGTATTAAAAGTTGTTGAAGTGGTGTAAGTTGTAATTGTATTAAAAACGGTAGAAGTTGTCTTCGATGTAATTGTATTTCTTGTTTCAATAGTTGATATTGATGTATTATAAGATGTTATAGTTAGCACACTTTGTGTTGTATTTCTTGATTCTATTGTATTTCTACTTGTGTTATAAAACGTAATAGTAGAGTAAGTTGTTATTGTATTAAAAGTAGTAGTAACCGTTTTCGATGTATTATACTGAGTAAGAGTATTTTTTGAAGTAGCAGTAGCCCTTGATTCTGCTGTTAATTTTAACGTATTAAACCTCGTTGATGTATTAAAAATAGTAGTAGTATTTTTAGTAGTATTAAAAGTTGTACTTGTGTTAAATGCTGATGCAGTTGTTCTCGAAGTGAGCCTATAAGTTGTTTTGTTTGTTATAAAGAAAGTATAATGTTTTGTAATAGTATTAAAAGTTGTAGTTCTTGAAGTATTCTTAGAAGTAGTTCTAACAGGTGAACCTCCAGGCCCATTTCCATAGCCTACCCACGTTGAGTAAGATGTGATGTAGGTCGTAGTTTTCGAAGTAGCTGTAGCATAGTAAGTTAGTTTATAAGTATTCTTTGCTGTGATGAAGTACGTATAATACGTAGTAGTCACATCCGTTGTTGTCTGAGTATTTTTTGATGTGTTATAAACGGTAGAAGTGTTTCTCGAAGTAGAAGTTGTTCTTGTGGTATTATACTCCGTCACGGTAGAGTAGGTTGTTATTGTATTAAACGCGGTAATGGTATTCTTTGATGTAATGAAAGTTGTAGTAGTGTTTTTTGAAGTTGCAGTAGCTCTTGTTTCTATTGTACTTTTGTTTGTAACCATCACCGTAGAAGTTGTGTAGGTTGTTGTATAAGTTGTTATTGTAGCAGTAGCTTTAGTAGTAATGAAAGTTGTTGTTGTACTATAAGTTGTAAGTGTTGCATATGAAGTAGTAGTATTTTTTGAAGTAGAAGTAGCTCTTGTTTCTATTGTATTTCTACTTGTGTTGTAAGTAGTAATAGTATTTTTTGAAGTACTTGTAGCATATGCGGTACTTGTGTTTTTTGAAGTAGATGTAGCTCTTGTTTCTATTGTATTTTTACTTGTATTATACGTTGTAATCGTAATTCTTGAAGTGATAGTGTTTCTTGTTTCAATAGTACTCCTGGTAGTGTTGTAAGTAGTAATAGTAGACTTTGAAGTTTCATAAGTTGTAGTTGTAATGAATGAAGTAATTGTATTAAAAGTAGTTATAGTACTCTTAGTAGTATTAAAAGTTGTTGAAGTTACTTTTGAAGTTGAAGTGCTTCGTGTCTCAATAGTGCTTAAAGTAGTAGCATAAGTTGTTATGGTACTTTTTGAAGTGATAGTGTTTCTTGTTTCAATAGTACTCCTGGTAGTGTTATACGTTGTTGTAGTAGTTTTCGAAGTAATTGTATTTCGTGATTCAATAGTTGCTAATGTTGTATTGTAAGTTGTAATAGTGTTTTTTGAAGTAGAAGTAGCCCTTGTTTCTAATGTGTTTCTACTTGTGTTATAAGTAGTAATAGTATTCTTTGAAGTAGAAGTTGCTCTTTGTTCAATAGTACTTTTTGAAGTGATAGTGTTTCTTGTTTCAATAGTACTTAAAGTAGTATTATAAGTAGTAATAGTATTTTTTGAAGTAGAAGTTGCTCTTTGTTCAATAGTATTTCTACTTGTGTTGTAAGTAGTAATAGTATTTCTTGAAGTAGAAGTAGCTCTTGTTTCTATTGTATTTCTACTTGTGTTGTAAGTAGTAATAGTATTTTTTGAAGTTGAGGTGCTTCTTTGTTCAATAGTAATTCTTGAAGTTATTGTATTTCTTGTTTCAATAGTACTCCTGGTAGTGTTATACGTTGTTATGGTATTCTTTGAAGTAGAAGTTGCTCTTTGTTCAATAGTATTTCTACTTGTGTTGTAAGTAGTAATAGTATTTTTTGAAGTTGATGTAGCTCTTGTTTCTAAAGTATTTCTACTTGTTTCAAAAGTTGTTGAGGTAGTATAAGTTGTTATTGTATTAAACGTTGTGATAGTTGTTTTTGAAGTAATTGTATTTCTTGTTTCAATAGTACTCCTGGTAGTGTTGTAAGTAGTAATAGTATTTTTTGAAGTAGAAGTTGCTCTTTGTTCAATAGTATTTCTACTTGTGTTGTAAGTAGTAATAGTATTTTTTGAAGTAGAAGTAGCCCGTGTTTCTATTGTATTTTTACTTGTATTATACGTTGTAATCGTAATTCTTGAAGTAGCAGTATTTCTTGATGTTGATGTTGCTAAAGTAGTATTATAAGTCGTAATAGTTGACCTGGAAGTATTAAAAGTTGTTATGGTCGCATACGTAGTAATGGTGTTAAAAGTAGTTATAGTGCTTTTAGTGGTATTAAAAGTTGTTGATGTTGTCTTTGATGTTGAGGTTGACCTTGTTTCTAAAGTATTTTTAGAAGTATTATAAGTAGTAGTAGTTGTCTTTGAGGTAATAGTGCTTCTTGATGTTGATGTTGCTAAAGTAGTATTGTAAGTGGTAATAGTTGACCTAGAGGTATTAAAAGTTGTGATAGTTGAATAAGTGGTAATTGTATTAAAGGTAGTTATAGTGCTTTTAGTAGTATTAAAAGTTGTTGAAGTTACCTTCGATGTACTTGTAATTCTTGATGTTGCAGTCGATAGTGTAGTAGCATACTTTGTAATAGTTGACTTAGAAGTTTCATACGTAGTAATGGTCGCATACGTAGTAATAGTATTAAAAGTAGTTATAGTCGTCTTCGAAGTTTCAAAAGTTGTAGTAGTAGACTTTGAAGTAGCGGTTGCCAATGTTGTAGCAGTATTATAAGTTGTTATTGTATTAAAAGTAGTAATGGTTGTTTTAGAAGTATTATAGGTTGTAATAGTTGTTTTCGAAGTAATTGTATTTCGTGTTTCAATAGTATTTTTACTTGTATTAAAAGTAGTAATGGTTGTTTTAGAAGTATTATAGGTTGTAATAGTTGAATAAGTAGTAATTGTATTAAAAGTTGTAGTAGTGTTTTTCTGTGTATTGAATGTAGTTGAAGTTGTCTTCGATGTTGAAGTGCTTCTTTGTTCAATAGTAGTTTTTGAAGTCTCAAAAGTTGTAATGGTTTCTAATGTTGTATTGTAAGTCGTAATAGTTGACTTAGAAGTTTCATAAGTTGTAGTTGTAATGAATGAAGTAATTGTATTAAAGGTAGTTATAGTGCTTTTGGTAGTATTAAAAGTTGTTGAAGTTACTTTAGATGTTGAAGTACTTCTTTGTTCAATAGTAGTTTTTGAAGTTTCGTACTTTGTAATAGTTGTTGTATTTGTTTCAAACGTAGTAATTGTTTCAAAAGTAGTTATTGTAGCATATGCAGTAGTAGTAGTTTTTGAAGTTTCATAAGTTGTTATAGTCGCATACGTAGTAATAGTATTAAAAGTAGTTATAGTACTTTTAGTAGTGTTGAATGTAGTTGAAGTTACTTTAGATGTTGAAGTAGACCTCTGTTCAATAGTAGATAATGTTGTGTTATAAGTTGTAATAGTTGTCTTCGAAGTTTCATAAGTTGTTATTGTATTAAACGTTGTAATTGTATTGAAAGTTGTAGTAGTTGTTTTTGAAGTTTCAAACGTTGTGGTAGTAGACTTCGAAGTAGCAGTTGCCAATGTTGTTGCAGTATCGTATGTAGTAATTGTATTAAATGTAGTAATAGTATTCTTCGTAGTATTAAAAGTTGTAATAGTTGTTTTTGAAGTAATCGTAGACTTAGAAGTAATAGTTGCTAATGTTGTATTGTAAGTTGTTATAGTTGACTTAGAAGTTTCATACGTAGTAATAGTTGAATATGTAGTGATTGTATTAAAAGTTGTAATAGTGTTTTTAGTAGTATTAAAAGTTGTTGAAGTTACCTTCGATGTTGAAGTGCTTCTTTGTTCAATAGTTGATAATGTGGTGTTGTAAGTAGTAATAGTATTTCTTGAAGTAGATGTACTTTTTGAAGTAGAGGTTGCTAATGTGGTATTAAAAGTAGTAATAGTTGTCTTCGAAGTTTCATAAGTTGTTATTGTATTAAACGTTGTAATCGTATTAAAAGTAGTTATAGTACTTTTAGTAGTATTAAAAGTTGTTGAAGTTACCTTCGATGTTGAAGTACTTCTTTGTTCAATAGTTGCTAATGTTGTAGCATACTTTGTAATAGTTGACTTAGAAGTTTCATAAGTTGTAGTAGTTGTTTTCGAAGTTTCATACGTAGTAATAGTTGAATATGTAGTGATTGTATTAAAAGTTGTAATAGTGTTTTTAGTAGTATTAAAAGTTGTTGAAGTTACTTTTGAAGTTGAAGTAACTAAAGTTGTTGCTGTAGCTAAAGTAGTATTATAAGTTGTTATAGTTGACTTAGAAGTATTATAAGTGGTTGTAGTTGTCTTCGAAGTTTCAAAAGTTGTAGTAGTGTTTTTTGAAGTAGCAGTTGCTAAAGTAGTAGCAGTATCATATGTGGTAATGGTATTAAACGTTGTAATAGTACTTTTAGTAGTATTAAAAGTTGTTGAAGTTACCTTCGATGTTGAAGTAGTCCTCTGTTCAATAGTAGTTTTTGAAGTCTCAAAAGTTGTAATGGTAGTTGTTGTAGTATTAAAGGTTGTAATAGTTGACTTCGAAGTTTCGTAAGTTGTTATTGTATTAAAAGTAGTAATAGTATTAAACGTGGTGATGGTACTCTTCGTAGTATTAAAAGTTGTTGCAGTTACTTTTGAAGTACTCGTAGCTATTGATGTTGATGTTGACCTTGTAGTATTGTAAGTAGTAATAGTTGACTTAGAAGTTTCATACGTAGTAATAGTTTCATATGTAGTGATTGTATTAAACGTGGTTATAGTGTTTTTAGTAGTATTAAAAGTTGTTGAAGTTACCTTCGATGTTGAAGTTTCTAAAGTAGTAGCGGTGTTAAAAGTAGTAATAGTATTAAACGTGGTGATGGTACTCTTCGTAGTATTAAAAGTTGTTGCAGTTACTTTTGAAGTCGAAGTAACTAAAGTTGTTGCAGTTGATAATGTGGTATTATAGGTCGTGGTGGTTTCTTTTGTAGTATTAAAAGTTGTAGTAGTGTTTTTTGAAGTAGCAGTTGCTAAAGTAGTAGCAGTATCATACGTTGTAATCGTATTAAAAGTAGTTATAGTATTTTTAGTAGTATTAAAAGTTGTTGATGTTACTTTTGATGTACTATATTCAGTAGTAGTTTCTTTTGTAGTATTAAAAGTTGATGTGGTATTTTTAGTAGTATTAAAAGTTGTTATAGTTTCTTTTGTAGTATTAAAAGTTGTTATAGTACTTTGTGAAGTCGCAGTTGCTAATTTCGTAGCAGTTGCTAAAGTTGTAGACCTGGTGGTATTAGTAGCCTTAGTTGTATTAAACTCTGTGCTGAATTTTAATTCGTCAAGAAACCCAAAAGCGCCGTTTGCCATAACTATCCCTTAGTTCATTATGAAAACGGGCCTAAATAGTTGACTGCCACGTTACTTGTGTTGACCACGTAATACGACATTAAAGAAATGCCGTTGGCGGATGTGTCAAATGATATAGAATCTCCTCGAGGGGTTTTAAACAATGAATTTAATGTTATTGAATGACCACCTGAACTATCTTGTATTAGTGCGATAAGTCCACTTTGTCCTTCACGGCCTGATAAGGCGGTTGGAGTTAAAGTAACGTTACCGGTTAAAGTAAGATTATAATTGTTCTTTGCAGATAAGTCAATGTTATTAGCACCGGTTATAGAAGTCGAAGTTTGAGTTACGGTAAATGCACCATTAATCTGTACATTACCGCTACTTGTAACTTCGTTTAGTACGGCATTACTGCCTGATGTTATTACTTTTTTCCAATTTGGCATCTACTACTTCTCCTACTATACGGTTGGTTACTTCTTTTGAAGCCCACTTCCCTTAACGGGCCAATATAGACTATACTACTACTACTTACTAATTACTTCTTTTTTTTCTTCTAAGTTTTTAAGTCTACTTACTTCCTTAAAAACTTTATTTAATACTGCTCCTACAAAAAGTGAATCTTTTCCTTTTATTGTAGAATTATAAATACACTCTTTTATAAAATCTAACTCAGCTATATCGAATTTCATCCTGTTAGCCTCTTGTACTCACTTTGTAACCATTGAACTGAATCAATCGCAACTTGTAAATCAGAACCTCTTAGTGATACTGAATCTCCTATTGTTCTTAATAACCACTCAATATGTTTTTTTTCTAAGTCTAAAACACTATTTGGTGTGTTCATTGCTGTTTTTGGTTTTGACCTTGTCGTTTTCTTACGTTTAGGGTCAACCTTGTCTATTAATCCCATATGTAACCTTTATCTTCTATTTTATGAATAAATAAATATATCACCTGTTGCTGTATTTACGTGCATCATACCTATTCTACTACCTGCGGCTGTTCCAAAATCATTTGGATTAGCACCATCATTTGGGTCTAAAGCTGAACCTGAAACAGATACTATGTATTGAAATCCTGCTGCTGAAGCATCTACTGATGTCGCATTATGTGCTAATTTATCTTCCGCACCTACTGCCCATCTGTTAATGTCGTCATCAAATACTAAAGCGGCGCCAGCGTAAGATGCGTTAGTTTGTACTACAATACCACCATCACCTGCGGCAGAACCACTATTAAGTAAAATAAATTTATCTTCTACTAATAAATTTGAAACTTGTTGTTGAACCGTATCACCATAGATTGTTAAGTCACCATTAATGGTAAGATTATCACCGATAGTCACTTCTGATGTACCAGCTCCTATTGTTGCAGAAGATAATCCCGACATATCGACATTCAATGTGTGTGCGATATTTTCACCACTTGTAGCACCTGTAGATGAAATACCTGTACCTGCTGTTATGTTCTGAACATAATCGCCTGTAGTATCTGTCGCTAAAGCAACTGAGTTAGCTTGTATTGTCATAGCACCGTTTGAAGCTAATGCAATATCTCCACTAACTGCTACTGAAGCAATATCTGTTCCATCACCAACTAAAATCTGTCCTGATGTTTTTGCATCTAAATCAGTAGGAGCATTTGAACCGCCACCAACTTTAATACTACCTCTTGTGATGTTTGCCAACATAGAGTTTTCAACTGAATCTGCGGCGATTGTTAATGCACCACCTGCTGCGATTGTTGCATCTCCACTAACATTTCCGAATACACCATCTTCTACATTACTAAATGTTATCTTCTTTTCAGTACCATTATCTGAAACAATAAAGTGGTCTTCTGTCTGATGTAAACTTGTTACAGCAGATAAAGAGTCAATATCAACTGCGGCTGTTACACCCGTTAATGCTGAACCGTCTCCTTTAAAGTAACTCGCAGTTACATTATTCAGACTTGCATTTGAGCCTGAAACGATTACTTTTTTCCAATTTGCCATTACTTTTCTCCCCTAATTCGGCTATTCATCTTCACTTATAAATATTATGTTTTTAAAAAATTGTGTCATCATCTATCAAAGTCCTACATAAAAAGCACTACCACTATACATTATGCCACCGCCTGTTGCAGTAGGTGTCGCACCTACGATTGGTCTTAGTAAAAACATCGAAGCCGTTACGTTGTTAGTTACTACACGAGAACCTGTCGTAGCAAATATACTTATAGCATTACCATTATTTGTTGCAGTCATTGCGTCACCGTGAAAATCAAATGTCCTTGAATTAGGACTCAAGATACTTCCGGAAAATGAAGCAGTTATTGCTAATCCTGAGCCACCGCCACTGCCACCGCCTCCTGAAAGGCCTGATAAGTCTACTGAATTTCCGCCTGTGATAGATAATCCGTAAGTTGACGCATTAAAAGTCAATAGCTGTGAGTCTGAATCTAAATTTGCTTGTGAACCTGAACGAATTCCTTTCGGCAACAAATCTATTAGTTGGTCTGAGCCACTTATCAGATTAGGTATTTTTGCGGCTAAATGTGCTTTTGAAAAAGAGCCACTTATTTGTGATGCTAATTGTGCAGAAGAACTTATAGTACTTGCAGGTAGATTTGCTTTTGTTTGTGCAGAACTACTAACTATTCCAAGTCCGTGTATTCTATCAATCTCAAACGAACCTGAAAAAGACCCTGTAAATGAACCTGTAAAATTAAAGTCAGCTGTTTCCCACCCGTATTCACTTGTTAAAGAACTCGTTACATTTGTAGTTCTTAAAAATTGTCCCGCTTGTTGTGGTGCTTTTGCTTGTCTTGTTAAATCTATTTTAGCCAATTATCGTCTCCGCTCTATACTTAATTAGTAAGGTATCCGAGTTATCTACTAAGATTCCACTATGGTCACCACGTGGTTTATATAAAACTAATTGTTCAAATCTTGACCCGGATAAAAAATAATCTGAACCACTAACCCTGTGTGTTTTTTGGTCTTCAGTAGTTTGTTGTTCTAAACCATTTATTTTTAAAGAAACACTTCCTGTAACTATTGCTTGTCCTGTAGGAACATCTATATTATAAACTTGTGTAGTAGAATCAGACCTTCTTTGTTGTTTAGGAAGAACTTCTTCTCTATCTTTTATAAGAGTATTAACATAATTTTGCGTGATTATATCAGTATTGTTTTCTGATAAACTACTTGTTAAATGTAAATTAAAAGGCTTTAAACTACCATTTAATGTATGTCTGAATCCTAATACTTCAGAAACATTATTTTCATCATTTACAGACACTATAGAATTTATTAAGATTCTTCGTATTTCCGTTGAGTTTGCCATTAGAATCCTTGAGTAAATTTTATTTTTAATTTATCTTCGTCTTTTAGACGATATCCATATGAACCTGTAATATTATATATTACAACTTTATCTGTACCTGATACAAAGTAGTCTGAAGAGTGTGCATTTGAATTTTCATTTTGTCGTAAACTTAATCCGTTTAAATATACTTCTAAACTATCTGTGTTTATTCTTTGTGAACCTGTTGGTTTGAAAGTAACTTGATAAAATTGATTTCCATCAGAATCAAGAGAAGACGATTGGCTACCGGACAAATATACTTGTCTGTTTACAAAGTTTCCTTTAAGATAACCATAAGTAACGATTGCGTTATCATCTGCAGAACTTGATGGCTGACCTGTGCCTCTCATAACGTAAAGAGTTGGCCCGCCATTTGAATTAGTGAACTCTAAATCTTCTTGTGGTCCTATTTGGTTAACTCTTAAAAAATCTCTCGCATCAGGCATTAGCCTCTCCTATACTTGACTCTCAATTCCGCCTTGCTGTGGAAAGTTATATTTGTTATCATTTAAATCTTCATTATCTAATGTTTGCTTTAGATTACTTGATGCTTCTGAAAAGTTTGTAACAAACTTTGGAGAAAATCCTCTCTGTGTGTTAGATACGCCATTAAATTCTTCAGGCAGTAGATACCCATTAAAAGTAAAACTAAAATTAGTTCTAATTAATCGTTCTTGTTCAAACTCTGATGCATCTTGAAAACTATCTATACTTGCTCGAAATTTAAATTTTCCAGGGTCACCCCAATATGAGCCATCAGTAAAATTAATCTTTTCTATAATTCTATTCATTTGGTCTGTGAAGTTTGTCCATATGATAGCTTCATAATTCATAATCATATAATCCGGCATAGTTACAGAATGAAATTCTTGACTTGGCTCAGCACCATTCATAGCACTCATTAAATCGTATCTGTTATTTACAGAATATTTTTTTTGAAATTGATAATTGAGTCTTGGCTTATTAGCATCTAACTTATCAATAGAATAATTTGGGTCTTTTTCAACAGAGACTCGTCTAAATGCTATAACAGGTATAACTCTTTTTTTATTTCTGTCTTGCATCCACCCTGATTTTCTAACTGCAGCCCATCTTTCAGGATTAGCATACATAATAGGAACTTTAACTTGATTACCATTTTCTTCAACTGCGGGTCTTATTACTTCATTAAAATAATACATAACAGCCGCATCGTGGTCCATAAGAGTAATTGAATAATTCTTTTTAAGACTATCATCATCTCTTCTTAATTCACGAGACCTATTTACTTTACGTTTTTCTGTATATTCTATAGGTCTTGATAACTTTGGCTCTACTTGTCTACCTGCCATTATATTGTCCTCACTTGTTCAATGCCTAAACTACTTATTCGTGTTAGATATCCTGATGCTATTACTGAAAAGTTTTGATTCTGCATACCTCCTACTAACTGATTTTCATTTAAATTAGAAATAGTCCAATATGCGTAATTCCAATTAACTACATCACCTAAACTAATAACAATTTTTGCATCTAAAATTGAATCTCTTAGAAAAGAAAAGGTAACATTTTGATTTCTGTCCGGTCCAAACTCATCAGTATTGAAATCAAAATCTTCAGCTTCAATTAAACAATTCAATGTGACACCCGGTTTCCAAGATTTACCGGATGCTGATTCTCCATACATATCAGTTGGAGTTTCACCAGCGTCAAGTTGATATACAACAACTTCTTGGTCTATGATTCCGTCTTTACCGTTCACAGGGTCACCAAGAAGTTCTTTATTAACTTTATGAAAGAAGTTGTTATCTCTTGTTGAGAGAAAGCGTCCTGCCATTTTATTATCCTATGTAAATAGGGTATGGAACTTTATTAAGTTTTTCTTGCAACGCTTCAGCTTCATCTCGTTCTGATTCCATCATTGCTTTTCTACTTGTTTGTTCTAATATTTCCCTAAGTTGTGTTACTAAAGTTTCTTTTTCTGAAGCGGCTTCATTTCTTAACGTATCTCCATCCATTGAGACATCACCGCCTGGTATAGGAACTGAAGCATATTTACTTCGTATCGTTCCTAATAATTCTTTACAAAGAGCTAAAGCATATTTCTTTATCCATTGTTTACCAACATCATTTATATGTCTAAACTCCATATTGTCATACGGAGCATTACTAATATCACTAACTCTTCCTACACTATCACCTTTTAACGGATTACCTCTGTCATCTTTAATCAGATATTTAAAATGTAATTTATAGTTTTCTAATGGTCTTGGAAAAATTCTTAATTTATTGTTAATCAATTCAAATGTATATGCTGATTTTCTTATTTGGTCGTTTAATTCAATCGCTTGTATTCTTAGCAAATCAGAATACATAGGCATCATCAAAAATTGTACTGAAGGAGAAAAATTTCCCCAACCAAAAGCGTCTAACATATTCATATTATTACTACCAACACCCGCATAAGGGTCAAAATATTTATTGACTGCTGCAGGGCCTTCATAAAAAACTTTTCTAACTTCTATGCCACTACCTGAAGAAGCTACACTTTCTGAAACGTTTGTCCATAATGTATTTAAATCGTATTCTTGTGAGCCACTAACAATGTCAATAGAGCCTGTTTTGAAATCTACCGTACCACCAACACCTGCTTCAGTACCATATTGTTCTGAAAGAGTTATGAATCTGCCGAAAGAATTTGTAACAGGTCTGTGTGTTAAATTTGAGCCTGTAGATTGTCCTTGTAAAGATAATAGATTATCTTTGATATTAAATTGATTTACTTGTGCTGAATATTCAGTAATAGATTCTTCATAACAGGCATAAAAAGAGCCTGATTGCATTTCTACATCTATAATAGGATATCCGAGTCTTTTAGCAGCCCAATCAGAAAATCTATCTACAGAATGTACACCTGAACCTGAAAATTCTGAATCTGAATCATAAAATCCATATGGTGTTTGACTACTACTAAAATTACTCGAACCAGCCCAAATTGGTAATTGTGCCATTTATTTCTCCAAAAGTCTTTTGTCATATATAAATATAAAACTATTAAGTTTCTGAAGGTTGTAAAAAAAGAAAAAGCCCCAAAAGAGGGGCTTAATCTTTAAAGTGTATAAGTTTAACTTAAACTTACACCATATCAACGTCTGCAACGATGACTTTACCGTAGAACTCAGGACGAACCATCTTCTTAGCATAACGAGTCATTACACCTTTACGTGGAGTAAAGTTGACCGGGTCATACACAAGAGGTGTCATAATTAACGGAATATATGGAGCATATACAGCACCTGTTTCTAAGAAATTACTTCCTCTGAAACCACATAGTATCTGATTCTCTAACATATAAGGGTTCTTGTAAACCGTATATCTGTTATTTAATGCACCCATTTGTTGTACACCCATTGCATACTTGTTATTCATCGCATCACCGTTTGTAGATGCAGCGTAGCCTGGAATAGACTCAATTATTGTAGCTGTCTCAGGAGACACAACAATAAAGTTAGCACCACCACGTAGTGTTTTTTGATGAATAGCATTACTAACGGCTTGTATTTTGTTTCCAAGTGTTTGGAACCACTCGCCTTTAGTGTAAGCATTTGAGTTACCTGAAGATTCAGCGAAAACGTTTCCGCCATCCCATTCAAATCCAACTTTAGCAGACCATCTATCTGTCTTAGCAGAAGCGTTAGCCATTAACATATCAAGGATTTCTAAATCGATTTCCATAGAAACGTACTCAGAAAGCATAGATGTTAACTCAGCTTCAGCATCAACTGAATGATAAGCGTTAAGGTCTTGAGCTAATTCAGGTGTCCAAACTGCTTTCAATTTACGTGTCTTAGCGACAATCGGAATTGATTTCATTTGGATGTCTACCTGAGGTATACTCAAGTCATCTGGTGTTGGTTCATTTGCGGTGAGGTCTTCAAAATCGCCTCTGCTTGTAGCAGAAGTTTCTTTTGAAAATTTAACTGCAATAGATGATGTTACGTGAGCACCATATACACCGGATGTTGCTGGTGGAGCGATAACGAAAGAAATAGTATCATTACCGTCGTACTTTGTATAAGCAGGATACTGAGTTGTTACACTATCTCCTACTAATTCAAAAGACCTTACAGCGTCTACATCAACGTTGTCTAAATCCTGTTTACGAATACTAACTTTTATCAAAGTACTTAAAGAACTTGATAAAGAAGGTTCGAAATCAGTATCTTCTTGGTCTACTGAACCGGTTATGTATTTATCTTGTGCTAGCGTTTGTGCACCATCTGTATGTGCTACGGTTTGGGATAGTTCTTTCATAGAGTATCCGAATTTACCTGCACCATAAAGTCCGCCACTTGCGTCGCCTGAACCTGATGTGTTACCAAAGATGTCGCCACCTGTGGAAGCAAGCCCGTTACCGGAGCCGTATTTGAAATCAAGATAGAAAATAAGTCCACTTGGAAGATTCATAGGCTGAACGCTTACGAAGTCTTGAGCAGCTAATTCACCAAAGATTCTACGAACCAATGGAAGAGCCACACCTGACCATTCTTCTTTTTGTGAGCCAGTAGATGTCTGTGAAGCTTCTTTAACCAGCTGTGAAGCCTGGTTTTCAAGAAGTACGGACATACTACTTTTCTTAGTTTCATCATTGATTCCATCAAGTAGACCTGTTGGTTCCCATTTCTCTGTAAGCTTTCTTGTGTGTTTCAACAATTCAGCTTGCGGAGATTGAGCACTCATTAAGTCATTAATGTTGTCATAATTAGGCATTTTAATTCCCCTTAAATGATGTTGGCTAACTTCTTGAATCTGTTGCGAAGAGCTGAACCTTCAGAAATTACTTCTGTTTGTTTTTCACTCTTTGTTGACGCAACAGCTTTAGAAGCTGAGCCTTTTGATTCTTTAATATTGTTTTTAGCACCATTTCCAAAAGTTTCAGCCATTGTTGAATAAACCAACTTGACTTCTCTTAGATTTGTTGCTCTGTCGAAAGTTTCAACAACTTTCATTTTTTGCTCATTGTTTAGGCCATGTGCACGGAAAAGCTTGTTTGTGAAAAGAAGCTTAGCATTAAGTAGATTAACTTCGTTTAGCTTGTCTCTCATAAATTTGACTGCTGCACGAGTTTCTTCTAACTCAGCTTTAAGTTTAGAAGTTTCAGAAACTTCGTCTTCTTTAGGCTCGTCTTCTTCTTTAAGAGCGTCAAGTATTTCGTCTAAGTTAAACTCAGAGTCTTCCTTAACTTCATCTTTAGAATCATCGTCCTCTTCTTCTTCTTTCACTTCGTCTTTAGCTTTATCGTCTTCGTCTTCTTCCTTGACTTCATCTTTTTCGTCTTTATCATTACGTCCTTCTTCAAGGTCGGCATCTTCGTCAAGTTCAGATTCAAGCTCTTTAATAACAGCTTCAAGGTCAAGTTCATCTTCATCGGCAGATTTTTCCATGTCTTCGCCTTCTTCTTCGTCCATCTCATCTTCGTGTTCTTCTTCAGCGACTACAGGTGCATACTTTACACCATCGATTTCGATTATCTCAGACTCATCTACCTCTTCACTATCTTCGTGACCATCTTCTTCAACTTCATCACCGTCGCGTCTCATATCGCCACGACCTTCTTCTGCTTCTTCATCATCCATTTCTTCTTCGACATCTTCATCTTCGTGTTCATCTTCGTCAATTTCGATTTCGTTCTGAATTTTCTGTGAAAGCATATTCTGAAGTTTAGGTGTGAAAGCTTCTTCTAACGCTAACTTAGCATTAGTAATAGCTGTTTCACGAACTGCTTTGGCATCTGCAATGGCATCTTTTAATAAATCATCCATTACTATTCTCCTTACGGAATTTGGAATTAAAATAGTTATTTTAAACTATTATAGAATTTCTCTATTGGTACACTTTATGATGTACGGAAGTACGAAAGTGTATTTGTTTTTATATAAATATATAAAGAAAAAGTTTTATAACCATTTAGTTGGTCTTTTTTCTTTTCTTTGTCTCATACGAGCTTTAGCTTGTGCTCGTTTTTTTCTTTTTACCGCACTTGGCTTTTTAAATTCTTGTCTTTCACGTAACTCTAAAAGAATACCCGATTCTTTTACTTTTCGTTTAAATATTGAAATTGCCTTTTCAATACTTTTTCTTTTGTCAACCTTTACATATACCATTAGTCTTTTTCATCCTTCGCATCGTAGTTTTTATCTACATAGTTAAAAAATTTCTTTTTCTTGTCGTTATCCATATCAGCAGGTGAACTTGCATCAAATTTCTTTAAAGCAGACTGAAAGAATTTTTCATATTCATCATCTTCTGTAATGTCTTCGCTTATCTCATAATAACGACCCATTATGTTACCCATATCTTCATATAGACCCTGCATACGTTCTTGAAGACTTGCGGCTTCTTCTGCAATCTTACTAAATTGTTTTGAATGAGTATTTAATTCTTTCATATTACGTGAAACGGTTACTCTGTCAAACCAATCTTCTTGAAGAGATTCTGTATGTATCTGTGCTGTTTCAGCAACATTCTTTAGTACATTAGCAATGCTACGTAAATCATTTATTTTAATGTCTTCGCCAATACGACCAAATCTATTAACCATACCAAGAAATGAGTCTGTATCAATTTTCTTTGATTCTTGTTGCTCGTCTTCGTTGACCATAGTAGCCATCTCAATGGTACCGACAGGTTTTATAGTTTTAATAGGGCTAACGAGAACTGAACTTTCTTTTAATATATCTTTAAGTTTCATTATAATTTCCTTTATCTATGTAATACGTGTACTTTACCTGTAGCACCTATTGTTACTGAATACACTCCTACAGGATAAACCGTTTTTACTAAACATTGATTACCATTTAGTGTGCCGCTGTTTGAACAATTTATTACTACGTTTGTAGCATTTTCAATAATAAATCCTGCAGCACCTGCTTCTGAACCGGTCGCAAAATACGTTGAATTTGGTCCTACGTATGTTACTTTGTTGTAGTCACCTGGACTATGAGACCTACTTCTCTGTGTTCGGTGTATTCCACCTACATCTGCTGTTGCCATTTCTTATCTCCTCAATTTACCTTTTGGTAAGTATCTTCTAAATTCTTTTCTAACTTTACGCCATAACATTTTCATAAAAGGTCTTTCACCTTCGTGTGTTCTATTCAAAGCGCCTGTTTCAATTCCACGTATAATATCCATCGCATCGTATTTATCATTTTTAACGCCATCCATCATCATCTTAATTATTTCATATGATGCTTTTCCTAAAATCTTTGACATCTTCTTTACATCGTTATCCATCATTTGTTTAGCTTCTGCACTACTCCATTTAGCAGGAACAGCATCAAAATCTTCTTCAACTTTTGGTTTAAAAGGTGTTGCTTGTGGGTTTGAATACACTTGCATTTGATTAAACATTTCTGATAACTTAATCATTAAAATACACTCATAATTATATCGTGATTACTAAAAACTTTCTTTGACCTTGCAAATAAAATTTTGTCTAATTTAGTTCTTGCTTTTATAGTTTCATTTGCTTGTCTTAATAAATCTTCTACATACATTAAACCTTCGTATGCTTTTATAACTCTTTTATCACCAATTTGTCTTGCAAGTTCTGCTCTTGCTCTTGTGTGATTATTATTATCAGTAAGCATTCTTATAGATTCAATATAAGCACTGCCTAATTCTTTTTTTTCTGAAATAGTTTTTTTATTTTCATTATATTTTTTAGCTACATCTGCTAATGTAGGTAACGGGTCACCAAATTTTCTATTTTCATAGCCAGGTGCTGATTCGTTTATTATATTTTTTAACTTGACCATTATTTTCTCCCGTCTTTTTTAAGATACTTTTTATATATTTTATCCCACTCTTTCCAAATGTTATTCATTTGGTCAAGTGATTTGTTAAGACCATTAGCAATTTTATTCATCATCTTGTTATACTCGCTTATTGCTAATTCATAATTTCTTCTGTCGTTCCAATCATACATATGAGTTTCTCTTGGGCCGTAATCGATTGGACTTGGATGTCCTTGAGCAAGTTCGTTAAATACTTTTACCCAATGTCTTTCTGTTTTGTCAGGGTCTTCAGGGTGTACCATAAAAGCAGTTTTTATTCTTTCATTTAAAACTTGTTCTTTATAAGCTATCTTGCCACTTTTGGCTTCTATACCAATTTTATGATTTGGATGTTTTTTCTTTACATCAGCCATCTCTGCTGGTATCTCTTTTAAATTTTGTACAGATACTCGTTTTACTATCTTGTTATTTTTACTTACAATAATATCCCACGGTCCTGCAGTTCCATGTTTACGAATAGCTTTCATCATATTAGAAGTTTTACTTTCTTTTACAGATTCATTAGCTAATTTAAGAGCATTTCTTACTTTCTTATCTTTAGATAAACCTTTTTTAATCTTTTCAATTGCTTTAACAGCTCCTGTCATATTACCACTCATTGATTTAGCTATCTTTTCTGCTTGTTTAATTTGTTTAAGTAGATTTTCGTTTACGGATTCGTTATTTCTTGACCAATCTTGATATGCTTTCCACATACGACCTAATGCTCTAATACCGTTTTCTGATGCTTTACTCCAATCACCTTTCTTAGCGTTCTTTTGTAAGTCAGTTGATAATTGTATGATTTTCTTTTTAAGAGTTTTATCATCATACATTCCGAGTCCTTGTACTTGAATCTTAGTGCCTTCTTCAAGTTCAACAGATTCTTTTTTCCACCCACCACCTGCGGCTTTATATTTTTTAGCGGCCCATGCATTTGCGTAAGCTGATGGATAAACATCAAATTTCTTTTTTGCTTGTCCTTTGTAATAAGACCACTTACTTGCATCAGTAGGAACATTCTTTTCAATTAATGCGCTTATTGCTTCTACTTTACCGCCGTATTGTCTTGCATAAAAATCTGAATCTTTCTTTGACATCGGCTTATCCTTTTTAGGTTTATCTTTTTTCTTACTAATTTTATCTTTAATTCTTTGAAATATACTTTTAGCTTTTTTATGAGCGGCAGGGTCTTTTGAAGCATAGTTAGTTTGACGAGCAGTATTAACAGATACTTTCTTACCATCTGCATTTTGTATAGCCATACGAGCTGCTGTTGCTATTACTGCTGGGTTTTCATTTAACTTTTGTTTACTCATTATAAAATTCCGTTTATGTTATTATTATAATTAGAGTTAATGTTATTTAATGCACTATCTAAAGTACTCTCAACATTTGCGGGTTCTGATAATGCTTGTAAATTTTGTTCTCCGCCTCCTGTAGCTTCAATCCCTATTCCAACTGCTATGTTCGTTTTGCCTTTCGGGTTTGATACAAGAACAGATTCTATACCCCCGCCTCGAGAATTAGTCATTGCTCTATTATGTTGAAATGCCATTTGAGCAAAGTTTGGTGGTGCCGGCGGTTCCGGAATTTCTTTATCTGTTCTTCCGCCTAACGAATATACACTCCCTATTTGTGTAAAAAAATCTAACATTGGTTCAGGAGGGGCATTATAAGAATCGTAGTTAGGCGTTCCGGACTTTACTTGTCCGGGTAAAGCAGATGAAGCAAATACATCTTCATTAGCGTTGCCTGGATTATTATAAACTGATTGCCTATCTTCTAAATTTTCTGTAGGTTCAAGTGGTTGATTTGGTACATCAAACGCATTTGGTATTTGTGGGCCATCATAACTACTATATTCACCGCCTCCATTAAATATAATAGACGAACCTCCATCTCTAATATAAAGACTCAATCCTTGAGGTTGGTTTTTTGTAAAGCCTACGTGCATACCTTGTTCGTCTGAAAAGAAATCTACCGCGCCTATGCCAACATTATATGCTGTTTTTTGTTCAAGTTCTTGTAACGGTGGGGTATTTAATTGACCTAACGTTGGTGCGGTAAACGTTGGTGGTTGTACTTCACCATCATCATTAACGTTAAAGACTCCGTTGATTTTACTCTGACCGAGTTGCATTAAAGGAGAAAACCCTGTAACGTGGTCGTCAGAAAAAAAGTTTACACCTTGAGTCTTATAATCAGTTCTACCAAAGGTAGTTTTTCCTGTAGCATCAGGCATTATTCACCTCTAAGAATCTGTCCTATAGTATTGTCTACAGCTGTCCATTTACCTGAACGTATTTGTTCATCGCGGTTAACACTTTCATTGACCGGATTCATAAAAGCACCATGTGTAGACGGATTTGAGACAAAATCAAACGCTATTAATTCAAAGTCACTTTGAACTTCTTGCGCATCTTTGTCTTCTTTCATTGGTTCAACAGAACCTAATCCACGAGAAGATATACCAAGTCTAATACCTGATTTGAATAATTCTCTTAAAATGTTTCCACTTGGTGTAGTAAGTACTTCTATAGTACCCATTAAATCATTACCATTCCAATCCATTGATAATACATTATGTGAAACGTTGTTAAGATTAACAACAGAACTATCAGGATGGTCTAACTCACCTAATGCTCTTTTTTCTTTTATAAAGTTAGAAGTATACTTCTTTGCTTCACGTTGTAGTAACTCTGAAGGATAAACTCTTCCATTTTGATTTTTTGATTCTGCTCTTTGTAAAACACCTTTTACAATGAGTTTACCATTAGAAGACATTGCTTCATTGAGTGCTTCAGGAGCAACTTCAAAAGGTATATAGTCTACGAGTAATTTTTTCATTAGTATTTTCCTCCTCCAAAACGTTCTAATTGTTCTTTTAGAAATGGTTTCTTTTTAGGTTTTACGCTTTCTTCTTGATGCCTCAACTTACGCATTCCGTCATCGTCAAACATTGGTTCATCATATTTTTGGTGTCCACCTTCATTTGCCATTTCTTGAAACTCAAATTCTAAGTTTTTAGCAAATTCTAAATATGTATTACTACTATCTGTTTCTTCGTTTGCTCTTTCTATAGCGTATTCTCTACTTATATCATACTTTTTAGCTAATGCGTCAGCTATTTCCTTAGCATTATCATCTTCATCATTCTCATCAGGTTCCATTGTTCCGCCAGGTATTTTAACATTATATTCTTTTTCCATAGCTCCATGGTCATCATCGTCCGAATCTTTGTTTCTTAGCTTACGCATTCCGTCATCGTCAAACATTGGTTCATCGTATGGTTGAGCTCCGCCTTCTTCGGCCATTTCTTCTATATCATTTTCCATTGTTTTAGCAAATTCTATATATGATTCTGAGTTACCTATTTCTTCTTTTGCTCTTTCCATAGCGTATTCAGCACTTATATCATACTTTTTAGCTATTGCGTCAGCTATGTCCAAAGCAGATTCATCTTCTGTATCTTCTTTATCAAGTGGTCCATTAGGTATTTTAATATCATACTTTGCTTCTAATTCGTTTTTTTCTGATGCAGTAGACGAATCACCTTTTGGTTTATCTCCGCTATCTCTATCAAAATCACCTTTACCTATTTTTTTATCTGAAGGAGCTTCTTTGTCGTCACTACCATCACCACTATCTTGCATCTTATCCCATTGTTGTTTAGCAGGATGGTCTGTTGGCATAGTCTTAGCAGAACCTGCCTTCATCTCTTTAGACTCACCGTCTTTGTCTTTATATCTAATCATTTTCTCATCGTCTACCTCGAGAAGTAATTCTTGAGCAATTTTTTTATAATTTTCTAAAATTTTCATTAGTATTTTCCTCCGCCAATACGTTCTAATTGTTCTTTTAAGAATGGTTTGTTTTTAGGTTGTACAGAATCGTACATACCGGAACCTGCTTGTCCTGGTTCTCTAACACCTACTGAACCCATTGTACCGGAACTTTTTTTATCTGATGTTTTTTCACCTTGATGAACTATAGGCTTGCCTTGGTTTTGAGCGCGTCTATTTTCAATGCTTTTTATTAATTCGTCACGATAATCTTTCAAATTTCTTTTAGATGGTTTTCTACGGTTTTTTTGATATATAGAAACTAATCTTTCTGATTCACCTGTAACCACATCAAACATTTCTTCGTCTTCGCCACCTTTACTATAGTGAGCGAGGAGTTCATCAGCAATTTCCATTTCCATCTCTTGAGCTTCTTCAGAAGCGTTTCTATCAAAAGACACTTTTTCTAATTCATCTGATTTAAATTGGCTGTTTAAAGTACGAAACGTAGGCTCTTCTTCCGGAGCTTCTTTAGAATCACTATCATCTTTTTCTTTTGGTTTATCATCACCGCCATCTCTATCAAAGTCACTACCGCTTAATTTTTGTCCTGAAGGTTTTTCTTCTTCTCCGCCGTCTTCTTTATCTTTTTCTTTATCCCAAGCTTGTTTAGCAGGATGTTCATCAGGCATAGTTTTAGCACTTTTTGCTGCCATCTCTTTATTTTCACCATCTTTATCTTTATACTTGATTATTTTTGTATCATCTACTTCAAATAATTCAGATACAAGATTTTTATAATTTTGTAAAATTTTCATTATTTTCTTCCCATAAAATCGTACTCTTCGTTGTCGTACGCATCTTTAAATTCTTGAACAAATTCTTTTGCAACTTCTTTCTTATCGTTTTTAGAAAATGTATTTCTGTCTCCGCCGAAATCTTTAATATATTTCTTAGCACCTGCTTCTACTAAATACATAAAAGCTTTTACAGCAAGAGAATCTTTATATCTGTCTTTTGCCATATGATTACTAAGATTTCTCATAATAGGTAAAAATTTTTGTCTATATAAAGCAGAATCGTTTTCTATATAAAGTTTTAATTCACGTGCTTCAATCTTGCCTTCTTTAACAACACCAAAAGCTTCTTTCATCATTTTTTTATATGTACTCACGCGCTCAACTCCCCAACTCTCTTAGCCATTTTAATTAATCTTTCTTGTATTTTAGGAAAACTATTTTTAGCATACTTATAATAAGTTCTTGAATCCATCCCTTGTTCATTTTTTAACTTGATAGCGTGTTTTAAACTTCTTTCAAGTTTCATCAAACTATCACGAACTTCTCTTACATTATGCCAAATCTTTTGTTTAGGATTACGAGTGTCATCATTACGATATTCGTAATATTTTGCTTCATTTATTGAAGACTCATCTATTTTATCAACTAACTTCATATGAAGTCTTTTAATTAAATCTTTTTTCTTCTTTTTATTTTTAGCAAGACCGCCTGAGAATGCATTTGGTGTTTCATAACCAGCAACATTTCCTGTAACAGAGGCTTCGTTCATCTCACGAATAATCTCTTTTATAATTTCAATTAATTCGTTACGACTTATCGACTGCTTCATAGATTTCATCCAAAAGACTATAGAACCTCATCATAGTGATAAGTTGTTCTTCATTAACAATGTTTCCTTTGTCCAACTTCTTTAAAACATTCAAACATTCTTTTAGTTTGATAGAAACGACCTTGTCATCAATCTTAGGATGAATTTTTAAAACTTCATTTTTAATCTTTTTGATTTCTTCGGCCATGAAGTCTTTTAAAGTACTTGTATTAGATATGTTATTTATATAAGTTTTTAACAAATTACGTTGTGATTCATTAAGATTTGAGTATTTCTGATTAAACTTATCTACAAGTATTTTATATGATAATAATCTTAGGTCTTTAGATTCTTTTGCAAATTTTTCGACTACAGAAGTTTTTTCTGTACTTAGAGGTTTTTTCTCTTTTAAGTTCTCCATAACAACGAAACGTATTTCTGTCTCTTCGAAAGGATTAGAAGTTTGTTGGATTTCAAACAATTTATAAACAGACGCTATGTCTTTATAATCAGAAATTCTTGTTCTAAAAAAATCTTTCAATTCATAGTGTTCAGTAATCTTCTTAATTAAATTATACTTAGCCCTACGCATTTCACTAAAATTTAATTTAGTTCTTTCACGAAGTACTGAATCTACTAAATAATTTATTTTACCTTCATTTTTTAATTTTTTAGATGTTAGTGCTTTATAAAGAACTAACTCTTTACCTAATATAGTAGTAGGCTTAAAAAATTCTTTGACTATTGCCAAAGCGGGTGAAGGTTCAACATTAGATAGCACATCTGATGTTATTTGTCTTGTTAGACATTCGTATAAAAATGCTGTGTTTTTAACTTTATTATGTTTAATCATTTTAGCCCCAATTTCCAAGTCATATATAAATATGTCCTAATTAAAAATTATTTTTCTGAGTTTAATTCTTCTTTGTAATTATTTGTTAAATCTTCCGATTCTGAAAGAATTTTCCTCGAATTTTTATCCATTGCCTGCATCAACCCATCATAATGTGATAAAGCCAGCGGTCCGTTTTTAAAAGTATGTTTAATTTTGTTGTCTTTTTCGTAACTTGTACGTAAATCGTGTGAACCCATAGGGTCTCTACCACGTGATGAGCCATCTTTTTTATATTTCGGCCCTTCTTGTGGTCTACCTATCTTTTTTTCCAACTCATTTCCACTTCTACCTATCTCTTCATCGCCTGTTTCTGTTTGTTCAGGTTCTTTTGCCGGGTCAGTACCTTCTGATTCGATAGTTTGTTTTCTAAACTTAGTTTTTGTGTCAAAAATAACTTTTTCGTCATTTTCTTTGATTTCGTCATCACTCATACCAAAAATATTCTTATAAACCCACTCTGAAGACATTAATCCGTCTCTTAACATAGAGTCAGCTAAACTTGTTTTAGTATTCCACAACTCAAGTTTCTCTTGTTCGTATATAGTAGACGGGTTTGTAAGTGTTAAGTCAAAATTTACTAACTCTTGGTCACGAAATCCTTGTGCATACAAGTGTACAATAGCTATTTTCTGTAATTCACTTACAATAATTCGTTGTAGTCTTTCTATTGTACGAGCAAACCTAACATCTTCTGCGGCAAGAGTTGCTTTACCTTCTATACCTTCTTCATATCCAAGAAAGGCTTTAGGTACACGTAATGATGCTAACATACGATTTCTCAAATATTCAATATCGTCAACAGAATCATAACTCAACCCGTTTAACGTATCAATAGAAGTACCTGAATCTCCTCCTCGAACAGGTATAAAGAAATCTTCTGTAATGTTTTGCATATTATATTTTAAATTGTACTCACCGGTCTTATCATCCATAACAGGAGTCTTTTTCATCTTATTTACAACTTGTTGCATATAGTTTTCGACTTCTGCTGGTGGTATATTTCCAATATCAAATTTAAATACTCTCTTTTCAGGAGCTCTCATAATTCTATGAATTAACATAGCGTCTTCCATAAGAGTTAATTGTTTCCAAACTTTACGAGCTGCTTCTAATGTAGAACGACCATATGGTAAAAAGTTTGCATCACTTATTAATCTAAAGTGTGCAATTTGAAATGCTTCAAAGTCATCATCTAATGGCCCATAAGTAGTGTGTCTAACGTTATCTACAGGATTCATACGAAATTTAATTAAATGTGGGTTGTCAGGGTCTTCGCCTTCTACTCTTGAAATATCATACGGGCTCATAGGAACAACATTAGTAATACCAAATTTTTCATCTATATCAAGATACAAAAAGAAGTCACCATATTTACACATATTACGAACCCACGGCCATAAATTAAATTCTATATTAATAACATCATAAAATAAGTTATGTAATATGTCGTGTATATTAGCATTATCAGTTTCTATGTTTAAAACTTTACCATACTCGTTCTTCATAGTAGATTCATCTGCATAAATGTCGAGCGCAGACGAAATAATAGAGTCACTATCCATCGTTTCGTAATCTTTGAAGAGACCTAAACGTTGTTGTTGAATTATAAGACCGCCATCATACCCAAACTGCTTAGCAGATGAGTAGATTTTTTGATATCTGTCTATCAACTGATGTTTTATACTCGATTGTGTCCTCGATGTATCAGAAACTTTAAGTTTTTTACCACCAACTTGTCTAACAACAACGTTAGTAGAAAACAATCTCTGTAATCTTGTAAATAATCCTTTATCTACAGCCATAATTAACTCCTACAATAACCATTTTATGTCCTCATTTTCTTTATTTGGACCGATTTCAATTCTCCAAGCGTCTTCTTTTCCGCCCGGTGTGTACATTAATTGATTAGGAGTAGAGAAATTAGACATAGTTTTTTTACTTAACTCTATTCCTTCTGCTCTTAATCTTAACGCAGTATCTCTTACCCATAATGCGATGCCATAGCTCATCACTAAATCATCATTATAGCCGGACATAGCTTGCGCTTTATTGTTGTTATATATAAATACAAACAACTCATCAATTAATCGATTTGAATGCACAATTACTGCCTTTTCTCTAAAATATTCTTCTAATTTAGCAATAACAAGTGGCCTTGTTTTCATTGTCATAGAGAATCCAGGCTTTAAATTTCTATCTTGTGCCCTAAATTTATTTGTTATTTGATGTTCAACATCTACATATTGTAAATCTTGAGAAGAATAAAATAAATTTTGATATCCTCTATCAATAACTTGTTGAATAGTAGCCCAACCTATATTATTATTCTCAACTACTAATAAAGCATCATTAAACTCTGTAGCTACATTTACACATAGATTACCAAAGTCTTTCGTACTTATTTTACCTCTATACTCAGCAACTTGTTCCATAGATTCAACATCTAATATATGAAATGCAGAATAATCTGAACCATCACCTCTACTAACATCAGCACTCATTATATAATTTTTATTATAATCCGGTGCTTCCCATATCCAAACATTAGAGTCTATGCCTTGTTTCATCATAGGTTCTCTACATTGATTATCTTTGTACTCTTGTAAAATAGAACCATCTACAACCATTTGACCTGAAGTTAAAAAATCACAATCACATTCTTGTGCGGCGAGTCCGGGTCCTAATAATTTATCTTGTGCTGCTCTATACGATTTATCTCGTTCAGGATGTACGGTCCAATGAAGTTTTATTGGATAAAATCCATTGTCGTTTTCTTCAGCGCCTACCCAAGTTCTATGAAACCAATTTCCAACACCGTTTGGTGTAGATAACGCAATACATTGTCCACCTGTTGATAGTGTCTGTTGAGCCGCAGCCCATATCGTATCAATCTTGTCTATAAATGCGGCCTCATCTAATACTAATAAAGATAACGCTTCTGAACGACCTGAGTCTTCACTACTTGAAACTGCTTTTACTTGTGAACCATTTTTATATCGTAATGATAACTTATTATCTTCAATACAAGTCTGTTTCAACCAACCAGGTAAATTAGAGTGCATCACTCTAATCTTCGTAACAAGGTTTTTAGCAGTATCTTGTTTTGTTGCTAATACTAAAATGTTTTTATCATTTCTAAATGTCATTAACCATAATGAATACGCCGCAGTTAACGTAGAAATACCTAACTGCCTTGCTTTTAAAATTATATTGTACTTATGATTTAAAACTTCTTTGAGTGTGTCTACTTGAAACGGATATAATTCAAATGGTATCTTTCCTCTTATGGGATGTTGGATTACACAATACTTTCGTATAAAATAAGATGGGTCTTCACCACACTTAATATATTCTTGTCGTAGTGCTTGTTTTAAATCTTCAGATTGCATTAAATCTTTCCTAAGATAAATCCTATTCCTAACCAAAGATACTGATTTTCGTACCATTTAGGTTCAACTAATTCTACTAATCTTTCATTAGCTTCATCACGAACTTTTAGCAAATCAATTCGTTTTCTCTGAGCAAGTAACAACAAACTATCTAAATTTGATTGTTCTTCTAACTTAGAAACAACTGCTTCACAATCAGAAATTACTACTTTTTGTGATTCTATCAATGAATCTGCTTTTGCTAACTTACTTTCCCATTGAGCATCACGTGCTTTTAACATTTCTAATGCTTGTTCTTGTGTAAAAGTAGTGACTACTTTTCCATCTTTCTTTATCTCTTGGCCTTTTAGAGCGCCCATTACAAAAAAAGATATTAAGAAATATTTTAATATTTTCATACTGAATCTCATTTGTTTTTAGCAAACTTTCTAAGAAAATCTTCTGCTGATTCTACTTCATCATTATCGTAAACTTCCTGCATCTTCTTAGTTTTCTTTTTAGACATAGTAAGTTTTCTTTTCATATTGCCAATCTCTTTTTTAGAAGACTTCTTTGCTGTTTCTAATTCTACGATTTGTTTTTCAACTTTCTTTTCTTCTTTCTTGTTTTCATCGATAACCTTTTTAAGTTTTTTCACTTCTACACTTTTTGCTTTATTCACAGCAAATAACGCACCGACTGCCCCAAGAAACCCTAAGATGTATTTAATCCACTTCATTTAATTCTCCCAACTCTGTTTCAAGTTTCTCTATGTTAGTTTCAAAAAATTTTACAGCTTCATCAATTTTTGCATCCCATTCTTCAGGATTCTCAACGCTATATTCTTCTCTATCAATAGCTCCTAATTCAGGATTTATTGCGTTTAAATGTGTGACAGACTTTTGGTCATAAAATTCTTTTATACCTTGTAAGTCGTCTTTCATCTTAGATATCTTATTTTCTAAAGACTTTCGTTTTTTCCATTCTTTGTGTGTGCCTTCAATGATTAGTTTATTTTCAAATTCTATTTGACAATCAAAACAATGTTCAAATTGTCTCCACACTTGACTATCAATGTTTTTCTTCATAATCTTTTTACACGATGGACAGAACCAAGGCATTCTAACTTTTTGCATTATCTCAGTTAAACGACTTTCTTCCGGTACAGCTTTTTCACCTTTGTAGCCGACCATTATTCTTTTTTCAGGAGTCTCTCCTCGTAAAATAGCTTCCATCGCTTTATATTCACGAACTCTTTCTTTACCACTTTTACTACCGTAATCGTGACTCATATCTTACCTCGTATACTTTAACATTCCAAGTATCTGATTTATAGGTGCAAACAAACCTGTTAGTTTGTAAACTTTGCCTTTGAACATAAAAGTAATTCCTTCTGTAGGAACTAACTTTTTAAATCCACCCATAGATTGAACTTTATCAAGTTGTGCTTTCATCATATCTATAGTTCTCAAATCATTACTTGAACGTATTTTTTTTATTGTTTTTGCAATCTCTTTTCTCATTGTAACTGCGGCTTGTGTTGGGTTCGCAGATAAGAAGTTTTCCATATTAGATAGTATTTCTGCTCCTAAATCAAGAAATATTTTTTCAAATGCGGAAATATTCTTTTTCCATATCTTAGTTTGGTCTTGTTTATCTACAGCTAATACCCATTGTAAAAATTTAGGATATTCTTTTAAATCTTTTTTAATTGTAGGTATCTTATATGATTTATCAAAGAACGCCCATCTCTTCATCAAACTATACAAAACGTTATCTGTAGGATTAGGGTAATCAGATGATTTAGCTCCTGATAAAATAAACTCTAACCAAAAATGTTGATGATAATCACCTGCGGTATCTGTATCTGCAAGACCATATTGTTTCTGTAATTTATTCACTCTATTTAAAAATGTAGATTTTTTAGCTTGATAGTCTTTAACTTTAGGCAGTTTAGTATTAGGCAGTGCTTGTATATCAAAATGTTTTTGAACATTTCCGTTGACTTTCTTAATTAACTTTGTTAACTTTGAACCTGCTGATTTACTCTGTCCTATAGCTTCACCTTTTTCATTGTAAGTCATAGTACCATGAAATACTAATAAGTTTATTCCATAAGGAATAACATTTGTAGTAGGTACATACATTACTTCTAAACTCATAAAAGATTTTCCATTACCAAATATTGAATCTAAATCCTTCTTACCTAACTTCTTGATAGCCATCTCTAAATCTTTCATAGAATATGTAAAGGCTTTTTCAATTTCGCCTCTACCTGAAAACATATTTTGTATGCCTTTAATATCAAGAGAGTTTTGACCAAAGTTCTTTAATTGACCTTTGTTTCTCGCCGCTCTTACTTTTCCATTAATAAATGAAATCATAAGATTTTGACCATCTGTCTTTTCTGAAACACTTTCAAGTTTGCCTTGAAGTGCTAAATCTATCATTGTTTTCAAATCTCTAAACGTTAACCTATTATCATCGAAAGGGTGTGCAAGATGTCCGTAAGCACCGCCCATTAAAAGTAACTCTTTATCTTCTATAAATAGTTGTTTGTTTCCTGAAAATACATTTTCTTTTAGTTCACTATCATTTATTCCTCTACCACCCTTATCAAATTTAGTAAATTTTTGTAGCTTACCAAAATGTTTTTCTTTACTCATCTTATCTTGTTTAGTCCATTTCATCTTATCAAAGACTTTCATTCTCATATGTTGTTTAACTATATAATGAATAGTATCAACATCACCACCCATTGATTTTATCCAAGTAGCATATTTTTTTACTAAAACAGCTGAAACTTTCTCGTGTCCATAATGAGTCCAAAAACCTTTTTTAGGATGTAGTTTAGCAGTAGAATCTTTTCCTATATCGTGAAATAATGCAGACAACGCAAAATCAATATCGCCTGTTTTCAATGCTCTGTTAGTTACAGCTATAGTATGTTTTAAAACATTACCTTCAGGATGAGCGTCTCTTCTTTGGTCATAGTTTTTAAGATTCATAACTCTTTTCTTTAAATCAATTGGAAGAGCATCATAAATATCTCTAAATTTTTTAGGCTTAGGTCGAACTGCTATTTCTTTTACATTTTCTTTTAAATCGTGTTGGTCAGTTAAATCTTTCCCGACTCCTGCAGACAACACCGTTCCTGTTAAACTTTTTTCTGCAGCATCTACACCTAACCATTTAATCACATCCCACCCAAAATCATCTGTAATGTTTTGTATAAATTTTTTATATTTTTTAACAGCATCTTTAGAACCTTTAATTGTACCAGCATCTAAATATGATACAGCAGGTACCGTATTGTATTTTAAAGTATAATCTTCTAACGGGTCAAACTCTGAATACACTAAATGGTCTAATACTTTCCAATCTTCACCATAAAGGTCCAACAACCATGCAGTAGAATACTTTCTATAATCAGAATAACTTGCATAATATGTTGGTGGGCCATCATCAAGATTTCCCTGTGTTGTTGTAGTAGCTTCAGATAGTGTGCCTCCAAACTTTCTAATTAAAAATTGTAATATCTTTTTGTCAACTTTTTTATACATTCGTTTGAATAACTCTTCTTTAGCCGACATATTTACAGACCCGCCGAAAGTTGCTCGTACTTTAGTTCCACTTACAGGCTCACCGCCTATTTTAAAATCAGTTGGCGGTACCGCTAAAACAAATCCACCTTCTTCATAAGGAACAAATTGTCCTTTCTTATAAGGTTTAAAATATTTACCTTTTAATCTTTTTGAATCTTTTTCTCCTACTGCGGCTACATATGTAGTGTCTTTAGGAAAATCTTTTAGTATCTCAACAGGAGAATATGGATTACGAACTTGTACAATCATCTTAGGTGATATACTAAAAAACTTTGTAATAATAGATTTTTTTTCTTTAAAATTTAATGGACTACGTCCTGATTGTGTTTTATTACTTGTTCCAATAAAAACCTTGTCTTTCCCAAATTTCTGTACTAACTTCTTATATGTTGAGTAGTGACCTAAATGAAAAGGTTGAAATCTACCTGAATAAACTACAACAACATCTCCTTTAGCCTCACCTCTGATACTACGATTAGGTTTATTATGTAGTTTCTTCATCTTCTTACGTTGACCAAGAGATGTAGGTATCCAATCAGGACCGAATGTGTAATCACTCTCACCTAATAGTTTTAGTAACGAAGTAAATACCTGTGGGTTTGTGTTTAAAAAACTTTGAAGTTTATCGATATTAACAGCATAAGATTTAGGTAAAAGATTCTTATCAATTAATCTTTTTAACGCTTTTTTTATCTTAGGATTTTTAGTTATATCTTCTTCTATAATAGGATAGACTAACCAATCTGAAAGTTTACTCATAGTGGATTACCACTTTCTACAAGACCAATACCTAGCTTTGTGACGAGGACCTGGACTATCACAATTATGCCTCGCTCTGAAAGATGCTCTTGCTTTTGGATTAGATTTACGGATTCTCATTGTACCACCTTTTGCATCTCCACCTTGACCGAAGTTTACTTTTACAACATTACCTTTATCATTCTTTACATATACTTTAAATTTCTTTGTATCACCTTGCATAGGTTTACCAAGTTTTACTTTTCTTCCTTGATATTCAGCTTCTTTTAAATTATCATCTCTATCAACTTCTATTGTGTATCCACAACTTTCACCGAGTGAAGTTTCATAAAAAATTTCGTAAACTTCTTTTACACAATTAGGAACCATTTTACCATTCTTGTCTTTCATTCCTTTTTGTTGATATCCTACCCAACAAGTTCCTCTTGCTTCTTTCATATCAGTTTCCTCATTTTGTTTGTAGTAGTCTTTTGGATGAAATTTCATTTCTACTATTTTTCCATCTTTCTTTATACTTTTACCATCTACTATTATTTCGACAGGATACGGCTTATTAGGTTTATCATACCAATATGCCATCTTGTATCCGCCATCATCAAGCAGTTTGACTAACATACCTCTTTCGTAGTCTTTGTCTTCTGCTTTTAAAACTTTCGTTTTTCCTCTCGGTAAAACTAAATCAGCCATTATGATGATTTTCCCGTTCCACTTTTCTTTCCACTCGATTTAGTATGCGTTGAAACTCGTACAGGTTTCCTACCCTGACCTTTAATCTTCTTGCCGCCCCTGTTTGCTTTATTTTGAGCTGCACGTTTTCTTCGAGTTGCACTTTCTTTTTCTTTTTTAGACATCGAAGAAGCCTTTGATGCTGGTACACATTTTGCATAGCCTTTTTTATCTCCACTTGTTCCACATTCAGGATGTTTTCCTGATTTGTCTTTTTTACCAATATTGACCCATTTTGTTTTGAACCAATTTCTTAAATCTTCGTTTACAGGATATCCACACGTAATACAAAGATTTTGTTTAATTAAATCTATTGTTTCGTTACGTGTCACTTTATACCTTTTTTCTTTAACGCTCTCGCTCGTTTCATCCAATTAATACCAATTCTATTTTTAATTGGAGCTTTTATAAATTTATTTACACCTTGTGTTACTAACGATTCAAAAAACTTTTTTGCGCTATCTTCATCTCGTTTCTTACTATTATCAACAATTATAAAGTTACGACCAAACAATCTTTGAAATCCGCCTAAATTTTGTTGAACATCATTCCAACTATCACGTACAATCTTTTCAGGAACTACTCTGTCTCTTTCTTTATTTCTTTGCATAGCAATTTCTAATGAAGTGTTTACAAATACCATATAACAATCATATCCTAAATCTTCCATCTTTTGTTTCTTTCCTGCTATAGATTGATATTTGTGTCCTGTACCATCTACTATAACACCTAATCTACCACGAACATAACTTTCCATTCTTGCTTTAGTTAAATCTTTAGCATATGCTCTCATACCACTATTCATATCAACATCTTTACCTTTGAAATCTACACCTGTTATATCTGCAAATAGTTCTTCAGGCATATTATCTAAATCAGTAGTTCCGAAGTACTTCTTTAATAAAAATTCTAATTCTGTATCTTGATTAACGAGTTTAAGACCGCCAGCAGAAAAGTTCATTTTCTTTGGTATACCATATAATCCACGTGTAACCCAGGTTTTGCCTGAGCCAGGACCTCCTGCTAAAAAGATTGCTTTTAAAATACCTTTATCATCAACACCTTCATTAACAAGTTGCATACCACTTGTTTCAAATACTTTCTTTAAATAAGTTTTGTATTGTTCGAACTTTTCAGGTGTTACAAAAGGAGAATAACCTTTTGGGCCTGGACTATTTTCTGATTTTGTTGATTCTAATAGTTTTTTTAATTTAACCATAATTCTACCAATTTATCGTTTCACAATAATAAATATAACGGCAAGAAATTATACTTCAAGGCTCCTACGGAACCATCCGTATAAAAACTTTTCTAAATCAGGCTTTCTTGAAACTAAATCACAATAATATTTCACTCTATAACATCTTGCTCGTTCCAACTTTACGTTTTGTAGAGCTTCGATGGTCATCGGTCCGAGACCGCCATCGACTTTTAGGGTCCTCCCCTTTGAGTTGGCTGTCTGCTGTAAAACTTTTACTGCTCGACTACGCCCCATATTTACTACCATGTCGAAATATATGTGTCTTAGTTCCGGCTTCAGTTCTTCAACTTTAGCTTTGTCCCAATAGTCTCGCTTATAAATATCAACCGCATCACTTAAAGTTAGGTTTTTTATGTCTAAATCAGGATATGCTTTACGAGATACACCGTATTTTGTTTCTCCGCCCGGGTCTTTCGGGTCATTTACGTATCCACCTTCGTGGTGTAATACTGCTTCTATTATTTCTTTAAATTCTACTAACATTGTTTTCCCCTATTGTTTAAAATTATTAAGACCCGCCGGTATATGCGTATGCAGCGGTTTTTTGTGAGTTATAGCCTGTTACATGGTCATTAAATCCATCAGTTTGGCCATCTTCTTTAAATATAACTCGTACACTTAATCCTGTAGTAATAGGTGCCGCAGGTGTTACGGTATATGCTGTATTGTAATCACCTGCTGTTACACTCAAAGCATTTGCAGGGTCAACTTCACTCCATGTAAAATTATCATTTCTATCTCGTATACGAGAATTAAATAAACTACCTTGACTTGAAAAAGCTAAAGTTGCGGTTCCTGATGCTGAAGTTCCTGGTCCGGCATTAGATAAACTTAAACTCCCGACTGCTCCTGCGTCAAAGTGGCTCATCTTAGTTTCAGTACCGGTTGAGCCTCTACCATTAGCAGCTAAAGCTGTTTGAGTTGTGTAGTTACTTGAAGTACCTACTGCTCTACCAAGTTTTGCTAAACTTAAATTGTCACCGGCTGATGGCATTATATTATCTCCGCACTACTTGTTGGCACGAGCCATACAGAACCTGTGTCTCGCATCAAAACAAAATCATTAGTATCAGAAGCCCTATAAGCTACTTGTCCATAAAGATTAAAAAGTTTAGGTTCAGTAATAGCACCTCCAAAATCTTCTATATAAAAATTTGTACCGGCAGAGAACGAACTTGTTACTTGTGGGATTGTCTTTTTTATATTTTCTCCTTCGTAATAACTTCCGGTAACATTTATATCTTCTGTTAATCTAATTGTAAACATTAATTTCCCTCTAAACTTTTTACTTTTTGTTTTAATTCTTCTATTTGTTCTTGTTGTTCTTTTATAGACTCAATTAATAATGGAATCATTTTTTCATACTTGACTGCTTTATATCCACTATCTCGTGTCGTAACAACTTCAGGTAATACTTTTTCTACTTCTTGTGCAATAATACCGACATCGTGCCCTTCATATCCGTGATTCTCTTCATCAGGTATCCAATCAAATTCATAACCACTAAGTTTCATTACTTTATCTAACGAACCTGGTATTCGTATTAGATTTTCTTTAAATCTTTTGTCTGAAGAAGAATAAGCAACTACATCATTACTTGCATCTAATCTACCATTTGTAGCACTCGGAGTTACATTAATTCCTATAGATTGGTCAACCTTAACGTGTGTTGTAAATGTTGCTAAGTCAGTATCGCCTCTTATATCAAGTTGATAATTTGCTGAATCAGATGGTGCTTTTAAATCTTTGTTTCCAACTATAAATCGTCCGCCTCCAAATAAACCGGAAACTGCTTTTTCAGGCTCTACCATTCCTGATGATGTAAAGTAAGTATCTGATTGTCTCCAAACTCCATCATATGAAAAAGCAGATAATGCAACTATATAACACCCGTTACTATAATTCTCAACATCGAAAGATTGAATTTCAAATCGTCCCGCAGTAGTAGCTACACCCCCTCCACCAAGTCCTGGATACTGCATACTTCCTACTTGTAACTTAACATCCATTGCGGCATAAGATGAATATTTTCCACTTTCAATACCTGATAATTCTCGTAACATATCATTAGGGCCATACCCAAAAAGTGGACCGTAACCTATCCCGCCACCTAAAGTGTCTGAAGGATGAGCTTCAATAGCAGCATAAAACGGTCCTCTCATTACAAAACCAAAAGAATCTGTAACATCAGGTTTTTGTACAAAAAAGTTATTACCTTGATTTAATTTGTGTTTAGTTGTATTATGATACTCTCCACCATAACGAATACCTACTTCATCATTTTTTTCTCCTATCAATGATGCAGACATCTCTAATGTAGCATTGTTAAAACGCATTCCTTTTCTACCATAATTTAGAGCATCAGACATTTCTAATCGTTCTTTGCTAGCTTGGGTCATTTTGAAGACACCTTTATTACTTTCAATATCTAATTTTATGTTAGTAGTAGAATTACCAATTTGAATTAATTCGTTTCCTTCGTCTAATAATATATCACCGGCTGTTAGTGTAGTATTTCCTAATGTCCATCCACCTATTGTACCACTTGTTGAAGTTATCGCACCTGTGGCTGAAACTTTAAATTGTCCTGTACCTAATCCAATACCATCTGTTCCTAAGTAAACACCTGCAGATGTATCAGTATAAGAAGTTTTATCTACATTTGAAGATATATAACTATTTGAACTACTTACAAGTAAAAATCCTCCTATGTTACCACCTGTAGCAGTAAGAGTTCCTTTAAAATTACCTGAAGTAGCATTAATATCACCTGTCATAGAAACATCACCACCACTTACGTGAAAGTTACTTGAACTGATTTCTAATATACCGTTATCAGAACCACTTATAAAAGCAAACCCATCTGTATGAGGCATACCAAATACAAAACTTTTTGTTCGAATATCAATCGAAGAATCTGAAACATCATAAGATATAGCATTAGAAAAATTACCATCAGTTAAAGCATTAGCAGTATTATATATCATATCAACATCTGCTTGTGCTAACTCAGCATTCATAATAATCACTTCACCAAATATCGCATGAGATGGATATAAGTATGGTGATGATGTGTCTGTACGTGATGTCCATGAATCGGTAGACATTCGTATACTTCCGTATAATGCACCTATAGATAAAATAGCATCTTGAAACTCATTAATATATTGTACACCCGATGTGCCGGCTAACGATTGTGTTGAAAGAACTTTATTTACGTAAAGATTAAGTGTTGCTGAAGAACTTCCCGCAGCATTATAAACACCTACTATGTGATGCCAACTATCTACACTTAATGTGCTTGTACTTTTCACAAAGTTTCGGTCAGAAGAACTACTCGCATCAGAATCATATACTTCAAAATAAACATCGTCTTCAACTTGATATAAACTTAATCCATATTCGTCATTACCCCATTTAAGTATTATTTGTTCAGTAGAAACTGCTACGGTTGTTGGGTTCAACCAAACTGAAAATGAAAGATGTCCGTTTGCCGCGCTTGATATTCTTATACTCGAATCGTTAAATTTTGTAGTAGTAAATGCGTCAGTTACACTTGTAATTACACCATCGTCTTTTGGACGCCACGAACCACTTATAAAATTGTTGGTGTTGTTGTCTTTACGATTTACTACACTAAGAGTACCTTGTTGTTTATGTAGTAAAGATACAGGTGTTTGTGATTTATCTGTAATTGCTTCATCATCAACTAAAACATTAGAATTATTCGTGTACGAAGTATCAGGAAAGTTAAATCTAAACCAAGCCATAGGATGTTTAGACCCAGCTCCACCTGCACCTGAATCATCTATAGTAGATGAATTTACAAATGATGATGATACGGTATTATAATAATTACCAACATTAGGGTCTCTTCTTTGACTCGGAATCATAGCAACTCGAGCAGTCGGCGCTTGTCCTAATTTTAAATCACCACTTGAAGATAAATGAAAATTGCTTGCACTTATTTCTAACTTTGCTTCTGAGCCACTAACAAATGAGCTATTTATATCTCCGAGTATAAATGAAGGTGTTTCTAATTTAATATTAGAACCTGATAAGAAAGCAACTTCACTCATTATACCAAATCCTGTAAATCCTGATGGTACGTTTCGTGAGCCTGCTACACCACTTAAATCTCCAACTCTTGTTTTTAATTCTACATCATAAATATTACTACCTGTTCTTTCAACAATGTCCATATATGGAGTTGCTTCATTATTAGGATTAGCATTTAATCTTATATAACCTGTTCCTACTTTACCTGTAGATACTACTACTTGGCCTGGCTCATATTGTTGAGCTCCGCCAACACCATCACCGACTGAAGCACTTAAACTACTTGATGTTGAAGTTAAAGCTCTTTGTACATATATTCTTCCATGTAACTCATCTTTTGATAAATCACCATCTAAAGATGCACTATTAATTTTTACATATTCTGTATTAAATCCTGTATTAGTAACTTTTTTTATTTGTAAAATTTCACCATTAGCAAATCCTGAAGCATTTACAACACTCATCGTAGTTGCTGCAGTAGTAATTACTGAACCTGTTATAGCTGTTGAGTTTGCTATAAATAATTGACCACCAACTGCATTTACTGATTCTTTCTCAAATGTTGTTGTTGAAAGTGTTCCGCGTATCTTAGCATTTTCAAATTCTGCGAATCCATTATCTTGTGAAGATATTAACCAACCCTTTACATCAGATTGATAATCTGCGCTTTTTATATCACCTGCTTTGTCTAAAATTAAATTTCCGCCTGTTAAAGTTTCATTTCCTATAGTCCACCCACCAACTTTTCCACCATCAAATAATACATCAGAACCTGTTATATCACCACCGGCTTTTACATTGAATTTAGATGATGATATAAAAAAACTTCGTGCACTTTCAACAGACGAACTAATAAAAAATGAATTACCGGCTGTGAAAGCATCATCTGATAAAGTAAACGAAGCTATCTTACCGCCTGTAAATAAAACGGTCGAGCCTGTTATTTGACCTGATGCAGACATTACAAGACTCTTATCAGCACTATGTATCGCTACAGGATTAACTACGAATCCTGCTATAGACGCAGATTTAAAACTTGCAAATCCTTGCGCGTCAATACTTGAAGAAGCGTTAGAAGTAGTAGAAGTTGAACCACCTATAGTTGCTGGTGTTCTTAATGAGTCTACAGCAATGTCACCTTGAACCGTAAGTGTAGAACCAGCAAATTGTAAAAAATTACCGCCGGCTTTGTCACCTAATAACATTTCACTTGCAGTAACATTACCTTCAGGTGTAAGATGAAATTCTGATGATGATATTTCTATGTTTCCTTCAGCACCACTTATAAACTGAATTGATTCTCTTCCTACAAAAAATGAATCAGCTCTAACATCAAATACAGATGGGTTTGTTCTAAATTTTAATGAACCGCTTTGACCAACTAACTCTAAACCGACACCTAAATAATCATCACCACTATCAGGTAATACAGAACCACTATAAATCATAAATCCAAACTTACCGCCTAAACTCTGATTAGATGCACTTGTAAATCCTGTGTAACCAACAGACCTCATAAATCCTGAACCTGCGGCACCAGGCCCTCCTGTTTCAGGTAATTTAGATGATACCCCACCTAAGTGCATACCACTCGCTGTACTTTCGCCTCCTATAAATAAATTACTTTCAAGAACGTTATCTTCACCTGTGATAACCATGTTAGAACCTTTAAATTCAGAACCGGTTGCGGTGAATGTAAACGCATCTGCTTGATTATTATTTACATCATAAAACTCTGCAAGAAATTCATAAGTTTCAGGTCTAACTTCATTTGATGGCATCGGTGCAGTGAAAGTAAATAAGTCAGGAGAAAATCCTGTTTCAGTTGCTGGTCGTACACTTATATCAGCTATATAAAATTGACCAGCATTTACTTTAAATGTTAAAATACAATTTTCACTTTTAGAAGTTGACTCGAAGTCACCTGTCGTAATTCCAAAATCTTTCTTTTCTGAACCATCGTCAACTCTTAATACTCCTAACTTAGCACCAAAATTTTCATTTCCTTGTTGTGCGGGAATATTAGAACCACTGATGAATACTTCTAACTCTGCTTTAACTTTCTCTTCTGTGCCACCTGTTTCTAAATTAACAATCTTAGGTGCTGTCGTACCATATATCTCAGCTGAAAAATCATAGTTTACATCTTTTTCGAGAGTAAACGAATAAGTCTTATTTAAATTAAATCTTACATATTCATCTGCTTGTTTATTAGACCCTGAAATATGAATTGAATCCATTTGTGTATCAATATTATACTTAGCAGATGCCGTAGCTGCATTACCTGTCAATCCTGATAAACTTTGACTAACTTCCCAATAATTAACAGCGTCTGATTGGCTTACAAAATAACCTGTTCTCTCAAGTCCTGTTCCTTCTGTTGTATTTAGTAGTAACTCACTTGATTCTAAAGGCAAGTCTGCGAATAACTCATAATCTGAAATACTTTCTTCTGATTTACGATATATCTTTGTTCTAAAAACATCACCTGAAAAAGTTCTTATATTAGAAACTCGAACATCAGCATAACTTCTAAAATTTGTTATAGATATAGAACGTGTTACTTCAGGGTCAAATTCTATGCTAAATGGAGAAGATTCTATCGGCACATCTACACTCTGTGCTAATTGTCTATCGTAAATTCTGAAAGGTTTATCAGGTATTACCGTTGAACTATTTTTTACTTTTAAAACTTCAAATGAGCCTGTAGTAGGTATAGTGTATCGAGAACTTGGATATTGAGTTGAATTAATAGAAGGAGTATTTAACTCTATTTTAGCACCAACGTGTTTAGACTCGAAATTAAAAGATGGAGAACTGAAAGAATAGTTATCTACTTCAGGCGAAGCTCTTCGTGTAATTCTTTTTCTCTTACTAAGACCGCCTTTACCTGCAAATTTTTTAAATTTTCTCTTTCGCCTAAACGTATTTAAAGTAGCACCAAAATTATCTAACGCAGAAACTGCTCCTTGTGTATCATTTATTACTTGGCCTGATAACGAACCTGAAACAACAATCGAACCTGATGCGGCTATGTTAGATACGAAAGGTTTGAATATTTCAAATACTTTAACTCTTGGCTCTTGATAAAATAAAATTTTCTCTGTATTAGTAGCTGTAGGTACAACTTGTAACTTTATTGATTGTAAAAAATTATATTGGTCTGATATATCAGATGTTGTGCCTCTTCGTCTTTTACCATTCCTTCTTTTAAATCTTGAATCATTTTCAGGTGGTGGTTTGAAATTAGGATTAATCGTAAATCCGGCACCAGCACCAAATCTCATTATATCTTCAAAAGAAGGCATCCCTATCTTTTGTTTATTAAATTTTCTTGTCTTTCTTTTCTTTTTTCTTCGTTTACCTTTTAAACTCAATGGTTGAGGATTGGGATAATTAGTTACATCTGTTCCTGTTTCATCTTCCCATTCTTCAGGGTCTACTTGTGCTAAAATATATAATGTAGCAGGACCTGGAGGTGTATCATCGTAAACTTCCATAGAAACTCTACGAGCATTTCCTTCAAGATAATTAGCGACAGGTTCGGTATAAATAACACCACCTTCACTATCGATGATTTCTACTTTTACTTCTACTTTATTTCTTAATAATTCAGTACCTGCTATAAGAAACGATGATTTTCCTTGTGGTAAAGGATTGGGTATTTCTGATATTGTGAATAAAGGTGAATTTGGACCATCGTGTGTAAACGGAATCGAGCCTGATATTCGATTTGTTACAATGCCTGATGCGGCGAGGTCTTGTAATTTATTTTGTCTTCTTTTTATTGCCATAATATTTTAACGTTTTCCTCCCGAAGGGTACTCTTCGTTTTATATAAATATAAGGCTATGAAGAAACCGAACTAAATCCGTCTACTTTTTTAATATCAAGTAATGTATCTACAGCATCTCTCATAGTATCTATATGTGAGATAATCATAGTAAATTTAAATTGTGACTTCAAGAATTGAAATAAATTATATACTGAGTTTAAGTTCTCACTATCCATTGTTCCCCACCCCTCGTCAATAGCGAGAAAGTTTGAAGCAGGTAAACTACTTACATTAATTAAACCTACACGAATAGCAAGTGATGATATAAATCGTTCCATACCTGATGATAATTCTAATGGCCAAATATTATCTTCATCATATACAATGTGACAATTAATATTTTTACCATCCATTTCAAATAGTATTTGAAAATCAACAATTTGAGCGAGTATATCATTTACCGCACCTTCAACAACAGGCAATGCTTTAGTTATTAATTCGTAAGGTACGCCATCTCGTTGAACTGCTTCAATGAAGTATTTATATGCGGCATATCGTGATTCTAATTTTTGTATCTTCTTAACATTCTCATCGATTGTTTCTTTCTTAGAATCTAAACGCGCTAAAGCACTTGTCATATCAGATTTTCCTGATAAAAGTATTTTTATACTTTTTCTCCAATTATCTAAATCACGTTCTGCATCTTCAATCTTTATGTGTAACTTTTCATTGAAAACCATATCACTTTCAAGTTTATAATACTTTTCAATTTTTTCATCTAATACTTCTTTAACTCCTGAAAGGGATGTTATTCTTTCTGATAAAATAGAAACTTTATTTTCTAAGTCTTTTGAAGAATCTTTGAACTGATTAAGTTCAATAACTATTTTATCTAAAGAATCTTTTTTGTCTTCATATCGTGTAAGTTCATCAATTTGTTTTGATACATCATCAAATTTTTTGACTAACTCATCACTAATTTGTTTATCAGTTTGTAATCCGTCTTGAGTCTTAATAGCATCTCGTACAAAAACATTATCCATACAATAATCACATTCAGGGTCATATTGTAAATCACCTAACTTTTTTATTTTGTCAAGTTTATTTTGTACATCTATTTTTAATTTATCTATCTCAACTTTTATTTCGTGTTTTTCAGATTTCAAGTTAGATAATTTATTAAATTGATTTTCTACTTCATCAGGGCTCATATTTTCTAAATCAGATTCAAGATTATCAATAGTATTATCAACCCACTCTATCTTATCGTTTGCTGTAGTGTGTTCTTCGTCTACTTTATCTAATTCATCTGATACTTCTTGGTATTCTACTTCTAATTGTTTTATATCTAAAGTTTCATCAATGTTTTTTAATTGTTTAGTAAAAGATAGTAACTCTTGTTCTTTGTCTGTTAAATCTTTTTCTAAATCTTCAATACCTTGATTAACTTCAATTAAATCTTTATTGTAACGTTTTGTTTCTTTGTCAATCTCACTTAACTCAACATCATAATCTGATTTCTCAAACTCTTTTAATATTGCTTGTATTTCATTTACTTCTTGATTTGCTAAAATATATAATTCATCAAAAACACCGAGACCCATAAATTGTGCCATTAACTCTTTTCTTTCTTTTTGAGTTTTATCAATAAAAACGGTGTTGTTGTTTTGTAGTGACATAGCAGTTAAAATAAAGTCTTCATAAGTGCCGATATATTTTCTTATATTAGCATCTGTAGTTCTTCTTTGTTCATCATTCAAACTTATTTTTTCACCACCATTGTCTAATGTCCAAAAGTCAACATCTACTTTTACGTGTTGTGTTCTTTTTATAAGTTTTGCTTTTCTTTCGATAAAAAATGATTTACCATCAATCTCTAATTCTGCTTTACAATGAAATGTTTCTTTCTTATTGTTTAAAACATTTTTAGCTCGAGGTGCTCTACTTGATTTGTCATATAAACAAAATGTTAAAGCATCTAATAAAGAAGATTTACCTGAAGCATTTAATGCGAACAATCCTACAATACCATTTAGTTTACTAAAGTCAACAGAATTATCCTCACCATAACTAAACATATTTGAAAATTCAAACTTTTTAAGTTTCCATCTAAGATTTCGTGTAACATCACTTGACTTTAAAAAGTCTTGAAGATATTCATTAATTTTACGAACACCAACAGAAGTATCATCATCAATCATAAAATTATTTTTTAGATACTCATCTATTAAAGAAAATCTATAATCTTCATCGTGTACATCACCTATATTAATAGCATCACTTCTAACTTTATCTTCATCTAATAATCTGTCAGTTCGTGTTACGGTCATTTCTTCAATGCCATATATGTCACGAATTTCTTTCATAGCTTTTTTAAGTTTAGTACTTGTCGTGTCTTTTACACGAAGTCTTAGTCTTGCTTTCTTAGGCATATCTGTCACATCGGGAACTACACCTTTATCAATATCTAAAGTATAATAACCATAATCATTCGGCACTTCAACATATGTAGATTTTCGAGTAGGTACATCCCATCTTAGATATCCGTGACCTAATTCTTCACCGTGATTTTGTTGAACTAAAGAACCACAATAAGCAATTGTTTTTTCTTTATTCATAAACTGCCTCTTATGAATATCGCCAAGTAACACAAGGTCGTATCCTTTCATTTGAGACATCTTAACATCTGATGGTAATTTAAATCCTAAATCAGTTTCAGATTTATCAACCGTTCCGTGAAACAATAATATTTTATTATCTCCGGGTACATCTTTTGCTTGTAAATATTTTGTAGAGTCTTCCCAAACATCCCATACAACAAAGTTAACATCAGCATAAGGATAAATGCCACTTTTCTTATAATAAAGTAAATTAGGATGTTTTAAATTGTCAACGATAGGAGTCAGTACATCTAAACGATTTAAATTATTTAAATTACAATCGTGATTACCTGCAATCAAAATAGTAGGACATATATCTGCGAGATTGACAAATAAATCTGATAACATTTTTACCAACTCAGGACTCATATCAGTTTTACTATGTGCTATATCACCGCCAATATAAACAACTGCATCATCTTTGTACTTTTCAATTTCTCTGTAAGTACGTTCAAATACTTCGTTAAATTCTTTATGTCTTTTTAGATTTCTGATTTGAATATCAGATATGTGATGTATGTATTTTAATTTATCCATATAACCTGTGTTTTATAAAGTCTGCAAATGTTGTTTGATTCGTAGAATGTATAACATCCCAAACTTTGTTAAATCCTAATTCATTAGGGTCTTTGTCTTGTAATTGTACAAAATACGCTTTTATGCCATCTTTCATTAATTTATCAACTAACTTAATACTATCTTTTCTTGCGTCTTCGTCTAATACGATGTATATTTCTTTTACGTTTTTTGTATAAATCTTTTTTAATAATTCTGTAGGTATTGTCTTACCAAATAATGGTATTGCATTTCTTTTAATACTCAAAGCATCAAATGGGCCTTCACATAAAATTATCGGTTCATTCCAATTAACAAAAAATTCAAATCCTATTACATCTTTACTAACAGGAGGGTTTTTGTATTTGTAATTTGAACCTGTAAAAGAACGTGCTGTAAAATAATTTAAGATACCATCGTTATCATAACTTGGGATTATTATTCTCTCAGAATAAGGCCCGTCTGTACAATATCCAATTCCATATCTCGCAATCTCTGTAGCATCAACTCCTCTATCTTTTAAAAACTTTACAGCTTGTTTATAATATATTGTACTGCCTGGGTCGGTCATAAAATTTTTAAATTCTTTAGGTAAGTATAAAGTTTGTTGTTCTTCAACTTTGTTTCTTTTATACTTAGGTTTATATTCACGTACTTCATCTATTAATGCTTTAGGAGCTCTGATAAGTTTTAATAGTGTATAAAGTGAACGACCTTTTTTATCACATACCCAACAATGCCACTTTTGTGACAACAAACTAATTTGTAACTTAGGCTTATGGTGGTGGCAAAAAGGACAATGATAAATTACTTCTTGTCCTTGTTTAGCTTTCTTATAACGACTCCCTAAAGCACGAGTCAATACACTTATAACATCAATCATATATTAGAGTATGTCTAAAAAATCCTCAAGTGATAACGTAACGTATGTCTTTGAACGATTACGTTTAAATATTAATAATGGTTTATAGTCACCGCAATTTTCTTCGGCTTGTTCTAACGATGACCAAATGTTTAATTTTTCTTGATTTTTACATTCAACAGAAAACGGAAACTTCTGTCTTGCTCCATGAGCCATTTTTATATCTTCTCCTGATTCTCCCATAATTGCAGTCTTTATATCATCAGGATGGATGTCAAATTTTTCTATTAAAAGTTCTCGGACTTTGTTTTGTAAACGACGGCCTTTAGCCTTTCGTGCGGATGTTGAAATCATAAACTTTAGTTTAGTTAAGTTAATAGTTTTAAACTATTATAGTTTCTTTAAGTTATTAGTTATTAAGTTATAATAGTTATTTGTTAAGTAAAATTTATTAATTGTAAATTGTAATATGTTAGTATATGTCCATAAAGATATTATAAGGTTTAAATGAAACCTTTTTTTGAGACAATGTATATAACGTTATTACAATAATAAGTAGTGGTTAAAATTCTAAAAATTCAATTTATTTTTAATCTTTTTAAATTGACTTATAGCCCATTTCTCAGCACGTTCTTCCCATTTATTATCATCGTGAGGGTCTAATCCTTTGTACTGAGCCATTGTACCTGCCTGAGCATATTTCTTTATAAATTTTCTTACTCCGAGTTGTTTAGCATCAAGAGCGTGTTTAATTTCGTGTAAAACGGTTATGATAAATTCTTTCATATTAGGATAAGAAGTTCTGATTTTTATAGTATCAGTTTCAGGTATATAATCACCAAAGTCTTTGCCTTTACTGAATCTAACTTTAGATTTGAGTCCGTATGCTTTAACTATTTCAGTAGCTATATGAAGATAGTCTACTCTTTCTTGTAAAACATTTTCTTTTACATATTTTTCCCAAGATGTATCTTCAGAATCAAGTTGTGCTTCTACATCATCTATATATGCTTTTTTTATTACAGAAAACTCTTCTTTTTCACCTTTACCATAAATGTAATCAGCTTTAGGAAAAACCATTTGTTTATAATCACCTCTGTTAAACCATAATTCAGGTTTACCTTTTAAAGTACCTAAAGTTCGTACATTATCTCCAGCTAAAAATCCTGTATCAGGTTCACCGTCATCAGCACCATATGTTTTTGTAGCTGATTCTACAGAATACTTTTTTGTACTTGATTTAAAATTCTTTTTTCTCATAACCGTTTTTGATATCATATCTATTTCTTGATTTCTTTTGTCATATCTTAATACTACAGGTACATTAATATCTGATTGCATATCTTTAAATAAAACATTTACACCATCAGGTAAAGAAGCTATATGTTTACCAAACTTTCTATACACAAGTCTAAATATCTTTATTACTTCAGCAGATGATATAGGTTTACCATTTCTTGTATCATTTACTCTGTCGTGAAAATGTCTTGTAAACTCTACATCAATACCTACTTTAGCCCAAATCTTGTCAAGATGTTTTTCAACTTGACTAAGTTGACTTGGAGAGATATATTCATTTATTATATGTGTTAATTTAATCATAATTTATCATAAAGTCAAGCATTTTAATCATCTAAAATACCTTCTCTCGCATTATACCATTTACGAAATTGTGCTGGTGTTCCTATCGAAACTTTACTCTCAGGTACAAACTTAAATAAGTCTTTTTTGTATGAGTCTTGTTTATAATCATCATATCCTGAATCTTTTTGAAAATAATAATCATCCCAAACTCGTTTCAAAACAAATACATCTATAACTTTTATTCCATACACAAGAACTTCATTCCACCAAGCAGAACCTTTATCTGCAGGTGTTCTTAGATTTTTGATTAACTCTTTTTTGTGTTGTTTTAAATATTTAGTTGAAGCATCAATATGTTTTTTAATTAATTTATTTGCTTTTGCATTCATTTCTGTTTTTACTAATCCGTTTAATTCTTTCCAATTTAAATCTTTGTTCCCAGGTTTATTTTTAATTTTATCTTGTAACTCCCACTCTTCATCTCTCCACGTAGAAGTATCAGGTATACCTTGTTTTGTTAGATAGTTTTTAAAATGTAATCTATCTTGTGTGAGATAATGAACATCTACCCATCTCATACCTTTCTTATCAGGAACCGTGTCGAAATCCATATAATTTCTCGCTAACATAGTACCTTCTAAATAAAATATAACACCACCGCTTCCTGTTTGAACTCCACGACCTTTTGCAAGTTGTGAGCCTTTATTAGCACGTGTAAAAGTAGATATAGATTTTTTCTTACCTATCAATTCTCCAACATTCTTTATTGTACCAGGACCTGTAACGTGAAATGAATTTACTTGTTGTTTACCGACAAGTGATTCCATTTGTTTTGGGTATAATGGTAAGTATTGTTTCATCGTTACCCAATTAATTGCTTGTTTTGTATGTGCGGGATAAAACTTATCGTTTTCTAATAGTAAATCTTTTAATTTAATTATCTGCATTTTTCATTAACTCAACAATTTTTTGCTTTATAGATTCTTTTACAGACTTTAACTTTGCTAATTTCTTCTCAGCATCTTTTATATCTTGTTGAATAAATTTTATATACTTTTTATACTTTGGATGTTTTTTAGCTAAAACTTTTGCATTGGATAATTCTTTATTTAAATCTATGATATAAAGAGCCATATCATTTCTATCTTTTTGTACACCCTCAATAAATTTTACTAATTTCTTTTTATTCATAATATTCTCTTCTTTGTTTTTCACAATACGAAATGTAGTAACTTTTCTACCATTAATAGTAGGCATTCCGTGTTGGTCAGTTTCAATAGAATTTACTTTAGTCTTTTTATTCTTGAATCTTCCTGTAAGAATAGTATCACCAATCTCAACATCGATAGTAATTTTTTCGTTTAATATGTCTTTTAGTTTCATATCTATAATTATGAGTTAACATCAAATTTAACAACAAATCCAAGAGCTAACTCATCATCGTTCTTAATCGCTCTGCCTAATTTAGCAACAGCCAACAGCTGATTTTGGTCGTTATAAAGACCAATTTGGGTGATATACGGTGCGAACGTTGAGTGGGTGACAAATGTGTTTATCTTATCTGTTGCAGTATATTTTCTTTCACCATACGAACTTGCACTCTTGGTATTTAAACCGTGTGTAGGTGCATTTCCTGGCGGGAAGAACTTATATGCAGAACCACTTTCAGGTACGGTTATAGAACCACTTCGTTGAAAAGTAGTTGTTATATTTGTAGATTTATTAAATTTAAATTCAGGAACATCGAGAAAATATTCGTATTCTAAGTTTTTTACAGACGATTGAAAATCTAATTCCCAACCATTACTACCTGAATCAACACCTACATTTTTGTATAAACTTCCTGTATCTGTAATTGCAATTATTCCATCAGTATAAAATACGTTTCCTACAACTCCTCCTAATAACTGAGGTCCTCCTGAACCTGTAGCAGTTAGTTTAGTAGAGTCATATGATGAAGATTGATACGCGGCAAAAGAAGCAGAATAAGCATGGTCATATAAATTACCAAAACCATCATCTTTTAAAGTCACCGTTAAATGTGAAGGACTATTATCTGTTAGATTAATACTGAATGGCTTTATTTTCTCACCATAATATACAGAAGGTATAGATATTATATTTAATTGATTGTGTAAAGTAAGATTAGTATAAACATTAGAGCCACCAAAATTATTAAATGGTCCTATTGTTCTATCTGTAAAAGAATTATAATATCTGTTACGTGCCCAAAAGTATGATGGCTTTTTATAATAGTATTGAGTTGTACCCTCACTCGAAGTCGGTGCAAAAGAAACCGCATCACTTTCACTCACATAATTCCAAGTAGAAGATGATACTGCTTTATAACCATACACTCCTGAGCCTGAATCTACGTGTGTAAAAGAAAACGCTTTGTGGCTCTGAAAAGGAGTTACACTAACATCTTTTGGGTCTATTCTTCTGAACACCCTAAACCCTCCTTATTAAAAATCGAGTTTTACTTTTACGATAGCTTCTCTTGCAAATGATTTTAATAGAGGCTTACTTAACTTAGCAATTGCTAATAATTCGTTAGCATCGTTATATAGTCCAACTTGTGTTATGTAAGATTTAGGATTCTTAAAAAACGTAGGTTGTGTAAACGAACCGTCTGAAGCAGTAAAGTAAGTCGGGTTACTTGAAAAGTTAAATTTCTTATTACCAACTCTACAAAAATAATGTGTAGAACTTATTACTTCTTCTCTACGAGCTGTAAAGTAATTTGAAGAACTTATTGCATTAAAGAACTTCACGGTATTCCCGCCGTTAGAATTACTACCTGTTGAAAATCCAAGATGTGTTGTTGCTTGTCCTTTAAGATAATGTGGATTAAAAACTAACACACCTAAGTCAGGATAAAATAGTCCTACACTACCACTTGCTGTTTCAAGTGCGGCTGTCTTATGTATTGTCGCAGTACCACCTGAGATAGAACCACTAACAATATTAAAAACTCTTCCACCTTGATTCACCGTAGGGTCTGTAGTAGCACCTGAATCATCTATAAATTTTACCGTATTGTTTGAACCGGACATATGTAGTTCCCAATTACCTGGGTCCATCTTTTCACGTAATCTTGCTCTTTGTAAAGCTATAAAATATGCGTGATTAAGAACTTTACCATCTCCCATAACAAATTTATCTTCGCCTGGTCCTAATAATATGTTAGACATCTGACCATATATCGCCGCAGCTGCTCTATTTCCTGCTATACCTCTACCGCCTATAGAGCCACTACCATTGAAGTGACCATAAGCTACACTAAACTGAATTTCAGCTGTAGTATCAGTAGCCGGACTTGTTGAATATACATCTAAGTAATATGCACCTGTCGAGCCTGATTGTGTAGAAGATGAATAAAATGATTGGAGAGTGCCTGAACCACCTGTCCACATACCTGAAGATATAACATCTCTAATTCCTGATAGTACATCAGGATTATCAGGGTTATCTGCTTCAGTTTGAAATCTTTCGTAAATTGCCATTAGTCATTCCTCCTATGGTCTATGGTAGAAAACCTGATGGTGGATTAGCTGCTGAAGCTACACCAAAAGTTCTATTACGATTAACGGTTAAGTTGATTGTAGTAGTCGCTGCGGTTTCATTACCAACAATAGTTAATTGTGTGGTCTGTGTTCTTGTTAATCTTTTAGGTCTAATCTCTACACTCTTACCAACTACAGAAATGCTGTTTGGTAAATCATCTTCATCTAAGAAGAAAGGTACCGTTGTACCGCCTGCAGAGACTTGTGCACCTGCTCTAACTCTAAGTCTTGCTACTGATTGATTATGAAGAATAAAAGTATATCCTAAAGTATCATCAGACCCGTTTTGTGTACTTGGATTGATTATACTTACGGAATTCAATCTTCTCAAAGTAACTGCACTTTGTGCTACTTCAAGTATAGGCATCGCTTGAGTTGATTTAGGTAGAGTTACTAACTTATATCGCATTACGTGATTTTCATCAGGAAACGCTTCGAGTAACGGCATATTTTCAATTACCGTCCCATAGTAATCACTACCATTAGGATGTGTTACATCCCATAAGCGATAATCTACTTCGTCATCTGCTAAAGCAAATTTTGTTATGTTGAACTGATTCTCACCCTTAGCAAGAAGTTCTCTACCCTTTTTAGTGAGTACAGCATCAACGGTTATATTTGTATTATTTAAAAATCCCATCTTAAAGCTCCTAAGATAATATGAAATTATAGACTATTCTTCTATATTAAATATTGGTTTATTAAGTTTTTATTCATTATTCGATGTCAAGTTTCGAATCTCCTGGCTCTTTTGTTATGATTCTTGTCGGTGAAGTTAATTTTACTATTACAGGTTCGAGCTTATCTGTTGTAGTAAGTTTAGTATTTTTTACTCCTTCAAAAAATAATCTTCTCATAGCAGTAGATGAGTCCGCAGGAACATTTACTTCTGCTGGTTCATAAGAAAAACTTGATGGCATATGCATCGATGCACTTAACCAACCAAATTTTCCACTACCACTATAAAATAAATTAATTTTACTTCGTTTTGGATTTAAACGAGAACTTGAGTAAAATGCTTGTAAAGGTTGTTGGTCTTTAAATGCGTCTCCAAAAGTAACAGACGCGCTTACATAGTCTCCTGGAGTACCTTGTACTTCGTATATAGAATGTTCAAAGTTTTCTAATCTACTCTGTGATAGTACTCCTTGATAATATGTTGATTCGCCTCGAATCACTAAAGCACTTGAACTCGGGTCATTCGTATAAAATTGTATTGCTTGATTTATGTCATCAAAACTTGTATCAGTAGACGGTGCGTATGGTTGACCAAACATTTTGTAGTCAGCAGATTCACTATACTCGTTATCCATCTTAATAGTTTTACTATAAAATCTTTCAGTAAATGTTGGTCGTTTTCCTAAAACTTCTTTACTACGTTCAAGTAAATTAGGTTCTATTAAAATACCGAATCTTGCATTAGCACGTGCTGGAAGTAATTTCTTTAATTGTGGAAATATACTTTGGTCGTATGTTTTTAGTAATTTTAGATACTGCCAAAAGTTAAAAGGTGCATTATATTTTTGCCAATATTTATCTTGTGCTAATGATAAACCACGATATGTTTCTTTATTAGAATCACGAGCGTCACCAAGATAGTTATCAAAATTTATATTAGCTAATGATTCAATTATATCTTGATTTATTGCATCTGATGGTGAAAAATATATGCCAACTCTATTACTATCATTCGGTGCGAAATCATATCTACCTCGACCAATCGGAACTTCAGATTGTAATTCAATATATCTACCATCACTACCACTTACAAATTTAAACTCAGGTCTGATTTCATCATTTTCTACACGCATCTTGTTAGAAGACACTTTTGATGGACCTAAATTAGGTATTAAACTTTTTGTTCTATCTACTACATCGTGAAAAGAATTTCTTGTAAATCCGTTAGCTGTAGCGTTTACTAAATCAGTTGTTTTAGCAGAGACATCTGCTATACTCGTGTCGGAACTTAAATCTTTATTATCATCAAAAGAATATCTTGTTGCGATAGATTCATATGAAGACGAAATACTATTACCATCATATGCTTTTGGATTGCTAACGTGATTATCAAACGAGCCTGTATTTAATACTTCTGTCCAAACACGATATTCCATTAATGAACCTGAAAATCTTTGTACGGTTCGACCTCCAAAATTTAATGAACCTGTTGCAGCACCACTAAATGTTCCATCACCACCTATAGAAGCTGTAGCATTAGCATCCCAAGACGCATTATAAGATTGTGATGCGGCATTCGCACCATTAACATTTAAAGTAGTAGATGATACATATTGAAATCTGTCGATACCCGCATCATATTTCTTTACAACTAAATTATAGTTTACGTTACTTGTCAAAGATGCACTTGCAGGACTTCTACGAATCATAGCACTATAAAATTCATTATCGTAAATAGGCATATCAGAAGACGAAACAACTTTGTATTTGTTAGCGCCTGAACCTGATATAAAAAATAATAGACTACCGATATTATCAGCACCACCATTATCTTTCATTATTACACCCATTTGATTGTTACCTTTTTCCCAAATAAATTGGTCTTGACTAAATGGTGCTTTAAATCTAAACTCAAACGTATCAGGTGATTGTGATTTATTCTCAGCATTTATTCTGTTCTCTGAAACAAACGATACTTTTTGACTACCATCAAACCCAAGAGCTTTAGTGAATTTTCTATCAACAGCATAATTAATAGAACTTGGAGTATCAGGTCCGCCATATTCACGAACTCTTAAAATTGAACTCGGTATACCATAACAATTAATTAAACCTTTTAATGCTCTTACGGTACCTTTTGTTTTTAAAAAGTACGGCATATTAGAAATCAATCTTGACCATATCTCTCGTGAAATATCTTGTTCAGTTCTTTCTATTTCTTCAAATGTTCCTACAGAACCACTTGCTCGTTGACCTAAAATATAATTAGGTAAATCGATTAAATCTTTACCATCGTGTAAACTCCATCCAAGACTTTTAGCTACAGAATAGTATAATTGTTTTGAAAGACCTTCAGTTACACTTTCTCTTCTATCATTAATCTTACCCATATGTTTTGTAAACAACCAAATCTTATCAAAGAAGTGACCGGTCATTTTCATAAAATCTAAGTATGCTTGATTATCTTGTGTATTTAAAAACTCAGGTGTATTGTTTATTAAATAATTTCCGTTTTTAGTATCATATAAAGAAGAACTTGTTATTTGTCTATCATACCAATTTACTGCTACTGATTCTGAAATAGAATATAACACATAAGGATTATTTCCACTGCCATTACCACTTTTCTTTGGCCACGAATTATCATAAAATTGACCCATTGAAGATGTAGCGTTTGAACTTGATTGAAAGTACATATAAGATTCGAAACCATCAAAACTATTTTTAACATCACGTATTCTATTATGCCAAACATCACTTTCTTTTCTGTTTGTATCATAAGATGCTTGAGTCAATGAAGCAGCACTCGCAGATTCAACATTATAAGTTTCTATTAAATTTAATTTATGTTTAAAGTTACTGATTCTTTTTTCCGCAGAAGAAAAATGTACAAATTCTTCAAATCCTTTAGAATATTCTACGTTTAGTTCAGCGTTATCTAAAGAGCCTGATAAAACTTTATCTTGTAACGCTTCTTTAATAAAATCATTTGAAGTCAGTATATCATCTTCTTTTTTGAAAGTAGTAGGTCTTGCTCTAACAGGACCATCTGTATCTTCAAGTTTAGGACTTAATAAAACCGTACCATTTATTGGTTGTGGAACATAATCAATTAAGTCTATAGAATCTTCATATGGCTCTAACATTTCTTTTACAATTTTCACACCATCAAATTCAGATACATCACTTTGTAATGGTTCATATAATTTATAAACTATACCATGTGGATAATCTACTTCACTTATAGTGTCTATTTTAAAATTTGTTGTAAGATATTTTTGTCCTCGTACTTCTAAATATGTTCTTAATTCTTCATCATCATTTACACGATAACGTATTTCAAAATTGTTAAAAGCTTTTGTTACATCTCCTGGAAGTCCTTGTCTTGTTACTGAAGTTCTTCCTGTATTAGAAGGCGTTTGTAATGCACCAACTTGTTGCCCTACTTCATCAAAACTCTTATCAAGTTTTACAATATCAGTTCCTTCTACATTTACTATATTACCAATATAATCAGCATATAAATTTTGTTGTGAAGTTTGTCCTGGTTTTTCAAATCTTAAATCAAAATCATCAACCCATACGATACCTTGAGAAGAATTTCCTAATACACCGCCTACACGATGACCTTCAACTACAAGTTCCATAGGCTCGTTTAATAAAATATTATTCGGTATTAATGCTTTACCTTCAGCAGATTTCCAAACATTAGAAGTCTCATTTAGTACAGAGTTTTCATCATCAGTTCCTACTAAATCTGCGTATCCATAAGTTACAGAAGCAGGTGAATCTCCTTGAAATTCCCAAGTAGCATCAGGACCATTCCATTTCCATTTACCTGAAGGCGAAAGTGTGCCGTCTCGTAACGGGTCATTACTAACTGAAAAGTCACAATTACCACCATCGATATTAGGAGCTCCAAAACTTCTTAACATACTGATAGTCGGCTGTTGTAATGTATTTTGAAGAGACTCTTTAGTTCTTATGTTATGAGGTCTACCTTGGATTATATTTCGATTTTGGTTTGATGTTCCTACTTCAACGAATGATGTAGAATAGACAGGCCAAGGTATTACAGCACCTATCTCTGAATTTTCTATGTTATCTTTTGCTGTTTGTATAGGATTTTCGCCTACATCTTCTTGAGGAGAATCAGCTGAATCACCTTCACTAATTTGTCCATAGTTATTTGCATATGGATTAGCACATCCATATTTTACATATAAATCTTTAACACCTACTCCTGGATACGCATCAGATATAGGCTTAGGGTATCCTGGTAAAAACGATGTTATAGAACTACCCACAGAATTTTCTGTAGCAAACACTTGGTCTCCTGAAATACCTATTACTTTATCTGCGCTTTCATCACCAAATATTGCATCGTAAGAACCTAAGTTACCCATCCAAACAGGAAAATAATCTTCATCAGTTCTGTATTGGTCTAATATACCTGAACCACCTTCTGCTTTTGCTCTTTCGGGTGGACCTGTAGTACTCAATAGCCAATGTCTTGGCCCAGCACCACTTTCTCCATTATCTTCCATTACAGAATGTCTAAACTCATCCATATTTCCTATAGATGCGTCACCTTGAACTTCTTTTGACCAAGTTTCAATTTCCTGTACTCCTCTATAAGATTTGTCATTTGAACCTATCTCCATTATACAACCCTGTTCTTGGTCGTCTATAGCACCTTTTTCTTTTAAGAAATCTCTGTAGTCTTGATTAAATGTTACAAATACTAATAAAACTTTTTTCTTACCACCGCCATCGTTACCCGGCTTATCATAAAATGTTATATCTTTTATCCTACCAAAATCTTTCATTAATGCAATAGCACCTGGATTGTCTTGGTTTACTGCATTACTTATTTTATTATTTTGAGTTTTCGCTACTTGTACAGAACTATCTCCTAATGTATGAACGCTTTCTTGCTTCATATTAGAAAAGAGTGTCATTATTCCATAAGAATAATTTACTTGACTTTCAGAACCTCCAAGTTTTGTTTGCCAAATATGATAGTCACCTAAAGTTTCATCATATTTCATAAAAAAAGTAGAGTAGTTTCCGTTAAATTCAACCCACGGACTATGCGTACTCTGAAAAAACTCTTGATGTCTAATTCTAAATACTACATCAAAATCACTCGGTGATGCAAGAACTGATTGTTGATATATACAAGAGCCTTCTAAAAATTCAGTTGCATAACTTTGAAAGTTTAATGCTCGAGCGTCATTACATCCTGCTATGTTTGGAGGATTTTTAGGTGTCCAAGTTACTCCTCGCCAAATCCACGTTGTTTCAGGTGCACCTGAACCCGGGTCTTCTATTCCTACTTTTCGTATGCCTAAAGGTAAAGTATTATCAGTACCATCAGATAAATTATATTTATCGTAATTAGGTTCCCATACATATAATCCACTTTGTATAGAACTAACAAACCATTGTTTTCCAGGTGACAAATCATCTTCACCTATACCATCTACTAATTGTGTTGAAGGCATAGCTTCTGCTGGTTCTGCTAAATAACCCTCAGGCGCATTTAATGGTGAATCATTTAATTGTTCATCTGAACCAGGTAGATGATATCCCGCCGGCGGTTCAATTGGTCTTGGTTCACCTATTCCGAATCCTGTAGCATATTTAATTCTTATAGTAGCGCCTTTATTTATATTAGAACTCTTTTGATAAAATTTCAAGAAAAATAAATCTTCACCTGGTGTAACACCAAAGTTTGAAATAGAAGGTAATGAAGTAGTAATAACTAATGGTCTATGTATACTCGCACCTGCGGGCCATAAAGAATCATTTCTATATATAGCATTTGTATCAACAAACTTTATACAAGAACCACCATTACGACCTTCATTTTGTACCCACTTAGCGTGACTACCTACAGCAGCTGTTCCGTAATGTTCATCTAACGTACTTTGAAAAGGTATAATACCATCTGACCAAGCTTCTACGGTAATAGCATCTGTGTGTAACTCTGTATCATAAACACCTGATGGAGATAAAGGATTAAGCGCATCATCAAATACTATCGTATCACCGCCCGGGTTAGTTAAAATATTTCGGTCTGTAATTAATGTAGTCTCTACTTCACCAATAACATAAGCATTTTTTATTCGTATAGAAGCACCATCCATTAAATCTTTAAAATAAAATTGACCACCATCCTCTAAAATTATATGAGAAGCCGTAGGGTCGTCATCAACGGGCGGGTGGCCTGTACCCGCATTAAATCCTGCATTAGCAGTTGAAGACATATTAGGATTAAATGGATTATAAAATCTTAATTTAGGTTCTTCATTTCTTTTTAATCTATAATCTTCATCAATTACAACATTTTTAAAAGCAAACGCCCTATCGTATAAGTCGTCTTTATAAACTTCGTCATTTATATTTCTCGCACGTATTCTAATTTCATCACTATTAGAACTTATTTCAGATACTTCATAGTTCATCTTTAAAGGTTGTAATTCAACTTGAGTGCCTGTATCTTGTCCAGGAGCTCCTGAGTAATATTCACCTTTAGGATTTATAAAGTATGGACCATCATATATTTCACCTGCTTGTTGTTGTTTTGTATTGACTAAAACTATTTTATCACTACCTGCTAATGTTCTGAAAAATTCATACTTAAAATTAAATCTTCCTGATACAAAACCCATTTCTCTTATATCAATTCCAGGCTTTACAATTACTCTATCACCTTCTGTTGTAGGTTCAAGTTCTTTTGTTAAAATTACTCTATCGGTTGAAGGTTCTATTATAGATAATAAAGCGTAATCTCTATCTTCACCATTACCATAAACACCGCCTTCATACTTTCGTGTACCGGGAGTAAATGTACCGCCGGCTTTTAATAAAATCTTATCTCTATCTGATAGTTTACTTGACATTATAACTCTTCAAATTCTCTGTTAATTATTTCGTTTAATTTTTCACCACGTACTAACTTAGTTTGTTTTCTTGAAAGTTTTACCCAGGTAGTAGGACTATTGTCCGCAGCACCCGTTTCAGGATTCTCATAACTCTGAATAGGGGCTGTAGGAATATTATTTAATCTCATAACTTGATTATTATCGTCTAAAGAAGAAGATGCTTCAAACTCAGCAATAGAAAGTTGTCTCTCTTCTTCATATTCACGGATGTTTTCAAGTTTTAAATTTTGAAAATATTCGTTGTTTTCAAGTTGTTCTTTTGTATAAGGCATTATTTTATGAAAAATGTAAATTTATTATCTATAACTTCTGTGTCTGTTCCATTGCTACCTGCAAAAGAACCACTTATTACTTTTATTAATAATTTATATTCTCTCTGAACTTGCAACCCTGAAGTGTTTAAATCAATAAAGTTTCCACGTGAGTCACACGATATGTACGAGCCTGTACCATATGGTATAACAACATCATCTGAGTAATTATCTAATACAGAATATTGAGAACCTGTTGGTAAGTACTTTACTACACTATATGCAGATGCTGTAGGAGAATTACTTAATGTTGGATTATTAGTTCTACCTACAATTCGTATTTTACCATCAAACTCATTTGAATATCTTGATTTTAAATTAGTACTATAAATTTGTAAATCTTCTAAATCACTCGCATCTAACTTCTGAAGACTACCTGTATTCCAAACGTGTGAGTTCCAAACTGCTTCTAATCTCGGAGAGTATATAGTATGTGTATCTCGTGAAAAGAATTTAAAATTACCTAATTGTGTACTTGAACCTTCATCTAATAGTACATTATTATTTCCAATAGAACCTGAACGTTTAACCATAAATCCGTTATTAGTAATATTATTACTAAACCATTTATTAACAATATCAGTAACATCCATTCTCATATCAAGTTCAGTATCTGTATGTATAAAACTTTGAGATGCTTCATATCCTGAACCACTAATCCAAGCACCGCCTGTGTCTTTTATATCTGCTTTAGTCCAATACGTTTCTTCATTCTGCCCTGTTCTATAAGCCCAACTACACCCTTCTGTTTCCGCAGGACTATAAGTAGTTTTGCCTCTTCCCATATTCCAACTACCACTTGTAGGATAAGCATACAAACTTTGTGAAGTAGTTAAATTATCACTACCAGCATCATACATATTTAAATAATATTTAGCAGTCGCACCTGCGTTAGCTCTAACTACACTTTGACTCATAGCTTGTAAATCAAAACGTGCTAAAATTCTTGAAACATTGACAGACACACCAGCATCATCAACATCTTTTCGTACTTCAATTATTTCATCTAATCCAAAATTATTAGATTCAGATGCTTCGTATAAAACCGTATCTTCTGTTGCGAATGTAAAAAAGTGCATTACTTACTCCTTAGTACCCGGCGCCACTTGATGAATCGCCTATACAATTACCTTCTATATCTTTATTCGGAAATTTTAATTCAAAGATACTTGGGTCGATTGAAGGATAAATTACACCATCTTTAGTTGCTGAACCGATGTCATAAATGTTACCTGAATAATTTGAACCCTTTTCATAACGATTATAAATTATTACCTGAGACTTATCAGGATTATCTTCGAGAGGAGGAACTACTGATGCAACTCCATCTACTAATGCTATTTCTCTAACTAAATCAGCAACAACAATTGGTTGATTGATTTGCCAATCGTCAGGTCTAAAAAAGAATTTTATAGCATTTATACATCTTAACAAAACTTCATCTTTGTTAAATCCTACTCTTGCTATAATACTAAATCTAACTCCTAAATTAATTATGTAAGCGTCTTTAATATTTACAGCATCTGTTACAGGACGATATTCACTTAAATATGTAGCAAGATTTCTCTTCACAACATCATTACAAACTACTAATTTTTTAGCAGGTGTATATCCTAAAACATACATATTAAGTGCTAATGGATTTGCTACTCGTGTATTAGTATTAGGTAAGTTTGCTTTTGTTTTACCATCTGTACCACTATCTAATGATTTACCTTCTTGTAATTGTTCATCTTGAACAATATAAACTTTTGCCATACTACCATATCTACCTGGCATAGTCATAGCTCTCATCATATAGTCTTCTTTAGTTATTGTTCTTTGTTGTGCTTGAAAATATGCAAGAGAATTATTCTTCACTTCAATTACAGATTCACGACCTTTTCCTCCCATTGCAGGTAATGCGTTATTACAAGCAACACTTGCTTTTGCAGTTGCTATTAAAGAACTATTAACACCTGGCTTATTCGGGCCGTATAAAGCACCTACTACTTTATTAATTGTATTAGATGGTACGTTATGTGAAAGTCCACCACCGTATCTATATGTTATAGTTAATGTAGTATTTCCAGGTGCGAGTCCGTATGCTTTTGTATTTAAAAAATTACTTGGGTCAAAAGCAGTATCTAAACCTGATACACCGGAAGGTAAACTTGAACCAACATTATCAGGATTAGGAATAATTTCTTCATCAGGATTTGAACTATTTCCTGCACCGAATCTTAACTCTACCAATCCGTCTTCAGTTATATAAGTGTAGAATCTTCTTGATGTCTTTTTTAATTTTAATAGATATGGAGCTTTATCAGAAAATTGAGAATCTTGTGGACTTAAATCTGCTGTATTGTTTGATTCAATGAATACCGTATCTTGTGCTAAGTATGGAACTTGACTCCACTCGTTACCATCACTATCTTTACAAGAAATTATTTCAGTTACGCCACTTTGTTTTAATCTTATTTTGTCATATCGTTTAGCAGCACCGAAAACAAAACGTTCTGTTTTTTGTTGACCTGAAGTTGCTGATGCAGATTTTTTTAGTAGATATGTAGTAGGTTCTCCTCCTGCACTTTCATACACACTAACATCTATCTTAGATGCACTACCTGAATATTGAAAATTAACATCTTCGTTTAAGAAAAAATCAGGGCCACTTGAAGATTTTAAATTAGAACCTCCTTTTAATACTAAACCGTAATTTAAATCAGGTCTGTTTGCCGCACCTGAACCAATAGAAGGCACCGTTTGAAAGATATCTACATCTGCAGACGCTGCGGTAACAATTTTAGGTTTATAACCCATTGATTGCGCAATCTGATAAACGTTTTTAGTTTCTTCAGCATATGCTAATAAACTTTCTTTAAATTGATTATCTATATAGTAAGAAAGAACATCACCAACATATGCGGCCATTTCAATAAACATCATACCAGGAGAAGTTTCATTAAAATCATTGTATGCAGAAGGAAAGTATGTCTTTGCGTGTTCCATCAAAGAATCTTTAAGTTGATTAAAGTCTTTATTTAAATACTTAACTTCTTTTTGCTTTACTGCTTGAGCCATTTCCTTCTCCTAAATATTAATACTCACTAAAGTCCGCACCCGGCATATCTAAAGATACAATTATTTCGTCATTAAATTCGGTACTAAATTTTGCTAATATATTTAAAGTATTCCCGTTGTCTATAAGTTCAGTTTTAACTAAACTAACAAAAGGTAAAAATAAATCTAACGCTTCTTTTATAGATTCTTCAACTTGCGGTTTTAGTATAGCTGGGTCGTTTTGTTCAAAAACAATTTCTGATAAACGACATCCAAATTCAGGTATCGCTGGTCGTTCTCCTACCTTTGTTAACAATAAATTTTTTATATTATCTTGTATCTGTTCGTAATAACTATAGTTAGTTTTGAAAAAGCCATAAGTCTCTCTGTTGTAATTTAACGGAAAGCCTATTCCAAAGGCTTTGTCAGGGTCTAAGTCTATATCTCTTACGCTCATTTATTATTCATTTTATTCATAAGTTCACGATAATCTTTAGTGATAGCTTTTTGTACATCAGGGTCAACTTGGTCAGGTGAAACTCCTGCTTTTTGTGCTATTTCTGCTACACCTGCATTTGTCATACCGCCTCCATTAGATTTCATATCACCATAGCCTAATAAGTCAGCCATATCGTTTGTACCAAATGTTTTTCCACCCATTGTCGGATATTCTTCTTTTGTCTTAACAGACTCTTGAATTGGCGTAGACCTTTTAGACTTAATTTCATTAATAAATATCTCGCCGAGTTGTTTTTTGACTTCTTCATTGACTAATCTACCGATTATTTTTTTTAACTCGTTTGCCTTCATAATACCTCCTAAGTATTAATATCCACCGCCACCGGTACTTGTTGAAGTTCCCGTTGCAGTAGTAGTTGTTGTTATTGTTGTTACACCGTCACCGCCATTGCCATCATTATTTTGATTAGATTCTTCAGCTTCAGATAAAGCAACTAATGAATCTAATTCTTGTTGTGTTGATTCCAAATCATCGTCACCTGTATCTTTGCCGTTTCCTTTTCCATTAGCTAAACTTGCAAGTTTTATTGCTAATAAAGCTATTATAGTTTCTACAGCTAAAGCTTTTAATTGTTTAATTAAAAAATCTGTATTTTTTAATGCGGCTGATGCATCTGAAATTTCTTCTTTTACTTTTTCTATAATTTTATCTTGTAGAACACCTGCAGCTGCAACAGGAGGAACTAAAGCAGAACCTATCTTACCCGCATCAGCGGCCGCTCCTGCTATTGCTTTAGCAACTTTAATTCCTGCTATTGTATTTCGTATTGCCTTTAATGTAGGTTCTACACTTTCTGCTAATTTTTTTATCTTTTTTATTTTTTCTATATCTTTAGGTAAATTTTCCGGCATTTCACCTTGTGATGCTTTACCTTGATATAAAGGTATCTTTCGGTCTTTGTACCCTCTTAAAAAATCGATAGGCGCAGACATCTTATCATTTATCACTTTAGTTATCATTCTACAAATACCTTCTTACTAACATCACCTGTCCATACTGATATTCCGTCTGCTTCGATTTGTGTACCTAATATTTTATTATGTAAACTTTTAATACTATCTTTTATAGGTTTAGATATAGCACTAATATCACTTTTCGATACACCGTTTCCATCAACAGCAATCCCACCATTAGCTAAATTATCTAATGCATCAGTTAAGTTTTTCAATATTCCTAACACACTTCCATCTCCTAATTTAGCTCCTTCAGTATCACTCGCTTTTGAAATTCCTACCATAGTATTTAAATAATTTAATCCTCTTACTGCTGGTTGCATTGGCGAGTTTGGAAGTAATCCACGATTCTCACTTGTACCTATATAAATAAAACCACTTTTCTCATCTTCATCTACTGCAGGTGTAGTTATAAAAATATTCTTCATAGAATTTAAACTTAAATGTCCTGAAGATAGTACACTTATATTATGATTGTTATAGTTAGCACCCTTAGTATAAATAAATATACTATTAGAAGAAAGTAACATCTTATCGTTAACAGATTTATTTTGCGCAAACGTAGCACCTACCGGTGACGATAATACTTTCTTTTCGTAATCTACAATTCTTTCTGTTCCGTTTAGTTTTGCTTCAGTTTTTAAATCTATACCAGGAGAAGAATTTTTCAAAAGATAAATAGAACTACCATCTACATTCGGGTCAAAGAAATTAGGTATAGATGCGTTAGAGTTTTGTGCTGAATTTAATTCAGAAGAAAACTCATCTGCATTAAATACTTCAACATCAGAAGCGTCTCGTGAACGAAATCCGTTTCCTATTCTTATTGTTGGTCTACTTTCTTTATCACTTAATACTATAGCGTGTCCATATCTACCTTGAACAGCTACATCTCCTGGAGTTATTTGTATAGGAGAAACACCAAAGTCAGGCTTATACTCGCTCGTAGCAGTAGGAACAAGTTGTGCTGAATTTGTTATCGAATCATATATAGGAAGAGGAGGCCCATAAAATCTACTACTATCATATGCAAAAACAGGAACCATTTCGTTTATTACAGGTGACGATATGAAGTGCATAGAAGAAGGCTTCATATTATTCATCTGAGAGTCTTCTGTAAACGTAGAAATTTTTTGTTGATTGTCAGCCGGATTGACACTACTTATAACTTTAGCAGATGGTATCTTAAATGCTATTCGTATAGCATCTACAGCCTCATTTACCTCTTGTTTGATAAAATGATAAGCTTTACTAAAATTTAATAAACCGCCTGTATCTTTATCCATTGTTAACTCTCAGGAAAAGCAGTAGAAGTTTTTTTAGTTTCTATATCTTCGTTTATCCTATCACTTTCGCTCTGTATTTCTTGAATAGAATCTGATAACCCGGACATTAATTGTTCTTTTTCAAGTTCACTTAATCCAAATTCACTATCAGAACCTTTAGCTTCAGCTGAAGCAAGTTTTTGTACAATAGCCGCTACTTTAATTAATTGTTCGTCATTCTTTACTGCTACATCAAGATAATCCTTTAATATAGGTACAAGTGCTACTGCAGATGCGGTATCTGTGACAAACTTCAAGAGGTCCTTCATCAGAACCTCTATCTGTTGTTTGTTATTCTCTGAGTTTTTGTAGATATCTTTGAAAACATCTGATAACGTTTTGCCTTCAAAGACTTCAAAAGAGTCCGACATATATATCTTCCTTAATTAATAATAAATATATATAAATCAAGAAAGATACGATTTTAAGTGAATACTGAGCCGGTTACATTGTTTTTGAATGATATTCCCTTATCTCTGAAGTCAGTAACTAAAGAATTTTGTTTACGTTTCATTACATTTATAACTCGTGTTATATGTTGAGTATTAGAACCACTCATTTCACGAATTAAGATATAAAGTGCTTTCTTATTAAAGTTTTCAATACTTTTATTATTTCTCATTAAATAAAGAAGAGCATCAACTACAGCAATATCTTTCTTTTTCTTAAAAATTTTAAAAATATTATCTTCCCAATAGAATAACATTTGTTTAAAGACTTCTAATTTAAAGTCTAAAACGTTAGCAGAACTTGATTCACCATCAGTATCTCTGTTATAATCCATAACATCTATTTGGTCGTGTATTTTACCCATCTTATAATTTTTATTATTATTTAAAATAAGATAGTTTTTAGCAACAACTGAAAAATAACTAAATGCTTTGCCTTTACCTTGTACATACTTGTGCATATTAATTACCATATTAGAGACTACTTCTTCAATTACTTGTTCTGTAGGCTCATCAAAATAGTAAAACTTATAAGTATGAATTAAGTTTTCAGATATTTTTCTGATAGGGAGATAAATACTTTCAGCAAAAAGTCTATTTCTTTCAGGGTCACCTGGTTCCATAGAATTATACTTTACGATTGCATCTTCAGTTTTTTGTCCAAAGTACATTTTACTTTTCTTTCTTCGTTTGATTTTTTTTCTAACCGGTAAGTTACTTGCTGGTGTTGCCATCTTCTTCTACTCCTGTGTATTTTTGTATTTTATTTAAACTAAGTTTTAGACGCTCAAACGTATCACCGACTTCATCGTCTGATTCAAACATTTTCTTTTCATCGATTATTAAAAATTCTTTCTGAACTTTATCTAAATCACTTGACATATCTTCGAACCAAGTTTCTAACGTTTCTTGTCTTTTTAATTGAATTATATTAGCACTTATACTTGTAAGTAGTAATATACCTAATATTATTTCTATAATCATTTTTTATCTCCAAACAAATCATCAAATAGTTGATTCTTATAATCTTTATCTACTTTAGGTTTTGTTTTTTTAGATTTCGGTTGACTTTGTCCTAAATCCGCACTAGGACGAACCTCCTCAACCTCATCTTTTTCAACACCTAAAATATCAGAATAAGGTATGTTAGCATCTTCACTAAACATATAACGTTCCATCTCAAAACGAGTAGCAACCATATCTGCTTGATGAACTAACTGAGCAATATTTGATTTTATCTTTTTGCCTTCACCAAAACCCATTAGATAAGTTTTGTTAGCTTCTTCATACATACCATCAGCAAGTCTTAATCCTAAATACTCTTGTTCAGAATATGTAACACCAAATTGACTTAACGTATAAACTGCTCTGTCAGTAACGGTCATATTATGTAAGTTAGGATTTACTTCATACATTTTACCTTGATTGATTCTATGCCATTCAGATGGATTAGGTTTATAATAATCTTCTTCGAGACTACCAAGTTTTCCTAAGTCGTGATGCATTGTACAAAATACTACATCATCAACGGTATATGTTAACTTGAATCCAAAGTCTTCATAAAGTTTAAATAACTTTTTACCTGCCTCTGTTATATTCATAACGTGGTCAATATAACCTCCGGGCCACGAGTTGTGAAAATGGTCAGTAGATGAAGCTGGTGCTAACATCATACGTTCTTCAAAATGGTCATACATTTTATTTAACTTATTAGCACGTTCTTCGGAATTATGTTCTTTAACATTATCACGAATATACTGCATACGTTCTTGTAAATCTTCTATTTTTAGTTTCATTTTTATTTCCTTATCCAAAAAAGTTATTTTCTTTTACAACAAGACTTTTCTTTACATTAGAAAGTTTATTGTAATCTTTTGCGTATTTCTCAAATACTTCACGAGGTTTATCTGATTTAACCATTTCATCAATCGACCTTAATACTTTAGCTAAATCTTTATTTATCATTTGTTCTAAGTTGTGTCTGATACCATATATTGATTGTTCAATCAATTCAATCGTATCTAAAAACAAATAAAAATTGTGTAGTCTCATTCTAAATTGACCATCCCAATTCCATTCACAAACATCTCTCATATCAGCCCACTTCTCAATGAATCTATCAAAATCATTTACACCGATTAAGTTTTGTGTTTTGATTTTATCTAACATCTCAGGCATCTCAGGAAGATGTTTTTCTCTTGGCATATTAAATGCTTCGAATCTCGCATCTTTAAATGAGAACGAAGTATAATATAAACCAAACACAACTGCTCTGTCAGGAGTAGATGAATCAGTAGTAACCGTTATGTTAGAACCTACATCTTCAAGTGACTTTTGTAATTGTAACAACATAAAGAAATCTTGAATACGTGATGTACCTAAAATATGTAGATACTCATTTGATTTCTTTTCGTGTTCTCTACCTTCTAATAAAGTACATACACTTGCCATAAATCTAAATACATCACCTGCTGTACCACCAATAGACCAACCTTGAAAGTCAAAATCTTTTACTGCAGTATACCATTCTTTGTAAGTCGTATCATCTTCACCTTGTAATACATTTAAGAATTTAGTTCTACCTGTTTGTTTCTCATTAAAGTATTTAAAGTTTTCCATTGAGATATCAAAACATTCTTTAAATTTTCCTGTGTATTTTAACCTCGGCGGGATATCAAGATTCATAGCAATATCAGAGTTGTTTTCTAACCAATCAAAAACTACCGTCTTTAGTTCAGGCTTCCATTTTATCGCTCCTGATGCTATCTGATATCCACCTGAGTCACCCATAATTAAATTAGTATCACGTTTGAATCCTAATTCATTATAAAAATCTTTACGTGATTTATGTGCACCTGCTGTGATTAAAAAATCCGTATATCTAAATTCTTCAGGAAACTCTTCTGTATAAAATCTACAAGTTAGTTCATCTTTAAATTTATGATTTTTTAATAATCCGTGTCCAAACTCACCTGCTGAGAAAGACGGAAAGTATTTAAATTTACCTATCTTTTTATTCATTATAAAACTCCTTTATCTTTAAGAAATGCTTCGTAATATTCTGATTCATTCCAAATGTTAACTTCTCTATCTATTCCATTCTTAATAATATAAGCATCCATTAAACAACCTAAAGAAGATAACTTAGGTATATTAAAGTGAGAATGTAGTTCTTTTATAGAAGACTCTAAAACTTTAAGAGCGCTATTTACATCAAACGGGTCATACAACCTATCTGCCGGAATACATTCAGGAAAACTTTTGAATCTCGGATAAACTATATCACAACCATATGAAGTAGCTTCTAAAACCGTAAAACTAACATAATCTTGTAATGCACTATTAAACTGAATAGATGCACGATTTAGTAAATCGTAATAACCATCTTTAGTCATATTAGTTTTAACAATAAAACGTTCTTCTGTTCTATCTAATTCATTTATAGCATCGACTATAAATTGGTCGTTACTTCTCAATTCTTTAGCACTTGAAGTAAACACCCACTTCCAATCTTTATGTTTAGCAAGAAACTCTTTTGCTACTTTCATCATAAACATAGGATTCTTTTCCCAATCTAAACGAGAAGAAGAGATTACCATTTTTTCTTCCCAAGCCATTGTAGGATGATAACTTCTTATCTCATCAAAATTAATCGGTAATGATGTTACGTGTATAGGTGTTTTAAATCCTGCGGCTTTAAGTTCATCACGATTTATAGTACTACCGACAAATATACCTGATAGTCTTTCATCTAATCCCAACTCATAATGTCTCATCCAATTTCTCATATTATATGTGAAATCAAATTCATCTACAGATTGAGCCCAACATCTTGCATAGAACTTAGGAGTAATTTTATATAAATCACAAGCATAAAAAATAGATTCGATACCGGGTGTCCAATAATCTTGAAGATATATTGTTGATTCACTTGTAACTTCACCATCTCTAATACGTTCTAATAAATCTGAACATTGATTCATACTATAGATACCACGACCAACTGCATCTAATACCATACCAACTTTTACATCGCCTTGTTCATACTTACCATCAACAGATACAAACTCTGCACCAACTTGTTCAAACGCCTTAGGCATCCACTCAGTAGATAACTGATGAGTATATCTTGACTTTAAACTTTCTAACGGAAAATAATATATCATTTTGTCTCCTTTAAATAATCTTGTATTTCTTCACTATTTTTTCTTTCCCACGGATACACAATCCATCTATCGCCTTTTTTGTTTGCCCAATAATCAGGCACAACAGAAGATTGTTCGTGATAATGTAATGTAGCTGTATCAGCATTTTTAAATATTTCTGCTTTCATTTTTTCTAATGTTACTCCTGTATCTGCTATATCATCTACAATTAAAAACTTTTTACCATACCAAGATTGTAATCTGTCTATCAAAGGCAATCCTAATTTGTGACTCATCATAACTCCTATACACAACCCGCCTCGAGGTATTGCATAAATTCCTTCATAAACTCCTTCGGGAATCATATCACATAATTCATCTACCATTAATTCTAATTCATCCCAACTAATGTACTTCTTCATCTTTTCTCCTGTTGTTCTTTTGTAGGTTCATAACGTAAAAGAATTGGCTCAAACTTTCTGTAAGGCCTTTCTAAAATCTCTCCTGAGGAATTTGTTTGAAAGTTTAAAGACTCTTTACTGAGTACACCTTTCTTAATCATACCGCCTATATTATTTATGTGAACTACATTCATATTAACCGCAAATCTTACATTATCTGTGTTATTTTGATATTTATGAAGTGGTGTATATTTACCAGCATCATCTAAACGACCTTCAAATCTCATTTCTGTTACTTCTTGTCTACGTTTTTTATCACAATTCATAAATAAAAGACCGCGATTATGTTTCCACACAACATCTAATTCATTTCTGCTTGATTTTAAAGTAGTTCCATTACCGCCTTTACCTATATAAACTACGCCTGTAAAAGTTTTGTAAGTTATATCTACGTGAAAATTATAATCTAATTGAGGCGGGTAGATATTAAGTTCTAAAAAACAAAAGTAATCTTTTCGTCTAATATCGTTATTACGTTCCCATGGATAAATTTTTGATGCTTCTTTCCAAATGTCATCTATAACTTCTATGTATCGTTCTGTACTCCAAAATGGTACAAATACACTAAACCCATTTGTAGCAGTGTTTGGAGTTATTATTCTATGTTTGTGTGCTTCTTCTTGTAGTTTTAAGCCAGGTAACATATTTCCATCTTTATCAAAAAGAGGCCAATATTTTTTTCTTAGCTCTTTTAATCCATATTCAAAGTAACCTTCTACCCATTGTAATTCTTTTTCAGAAAAGAAATTATTTATAATTCTATGTGGCCACGAAATAAGTGGAGAACTTTTTATTACTTTAGGTTTCAATATACTTCAGCTCCGTTTTCATTATCTTCATAAACAGCACAATAACATAAATCAAATTTTTTATATAATTCTTCAGCAATCATTTCACAAGATTGAGAACCAAAATCACATAAATCTAATTCAGAAGTATAATACATTTCTCTCAAGTATCTGTTTATTTGTCTTTTAAACATTATAAATTCAACATCTCTATCATCGTGCATAACTTCTTTACGAGCATCAATATGAAACATATGTCTATGTCTATATTCTAAATAATGCATCTCTGCACCTGCACCATCTGTAGCATCGGGCCAATTATGAGTACCTTCAACTTGTAGTTTTACTATTATATTTGTTTGCATTATTTCCTTCCTTTGTTTTGCACATACAATCGTAATTGATGTTTATTTCTGTAGATATAATGTTCTTCAAGAATTGTAAATCTTTCTTCTATCTTTGCCATCCACCATTCACGCGGTTTTACTATTAAGTGTGCATTTCTTCCGTCAGGTAAATGTAACAATGCTTTTGCGCACGATATAGTAAGAAATGCTCTACGTGAAGTAATTCTTTTTAAGTCATCCAATACATTATCTATGTACTCAGGCTCAACGTGTTCTAAAACATCTACA